>ULRP01085251.1_pt1 | contig 13193 bp, 10 predicted proteins | sample 1955521 | NCBI WGS metagenome assembly ULRP01 (sample SAMEA4835685, study PRJEB28245) | human gut metagenome | biome: gut microbiome; material: fecal sample | place: Denmark | collected 2008
TGTCATATATTCTCGCCTCATTTCTTTATGTTCTTTGATCCGGATCACTTCTTCGTTGATTTCTTTCGTTAAGGCACCCTCTGCTGCTTTCCCGTCCACATAGCGCAGGAAGGCTGCTATATCCGGGTCAAGGGTATCACTTTCGCCTTTCGCGTTCAGGAAGATCTTTGTCGAAAGATCCCCCAGCTCCAGACCTTCCTTTTCGATGCAGCGATGGCGGAAGGTATACATGGGGAGATTTTCGCCGAAGGGGTCGAAGGTACAGATGAAGATGATGAAGGACTCTTTCAGCTCTGTATAGTACTGCCCTTTTTTCAGTTCGTCCATATCGATCATGCCTTGATAGTAGCGCGTCCGCTTGGGGAGTTCCCCTTCGCTGCCATTCGTACATTGCATCTCGATGTCATAGACATGGCCGTTTTCATCGTGCACATAGACGTCCAGACGGATACTTTTGCTGTCGTAGCGGTTGTCTATGGATTTTTCGCCTTCTGGAAATGTGATCTTTTCGATCCGAATGCCCAAAATCTTCTCGATCAGGTATTTGCAGATCCGCTGGTTCTGCATGACTTTCTGGAAAAGAAAATTATCCTGGATGGTCAGCTCTTCCCATTGTTTGAATCGTCCCATGGCATCACCGCCTTTCTACCTGTATTGTAACAAAAAATAGAGAAAAAGCGAAGAGAAATTCCGCAATATACAAGCCGAAAAGAAGCATTCTCTCATCATATTTTGTATCTGTATGAGGGAAACAGGCAATAGAAAAGCAGTCTGCCGATGAAAACCGACAAGCTGCTTTTCTATTATTTTTATTTTTCCAGCTTTTTGAAAAGGCTCGCCATTTCGAGTGCATCCATCGCACATTCGAAGCCTTTGTTGCCGGACTTGAGGCCGGCGCGGTTGATGGCCTGCTCGATGGTATCGGTGGTGAGGACACCGTAGAGGACGGGGATACCGCTGGAGAGGGAAGCCATAGCGACGCCCTTCGTGACTTCGGTCGCTACGTGTTCGTAGTGATCGGTCTCGCCGCGGATGACAGCGCCAAGGCAGATGACGGCATCGTATTTCCCGCTTTCTGCCATTTTTTTCGCTGCGAGCGGGATCTCGAAGGCGCCCGGCACCCACGCGAGATCAACTTTGTCCATATCAACGCCGTGACGGGCAAGACCATCGGCTGCGCCGTCGATGAGTTTGGAAACGATGACTTCATTGAAACGGGAAGCGATAATGCCGACGCGGATGTCGCTTTCATTGAAAAGTCCGGAAATGATATTCATGAGGAAGTCTCCTTTTGGTATATGTAACATATTATGTAAATGGTAAAGTCTAGGGTTCAAGGTTCAAGGTTCAGGGTTCGGGGGTGTTGTGGCGGCTGCGCCGCGAATATATGGCCGATGCGCCGATTTTTGTAAACTGAAATCCCCGAAACTGGCATTTCAGTCACCAGTCACCAGTCACTAGCCACTAGCCACTAAAATCCTATGCCTTCGGTTCTACGATGTTCTTGTCGAGCTTCAGCATGTGGCCCATTTTTTCCTGCTTGGTCTTGAGGTAGAATTCGTCTTCTCTGGTGGGCGCGATCTCGATGGGGACGCGCTCGGTGATGGTGATGCCGTACTCGCTGACGTCGTCGATCTTCTGCGGGTTGTTTGTCAGGAGGCGGATATGGGCCGCGCCAAGATTTCTAAGGATCTGTGCGCCGGTCATGTACTCGCGAAGGTCGGCAGCGAAGCCGAGTTTGAGATTCGCTTCGACGGTATCATAGCCTTCGTCCTGCAGAGCATAGGCGCGGATCTTATTGATGAGGCCGATGCCGCGGCCTTCCTGACGCAGGTAGACGAGGACGCCGCGGCCTTCTTTGGCGATCTGGCGCATGGCTGCGGAGAGCTGCTGTCCGCAGTCGCAGCGCAGCGATCCGAAGCAGTCGCCGGTGAGGCATTCGGAATGGATGCGGCAGAGGACGGGAGATCCGTCATCGACCTTGCCCATGGTGAGAGCGACGTGGTGCTCGCCATTCATGCGGTTCACGAAGCCGTAGATCTCAAAGTCGCCGTACTTGGTCGGGAGTTTGGCGGCGGTGATGCGTTCGACGAAGATCTCATGCTTTTTCCTGTATTCGATGAGTTCCTGAATGTTGCCGATCTTGAGGCCCTTTTCCTTCGCAAGGCGGAAGAGGTCTTCGCGGCGGGCCATGGTACCGTCTTCATTCATGATCTCACAACACAGGCCGGCGGGCTTGAGCCCCGCAAGGCGGGCGAGGTCGACGGTCGCTTCGGTATGGCCCTGCCGTTCGAGGACGCCCCAGCGGCGTGCTTTCAGCGGGAAAAGATGTCCCGGGCGACGGAAGTCTTCCGGCTTCGCGCCGTCTTTGATGGCTTCCAAGGCTGTCATGGAGCGGGCAGCGGCCGAGACGCCGGTGCCGGAGTCTTTGTAGTCGATGGACTCTAAGAAGGCGGTCTGGTGATTGTCCGTATTGTGACGGATCATCGGTCCCAGGTACAGGGATTCTGCGATCTCCTCGGACATCGGCATGCAGATGACGCCTTTCGCTTCGGACGCCATGCGGTTCACATTCTCAGGCGTGGCGAATTCTGCGGCGCAGATGTAGTCGCCTTCGTTTTCGCGGGACTCTGCGTCCTGCATGATGACGATGTGTCCCTGTCTGATCTCTTCTAAAATATCTTCAATCGGGTCAAATTTAAATTCCATAGTTTCCTCCAGAAAGTGTCTCAAGCATGCCCATGGTGAGACCTTCTTCCGTGTCCTTTTTCATGAGCTGCTCCACATATTTCCCCAGGTAATCGCACTCGACATTCACTGGGTCTCCCGGGCGTTTCCCGAGAAGAATGGTCTTCTCCCCCGTATGTGGGATGAGGGAGATCGTGAAGCGGTCTTTCCCCCGCTTCGCGACCGTGAGGCTCACGCCGTCGATAGCGACGGAGCCTTTTTCTATGATGTATTTCATCCATTTCTGCTCGATGGAAATCGTGACATTCACCGCATTTCCTTCTTTGATGAAGGAGATCAGGCATCCCGTGGTATCGACATGGCCGAGCACGATGTGACCGCCCAAGCGATCCGAGAGACGGAGCGCACGCTCGAGATTTAGGGGCGAGCCGACGCGCACCATGGAAAACGACGTGCGGGAAAGCGTCTCCGGCGTGACGTCGCAGTCGAAAGAGTGCGTATCCATCCGCGTCACGGTGAGGCAGGTACCGTTCACCGCGATGCTGTCGCCGAGCTTCGTCCCCTCGAGGACTTTTTTACAAGAAATGGTAAGCGTGCAGGAAGATACTGTGGGTTTCATCCTGCGAAGCGTCCCGATTTCCTCTACGATCCCTGTGAACATGGCTGTTCCTCTCTCTTCAGCAGGTCGACGTCCGTCGGGCGCGTGGACTCTGCCTTTTCTTCTTTGGCTTCTTTTTCTACATACGCTTCGATGACGAGATCCTTCCCCGTCATCTGCGTCTGGATGTCACGGAGACGGATGGCCTTCGGGATGGTCGGTGCGCCCTCGCCGCCGATGAGCCCGGGCGCAGAGACGCCGCCAATGATCATCGGCGCGGTATAGATGCGTACCTTGTCGACGATACCGGCATCAAAGGCAGACGCGGCGAGCGTTGCGCCGCCCTCTAAGAGGATGCTGTCGATGCCTTTCAGAGCGAGCCCCGTCATAGCGGCCTCGAGATCGACACTGCCTTTCTCTTCGCCGTCCGTCATGATGATATCGACGCCCATATCCGAGAGCGCTTTGCGCTTTCCCTCATCCGAGGCCGTCGTGGTGAGGATGATATTCTCCCCCTCCTCCTGAAATACCTTCGCTTTGAGCGGCACGGAGAGCTTTCCATCCACGATGATACGCACGGGGTCGATCATCCCCTCTGTGCGGGCAGTGAGCTGCGGATTGTCCGCAAGGATCGTCCCCGCGCCGACCATGATGCCCTTGTAGCAGCCGCGCAGGACATGTACTTCTTCCCGCGAGTCTTCACAGGAAATCCACTGGGAGTCCCCCGTGTGGCAAGCCGTCTTGCCATCCAGAGACATCGCAGCCTTGTAGAGGACGAAGGGCTTGTGCTGGGTGATATATTTCAGGAAAACTTCATTCAGCTTCTTCGCTTCCTCTTCCATGATACCGACCGTCACGAAAATCCCCGCTTCTTTCAGCTTGCGGATCCCCTTGCCGGCGACGAGAGGATTCGGATCCTCCATCGCAACGACCACGCGGTCGACCCCTTTTTCCACCACGAGGTCAGCGCACGGCGGCGTCTTCCCATAGTGCGAGCAGGGCTCAAGCGTCACATAGAGCGTCGCCCCCTTCGGATCTTCTGTCGCATGAGCGAAGCAGTTCACTTCCGCATGCGGTCCTCCATATACTTCATGCCAGCCTTCTCCGATGATGCGGCCATCTTTCACAAGCACCGCCCCGACCATCGGATTCGGACGGGTATGTCCCATGCCGCGCACCGCTAGCTCCAGCGCACGGCTCATGAATTTTCTGTCTTCATCGATACGCAAAAAATCCACCTTCCTTTCCTTCAGGGAGGTGGACAGCCAAAAAGTCTACCACTCTTCTTTCATCCGGACTCTAACCGTCGGCTCTGGGTTCTCACCAGATCTACTGCAGGACATCTGCAGCTCGTGGGCTCAGAAGATCTTTACCACCGGTGGGGAATTCCGCCCCGCCCTGAAGAGATATATTTCTACGTCTCTATTATAACAGATGATGCAAGAGGGATGCGTGGCCAGCGGCTGGTGACTAGGGATGAGAAAGGAGAATACCGCTTTCTCCATATCGTCATTTCGAGCGAAAGCGAGAAATCTTTTCCGTTCGCGGTCAAGCCAAAGATGCGAGAACAACGGATAGCGGGAAACGCCATGCTCCATATGAACTGGACACTACGGTGTTTCATGCAGACAGATTCACACAGGAAAGAAGAAACCCGTAGCCGAAAAAGATCCCTCGGCTCCGCTCGGGATGACGATACGGGAAAACGGACTCTCTCACATTCCCTTTCATACCGCTGCGGAGCCAACCTCCGCCCCTTCGGGGCACCTCCTTCCAAGGGAAGGAGGTGGAATACACACTATCCCCCGAATCATAGCCTTCCCCGCGTGGGGAAGGTGGCGAGCATAGCGAGCCGGATAGGGCTCTAGCGGGATGAAAACGCGAGAGAACAACCGCCTCAAGCCTGCGATTTACGAGAGCACCCGATCGCCGCTCACATCACATTCCTTTTCATCTCTTCCCGTAGAAGGCTGCCCCTGCGGGGGCAGATCTATCCTCCGCCTTCGGCGCGCCCCTTCTTCAAGGGGCTGCTCAGTGGTCATGCAAAAGCGCTGACCCTTCGCAAGGTCTTCTCCCCCATATCGTCATTTCGAGCGTAGCGAGAAATCTTCCTTGCACAACGGTCAAACAGAGAGTGTGAGATGAGGAGCAACACCTATGCGATTTTCTCTTTTCCTCATATGTGCAGTACAGCGCTAGGGCGTAAAGATCCCTCGGCTACGCTCGGGATGACGATACGAGAGAATGGACTGTCTCACATTTCTTTTCATCTCGCTACGGGAGCCAACCTCCGCCCCTTCGGGGCACCTCCTTCCAGAGGAAGGAGGAAAAAGGTAGAAAATGAGGATACCGTTTCTCCCCGAACCATAGCCTTCCCCGCGTGGGGAAGGTGGCGAGCTTAGCGAGCCGGATAGGGTTCTAGCGGGATGAAAACGCGAGAGAATGACCTAATCCCTAGTCACGAGTCCCCAGTCACGAATCCCCCAACCTCCCTTGCGTAAAACCCGCGCACCATATATACTAGAAAAGATAATTCTATTTTTTATTAAGGAGATGGATGTTTTGAATTTTGTTGACGCCGTAGTGGCCTTTCTGAACATTGGCATTTTCAGTACGCTGATCTGCCGCTTTACCGGAGCGAATATGGCAATGCTCGTTTTCTGTGCGCTGCTCTACATGGGGAGTGAACCGATGGAAACGGTGGGCATCATGCTGACGTACCTGGTCTTTATGCGCCTCACCATTTACACCCAAAAGCGCAAGCTGAATTTCAAGAAGCTGCAGGTCTTCAAGGGGATGCGAGTCTTTGTCCCTGTCCTTCTGATCGTGATCTCTCTCTTCCTGTATCCATTCGCAGCTCTGGCGATCTTCCTCCTGCTCTTCATGGTGGAGATCCTCGCGCAGATCAAGGCGGAGATCCCGGAAGACAGACAGCTTTCGAAGGGAGAACTCACCAAGTACATCGTGATCGGTTCCCTCCTGACCACCGTCTCTATGATTGCCGTGAAATTCATCCCCGCTGCCTGGTACTATGCTCTGGGCGGCGCTGTCGGCCTTTTCCTCTGCGCCTTCGTGTGGTGGCTGGGACAGGACCGCGACAGACTTTCCGGCATCTGGGATACTGTCATCCTGCTCTCCTTCATCCCGCTCGGCCTCTTCGGCTTCGATATGGCGGACTGGATGGATGATATGCGCCGCAGCGTGAACCCGACCCGCATCGCATACAATCTGCCTTTCATTTTCCTGCCGGTCTTCTATGTCGGCTTCCTGATGGCAAATATCCTCTTCGGTGTCTTCTCCCTCTCCGGCATGTGCATCACCTTCTTCGGCGCACTCGGCCTGCGTCTCTTCGGCTACTATGAAATGTCCGGCAAGGGCAAGGCAAGCCTCATCGCGATCGGCTTCACCGTCCTCGGCCTCTTCCTTCTCTTCCTCACCGCACCGGAACCTGTCGGTGTATCCAAGTATGTGGATGCTTTCCTGCCGACCAATTACTATGGCTTCAAGGGCATCCTGAATATGTTCTGAGGCTTGGTGACTAGTAGCTAGGGATTAGGAAGTTTGCCTCACATTTCCCGCTACTCCGCTATACCCAATCCCAAAAGAAAACCGTCATGATCGGAAATGGTCATGACGGTTTTTGTTTGCCCGAAACAGATAGAGAAAAATATAACACGCAAAAAGCGAGGCCTCATGAACCTCGCTTTCGTGTCTATTTTATAAACCGATAGTATGGAGAAATGGTAAGCGGGAAAATTCCTGATTCCAATTCCTAATCCCTAGTCACTAGCTACTAGTCACTAATCCCTAGTCACCAGCCCCCGCCTTCGGCTGACGATACGTGAAGACACGCTTCGGCTCCTTACTTTCTACCTTATGATCGAGGAGATTCACATCGAGGATCGGGCAGACACCACAGCCATTGCAGGCCTTGTGGCGGCAGTCGTGGGTGAGGATCCCCTTCTCAGCCATACGCCATTCTTTCAGGAGGTAGTCCTTCGTGACGCCGCTGTCGATGTGATCCCACGGTTCGCATTCGTAGAAGTCGCGGATGCGCGCTGCATACTCGTCGGGATCAATACCACATTCCCGGAAGCTGTCCATCCAGACGTCGAAGTGGAAAAATTCCGTCCAGCTGTCATAGGTGCAGCCTTTCTTCCATGCGGTGTAGATGGCAGAAGAGAGCTTGCGGTCGCCGCGAGCGAGGACAGCTTCGATATATCCTGTCTTGGCATCATGATAGGCGTACTTGATATGCCGGTTTGTGAAAAGGCTCTTCAGGTACTGCTGTTTGCGCTCGATCTCCTCTACGCTGCACTGCGGCATCCACTGGAAAGGAGTGAAAGGCTTCGGCACGAAGCTCGAGACGCTGACGGTGATGCGCAGGTCATAGCGTCCCTTGATCTCATGATAGAGCTCGTGGATGCGGTTCGCCAGATCGGCGATGCCCTTCAGGTCTTCATCCGTTTCCGTCGGAAGGCCCATCATGAAGTAGAGCTTCACCTTTTTCCAGCCATTTTTGAAGGCATTCGCACAGGCGCCCATGATGTCTTCCTCCGTGACGCCCTTATTGATGACATCGCGCATACGCTGCGTACCGGCTTCCGGTGCCAGTGTGAGACCGCTCTTTCTGACCTGCTGGATCTTTTTCGCGATGTCGATGGAGAAGCTGTCGACACGCAGTGACGGGAGACTGACGCTCACGCGCTTGTCTTTGAAATTTTCCAAGAGGTGATCGACGAGCTCGGGCAGGCAGGAGTAGTCTGCCGAAGAGAGGGACATGAGGGAAATCTCATTATAGCCCGTATTCTTGATCAGGGTATCTGCGATCTCCTGCAGTCTCTCTTCGCTCTTCTCGCGCACAGGGCGGTAGATCATCCCCGCCTGACAGAAACGGCATCCGCGGCTGCAGCCGCGGAACATTTCCAAGACGGCACGATCATGCACGATCTCGATATGCGGAAGGATCGGCTTGTCATCGATGTGGACATGGTCGACATCACGGATGACACGCTTCTTCACAGGAAACTGGGCCGCTTCGTCGATGGGACGGATGCTGCGGAAGACGCCATTCTCATAGTAAGAGACCTCATAGAGGGACGGCGCATAGCAGCCATCGATCTGAGCGAGACGGCGGATCGCCTCCTTGCGACCGCCGGGCTTCCCTTCCGCTTTCCATGCTTTCACGATATCCACCATCTCTCCGATGGCTTCTTCGGATTCTCCGATGAAGAAAACGTCGAAGAAATCAGCGACCGGCTCTGCATTGTACACGCAGGGGCCGCCGGCGACGACGAGGGGATCCTCGTCTCTGCGGTCCTTCGCCCAGACAGGAATGCCTGCCATGTCGATCATGTTCAGGATATTCGTGTAGCACATTTCATACGGCATGGTGAAGCCAAGTACATCGAAGTCCTTGACCGGGCATTTGTTTTCAAGAGAAAAGAGCGGGATGTGCTTCTCTCTCATCATCGCTTCCATGTCCACCCATGGCGCATATACACGCTCTGCCAGCGCATCCTCTCTGGCATTCAGGACACTGTAGATGATCTTGAGTCCCAGATGGCTCATGGCGACTTCGTAGACATCAGGGAATGCCAGCGCCACTTTCACCGGAATCTCATCGTGGTTTTTCACCACGCTGTTCCACTCTCCGCCAATGTAGCGGGCAGGCTTTTGGATATGCATCAGCCATACGGGATCGATAGTTACACGGTTCATTTGATACTCCTAAAATAAATGGGGTTACAGGTTTGTGGTTGTATTGGTTCAATGGGTTCAGGGTTCAGGGTTGTGGTACGGCGCATAAAAATATAGAAGCGCCGCGAAGTATAAATAATGGCGATGTCATGAGCTGGCATTCCAGTCACTAGTCTCCAGTCTCCAGTCACTTGAGACTCCTAATCCCTAGCCACTAATCCCTAGTCCCCAGTCAATCAAACATCAATTTCTTTCTTCTTAAATAGATATTCATCAAAAGCCCGACGCAGAGAAGATTCATGAGGAGAGCCGAGCCGCCGTAGCTCATAAAAGGCAGCGGGATGCCGGTGACAGGCATAATGCCGAGGGTCATGCCGACATTGATGAAGATCTGGAAGAGCCACATGGAAAAGATCCCACAGGCGAGCAGGCTGCCGAAGGCATCCCCCGAAGAGCGGGAAATCATAAGTGTCCTGTATAAAAGAACGAAGAATAAAAAGAGAACGAAAATAGCTCCGACGAAGCCCAGCTCTTCCCCAATGACGGAGAAGATGAAGTCCGTATGATTTTCCGGGAGAAAATTCAGCTGGCTCTGCGTGCCTTCGAAAAGACCCTGCCCGATGAAACCGCCGCTCCCGATGGAAATCTTCGACTGGATGACATGGTAACCGGAGCCATACGGATCGACGTCCGGATTGAAAAGGACGAGAATACGCATCTTCTGGTAGCTGTGCAGGACAAAGAACCAGATGAACGGGAAGACCACGACAAATGCAAGAAAAGCGCGTTTCACGAGCTGCATCTTGAGCCCGGAAATATAAAGCATGCCGAAGGTGATGGCCGCGAAGACAAGGCTCGTGCCAAGGTCCGGCTGGATGAAGATCAAAAGTGTCGGAAGTGCCATCATCCCTGCGACAGGCAGAAGACTCTTCCATGTCTGGAAGCCGGATCTGTCATGCGCCATGAGCCTTGCCAGACAGATAATCATGATGATTTTTGCAAATTCGGAAGGCTGCAGCGTGAAAGGGCCGATCTGGATCCAGCGCTGCGCCCCAAGCGCACTCGTCCCAGCGAATTTGACGACCAGAAGCAGGATCGCATTGATGCCATAGAGGATGGGGACGAAGCGATAGAGTTTCCTGTAGTCAAAATAGAGCGAGCCCCCGGCAATGATAAGACCGCCGACAAAGAAGATCCCCTGCTTCATGACGAAGTCATACTGCCCTGGTTGTCCATCCATATTCGCATGAGTGGCACTCGCAATGATCAGAAGACAGATGACGCCAAGGCCCAGGACAGCCATCAGCAGCGTGCTGTCGATGCGCCGCCAATATCGAATGAGATTCATTCTGCTATCTCCTCCTCTGCCATTTATACGAGCGGCTGCTCGAGTGCCAGGAAAGGCCGACCGGCGCCGTCTTCACAGGTGCCTTCTCCCGCGCATTCTCCGCCTCCGCTCTCCGGAGCAGCTTCTTCCAACGCGGAAGCGGGATCTGTTTCTCTTCCTTGTACGATTTCCAGAAAAGAGCGAGTGCTTCTCCGAGCGCCCCTTTTTCGGAAAAATCCGAAAGCTCTCCCTGATGCGCGAGACGGTCTGCCTCCTCCGTATACGGGATGATGGCAGAGACGGACTCTTCATCGAGTGTCTCTAGCATATCCGTCAAGGATATCTGCGTATCCCCCGAGAGGGAGAACTGGTTCAGCACATAGGTCATGTATCGCTTGCGCGGTCCCGTCATGAGACGCTCTGCATTCCGCTTCGAGGCCCAGGACGGCGCCACGACAAGGAACATATGATCTGAGAGATGCTCCGCAAAGCGGATGCCCTCTCCTCGCCCCGCAGGACAGTCGAGAAGGATGTAGTCATACTTGTCCTCCACGTCTTCCAGCACGGTATCCATCGCCGCAGGAAAGACGGTCTCCCATGTATCATTCTGCGCCGCCGGCAGGAAATCCAAATAATCATTCACTTCCAGGATGACATCCTTCGCAAAGCAGCGTCCTTCCGCCAGATCCATCACATGATAGAAGCACTCATTTTCCAGCCCCAGCACGAGATCCATATTTCTCATGCCCATATCCCCATCGATGAGGAGCACCTTCTTCCCCTTCCGGGAGAGGAAGATCCCCAGAGCAGCAGTAAGGAGCGTCTTCCCCACGCCGCCCTTACCGGAAGCAAAGGATACGATCTCAGCCATTCTTTTTGCCTCCTGCCTTTGCCTCATCCGCTGCCTTCAGCTTTGCCGGCGAATAATCTCCGATATGGAAATAGGCATCCATCATCTTCTTGACGACCGGTGCCGCGGACTCCGAGCCGAAGCCGCTGTGCTCGAACATGCACAGGATCACGACCTCCGGCTTGTCGAAAGGCGCATATGCCACGAACCAGCCGTTATCGAGACCATTCGTTTCCGCCGTACCAGACTTACCGGCGATCGAGATCGGATAATGTTCGAAGATCTGTCCGCCTGTCCCATCCTTGCTCATGACCATCCGAAGTCCTTTGTGGATCGCATCAAGCGTATCCTTAGATACCGGAAGCGTCCCCACCTTCTCCGGTGAGAAGATCTTGAGCGGTGTCCCATCCAGCTGATCGATGCGGTTCACAAGGTATGGCTGGTAGCGGAAACCGCCATTGGCGATCGCCGAGTATACCATCGCCATCTGCAGCGGCGTCGTCAGCGTGAAGCTCTGTCCGATCGCGGCATCCATCGTCTCCCCGAGGTACCAGTCCTGCTTGAAGACCTTCATCTTGTAGGCTTCGCTTGCAACATTGCCGTCCGATTCACCGGCAAGGTCGATGCCTGTCGTTTTCCCAAGGCCGAATTCCTCCGCCATACGGGAGATGCGGTCGATGCCTGCACGGCGCCCCATTTCATAGAAATAGACATTGTCCGACTTTTCGATTGCTTCATAGAAATTGATCCATCCGAAAGCTTCGCCCTCAGAGTTTCTCTTATCGACGAGCCAGTGCTTGCCGTTATCAAAAATGCGTTCCTCCGGTGTCGTCACCTTCGCTTCGAGTGCTGCCGCGCCCGTGATGACTTTGAAGAGCGATCCGGGCGGATACATCGACTGGATCGTGCGGTTCTGCATCGGATGATTCTTATTATTGACGATCTCATTCCAGTCTTTCGAAGAGATCCCCTTGCTGAAGCGATTCGGATCATAGCTCGGCCAGCTAGCCATTGCGAGGATCGCTCCGCTATTCGGATCGACAGCCACCGCAGAAGCCCCCGTCGGCATGACACCTCCATGGACGAGCGTCTTCACCTGTGCTTCCATCGCGTCCTCTGCCGCTTTCTGCAGATTCGCATCCAGCGTCAGACGCACACTGTTCCCCGTGACAGACGGCGTACCGCCCACATAGCGGACAGGCTGCCCCGATGCATTGACTTCGACCGTCTTTGTGCCATTCTTGCCTTCGAGATAATTGTTATAGCGGCTCTCAAGGCCCGCACGACCGATCAGTGTCGTGGTCGTGTACGGATTTCCTTCCGCGTCTCTGTCATCCGGCCCCGCTTCGCCGACATAGCCAAGGACCTGCGCCCCTGCATTGCCCAGCGGATACACGCGCAGCGGATTCACTTCGATTTCGATCCCGGGGAATTCATCCTTTTTCTCTTCGATCTGCGTCGCGACATCGATGCCGACATCGTTTGCCAGATAGATCGCTCCGAAGGCCAGCTTATTGTCTTCGATCTTTTTCTTGATATCGGCAGTCGGCACATGAAGAAGCTGCGACAGGCGGTTGAGCGACTCATCCGACAGCGTATTCCCCTTGCGATCGACCGGCATGACGACGCTGTATGCCGAGCGCGAGCCAGCAAGGATCAAGCCATTTCTGTCATACATGACACCACGCATCGCCTGCATGGGAAGGTAACGGATGCGGTTCCCATCCGCTTCTTCTTTATAATACCCGCCCTGAATGACCTGCATATAGAAAAGACGCAGTCCCAGGACGAGCAGAAGGAAGATCGCCGCATAGATCATACGCGCATAGCGGGACTCCTCGGTATTTTTCAAAAGCCCACTGAGAATCGAGGGCACATGCTTATTCACCACTTCGGTTCTCCCTCCCGTTTCATGGCCCATAGCGGCCTGTGAAGAAAGAGCACAGCTGCTCCATTCATGAAGGTGGTGCTCATCACAAAGTACAGGATATAAGAAATCGAGAAGACATGGCTGCCGGCTGCCAAAAGCA
>ULRP01012981.1_pt1 | contig 13179 bp, 18 predicted proteins | sample 1955521 | NCBI WGS metagenome assembly ULRP01 (sample SAMEA4835685, study PRJEB28245) | human gut metagenome | biome: gut microbiome; material: fecal sample | place: Denmark | collected 2008
GCTGAAAAATTAATTCTTCACGATTCTTCTTTAGACAAATATCATTATTATCATGACGATTATATTTATCAGATTATTAATTTTAATAATAATAAATAACAAACTATCGTATAGATAGTTTAGAAAATCACTTCGTTTCTTGCGTTTCCGTAAAATTAGTGAACTGCCGTATAGGTAGCTGCCATCATGGTAGGAGAAAACCTTGACAACTATCTCTATATTCAGGAAACATTACTGGTTATTATTAAGGATGTCTATCAATTGGATTTATAGTATCGTTGAATCATACTGATAATACTCAAAAGATAGTCTACTGCTGAATAAGCAGTTTATGAAATATTATTAATCAATTCGTCAAGAAATACTTTATTAGCTATTGAATAAGTAGTTTATAAATGTTAGTAGTGAAGGGCAAGCAAAAAAGCTTTATTGACTACCGAAAAGGCAGTTTATAAAAGTACTGTAATCATTAGTCGAGTACATAAGCTTTTGAATAAAAAGTTTATAAAAATTCTTAATTTAAGCGATTCAAGTATCATCTATTGAATAAGTAGTTTATTTTTTTTTAGAAAGCAGAAGGAGTGTTTACTATGTTGTCTAATCAATATGTATATACATTGGTTATCTTTTATAAAGGAGAAATTAGTGATATCCAGACATATATTGAGGAAGAAGATGCCATGGACGCGTTACGAGATATAGAAAGTAAAGTAAAGAAATACGCACGCGTCTTTAAAAGTAAAGTAAGATATTATTATTCTGGAAAAAATGTGCCAGAATATATTTTTATGCGCGATAAATGCGCTTTAGATGACGATTTGTCGCGCGACTTTTTGGATAATGATTTTGATGATCGCGATAACTATTGTTTGAAAGATTGGTAAGAAGTCATTAGACAAAAAATATAAGGAGAAATAAGATGGCTGAATCTAAAGTAAATAAGAAAAAATATAAAGAAGTACCAACACATAACCAGTTGCAGTTTATTGCGGTTATTGAAGAAAAGCTGGGTATCCAGTTTAATGGAGAAACAAAACAGGACGCCGCTACCTTTATCAGTAAGAATTATAATATCATCAAACGGAAACGGAAAGCGATGCGTGACTTTTGGAAGAAGGAGGTTGAACGGAATGACTGAAAAAACAATATCGATTCATGATGTCTTTAATTCTATCGATAGAGATATCGAAAAGAAAAAGCAGGAGCAATTAAATAAAGAAAGAAGAGAAGAAGAAAAACGACAGAAAGCAATCAATCGTTTTAAACTTCTTCGGAAACATATCCAAAAGTTCGCAGAAATCGTATCATATCTTTTGAATAAAGGATATGAAGAAAAATTCCCTATATTTAAATACGATTTATATGGTCGTCATTTCCTTGCTGATGGATGTGATCATAATTTTGGGTTATTTGAATATTATAAAAATAAGAATACACATATAGTAGGCATTGATAATGGCGGAATTTGCGGAATTTATGATTTTTTATGGGATTATACGAAAGAAGATACGATTCCGATGGGATATATCGAAGATAAATCTGCATCAAATAATACGCCAGCACGTATCGAATTAACGAGTAGTCAGTTAAATGAATTCTGTAATAAATTCGAAAAAGAAGAAGAATTATTGTATAAATGGCTGAAGAAAAATTTTGATATTTCATTATTGCCAAATGCTAATAACAAATCAGAAAGAGAAGATTATTTTTATATCTGCAAGGAAACAGAATGTAAAAATTGTCCGTATCAGGATAAGTGTTTAGAATAGAAGAAAGGAGCTTGATTTTTGTGCCTAACGATATTTCGACAGAACATTATTTCGAAGGTGATTTAACGGTTTTTGATTTTGGATGGTTAATGGATTACTATGATGATATTTTCGGAGACGATGATACATTTTATCTTGCCGAACCAACACCTTGCACTGAACATCCCAATTTCGAAGCTAGATATATTAATCTCGAGAAGTATTTGGTAGATAAATTTGGATTTAAAGATGCATTTATTCCTTACTGTATCGTAGAATCTAATATAGACTATTTCTTTATCAAATTAGGCGAAAAAGCTCCAGATAATACGAATCTCAGTAACTATCATGATTTCTATATAAATCATAAACCGGAGCATCGACCAAGAGTAGCTGAATCCGGAATGCTTTTATTTACGACAACGCCTATCGATAAAATTAAAAGTATGTTCCCTGAATTTGAAGAAATCTTCAATTTAGATATTAGTGAAGATGGAACAGAATATGGAATGCCGACGACAACTTTTTCTGATTTTAAAGGAACCGTAAGATTCTATAACCATCGTGCTCCGATTAGAGACAACGATACTTATTTCGAACTTCGTGGGAATCAGAATTATGATTCGTATCCATTCTAAGGAGTAGATAAAAAAATGATGAAAAATTTTTCAAGACGAGTTTTATATGTCTTACGAGGTGCTCCGGGAGCTGGTAAAACCACATATATTGAAGAACATAATCTTGAAAACTATACTATCTCTCCAGACGTACTTCGTATGCAGTTAAGCGGTCCTTGGTGGACTTTAGACGGTATTGGCATTAATCAGGAGAATAATAGTAAATTATTCTCTCATTATTTTTATCCAATGCTAGAAGAAAGAATGCGTAAAAATGAATTCCTTATTATTGATGGTACCGCTTCAACTACGAAAGAGCTTAAAAAATATTTATCGCTTGCCAATAAATATGGATACTATCCTGAAATTATTGATTTTACAAAAGTAGATATTGATATCTGTAAAAAACGAAACAAAAGAAGAGAAAAATACAAAATTGTTCCAGATTGGGTTATCGATAGAATGTATCATAATTTTGAGACACAAAAAATACCTGATGGATATTATATTGAGACACCAGAAGAAATGCATGATTGGTTTACTAATTATATTGGTCTTGTAGGTCCTGAACATATATATCATAAAAATTTATTTTTCGTAGGAGATATCCATGGATGTTTTGATACATTCTATAATAAGGTTCTAAACCATAAAAAGAAAGATTCGCATCTTATTTTGCTTGGAGATTATTTTGATCGTGGACCGCAACAGGAAGAAATGTATCAGTGGCTTCACGAAAATATAGATAATTATGATGTAACTTTTCTAATCGGAAATCATGAAGCTAGGATTAGACAATGGTTACGTACTGGTAAGGTGCAGTCTGAATCTTTTCAAGAAACATTAGATGAAATCGGTGTATCCAAAGAAGAATGGCGCGAATTTTATAAGAAATTATGGCCCTATTTTTGCGTTGATCCTAGTATTGATATCAAATATTCTTGTATATTTGCTACTCATGGTGGATTATCTGATGTTGCTCAAGTAGATAAAAGAACAGCTCGCTACCAATTTATTTACGGTATTGGAGGATATGAAGATGTAGATAAAATATGTGATTCGTGGAACGAAAGTGCTAGTCGTAGTATGGATAGTATAAAACATAATATGTGTCAAGTATTCGGGCATCGATATTCAAAAGAAATCCAGCACGGACTTTCTTTTGATTTATGCGGGAATCCAGAGAATAACGGCGAAATTCGCTGGCTTAGTATTTCTCCACTTACTAAGGCAAAGGAACGAGAAGCTAAAGAAAATGGCGAAATTCCTTTTAATGTAAGATATGGAGCCGAAAAAACAAATTATCAAAATAAGGAGGCAATCAAAAAAGATACGATTAAGCATTGAAATATAATTTTATTTATTTTATAATATTGATAAAACAAGGAATAAACTAATTAAGACTGCCGTTAATAGAATATTGACGGCAGAATAAACAGTACAAGGGCTGAACAACAATTTGCCACACTCTCTTTACATTAAAAAATAGAAGACGGAATCAAATCATAGTAAGCTCCTTAAATATATATGCTAGTGATAGCAAACGAGACTGTTAAGAATATCCAAACGCATTGCCTCCCAATATAAAACGATATAAATAAAATCCGATGCACCTGGCATGTGCTAGGACAGCCACTTGTACTGTTTATTCTACCGTCAAAGAAACGATATAAAGTAGGGTTATATTAAAAACTGTCGTGCCCTTTGTGTGGTACGTGGATTGAAACAAATAAACGTAATAGTACGATAAAAAGAGCTGCATTCGGCAGCTTTCTTTTTTCCTTACTTAGAAATGAGATAATCGACAATTTATAAAAAAATAAAAAATATTAAAAACGAATAAGCTATTTAATATCACCCATAAGCAATAATATTGTCGAAGCCAAAAATAGAAAGGATGGTTATTTATAGAACAGAAATTTTATTCTATACATTCGGTACCTAGAATGTTATGCATAACGCCACAAACATTACTTAACTGAGAACGAGATAGGAAACATGTAAATAAAGCTAAAAAAATAATAAAAGAATTGACTAACGATGATTAAAAGTTTTAGAATTAAATTAATTACGAATAATAAACAGCGTACAAAATTATTCTTGTTTGCTGGTGCTGCTAGATATGCTTATAATTGGGCGTTAGAAGAAGAACAAAAAGAATATAAAAATTCTAAAAAGTTTTTATCAGATTCTGAGTTAAGAAAACGTTTTACGCAACATAAAAAGTTGAACAATAACTTTTGGCTCAGAAATATATCTAACGACGTTATGAAACAAGCAATAAAAGATGCTTGTAACGCATATAAAAATTTTTTTAAACATCAGTCGCGATTTCCTAGATTTAAATCGAAAAAGCGTAGCACACCGTCTTTTTATCAGGACCCAATTAAAATTAAATTTACTTCGACACACGTTAAGCTCGAAAAGATATCTGATAGCAAAAGAAAAAATCGAAGAGTTTTAAATTATATTCGATTAGCTGAACGAGATAGAATTCCGACAGGTGTGAAATATTTTAATCCTAGAATTACGTATGACGGATTAAATTGGTGGATTTCTGTATCGATTGAATATCATGATTCGGACAATAAACCGTGCGGAGAATCTATCGGTATCGATCTTGGTATTAAAAATCTCGCAATTTGTTCCGACAATAATACGTATCATAACATTAATAAATCAAAACAAGTAAAAAGTATAGAAAAGAAAAAACGTAGATTACAGCGTAGAATATCTCGTAAATACGATAAAAATAAAATCCAAATAAAAGGGGGTGTATTCCGTTACTATAAAACAAAAAATATAATCAAAGACGAAAAGTTATTATTAAAGATGAATCACCGACTAACGAATATTCGTAAAAATTATTTACATCAAGTTACTTCTGAAATAATAAAACGAGAACCAAGCTTTATTTGTTTAGAAAATTTGAACGTAAGTGGAATGTTAAAAAATAAACATCTTTCTAAAGCTATACAGGAAGAATGTTTTTACGAATTTCGTCGTCAAATAGAATATAAAAGTAAAGAACGAAATATAATCGTTATTTTTGCTCCTATGTTTTATCCGAGTTCTAAATTATGCAGTTGCTGTGGATATATCAAAAAAGATCTTAAGCTTTCCAATAGAATTTATCGTTGTCCTAAATGCGGTAATGTAATTGATCGAGATTTACAAGCAGCTATTAATTTACGAAATTACGGCGAACAACAATTACAGAATCTCACATAAAACGAAATTCTATAATATGTACCGATACGTTAGTCGGGAATTTACGCTTTTGGAGTATTAAACAAACACAAGTAGTTAATATTTTATATTGACAAAAGTGAATACGATGAATAAAGAATAAAACATAAAAGCTATATAACTTTTTGTAAGTTTTTAGTAACGGTTTATATGTTTATATTTTGTCTGCTCGTCACGATATTATACACGATACGCTGTATAGTCAATGATATCGTGAAATATTCTAATACAGAAGAGATAGTAAAATATATCAGAGAACAAATCGATGATATTCCTTCTTTAAGTATGTTTTTATCTGAAGAAGATAAGAATATGTTAGTTAATATTATCCATGTATATTATCATCTAAGAACAGCTTTTTTTGCTATCTGTTTCTGTTATTTTCTAACTGTTTTGTGTCAACAAATTTTTTAATCAAAATTAAAAAGAAAGGACTTGTGTTCACGTTATGTTCTCTCATTATTTTTTTATCGTAGCTTACGTATTATCGTTAGCTTATAGCACCGGCTCTTTAATACATCTTATTTTAAAAAAGTTACCGATGGTTATTAATTCTATCAAAGAAGAACAAAATATGCCAGATTCTTTTAATAAGAAATTAAATGTTGCTGGTACAACCTCAATTATCGTATCTGCTGCAATTATTCTTTGTATGGCTATTTATCTTTGGGTTTATTTGCTTACAGATATTTTATGATAAACAAACTATCCTCACTTACGGAAACGAGGTAGTTTATTTTCATCAAAAGAAACTTTTATCTTTTGGATACACTTAAGATAAAGGATAAATAATTTTTGATAAAAACGGAGCTGAATACGGTGTTAACTGCTAGAATAACTCCTGCATTAAAATGGGCAGGTGGAAAGACTCAACTGCTAGAATCCATAAGAAAAAAGATTCCATCTCATTATAATAATTATTTTGAACCTTTTGTTGGAGGAGCAGCTGTGCTTTTAGAACTTCAACCTAAACAAGCCACTATTAACGATATAAATGAACAACTTATTAATTTATATCGTCAATTGAAGATATCAGCGGAAGATGTTATAAAAGAAGTAAAAAAATTAGATTTAGCTCCATGTACGAAAGAAAGATATTATACTATTAGAGAATGGTACAATAAAAAAATCGAAGCTAATGTGCAGGATGTAGAGTCTGCTGCTATCATGATTTGGCTAAATAAGCATTGTTTTAATGGATTATATCGAGTAAACAAAAAAGGATTATTTAATGTTCCTTATAATAATCGAGTAAATGGCAAATCAATTGATGAAGATAATATTCGAGCAATAGGGCAATATTTGAAGAACGAAGATATAAATATTACCTGTAAAGATTTTGAAGAGGCTTGTGCAGATGTAAAGCTAGGAGATTTTGTCTACTTTGATAGCCCGTATGTACCTGAAAGTGAAACAGCTGATTTTACGGATTATTCAAAAGGAGGCTTTTCACTTAAGGAGCATAAACGATTAGCCGACTTGTTTAGGGAGCTTGATAAAATGGGCGCTAAAGTGATGTTATCCAATAATGACGTTCCATTAGTTAGAGCTTTTTACGCAGACTATAATATCCAAAGTCTGGATGTAAAAAGAATGATTAATAGAAATGCGAATAAACGAATTGGAAAGGAAGTCTTGATTACAAATTATTAATTGTGATAAGAAGAAATCTTGGGAATACATTAGAATGAAAGGAGCCGCCATCCGGCTCCTTTTTTAGAGAAAGGAGAATATAGCGTGACACTATCATTAGCTTTATGGATCATGGTTATTCTCGTCATCCATGATATCGTATGCGCTTATATTTCGTATGATTCAATCCCGTTAGGATCGCTAGTTATTTTAGGCATCCTACTAGCTGTTATCGCTGTAGTGTAAAAAGGAGGTTTGCTCTATGGATTTCGATAAATTCTGTAAATATTCCTTTTATATCTTTTTTACGCTATTCATGATAGCTCTTATTTTTGTTCTAATTCCTCTAATTAAGGCGTGTATCTGGTTCTTTATGTTCTTCTAGGTATACGTTTTAATATAATTTTTAAAATAAGAAAGGAGTGTGGTCCTCTTATGGTAACAACTGCCGAAGAAATCTTTCGAAAAGGAACGATCGAACAGCAGGCCGATCTGCTTTGTGATATCTTTCTGATGAACGATGCATTGACCTGCGAAGAATGTCCGGCTGCACAAACGTGTCGTCCGCATCATTCCGGATTCATTGATTGGTTAAAGAAAGAGCGTTGGTTCCGAGATAAGGAGGAACGTAAAAGTGGTTAGCAGAATCGTAAAAGAAGCGGCTATATTACTTTTTGTCAGTATCGTATCGGTTGCTTTTGTGGCTACGATAGAAAGTATCCATCCATTAGGTGAATTATTTATTTGGCTATCGTATGGATATATTGTTTTGCCGTGGTCTAATATCTTATGTTTCCTTTTATCGTTCGTTATATGTATCATTTGTTTCATTATAAGACATTCTATCTAGGAGGTTTTTCGATTGAAAAGAGTATTTATTTCACAACCTATGAATGGTAAATCAGAAGAAGCTATCCAGAATAAACGAAATAAAGCTATTAAAGAAGTTCGCGAGTTTTTTAATGATGACGTAACCATTATTGATTCATATTTAAAAGATGAACATAAAGAAGGAACGTCGACGCCGTGTTCTATGCTTGGTAAAGCTATCCAGCTTTTGGGTACAGCCGATGTCGCTTACTTTGTTGACGGATGGAATGCTTATCGTGGATGTCGTTTCGAATATGAAATAGCTAAAGCATACGGTATACCTGTCATGGAAGAATAAATCGATATCTGGTATATATCAAATTGGAATATCCAAAAATATACAAGATAGACATTCGCCGATAAGTCATCACGTAATAAAAAGGTACATCTTAAAAAATAAGAAAGGACTGGTTCGCACGAAAGTCATTAAAAGAGACGGCCGAAAAGTCGCCTTTTTAAATAAAAAAATCGTAGAAGCAATGTGTAACGCTTATACAGCTACGAAAACAGAAAAGGAGAATAAAAGTAAGGCCGCGCAGGATTATAATATTTTCCTTAAATTTGCGACCGATACCGCGAAAAATATTCGTAAGAAATATATTGATATGGACACGGATCCTTCAGTCGAAGATATCCAAAAGGATGTCCAGGACGCGCTTCTTAGTATTCCTGATTATCAGGATGTCGCCGAAAATTATATCACGTATCGTATCAAACGTTCCTTTGCTAGAAAGAATACGTTAGATGATGTAGCTCGTGATATCGTTGAATGTAGCAGTGATTATTGGACAAACGAAAATTCTAATAAAGACGCAAAATTAGTAACTACTCAACGCGATTATTTGGCTGGTGCTATATCGAAAGATGCATGTAAACGTTATCTGCTTCCGGAAGATATCGTAGAAGCTCACGAAAAAGGGCTGATTCATTTTCATGATGCGGATTACTTTATACAACATCTTACAAATTGTTGTCTCATTAACTTAGAAGATATGTTACAAAATGGTACGGTTATTAGTAAAACGCTAATTGAAAAACCTCATCGTTTTTCCACTGCTTGCAATATTGCAACGCAAGTGATTGCGCAGGTAGCGTCTTCTCAATTCGGCGGTCAAACGATAACTCTTTCTCATTTATCTCCATTTATCGAAGAGACAAGAAAAGATATTCGAACGCATTTTCCGAATTTCAACGACGAAGAAGTTGAAGCACTCGTAAAACGAGATATTGAAGTTGGTATACAAACACTTCAATATCAGATTCTTACGCTGCTTACCAGTAATGGACAGACACCGTTCATTACGATATTTGCTAATTTAGCGGAAGTACCGGAAGGAAAAGAACGAGAAAATCTGGCGCTCGTTATCGAAGAAGTTCTGAAACAGCGTATTAAAGGCGTCAAAAACGAAAAAGGCGTCTATATCACGCCGGCTTTCCCGAAGATCATCTACGGGCTGGATGAATGTAATATCCACGACGACAGTAAATATTTTTATCTTACGAAATTAGCCGCAAAATGCACGGCAAATCGAATGGTACCAGATTACCAGAGCAATAAGATTCAGCGACAATGGAAAGACGGAGATATTTATCCATGTATGGGATGTCGCTCGTTCCTTTCTAAAGATGAAACGAAAAAGAATTATGCGCACGCATTAAATTATAATCAGCATAAAGGACATAAATATTATGGACGTTTCAATAAAGGCGTAGTTACGATTAACCTTCCGGATGTCGCCCTATCTTCAAAGAAAGATATGAAAGAATTCTGGCGTATTTTCGATGAACGACTTGAATTATGCCATCGTGCCTTACAATGTCGATATAAGAGATTAGCAGGAACGGTTTCGGATGTTGCGCCGATTCTTTGGCAATATGGAGCTTATGCCCGGTTGAAGAAAGGCGAAAAGATCGACAGCCTTTTGAAGCATGGTTATTCCACGATATCGTTAGGATATGCTGGATTATATGAATGCGTAAAATATATGACCGGAGAGTCACATACTACCGAAAAAGGTAAACCTTTCGCGTTAAAAGTTATGCAACATTTAAATGATTGCTGTGATAAGTGGAATAAAGAAGAAGATTTAGGATATTCAGTTTATGGGAGTCCTATAGAAAGTACTACTTATAAATTCGCAAGATGTTTAAAGAAACGTTTCGGTATCATTAAAGGCATCACAGATCATGATTATATAACTAATTCGTTCCATGTAAATGTCCGTGAAGATATCGATGCTTTTTCTAAACTAAAATTAGAAGCGGAATTCCAGAAATTAAGCCAGGGCGGTACGATTTCTTACGTTGAAGTACCGGATATGCATAAAAATATCTCGGCCGTTATCGAAATGCTCCGTTTTATTTATGATAATATTATGTATGCAGAATTAAACTGTAAGTTCGACTACTGTCAGAAATGTGGATATTCTGGAGAAATACAAATCAAAGGAGAACCCGGTAGTTTATATTGGGAATGTCCGAACTGTGGGAATACGGATCAAAAGACCATGAATATCACACGCAGAACGTAAACAAAAAGTTCATGCGTTCTTTAAACGAACGATATGCGGGAAACTCCTTAGAGCCATCAGTTACTTATGTATCTCCTAACGGAAGATAGCAGGCTGACGTAACGAGTCTAGATATAGTAAAAAGACTGATGGATTGGACAATCCGCAGGGAAGCACCTTAATAAAAAGGTGAACCCTCAACGACTACTATGTTCGGGATATAAATAACTATTTATATTCATGGGATAGTCTAACCCGTCTCTTTATTGTAAAAGAGAATTGAAAATACTAGGAAACTAGCGGTATCTTATTTGGTGGCTATTTAGGTACAAACTATTGGAACCAGGGACGTACCGAAGAAATACGTGACCGGGTACTTCATTTAGATGTTCCCGGAGAATTAGAAAATAAAAAGAAGTAGAGGTGTATAACATTTGAAATACGCCGGCATCATCGAGAACGATACGGTCGATATCGATAAGGGGATCGCGGTATCATTCTGGTGTCAGTTTTGTCCGCATCATTGTGAAGGATGTCATAATCCAGAAACATGGGATAAACAAGGAGGATATGAACTTCCGAAAGATTATATCCAACAGATAATCGGATTATTAAAAAAGAATGGGATCCATCGAGATTTATCGATCCTCGGCGGAGAACCGTTATGCGATGCTAATATCCAGACAGTTTATGATTTAGTGAAAACCGTAAAAGAAAAAGATGACAGCGTCCGCGTTTTTCTATGGACTGGTGGAATATTCGAAAAGCTAAAAGAAATATATCCGGATATCTTTCGATATATTGATATCCTAGTAGACGGACCGTTTATCTTGAAAGAACGAGATATTACGCTTCCATTACGGGGATCGAATAATCAACGAGTCATCGATGTATCCAAGAGTTTGGAAGAAGGAAAAACGATTATCATACCGGATAAAAAATTGAATGAATAAAAAAATAGAGGGTCGTTTTTTGGCGGCTCTCTTATTTTTTTTGCCTTCCGGCGACTTATTGGCATTCGTTATTTTCGATGGTATAATTAATTTAGTTTATGTTTATCATAAACTAAGGAGTAGAAACGAGAGGAGGAATTTTAATGTCAATGCGAGATACGTATGGCGACTATGTTAATTGGACAATATATCGTTGTCATGATTGCGGAATGTCTTTTGGATATCATGGAGAACCTAAATCATGTCCGTTCTGTAATAGCAAGGATTTAGAAGAAGACGATACTCAGCGCGTTTGTTCCCATTGTGGGAATCTGATGCGGAGTGGTTATTGTATCGAAAATGGTATGGGATATTATTGTAGTGATGAATGTTTACATGAACATTTCTCGGACGAAGAATATCGAGATTTATATGACGATGGAAGGGGAGATTCCTATTGGACGGACTGGATGTAAGTAGACTGAATATGGCACATATCTTTACGGATATTGGTCATGATATTTTCTGTCAGCTTTTCGAAAACTATTGCGAAAAATGCTACGAAACAAAAATGGAGCCTAAAGAAGATGACCAGCCTTTCGAACCTTTCCATATTTATTGGCTCTTCGTAGATCCAGTTATTAAAAAATATGGAGGAGTCGGTCATTCTTATATCGATATTATTCGAAATATATTATCTAAAGAAGAACGAGTTCGATGTATAACCGTTCCGAATCCTACTCTGTTCTGCGATATGATAGATTCGGATGGAGTAAAAGAGAACGAAGCTATCCAGGATAAATTGTACAAATTATATGTTAATTAGAAAGAATGAATGTGATGAAGCGTTTTCTACTTAACGTAAATGATATCACGGATTATGATTTGTTCGAGTCAGCATTGGATGATAACGGAATCCGATTTGATATCGACAGTGGTGGACGGTATATGATTAAAGAAGAAAACGCCGGTGATGTTTATCGATTATTAAAAGATATGCCGTTCGATTATGATTTGATTTAGGAGGAAAAGAATTATGATTAAATTCGATTTTGTAAAGAATGCGAATAAAAACGCGAAACTGCCGGTACGAAGCACAATTGGATCTGCTGGTTATGATTTCGTAACACCTGTAGATTTTATGCTGGAACCTGGCGAATCTTTTATGATAAAAACAGATGTTAAAGCTTATATGCCGAAAGATATCGTGTTACAGATTTATCCGAGATCTAGTATGGGTATCAAGAAAGATATTATGCTGAAGAATCTTACTGGAATCATCGATTCGGATTATGCTGATAATCCGGATAACGAAGGAAATATTGGTATTGTTTTATATAATTATGGAAAAGAGAAAAGAGAATTTAAAGCCGGCGATCGAATCGCGCAGGGTATCTTCGTTAAGTTCTTTACGGTCGATAACGACAATACAAACGGAGAACGTACCGGAGGTTATGGCTCGACCGGCAAATAAATCAAAGGAAGGAATGTGATCTATGCTCGTCTTTATTTCGGTATTTATAATGAAGTTTTTGGATTGCGCATTAAGTACAACAAAAACTGTTTTCTTGGTACGTAACCAATTCTTTATCAGTTCGGTATTCAATAGTCTATCGGCTGG
>ULRP01043922.1_pt1 | contig 13174 bp, 11 predicted proteins | sample 1955521 | NCBI WGS metagenome assembly ULRP01 (sample SAMEA4835685, study PRJEB28245) | human gut metagenome | biome: gut microbiome; material: fecal sample | place: Denmark | collected 2008
TGACCTTATTTGGTCGCCCTCGGATTACGGATATTCGCCTGGGCGGCGGCAAGACGAGCGATAGGCACACGGAAGGGCGAACAGGACACGTAATCGAGACCGATTTCGTGACAGAACTCTATTGACGAGGGATCGCCGCCGTGTTCTCCGCAAATGCCGCAGTGCAAGGATTTTCTCGTTGCTCTGCCCATCTCGACAGCCATCTTCATAAGCTTGCCTACGCCGACGGTATCGAGTCTGACGAACGGATCGGATTCGTAAATCTTCGCGCCGTAATATGCGGGAAGGAACTTGCCTGCGTCGTCGCGGGAGAAACCGAACGTCATCTGCGTTAAGTCGTTGGTGCCGAAGCAGAAGAACTCCGCTTCTTTCGCGATTTCGTCGGCGGTGAGAGCCGCTCTCGGAATCTCTATCATAGTGCCGACTTCGTATTTAATATCCGCTCCGGCTGCCTTGATTATCGCGTCTGCGGTAGCGACAACGGTCTTTTTGCAATAAGCGAGTTCTTTAACTTCGCCGACAAGCGGAATCATAATTTCGGGAACGACGTTCCATTCGGGATGACGCTTTTTGACCGCGATAGCCGCTTTGATAACGGCTTTGGTCTGCATTTCCGCGATTTCGGGATAAGTAACCGCAAGGCGGCAACCTCTGTGTCCCATCATCGGGTTGAACTCGTGGAGGGCGTTGCAGATTTCTTTGATTTCTTTAACGCTCTTGCCCTGAGCGAGCGCGAGAGCTTCTATATCGGCATCTTCGGTCGGAACGAATTCGTGCAGCGGGGGGTCGAGGAATCTTATCGTAACGGGCTGACCTTTAAGCGCTTCCATAAGTCCTTCGAAATCCGCTTGCTGCATCGGTTCGATCTTGTCGAGAGCTTTTCTTCTTTCTTCTACGGTTTCGGAACAAATCATTTCGCGGAACTTATCGATTCTGCCGGGGCCGAAGAACATATGCTCGGTACGGCAAAGACCGATACCCTGCGCGCCGAGATCCGCCGCGCGTTGCGCGTCTGCGGGGGTATCCGCGTTCGTTCTCACGCCGAGTTTTTTATATTTATCGGAAAGCTGCATAATGCGTCCGAAATAACCGCTGTTGGGATCGACGGGAACGGTTTTGATTATACCGTCGTAAATCTTGCCGGTAGAACCGTCGAGAGAGAGTTCGTCGCCTTCGTGGAAAACCTTTCCGCCGAGTTCGAAGTATTTTTCGTCTTCGTGCATTTTGATTGCTTCGCAACCGGAAACGCAGCACGTACCCATACCTCTCGCAACGACCGCCGCGTGAGAAGTCTGACCGCCGCGGACGGTAAGAATACCCTGCGCGAATTTCATGCCCTCGATATCTTCGGGAGAAGTTTCGAGACGAACGAGAATAACTTTTTTGCCCGCTTTGCCTTCTTTTACGGCGTCTTCGGGAGTGAAAACGATAGTACCCGCAGCCGCGCCGGGAGAAGCGGCAATGCCCTTGCCCACGACGTTTTTCTTATCCGCGGCTTTGAGAGCGGCGGTATCGAAGGTGGGGTGCAAAAGCATATCGAGAGATTTCGCGTCTATCTGCATAAGGGCTTCCTGTTCGGAAATCATACCCTCGTCGATAAGGTCGCAAGCGATTCTGATTGCGGCGGCGGCGGTTCTCTTGCCGTTTCTGGTCTGCAACATATAAAGCTTGCCTTTTTCTATGGTGAATTCCATATCCTGCATATCTCTGTAATGATCTTCGAGAGTTTTGCAGACGTCGAGGAATTGTTTATACACGTCGGGAAGAACTTCCGCCATTTTGGAAATGGGCATCGGGGTTCTTACGCCGGCAACGACGTCTTCGCCCTGCGCGTTCATAAGGAATTCGCCCATAAGACCTTTTTCGCCGGTAGCGGGGTTACGCGTGAACGCAACGCCTGTTCCGCAATCGTCGCCCATATTGCCGAACGCCATCATCTGAACGTTTACCGCAGTACCCCAGCTGTACGGGATATCGTGATCCATTCTGTAAACGTTTGCTCTGGGGTTGTCCCAGGAACGGAAAACGGCTTTTATCGCTTCGAAAAGCTGAACTTTCGGATCGGACGGGAAGTCTTTGCCGAGAGCCTGTTTATATTTGGCTTTGAATTCTTCGGCAAGTTCTTTAAGGTCGTCGGCGGTGAGATCCACGTCGAACTTAACGCCTTTCTTTTCTTTCATCGCGTCTATAAGGCTTTCGAATTCCTTTTTGGAAACCTCCATAACGACGTCGGAGAACATCTGAATAAATCTTCTGTAGCAGTCCCACGCCCAGCGGGGATTGCCGGATTTTTTAGAAAGAACTTCTACGACCTCTTCGTTTAATCCGAGGTTAAGAATGGTATCCATCATACCGGGCATACTCGCTCTCGCGCCGGAACGTACCGAAACGAGCAACGGATTTTCTTTGTCGCCGAATTTTTTGCCCGTGATTTTTTCGAGCTTGGCGACGTTTTCCATAATTTCGTTTCTGATGCCGTCGTTAATCTGTCTGCCGTCCTCGTAATACTGCGTGCAGGCTTCCGTAGAAACGGTAAAACCCTGCGGAACGGGAAGACCGATGTTGGTCATTTCGGCAAGGTTTGCGCCTTTGCCGCCGAGAAGTTCGCGCATTTTAGCGTTGCCTTCGGTGAATAAGTAAACGTATTTCATTTTCATCCTCCAAAAAATTTCGTGAAAATATAGTTTTTTTCGGTTTAGTGTGCCGAACGCTTCGCTCGGCTGATATATTGTACAATAAATCGCGATATTTTTCAACCGTTATAGAGCGGTTTTACGATTTAATTTGAAATTTTTAATAATTCTTTCAAAGAATTAAGTTTTTCTTCCGGTCTTACCGCCAGGTAGAAATCCAGAAGCTTAAGCGCGGCGACCGATTCGCTTGCGGAGACGGCTTCTCCGCCCTCCGCTTTTTTAAGCGCGTGAAACGTAGAAACCTTTATCTCTCTGCCCGTCCCGCAAAAGCAGTTTTCGCACAGGAACCCGCCGCGCGTCCAGTCGAAAAAGCAACGGTTTTCGGGCGGATTGCCGCATTCCGTACAGGCGGAAAAGTCGAGCGCGTAACCGGATATTTTAAGCGCGGATATGAGAAACCTTACGAGCGCGCTCTGCGGCTGTTCTTCGCCGTAAGCGAGACGTTTAAGGCTGTCTACCGCGAGCAGAAAAAGCTCCGCGGAAACCATTTCTTCTTTCGCGAAACGCCTTATGAATTCCAGCACCGCGCCGCCGCAGTAAAAGCGGTACACGTCGTTTCGCAACGGATAAAAACTGTCCGTAAGGCTCGCGCCGACGACGGTTCTTTTATCCCCGCGCGAAGAAAACAAAAATTCGGCAAAACAAAAAGGCTCGGAAGCAAATTTCAGCTTTGCTCCTGCCTTTTTTACTCCTTTTATTTTGGCGGAAACGGTGCCTTTTTCCAGCGTGAAGATATTGAGAATCTTGTCGTTCTCTCCGACCGACACGCCCGATAAAACTATTCCGTTCAACTTTTCTTCCATACAGATTATTTTCTCGTAAGTTTTTTATACAGCATATAATAAGACGGATTGCCCGTTTTTTCAAACATAGCCCACGCGGAATCCGCCGGCTCGCCGATTCCTTTTCCGTTATCGTTTTTCATACGCGCCCCCTTATATAGGTAGTATGAGAAACGGAACGGCTTTTATGCGTCTTCGTTATAGCCGTGCGCTTTAATAAGCTTTGCGCTGTTGCGCCAGTCTTCTTCTACTTTTACGTAGGTGGTCAGAAAAACCTTTTCGCCCAGAAATTTTTCCATATCGGCGCGCGCGAAAGAAGAAACCTCTTTGAGAGCCTTGCCGCCCTTGCCGATTAAAATCGCCTTGTGATTCTGCCTTTCGCAAATTATATCGAGATCGATATCGTATATGCCGCCGCCCGCTCTTTTTTCAAAACGGTTGACTATGACCGCCACGCCGTGCGGAATCTCCTTGTCGAATTTAAGCAGAATTTTTTCCCGCATTATTTCGGAGATCATAAATTTCTCCGAACGGTCGGAAATAACGTCATCGTCGAAAATCTTTTCGCTTTCCGGAAGTTTGTCTTTGATGACCTTTAACAATTCTTTTATGTTTCTGCCGCGCCGCGCGGAAACCGGCACGACCTCGGCATCAACGTCGCCGAGTTGTTTAAGTTCCGACAAAAGCAGACTTTCCGGCATAATGTCCGTTTTGGTAAGCACCGCCACCGCGGGAATACCGAGCGACGCGTATTTTTTGATAAGAGAAACGTCTTTTTCCGTAAGTCCGTCGTGCGCGTCGGTAACGAAAAGAATCAGGTCAACGTCTTCGGCGCAGTCCTCGACGGTTTTTTGCATAACGGAATTCAGCATATTGTCGGCTTTATAAAGCCCCGGCGTGTCCACGAACACGATCTGACAATCCTCGCCGTTATATACGCCGCATATTCTGTCGCGGGTGGTCTGCGGTTTTGGCGAAACTATCGCCACTTTTTCTCCGACAAGTACGTTCACGAGCGTGGATTTACCCGCGTTGGCTCTGCCGATAACCGCAACGTAACCCGCTTTCATTCGGAAACCTCTGTCTTTTCTTCGCCGCAAACGGCGTCTTCGGATTCGGCAAGCTTTTCTTCGGCGGTTTCTTTTTCTGCTTCGCAGGATTTTTTCTTGCCTTTTCGTCCGGACTTTTGCGCGAGAAGCTCCACCGCAGCTTTCTCTTTTTCTCGCATTTCTTTTTTATCCTCTTCCGTCATGTGGTCGTAACCCATAAGGTGCATAAGTCCGTGAATGATGAGATAATTTCTCTCTTCTTCTTCGCTATGCCCCAGCTCCTGCGCCTGCGCGCGGATTTTTTCGTCGCACAAAACGATAGATCCGATAAAAATATACTTTCCGTCTAATTCCGTGTTACATTTATCGCGTTCTAAAATTTCGCCTTTAATGCCCTCTAAACTCGGAAAGGACAGCACGTCCGTCACGGAATCCACGCCGCGTGCGGTTCTGTTAAGGTCGGTCATTTCTTTGCCCGACTCGAACACGACTTCCGCTTTTAATTTCGCTTTCTGACCGAGTACCTGATACACGGCGGCGGCGAGCTTTTTAACCTTTAGTTTTCTCTGCAGACATTCTATTTTAAGTTTACCCATAATCGAATAAAAATCCTTCGTTATTCCTGTTCGTCGTTCTGAAGATCGGCTTCTTCTTTCTTTACGTCTATACCTTCTAAGCTTACCGTGGGGTATTCTATGCGTTTATGATACACGCCCGTAAGTCTGTTTACGACGGTATTGATGATTATGTTTATTTCTTTTATCGTCAGCTCGCATTCGTCGAACTGCCCCAGCTGCATTCTGTCGCTGACGATTTTTTTAACGGCTTCGCTCACCTTTTCTCTCGAACGGTCTTTAAGCGAACGCGCGGCGGCTTCGCACCCGTCGGCAATCATTATAATCGCGGAGATTTTGGTTTGAGGTTTCGGTCCGGAATAACAAAACTGACGAATAGGCACTTCTCCGTCGGTAAACTTTTTCGCCTTGGCGTAAAAATACCAGATGGGCAGCGTGCCGTGATGCTCTAAACACACGTCTGCGATTTCGTCGGGAAGTCTTGCCTTTTTGGCGAGAGTATATCCGTCGCGGGTGTGCGCCTTTATTATGTTTGCGGAAAGCTCGGGAGTAAGGTCGTCGTGCGGGTTTTCGCCGTCGGCTTGATTTTCTTTGAAAAATTCCGGACGACGCAGCTTGCCCACGTCGTGATAATATGCGCAGGTTCTGGCGAGCAAAGCGTCTTCGCCTATCGCGGTAGCGCAAGCTTCCGCAATATTAGAAACGACTATCGCGTGATTGAACGTACCGGGGGCTTGTTCTATCATTTTTCTGATATACTTGGCTTTATGGTCTGTAAGTTCCGCATATTTAAAGCAGGTAACTTTTTTGAACGCCGATTCGAAAAGCGGCAATAAAATTATAAAGCAGGCAACGGCGAACGGACCGGAAAAGAATCCCGAGATAAGCGACATCGCTATATCGTCGCCCCCGAAGTCTATCATCGGCAGAGCGATGCAGATAAGCACCGGAATCGATACGGGAAAAGAAAGCGCGAGAAGTTTTCCTCTCGAATACACGTCCGCAAGCACGTATACGGCGATAACGCCGGAAGCCGTGCCCATAACGAGAAAGAACACGACCGAGTATCCGTTAAGCCAGGTAAGCGAGCCGGAAAACGCGTCGAACAAAAACGACAGAATACAAAACACGAAGTTTACGAAAATAGCCGTGCGGCTGTTTACCAGAAACAACGTGGTAACCGCCGCGAAAGCGAACGGACGAACGTAGGAATTAAAATAATTCCCGCTCGTAAAATTGATGAAAAGCCCTATTTCGAGAATAAGAAAAATCATTTGCGAGTTAGAGGGCGAACGAAGAAAATCTCTGCTTTCAAACAGAAAATACAGCGCGATGACGCCGATAAGCAGGATTAAAACCACGAGAAACGAAAACAACGAATTAAGCGAGCCGAAGAACTCGTCGAACGGCACGCCGCCCCGACGAGCGTTGAAATATATCGCGGCGATAAACAGTCCCGCGATGATAAAGAAATTTACGACGTATACCGCCGCAACCCCCGCCACGTTTTTTCTGCTCCAGGGTAGCAGTTTTAACGATCCTTTGTTATCCATAAAAATTATTCCTTCGGATTTCCGGAATACAAAACCCTTTCGTAACTTAAAGTAACCTTATAAATAAATTTACCCGACTCTTCAGTTTTTTCCACCAAAGACGACGCGACGCGTTCTCCGAGCGCGTTTTCCGCAAAAATCTCCGCGGCGGCTTCTTCGCCGTCTTTATCCGAAACGTATTCGTATATAAAGCGCGACTCTATCACCGCATACGCGAGAACGGATACTTCCGTTTTAACGTCTTTTATCTCCGCGTAAGGACAAACGAGAACGTCTCCCGCCTTAATCTCTTCGCCGACGGACTTCGCCGCCGTGCCGCGATAAATTCTGAGTTCTTTTATTATGCCGTCCGCGTCGGATACGAGCGGCAACGGAACGGGCGAAATAACGCCTTCTCCGTTCTCTTTGAGAGCAAGGTCGATTATAAGGCGATTGCCCTCTTTCCTGCACCTCGCGAAAGTAAGCCGCGGATTATCCGCGAGAATATCCGCCGACAAAGCCCTTACGTCCACGTCGGAAAAACGGGAAAAAACCGTTATTCCCCGAGAAGAAAGATAATCGGAAACTTCCCTTCTGCAAACCGCGCCCGTGCCTTTATAAGAAAAGCCGAAAATAAAATCGTCCGCAAACGCCGCCGAGAAAAAGAAAAACGCCGCGCCGAGAACAAGACCGAAGTTGCGGAGCAGAAACAAAAAAGGATAAGCCCTTCCGTATTCTTTCACTTTTTTTATATCAGTATACCATAAATCCTTGCAAATTGCAAAAAATTTTTCGTCGTCGCAAAATTTTATGCCTATTCTGAGCCTCTTCGCGTCGATTTTTCGCGCGCGATACACGCCGACTCCTTTTTTTTGCAATGAATTTACCAGCCCGTCCGTATTCATGCCGCGCACTTCGTAAAGAGTATAAAGCTCCGCGCCCGTTTTCAGGTTTTTTCTATCGCTTTTATTTTTCCGCACACGGCAAGATCCCCCGCGCAAAATTTTTTTATGAACAGATTTTCACCCGTGATTTTCAGCCCGCCCTTTTTAAGATACAGTTCTATTTTATCGGGCGAATAGCTTTTAACCGAAGCCACGTTCTCGAGATAACAGCTTTCTTCGCCGATAAGCACGGCGCGAAAACACCGCTCCGCGCCTATATCTTTAAGACCGAGACTTTCCGCTATGTTCTCCATAAATCCCATATATAAAATAGTATGCGGGTTTTTATCGTAAAATGACAGCGTTTTTTTTAGCGCGCCGAACGCGGAAGCCTAAAACATATTTACGCGCGGCTTTAAACTCGTCCGCAAACGAAATTTTTCGGGTCGCAATCTTGCCGGATAATATAAATGCGGATCTTAAAACAAAATTTCGACAAAAAACGACAAACTTTATATTTTAAATCCGTTGACATTAACTTTGTATAGTGCTAAAATAATTCTTGCGAAATCCAAAAACTGAAAAAATACAAATTTTATATTTAAGACGCATAAAATGCGCCGATTTTCAGATCGTAATAGTGACAGATTTATGCTCTGTCGGTCTGAAAAATATAGGATTTGTTTTTTGGTTCGGTTAGATCTCGCAAATTTAATAACGGAGCTTGTCTGTACTCGTTCTTTTTAAGAACGAGTTTTTTTTGTTTTTCGGCGAGAATAAAACGAGATTGACTGTTGAAATTGCCGCGCTTCGCGCTTCTCCGCTGACGCCACGAAGGACTAAGCCCGTCGGGACTGTCCGTCAAAGGCGTCCGCAATGACATAAATCACCGCCGTCCCCCCCTTACTATCATTCCGAGGAGCAGGCGTTATCGTTCGCCACATACTGTCATTCCGAGGAAAGACGCGCAGACGATTTTTTATAATAACGGTTTTTTATAATAATTGATAAGACAACCTTTCAGAATGATTTCTTTTTCCGCATCGGTAAGCGTGCCGAGTCCGAGCTTTACCGTGCGGTTCTTTTCGCCCGTTACTTTCGCGATAAACTCTGTTTTGCCCTTCTTTATTCCGTCGGCAACGTTTTCTATATAAATCAGATCTCCTACGTTAAAGTCGTTTTTATCGCAAACGAACGGAATCATACCCCAGTTGATGAGATTGCTTCTATAACGTTTGGTCGCATATTCGACGGCGATATTTGCCGCGCCGCCGAGCACTCGCTGACAGGAAGCGGCTTGTTCTCTCGCAGAGCCGTCGCCGGGCTTAACGGAGCATACCACGCTGCCGTAAGAAGTGGTTTCTTTATCATAACCGCAGTTTTCGGGAAAGCCTTCCGCCTTGACGGCTTTTGCCCTTGCCACGTATTCGGGGTCTTTTCTCGATAACGCAAATTCGGCAAGTCTTAACGGGTTGCTCCTGTATGAGGACGTTTCGCCGGACGGAATAAGCTCGTCGGTAGTGGTTACCGCGTCGTGGAGCGAGCTTGCCACTCTCAACAAAAGATTGTCTTTAAGGGGCGGCATCTCCGGCCAGTCCGCGATATTAGGTCCGTAAACGAGTTCTGCGTTCGCGTTTTCTTTTCCCACGCCGTCAAATACGCGCGCCCGATATATTTTGCCGTCGAATTTATATTTCTTTATTTTATCGTTATAATCGAGATCGGTAGCGGGGGTTATCGCGCCGCCGTTCTTTGCGGTTGCCGCAATGCTTCTCGCGTCCATAAGGAACACAGCCGCAAGCTGACCTTCTTTTGGCTTGCTGCCTTCTCTGCTTTCAAAGTTACGCGTGGTGTGACGAACGGAAAGCCCGTTATTCTGCGGCACGTCGCCCGCGCCGAAGCACGGCCCGCAGAACGCGGTTTTTATCACCGCGCCGTTATCCATAAGCTTGCCGACGTAACCGTTATCCACAAGTCCTTTATACACGGGTTGGCTCGACGGATACACGTCCAGAGTGAAATCGTTGTCTTTAATCGCGGTATCGCCGAGAATATCCGAAGCTTCCGCGATATTCTCGTAAGTACCGCCCGCGCAGCCCGCGATAACGCCCTGCGTTGCGTAAACCTTGCCGTCTTTTATCTTATCGGTAAGGCAGAATTTGCCTTTACCCGCGGGGAGAAGCTTTGCGCCGGCTTCCTCGCATTCGCGGAGAAGCTCGTACGGACGTGACAAAAAGTCCTTTATCGTATACGCGTTTGACGGGTGGAACGGGAGCGCTATCATCGGTTCTATTTCCGAAAGGTTTATAACGACCGCTCTGTCGTAATACGCGCCGTCTTCCGCCTTCATTTCTTTATACGCGCCTTCTCTGCCGTGGATTTTATAGTATTCCCTTATTTTTTCGTCAGTTTCCCACACGGAAGAAAGGCAGGTGGTTTCCGTCGTCATAACGTCCACGCCGATTCTCTCTTCCGCCGTAAGATTTTTAACGCCGCCGCCTATAAATTCCAGCACGCGGTTTTTTACGAATCCGTTTTTGAACGTTGCTTTAATGAGCGCGAGCGCGACGTCCTGCGGGCCGACGCCCTTTTTGAGTCTGCCTTTAAGATATACCGCGACGATTTCGGGCATATCCACGTCGTAAGTCTTTTCTAAAAGCTGCTTGACAAGCTCGGGTCCGCCCTCGCCTATCGCCATTGTTCCGAGCGCGCCGTAACGCGTGTGCGAGTCGCTGCCGAGAATCATTCCGCCGCCGAACGCGCGCATTTCGCGCATATATTGATGAATAACGGCGATATGCGGCGGCACGAACGCTCCGCCGTATTTTTTCGCCGCAGACAAGCCGAAAACGTGATCGTCTTCGTTAATCGTTCCGCCGACGGCGCAAAGCGAGTTGTGGCAGTTGGTAAGAGTATAAGGTATGGGGAATTTCCGCAAACCGGAAGCCTTTGCCGTCTGCACGATGCCCACGTAAGTTATGTCGTGAGAGGTTATCTCGTCGAATCTTACGTTAAGCTTTTCGTCGTTGCCGGACACGTTGTGCGCGGCAAGAATTTTATAAGCGAGAGTTTTTTTCTTTGCTTCCTTATCGGGCGCGGCGGCTTTAACGAGTTTGCCGTCCTTGTAAATTACGCCGTATTTTTTGAGTTTTATCATATCTGTCTCCTTTGCGCGAACTTATCATTATTTTATCAAAAACCTTGCGAAAAATCAAGTGTTATAACGGGAGCTTAAGCAATTGCGATATTCTCTTGCAATTTATCCCGTTATATAGTATAATTTTTATATGAAAAAATTCAGATACAGATACCCCGTTATCGCTATAATCATTTTATGCGCGGTTTCCGCGGCTTCCGCAGGCGGTATCGCGTGGAACGTTAAAAGCGCGATAAACAGCGGCGTTACGGGCGGCGCGGGCGCGCTGTATTACGTAGTCGCGGCAATCAACCTTTCTCTGGTAATTATTCCGTTATGGTTCGTCTTCGACGCGAAATACGTTATAGACGAAAACCGCGTCGTTTTAAAAGTCGGACCTTTGCGTTTCCGCTCGGACGTCAAAGCCGTGTATAAACTGTTGTTCTTCCGCGAGAAAAACCGTCTTTTTATGATTTCGACGAATAATATGGTCACGAGAATAGTTATCTCCCCCGCGGAATACGAAAACTTCGTCGCCGCGATAAAAGAACGCAATCCGGAAGTAATTTACGAGATTGCAGAAAACGAAGAAATTTAACCGTCGGGTTTCGCCCGCACCGTTTGAGCGAGCGGCGGCAATCCCCTTTTACGGCAACCCGCCTCTTTGCGCCGCAAGCCGCGCGTAAAAATTCAAAAGAGCGGCGGCATTAACAAAATTTTGTCTTTCCGCGTAAAATATGTTGACAATATTTTCAAACGGGATTAAAATTATAAAGTAAACGAAAAGCGCAGCTTGTATCCGGAGCGAATCCGAAAGCCCCGCTTTTTCGAAAAAAAACATTACGTATTAAATATCCGGTAGGTAAGGCTACCATAGGGATACGGATTGCTACCGCGAAATAGTGGAGACACTATGAGAAGGTCAAGAGATTTCGTCGAAACCAAGGCGTAATTTAACGCAATTACACAGCCCTACGGAGTTAAAGCCAGAATGGTCGTTCTTCCGCTTTTTAAAAAGCGGCGGTATGTTTTCGCCTTGCCCGCCGAATACGCGGGTTTTTTTATACCCGAAAGGAGGCGTTATGGTTACCGAACCGCAAGAAAAATTCGAACTTATCAAGGAGTATTATAAATCCCGAAAGTTCGCGGATCTGCGTATGACGCTTCTCGATATGGAGCCTGTAGACATCGCGGATTTTATGGAAGAAAATCTCGACGAAACGGATCAGCTTATGTTCTTCAGACTGCTGCCGAAAGAACTCGCTTCCGACGTTTTCGTAGAAATCGATTCCGACACGCAGGAAGAACTGATAAAAAAATTCACCGATAAAGAGCTTAAAGCCGTTATCGACGATATGTTTTTAGACGATACCGTTGACATTATCGACGAAATGCCCGCGAACGTCGTGAAGAGAATTCTTAAAAACTCCGATCCGGAAAACCGCAAACAGATAAACGAGCTTTTAGAATATCCGGACGATTCCGCCGGCTCTCTCATGACCACCGAATACGTGTCGCTTTCCGCGAATATGACGGTGGATCAGGCGTTCGACAAAATAAGGAAAACAGGTCTTAACAAAGAAACGGTTTATACCTGCTACGTTACCGACGGCAAAAAACATCTTATCGGCGTAATCACCGTAAAAAAGCTTTTGCTTTCCGATAAAAACGACGTGATTTCCGATATTATGGACACTAACGTTATCGCCGTGGAAACGCTCGAAGACAAAGAGCAGGTCGCGATGAAATTTTCCGATTACGACTTTCTCGCCCTCCCCGTCGTGGATAAAGAGGGCTGTATCGTCGGTATAGTTACCGTAGACGACGCGGTAGACGTTTTGAAAGAAGAAGCCACCGAAGATATTCAGAAAATGGCGGCTATCGTTCCTAACGAAAAGCCGTACCTCAAGCAATCCGTCTGGAAAATATGGAGCATACGTATACCGTGGCTTCTGGTGCTTATGGTTTCCGCAACGTTTACGGGTATCATCATCAACACTTACGAGGGGCAGCTCAACGCGATAAGCCCCGTGCTTTTCGCGTGCATACCTATGCTTATGGATACGGGCGGAAACGCGGGCAGTCAGGCTTCCGTTACCGTCATACGCTCGCTCGCGCTGGGCGAGCTTGAAAGTAAAGACGTGTTCAAGGTGTTGTGGAAAGAACTTCGCGTTTCTTTCCTTCTCGCAATCACGCTTGCCGCCGTCTGCTTTGCAAAACTTATGCTTTTAGACAATATGGCGTTCGGTTACACGGGCTATACGCCTATGCGCTGCCTTGTGGTATCTTTATCTCTTTTCGCCACCGTGGTAATGGCAAAACTCGTCGGATGCGTGCTGCCCATAATCGCCAAAAAGATTAAGCTCGACCCCGCCGTCGTCGCAAGTCCTTTCATAACGACCATCGTAGACGCGCTGTCGCTTATGATTTATTGCACCGTGGCAATCTCTCTTTTAACCTGAACGAAGACGGAATTAAAAACACGCTGTTCCCTTTATAAAACCGAGATAAAATAGTTTTTAA
>ULRP01001077.1_pt1 | contig 13137 bp, 15 predicted proteins | sample 1955521 | NCBI WGS metagenome assembly ULRP01 (sample SAMEA4835685, study PRJEB28245) | human gut metagenome | biome: gut microbiome; material: fecal sample | place: Denmark | collected 2008
TTCATAATTTTTCCAGTTGTTGAAATCCAGTAATTCGTTGGTTTACCCTTATATATGAGATCAACCCAAATTTCAATTTCAAATCTTCTAAATTTATTTAATTTATTGCTCATTTCAAATACCTCCATAAACTATTTCTATTTATTCTAAAGTTTAGGGGTATGTTTTATTATTATTTTCATCTTAAAACACAAGCTATTTGTAGCAAATATGTCAATTAGGCACATGCTTCGCCTACAGCTTTTGGATATGCTCCTTGTACAACTGAGTTTGATGCAGCTGTAAAATCTTCTTTTCGTAATCCTTCATTAAATGAAGTCTTCATAATATCGTATTTTCCAGTATTCGGATTTAATACACCACCACGCATGATGAACAAATTCTTCATGTGGTTATTTATATCTCCACGTGCTCCAGAATTATAAAGATCAAATCCAGGATCATCTTTGATGATATCAACCATCTTTCCAATCAGTTCTTTTTCAATTTTACCAGCAACGACAATATCACCATCATCAAGTTCTTTTTCATATTTTTTAAATAATTCATCTCGTAATTTCTTAACTGATTCTGGTGTTTTGATGGTTTTCTCTGTGAAAGAAACTGTGATGATGCCATGTAATTGTAATCCCAACCAATCTCTATGATTGATATAATCTCTAAAGGTATGGGTGTCAATCTTATCATCAACCAATAATTGTGTAACATCGGATTCAAATTTGCTAGATCTCTTCTTGATGAGGACATCATTCATATATGGGAAGAATCTACGAAGATCAATACGATCAATCATAATCTTATTCCAACATAATCTACCGATAGTAGTATCACAAGCCATTTTGTTATGATATTCATTTGCTTCTAAGTGAATAATATCATTCACTTCAAAGCGTGACTTTTTTGTATAAACTTTACCATTTTTATCTTTCATACTGGTATTACCAAATAAGTCTCGTAAATAAGTAAATGTGAAATCTTTTGCTGGTTTCTTGAGAAGTTCATCTTTAACTTCATTTGGAACATGCTTGCTCGTAGCATTAGGTTCACGAGTCATATCATAGAATGTCTGATAAACCTCATACTTAATCGTACGAACATTCTGACCATTCGGAGATACAAAGAATGACTTATCATTCATAATACGTTCACATTCATTATTTGCTTCTAATGACCAAATAAGTTTCATTGTTACCTGATCACCGTCATCGTTTAATAGGTAACTAACTATAGAATTTATTGCATTCTCATAATATTCCAATATGTCTCCATATCGACTGACTATATCTTTAGTATTAAATACTTTTACCATATTTAATAAAACCTTCCGTTTCGGTGTTACCCTACATTTCGTCCGTATAGGACCTACTCGCTTCGTGTAGATATTTCAATCTACCTTATTTTCAATAACCCTACTTATTAAAGTATTTAGAGATTTCTCTCAGTGGTTATATCTAGCTTTCCCTAGTCGATGAACTCATATCTCATCTTTGTGAGATACTTCGCTGCGCCGATTGTCTGTATTCTTAACCTTGATTACCATATCTCCGGAGTTACCCTTTGCCCCATAAATATCACTAATTATGGTTGGTAGTTAAGACTTAACCAGCATATTGCATTAAGCAACATGTGCATACTGGTAATATGCAAGTTTCCCGCAGTTAGAAAGGTTTATTATTTGGTGACCATGAACGGTGATTATATAGTCACCACCAAGACCTGCAAGATAAGAATTTGAAAACTGGAGAGTATCAATAAATTGAACTCCAGTATTTTCTCTTGTACAACTCGTATCTTGTTTTGGATAATGTGTATAGACTTGACCATTCACTTGAACAACTTCTGTCATTAAAGTTGATACTGGATTTACCCTGGCAACAAATAATCCATATGCATCAGATACAGGGTATCGTGTTATCAAAGCATGTTGATTCTTTGTGATGTCCATAGCAGCAATATAAAATAAATCGGTAACTGTCATTGGACGAGATGCAATATTTGAAATTTCTGCATGTGTTGTTGGATCAAGTCGTTTTCCAGTAAACAACACATCTTTGTATTTATTTTTTGCAACTGGAACTTTAATCGGATCAAAACGTGATTCTGGATCTCTCATATAGAGTTCCATCATATTGGTAAAATACTTATCCGTGAAAATCAATTCCGGTTTATATAACTGGATATATTCGATTTTCCTTTCTCCAGTATTTGGATCAATCTGAATCGTCGGAACTTGTTCCTTATTTGTGATGAAGTTTCGATCAAAGAAACTCTTTAACCAATTCATCATGAAAGGAGCATCAAGATCAAGAATCTGAGAAATTGGTGTTCCAACATATCCGAATTTTGTTCCTGTATCTTCTGGTGTATCGTCGTGATATAAAGGACATGAAATAACTGATCGTACACAGTTATCAACGTTCTTTCCCATAAGATACTTTCGAATCATTCCATTTTTCTTTTCAATCTTATGCTTAAAAGTGTCATATATTTCAACAATCGTATTTTGCATCATATATGTCGTTGAATATAGGGTGAAATCAAACATATCACGATCTGCTAACACTTTTCCAAGTCGAATCAACTTGGTATACATGTTATTCAATGGATCAGTTTCTCCACCACCAGATGAATTAACCAGAATATCTCGGTAGAATACAGGGATAATGATGATCTTATCAATAAAAATTTCATTCTTTTTCAGCTCTTTTAATAAGCTTACTCTTTCTTCTCTCATACTAGATGATTCTTCATCTAACTTCTTAGACCAATCTATTTTATCCCAATTTTTATATATCCACTCAATTCCAGTATGTCCTTTTTCATCATCTCTTACAAGTTCTCCATCTTGTGTAATTGAGTAATATTCGGTACCAGCAACTATTCGCTCGATGTTTCTGTATAATCTCCTCAATGATTTATATATATGAGGATGGAAAAAGTGACCATGTAAAGAAGCATATGCGAATGTATTTTTTCTGGATTTTGTATCGATTCCAAAGATAACATTTGAAAGAAGCCCATTTGGATCTGCAGTACCACCTCTTGCAAAAACAATTGGTGATGTTACTTCTTTTAATAGATTTAATTCGATGAATTCATTGAAATCGAAAACGTCTATTTTCATTTTATCACCTCATTCCTTGTTAATTTAATGTCCATTAATAAAGGTTTTATCTTATATATTATTTCTTTAGAGATTAATAGCATCTGATACATATGACTAAAGGAGGAAATAATTATGTCAAGTAAATTAAAGGATTTATACGCATTAAAATTGATAAATTTAAAGCATATTGATTCTAAGAATGAAGAAGAAGTAATGGAGATGTTAAAAAAATTCCCAGATTTATATCCCCTGATATCTACATCTTTAACTCCGCGTTTAAATAATCTAGTTGTTGAATATAACCCTAGATTTGTTTTATCAATTGATAATCCTCCAATTGGATTATGGTATACAGCATTACAAAAAGATCCTACGATTATGAAAGAAATTGAAAATCCGACAATGCGGGAATGTGTCAATGCAGTAAGTGCAAATTGGATTTCTGTTAATTTTATACCAGATGAGTATAAGACATTGAGAATCAGAAAACTTGCATATGATCAATCAGGTAATGCCCTTTCACTTCTTATAGATAAAGCACATCTTCCAGAAATCTTGCATGTTGCAAAACATGATGGAGAGGCATTTGAGAATATCTCTGAAGCCAAATTATATCAAAGGGTAAAAGATATCATAATAAAGAAATCAAATGTATCAAATCCTCAATTTTTAATTGAGTTTATTCATGCACAAATGATAAAAATATATCATGAAGCATGTATAAAACATGATTCCAATGATACTGTAATGTCGATTTCTAAAGTACCAATGAAATATCTCACAGATGATGTGATAAGAGGTATTATTACGGAAAATAATGATCAGATCTTTTTGTTACCTGATACATTGATGAAAAAGGATTACATAAAGATAGCTGTGAAAACAGAACCTATGGCTGGGAGGTTATTAAGTGAGCAAGATGCAACTATGGAAACGGTCATTGAATTATATAACATCAATAATGAAGTATTATCACTAATGCATTCAATTGATATATGTACACCAACTAATAACGTGATTGAAATTGTAAGAAAACATGTATGTAGGTATAATAACGTCTATCGTAATTGTAATGCATATCATTGTATCAGTTACATTAATGATCATGACTTTTTGCCAAGATCTGTTTTATTAAGATTTTCATTATATAGAAAAATAGATATCGATGAAATCATTCATATTATTGATCATCAACTCACAGATAATGATGTGTTGATAGATGTTGATGATGTTACTTTTTATGATGGTCTTGTTGATAGTGATTGTAAATGTTACCCATATATTCAGGATTATTATATTAAAATCATGTCTGATCGTGAATTACAGCATTTAAGACGTAGACATTTGATAACACATGGTTGTGCTGATAATCACTATATTTATATGAGAGAACTATCATTTGCTGAAATAAAGATAGCTATCCAGACAGGATCCCGCCTACCGAAATTTTCATTTCGATATAAGTCGATATTTCATTATTTATATATGAAGATAATAAGTCATAAAATGAAACGTGAAAAAATACCATACATAGAAGGACATTAAAAAAAATAGGAGAGTCATCATATTCAATTATGGTGACTCTCTTTTTTTATCCTTCGTAACCACTCGGATATGTTACTCGGATATCATAATATGTATTTTGACCAGTCTTCGCTGCAAGTGCTTTTTTGCGCAAAGCTTCTAAAGTCGCAACTACATATTTCAAGTATTCTTCTGTATGAGGAACCTTGAGTTTTTTACTTGCCTTCTTATCGTTAAGAATAGCAAGATAATATTCAGCCAGTTCAATCTTGCTGTTAATATATGATACAATGACCATTTTATCTGTCATAGTTTCCATAGAATCAACTTTGATTCTGATGTAATCTAATTGGTTACGATCAATTGGTTCAAGATCTTTTGAAATAAGTGCAAGCTCTTCAAAATAAGAACCCTGCTCATACGTCTTGACATCCATACAATCACAGCAATCAGACACTGACTCAAAGAATGCTGAGTTTCCTGTTCCAAGTTCTTCATCACTTGATTCAATATGTAATTTAAATGATCTCAGATCTTTCTTAGCAAGTGCAAGCTTGCGCTCACTAATCTGATGTAATCTTTCATTTACATAATCAACGGATTGCTTCAATTCAGAATCCGACGCAGTTGTAGCATTCATTCGGTTAATGTAATCTTCAACTTTTGACATTCCACTCAACAGTTGATCCTGATATCCGTTCATGGAAGCCATCTTATCAGCTTTGATCTCTTTTCTGATAGTAGCTTTGTCATAGTTCATCTGGCATGATAAACTTACAGGAATCATTACAAATTTACTGAATAATCCCTTTGAAATCATCATAGCTCTTTGAACCACCGGATTTGTAGCAAGACCGAATTGCACAATATTGTGTAATCTTGTCGGTACTGAATCAGTATCGATGATATGACCAATTTCATGTAATACAACAGCTGTCAACTCTTCAGCTGATAAGAAATTGAATAAGACATCATCGATATCAATTCTCCAACTAGATGCTTTTTCCCAAAGCATCTTGATAGAGTCTAAACTACCCTCGGCGTTAACCACAATTTCTGAAATCTTATCAATTGTAGATTTATCCGGGGTAACAGACATTCCGAAAAATTCATCTTTTGATTTTGTATGAATCAGTGTTACAGTCACTGATTTCTTGATTGAATCTGAAATACTCTTTCCAAGATTATCAAGTGCTGTTTTTATCTTTCCTTTGTTTTTTGCTTGTAAAGCATCTCCTAAGTCGATGAATGAATCCTTGATCGACTCTGTTTGAATCTGATACATCTGGTATCATCTCCTTCCATCTTAATATTCGAAAACATATTTCACCGTATCGGATTTTCTGAATTGAATCAAGTCATACATCTTTGTTGAACCAGTTTCGCTTATGCGTATTGCATATAAACAATTTCCGATATGTGTTGTTTTTGTTTTTAACTCAAATAATACATAATACAAACCATCCCATGATATATAATAATGAGGATCATCTGGAAAAACCATAATTGGATGTAATTTATTAAACTCAGCAAGATACATTGCAAGAAGTTCTTCATCGATCTCATTAAATGGTAATATGCTGATAGTTCCTTTTGTCACACCAAGTTTTGAACATATGGCATCTTCGATATCATCTATTTCAATAGATGATATTCTCTTGATTTCAACTTGATCTTTGATTGGTAAGCGTAATAATGGATTATTTAATTCATTGGTTGTTTCTGGAGTTGGGACCTCATCTCGGATACGTTCCGATTTTATTAAAAGATTATTGTATTTTTCAATGGTTTCTTTCATTGCCATTGAAATTGATGCTGATGGCAGATAAATCTCTACAATATCTTTTAGCATAGAATCAAGATCATTGCGACTTCTATAATAGAAAGATCGCAATCTTCCATAAAGTGATCCACGCTTTACCAGTTTCATTAATTTATCATGATCATTAGATACTGATATATCTGGATTACATATCAGGTATATTCCAACAAGATTCATGATAAATGCAGCAACATGAGAATCATCTTCTCCGTTATCAAGATTTCCGCTGAAATACGGTTCAACATCAGACAAAACCGTCAGTGATGACTTCAGTAGTGGAATATAATAGTTAAAGTCAATTAACGAAGGACTTGTTGATTTAACGTATGAAATCAACATATCAATTGTAACTTCTGATAGTTTGATGATATCATATATTGTGCCCATTGAAATTGACTTTTGACCATCAATAATAGAGGAAACTGCATCAATGATATCAGTGATGTCTGAAATTCCTTTGAATTCGTATTCAGCAAGTCCACGAATCAGAGGAAGTGTATTCTTAACATCATATGGATCGAGATTGTCAATCATATGAATGTAATCTGATGCAATTGGAATGTGTAATGGATCCATCATGGTCTCTGTAGAAAACTTGTTGAGATTCTTTTTCGTTTTGATTTCAATAGCACGAGTTAATGATCTAACTGGTGTAAATGCATCATCTGCAATGTCGTCTGGTATATTAATACCTGATATCGGTGCATTAATAGCGACTTCGTATTTAATACCGTATTTCTCAGATTTAGCAATAATTTCATCAAGATGATCTAAGAAATAAGACTTATCCTCTTTTGGTAAATGGTTAAAAAACCATAAAGGGTTTATCGTATTGATATTATCGATCATCGCCTTATTTTTAAATTCGTCAATCATAGCAACCTCCTAAGGCATATAAATCTTCTTTTTTATATTATTCCGGTCGTAGTCTTTCGCAGTTTCCAAGAATTTAAAGAATTTAGCATATTCTTTATTTACAATCTTCAAGTAATTAAAAGGAATTTTTGGATCTTTCATAACTTCATCTTTTAAATGCTCTTTGACTTTATCAACTGCAACGATTTTTGGATGCATGTTCGGATTAACCCCACCATCCTTTATTTCAATTTCTACATTTAATGATGGTATATACATATCCGGAATATAAAAATGCTTTACACCTTCATACATATAGAAAAATGTATGTGGTGATGGACTCATGATATCTTCAAATGGAAAATCCAATGTAAGATCAAGGAAAATAAGAAAATCATGTTCATAAGAACCAGTATATGTGATTACATGATTTGGATTCCGATCAGAAAACTGATACTTGCCAGAAATCTTTCTTGAAGCAAGCATCTTCCTCTGTACTTCTGGATCGTCACATAATATAACTTTTCCATATTTTCCAATCATCCGATTTTTAAATGTTTCACGATACTTCTCTTTGCATTTCGGATTTTTACAAAACCGATGATACTTATTGGTTTTGTCATTCCATTCAGTTGGTGATTTACATATTACACATGATCCGTGTGTTCTCCCGGTTCTAAGGTAATACACAAACTGGCGTGGAACCATTCCTGGAATAATCATATCGAAATGCTTCTTTTCAATATGATCTGCATATTGTGCTTCATCATCGCATAATTTATCACAAAATTTGCAATGAATTATTTTTTTAGAAGCCATTACGTTAATACTCCTTCCTGTATCAATATTTCATTCAATAATTCTGTGATTACACCAGGGTTTACAACTTTAATTGTACCATGTGGTTTAAAATCAAGAATTGAATGACATTCATTGATGTATAATAAAATAGACCAGTATTCAGTTGTCTGATACAGGTCTTGCGATAATTTCTTTGGAGAATAAAGGTAACGACGTTCGTCGTCATCATCAACCTCATATTCTTCAATATAAGGATCAAAATACTCTTTGTATTTATTGATCATATTATTCATGGGAATTTTAATAACTTCCCCATTTGTTTCATATTTCAAATAAGCACAAGTATTCAGAGTTCTATGCGAAATCTGGATGTCTGTGTTATTCTCAATATCTTCTTGAATCGTAGATGGTATATTCATTCATTCATCACCTCTCTATTCCAATGATGCATATAATCCAACCAATGAATCATTTAACCCATTAATCGTTACTTTATAACCTGGGTCAAGTTCAACAGTAAATGGGATGTAATAAATTGGTGTTGGATAAGGCATTTCTTTTTTGTATTTTTCATAGAGATCCTCGTTTGCTTTCTTTTTTATAATATCATCATCCACGGATACTTCTACGTAGTTAATAGAAGTAAGTACAGTTGGTGTATTTGGCATACTTGATGCTTCGTTGATGAACATCTGATTTGCAGATTTAATGTGAATTTTCTCTTTTTTCACATTATTAGATCTTGGTATTTTAGCCATAAGAGTTGAAACATAGACTTTCATCTTTGACTTAAAATTACCTTTAAATTTACCAACGAGATACCCTGTACATTCTTTAAAATCCCAACATGGGTTAATTGTTGTTAGCATAAGGACTATCTCCTTTCTTACATTAATTCAATGTTTTTAGGGTATAATTTAGGGTTAAAAAAGTGAGATGAAGAATTAATCTTCATCTCACATAATACTCGAGCAGCTTGGCGAGCATTGATTTTCCAATTACAGACCTATAGTCAGTTCATCGCAACGCACGCCACATAAAGCTGCTTATTCACATGTTACCACAGCCCAAATTTGCACTTGGCACTGCAGCAATTCGGCTGCATCCATAGCAGCACATCCGATGTCCAAGAATTGTCTTTTATACTGCACGCACGCGGCAACCGCGCAATCCGTTAGCCGACGCCGCATCAATGGTGCAACTCAATTTTATTTTGCCACAACACCCTTCTCATCGAGCGGTGTTATCCAAATCCGGCGACACATCTCCAATTAATGGCAGTCAACTGCCGGACATCATTCCGTGGCTGATATTTTTGAGGTCCTTGGACTTAACCTCTAACCGGGACTCTTCTACCCGATTACTATTAAGTTATCCATATAATTAAAAATTATATAGAAATGGGCAGGGATGGACTCGAACCATCGATGTTTCTTTGTGGCAGATTTACAGTCTGCTGCCTTCGCCACTAGGCTACCTACCCATAATAATGTACCTAACCAGAATCGAACTGATGTATCAAGATCCACAATCTTGCGAACTAACCACTATTCTATAGGTACCACACAATTATAGTGTTATAAACGTTGAGGGAGGGATTCGAACCCCCGCGCCGATACCATCGACTCTTGATTAGCAGTCAAGTGCAATAACCTACTCTGCCACCTCAACATAACCTTACAATATAGTTCGTGTGATATAAAAATTTAATAATTAAAACAATCAACGATCTCTTAAGAAAGTGAGGTCTCATTATGGGAATAGAACTTAATAATGATCAGATTTATGCAACACTTGATCTTGAACACTGGTGGAGATCACAACCAAAGCAGTTATTTGAAATATCAGGTGGTGCTGGGACTGGTAAAACAACATGCATTTTATATTTTATAGAAAAGATAGGACTTGAACTTGATGAGGTCTTATTTGTTTCATATATGGGTAAAGCCGTTTCTGCAATGATAAGACATGGGTTACCTGCAAAAACATTACATGCTACATGTTATACCTATGAAAAAGAGGTAGAATATGATGAAAAAGGAAGAATGATAATTCTTGATAATGGAAAACCTAAGATGAGATGGGTTCAACATTTGAAAAAGAAACTTCCGAAAAAAATAAAGTTAATTGTGGTAGATGAGGGGTTCACCATACCAGAACAGAATGCTCTTGATTTACTTTCATTCGGTCTTCCAATCGTTGTACTAGGTGACTCAAATCAGTTACCACCACCATTTGGAAAACCTTATTTCTTAAAGTATCCAGATGTTGAGTTAAAGCAAATCATGAGACAAGCAGAAGGAAATCCGATTATTTATCTTGCACAAAGAATATTAAATAATGAACCATTAATCGAAGGAGTATATGGCTCAAGTGCAGTAATAAAAAAACGAAATCTTACAGATTATACGTTAAAACATGCAGATATTATTATAACTGGTTCAAATCGATTACGGAATGAAATCAATAATATATTCCGTGAAAACTTCATGGATTTTACACATCTTGAAATTCCACACTATGGTGAAAAGATTGTTTGTAAGAGGAATAACTGGGGTAAATTCATTAATTGCAAAGGTGAGATATACCTTACAAATGGATTAACCGGGTTTGTCGATTATGTTGAAAAAAGCACATATACGGCAAAAAATATTACAATTGATTTCAGACCAGATTTTTCTACAAGAGCATATCATAATTTAAAGATATCATTGGAACGATTAAACGATCCAACTGCAAAGAATGATATGTGGATTCCACCAGATGTTGACTTATTCGAATATGCATATGCACTTACCGGATTTGCATGTCAGGGAAGTCAGTGGGATAATATCTGCGTATTGGAAGAAGATGACTTCTTCCACAATGAAAGAAATTTCAGAAGATTACAATATTCTGAAATTACAAGAGCTGTTAATTCAGTCACCTATGTGTTGAATCAATAAGTTATGAGTGGATGATTTTCATATCATCCACTCTTATTTTCTTTGATTTATACTGATATATTATTTATCTAGTATGAATAGGAGGAAACAGATATGAAGATATATTTCTTTTATAAATTAACATCTGGGTTGGAACCAATCTTATATGCATTTACAACAGATAAGGAAAAAGCTGACTTATTTTCTAAGATCCGTTCTGGATATTATCAGAAGGTGAAGAAATGTACACAAAACGAGTATATGGAGCTTTATGATACCCATAAAGATTATGGAATTGAACTTCATGATTTTAAGACATCAAATGGATTCAGGAAATATTCTGTGATATTACCAGCAACTGGATATGAGATAAAAGAAATCATACTTCATAAAGATGATCTTGTAATGGCTGAATTACAAAAGTATGCTTTACCAATTAATCTATTTGTAAAAGATATTCAAGAAGCGTTTAATGTAATTGGATATAAGCAGATATCAAATTTCATTGAAAATACTGGTAGATCATTTGATTTTATTGAAAATGAACCACTTGAAAATTTTGAAGTTGATGAGCTAGGTTTGTTCTTATGTTTACATAGAGACATTTTGCAAACCAAGCGAATACGTGATATCTATGAAAAATAAAGATATTCCAAAATTTGTATTTTTGATATTTTTGCTTATATAATATATATAGGTGAATAAAAGAAATGATATACATCAAACTTAAAAAAATAAGGAGGTGAAAAGAACGATGATTATTATTTCAAAGATTCCACCAGAGTTTTATGAGAGAACGTATGAGGATAATCGTCGTTCATCAAATAAAACTAAAAAAGGTGATTTCAAGAGTATCCTATTAAGTGAAACTTCTGGATATGATCCAAATGATGTACTCAGATACTTTTCATCAAAAAGGAGGTGAATGATATGAGTGATATTTATCAAATTGCAAAAGACCCAATGTATCAAAATGCCGACTATTATGATATGAATACTGGCATTATATATCATACCGCAGACTATAACCGCGCAATTCGATTTGGTCTTCCAGTCGCTGGAATTATCTGTACATTACCAGATGGCAGTAAAGGAATTGCAAGAGAAATTTAATCATAGAAAAAGGGGGAAAAGCTATATGAGAAACAGAATTTTCACAAAGGCATCTATCATTAGAGCTATGAAAGAATGTTACAAAGGATTGATCGTATCAGTTGTAGCTGTAATGCTTGGATCAATCTCAATGATTGCTTCAAATGTACTTGTTAATGCATCCAAATCCAAATAATTAAACATAAGAAAACAGGAGGAAAATCATTATGAAAGCAAAAGGATTATTCGCAGCAGGTGTAGGTGTAGGTTTAGCAGCAATTGGAACAGCTGCATTGGTCATCGGAAAGGGAAAATCTAAAAAGGAAGAATCTGTAGATACAGACAATCTTGATGATGCCCGTGAAGATGATTCGGATGAGTCTGTCGATGCAGATACACCAACAGAGGATGTTGGTGAAGACAATGAATCTGATGATGCTGAATCATCAGAAACTACTGATGAAACTGATAAATAGAAAATACCATGATTAAAGAGTTTACAAAGACATTTGAGACAGCCGCAAAAACAGTTGAAAAAGGCGAGGAAACCCTCTTAAATATCGAAGCCTAGTGAAAAATGGAGGTTTATTATGAAGAACAGTGTTAATATGGTAACAAGCAAGCAGCAAGTTTCTAAGGTTCTTTTATCCCAGCTGAAAAGAGAGATTAAGAATTTAAGCTACTATGGTGATGCAGCTATAATCGAAAGATCGGTGGCTGCAAGACTTTGCAGTAGCTCCTATCATAAGAATGGCAGTGTGAGAAGCTGGGGGGTAGAAGGGACATTCAACTTTGTGTTCGAGTTCGGACGCAAAGGTGGGGTCAGAATATCATATTGCAACAGCAATGGTCTGCAGTCTGCTGTTTTTCAGCATGATGAGTGGGAGAATATGAAACACATGCTGAAAAGCATTATTGCTTCAGCGGTAGACAGAATCGAAGAAGCTGAAGCTGATAAGAAGCGCAAGGAGGAGCAGGTGTAGGTGTAGGTTTAGCAGCAATTGGAACAGCTG
>ULRP01090066.1_pt1 | contig 13135 bp, 8 predicted proteins | sample 1955521 | NCBI WGS metagenome assembly ULRP01 (sample SAMEA4835685, study PRJEB28245) | human gut metagenome | biome: gut microbiome; material: fecal sample | place: Denmark | collected 2008
GCGGCATATCGCAGCACGCGAACGGCATATACGTGAGCATATATTCATTATGCGCGCAGCTAAGCAGCAGCGGCACGCCGCCAAGTCTTACACTAATTTCCATAATACTAAAACACAGCGGAGAGATCATTAGACCCCTCCGCTGATTCTCATTGGGTTAGTCCACTATGTCCTTAAGTATGTTGCCCTGGGGGTCAACGTTCACTATCGTGCCATCGGGCAGCATTATCTCGCTTATGTCCGGGCCGATGCTCTGGAATGTAGCTCCGGCACTTCCACCGATAGGAACATTTGTTGTACCCGGCTCAAGGGTCGGAACAGAGTTGCCGACTTCCGGCATTACAAAGCCAAACTTCTTCATTCTGCTGTCCCCCCTTCTTAACCTTCAAGGCCGACCCACTGGCGGTATACCAGCGTGCGGGTCTCGCCGTACACAACGGTGGTGCCGTCAAGCGCTACATAGTACGGGGTCACGTTGAGCGTCATGCCGTCCACAAGGCCGTCCAGCAGCATATTGCAGCTCATCAGCATTGCGCCGTTCACGCTGCCGCCGAAGAGATAGTTCGCGTCGTAACCATCAACGGTCTCGGCAGCTTCTTCGCACTTAACAACCTCGCCGTTTATCACGAAGCCGTATTCGGTGCACTCGTTCACGTCTATGGCGGAGATGAACTTGACGGTGTTGGTCATCATCTCGTAGGTGTACTGCGCGCGCAGATACATAGCACCGCTGTTGAGCGTCATTTCGGGCGCTTCGGGCACTTCCGGAATTTCGGGAGTCTCGGGTACATCGGGAGTTGCGACCTCAACATCAGCCGCTTCGAATGCATAGTAACTTACCGCTTCAACTGTCTGCTGACTCGGCGTGGCGAAATTGCTTACACTGCTGCCATTACGGTCTTTGTTATTCACCGTAATATCCGTTTGACCGAGGCCTTTATATCTGCACTCCCTGCTGTTCACGCCCCTGACAATAATGCCGTCAAGCGTTACCCAGTACGGCTGGAATGTCAAACCGTCGGCCTTAAATTTTGCAAACTGGTTGGCATCCAGCTTATACATCGCTATGTAGCCGGCCTTGCGAGCCGTTACGTCAACCTCTGCATTGCTTACTGCCATATCACCATTCAAGTTAACATATATCTGCTGATACAGGGTGTCGCCCTTAGTGGCATTCACCACTTGGTACACTTCCCTATTAGCAAACGTTGCGTTTTCGTCAACGATCTCAAAGCCTACAGACTGGTAATACAGACGATCGGCATGGGTCATAATGTACAGCCCAACCACGTTTAACATACCATTTTCAGTAGGGTCGTGACGCCATAGCGCATAGGTTCTCGGCTTCAGATAAGTTTCACTTACCTCCCAAATGTAGTACGTCTTGCCCTTTACGGGTGTGAAGCCCATGGCGGTTTCGCCCTGCGTAAACGTCTGCACGTGATCAGCGTCGCAAGCTTCGTTCGTGAACGCGCCGCCGTAGAGGTAGCCGGGGGAAACCTTATCGGTTAGACCGTCTTTATTGTTATTCGGTATAACCGTCTTTACCGGATCTCCAGCTACACCACTCTTAACATGCACTATGTTGTAGAACGGCAGATAATAGAACGTATATACATTCTTATCAAGCTGTTTTTCTATGACAATATTGATAGCACCGTTCTCGCTGCACCTGGTGGTATCAAGCATCCAACCATCACCCTCAAGTTTCTTAGCTCTCTCCGTTACCTGAGCCTGATACCTTGCAGTACCTTCCACGGTGTCAGCTATCTTGTTGCCATCCCTATCCACAAACCTAAACTCATACGGATAAGTATTTCTGTCGTAGTAAAGGTTCAGAATAAGGCCATCCTTAGTCAGCGTGCCGCTGGCGTTACTCATACGCTCATTATAGGTAAATCCGGGTATTTCCAGCGGATTTTCCGTATAACTCTGGCCTATAACGCCGTTCAGGTCAGTACTGCTCTGATACTCGGTATAATCATCATTCGCAATATTCTGCGTCCAATGTATTACATGCACAGGCGCATGCACCTCGTCCTTGGTGTACCAGAAGATTATCACGTTTTCATCTTCATTAGCGCTGAGTATAAGGCGCTTCTGGTAAGCATCGGGCGCGTAGCCGTTTATCTGCTCAAACTTCTCGGTTATTATGGCATCTCTGGTCATACCTTGCTTGTCAGCTATAATCGGTTTGTTAGTAGCCGCATTAAGATACCTTACGGTGTAAGCAACTTCTTCCTTCGCCACATACCAGAATATGTATTCGTTCTTATCCTCAGCATCTACGCTAATGGTCATAGCGTGGCTGTTGGTTTCGGGCAGATAACCCGTCCTATAGTCCGCGTACAGTTCTTCTCCGGCCTTGGCTTCAAACGTCTTGTTCACGCCGTCAAGCGCATTGCCGGTAGTCGGTGCGGCTACCTCTGTCGTAGTTTCGTTACCATTGGCATCCTTGAGCATATACTTAATGGTATACTCCACCATAACATTGCTGCTCCACTTGGCAAAGAGGTCAAGGTCGCGGGTTACAGGCATAGAGAAGTCGAACGCCTTATCCGCGCCATTCTCGTCCTTATAGAACCAGCCAATGAACGCATAAGGTTCATGCGTAGGTTCAGCGGGAGCAACGGCGGTGTCACGATGGGCAACGGTCTGCACATTGCTGCCGGTTTCGCCAACGTTGACCGCTACATCCATCTTATCAGTCAGCCACGTTTTGACCGTGTGCTGAACAGGCGCCCACTTGGCGTAAACGGTTACGCTAGCCGCAGGCATCTTTGCATTCCAGTCCACAGGCTTTACGCCTTCGGGATCCTGATACCAACCCGCGAACTCGAATGCATTCGGCTCAAAGTTGGAAGGATATGCCGGCACAAAGCGTTCACCGCCGGAAGTGCCAAGAGCGGCTTCAAACTTTACTTTGCTTGTTTTGACTTCCGTATTGTTGCTTATGAACACAAGGTCATAGCTGTTGCGCTTATAGTAGAACTTAGCACCATTCCATGGATATGCAACATTAATATCGTCGATGTCATCTGGGGACGGCAATTTATCGCCATCTCCATCAAAACCGTGATCGTAAGTAAAGCCTTCCATAGGGTAGAAGTCCTCTGAACTTATACCAAGATCCTTCCCGTAGTATGCATTTACAGTATGTTTCAGTACATACTCGCCGTTCAAGTCCTCGGTGTAATAATATGCCGGCTGTGCAGTGCTGCTTGTATTTCGGCAATAGTAAGTCCTGTTCTCTTCAGGCATTATCTGCAGGAATGACGTCCATGGTTCATCGCCGCTATATTCTGTACTCCACAGACTTCCTTTCGCCGCAGCATTCATCGCCAAAAATCTGCTGCCGATATCAGCGCCCCATTTGGCGGTAATGGTACCGGTTTTTTTATATCCCTCGCCAATTCCCAAAAAACCACTGTGATAATCATACTTAAACGTAAGGGTAAACTCCTTGCGGTCATAGTATACATTCAGCACGGAAGAACCGTCTGCGGCAACAGTGGTTTGTTCGACACGTTTAAGCTCCCACAGTTTCGTTCCCATGTTCAGATTTGTGCCGGACGGTATTGCGGTCAGCGTTGAACCGACCGGAGCAGTGGTTTCCACAGACTTGATGTAGGAATAATTTTCATCGTCGGCGTTCTCACCCCAGACAACAACAGTGACCTTCGCGGTCTTCTCGGCCTGCCACTTCGCCTTATGGGTGGTGTTTTCTGCCGGAACGGTTGCGGGCACATCTGGCTCCCATCCGTTAAACGTATAACCGGGCTTAGTGGGATTTTCAACCTTTACGGACGCGCCATAGCGGGCATAGATGGGTTCTACGCCATAGCCGCCGTCAAGATTAAAGCTCATCATGTAGTAATTGCGGTCGTAATATATCTCGACCACGGTGCTGCCGTCCGCCGCAACCTTGGCTTTGGTATTATACAGCAGTGCTGCAAAGCCGGGATATGTTTCGGCAAGGCCATCGCCTACTTCACTCTCGGTGTAGCCGTCAACGTCTTCCGATACGTTCAACGTATAGTTGTTGTCCGCAACGTTCTGCAAATAGTGGTTAACAGTAAAGCCTACGTTCGCCGGATAGTAGGTTACTGTATAAGTCACGTTCTCGGTTATGTTGTTAACAGTAACATCAACGGTTGCCTGGACAGGCTCGTAGCCCACAACCGTCGGACTCGTTACTGTCTGTTCGAGACTGCTGCCTTCTGCCAGAGTAGCAGTCCACGAAGGTGCGGCCTGCTTACCATTCTCGAAAACGTAGTTGATGATAACGGTATGTTGACCATCCGCTATCGCCAGCGCCGCTATCAGCGAAGACAGCATGAGCACTGCCAGAACCACCGACAGCACTCGTTTGGTTTTGTTCATGCAATTCCCTCCTCCTTATTAAGTTCTTCTGTGTTTTTTCCCCGCTTAACCGAATACGCCGCGCCCGCTGTGCAAGCCCCCTCCCGCCGGCACGGAAAACAGAAGGCTCCGGCATAAGCCCGAGCCACTTGACCAACTTGTCAGCCGCTCAATGTGCGCAACGCACCCGGCTAAGCTTATAATAATTTTACCATAAACAAAGAGTTTTTCAACCTTTTCGCGGCAATTAATATATTTTCATGTTTTATGTATTTTTACAAGTCACCCCCCCTCCCCCGAAAATTTCAGGTATTTAGGCATTTTATCGAAGAGGCTGTTTATTTTTATACAGCCTCATTCACTCGTTCTAATGTTTTTATGCAATTTGCATAATTTACAATCACAGCAATGGCATTGCCCGGCTTGCGCTGCCGCGGCAACTGTTCACATTTTGTTCACATATGTAAAAAAGCCGCAAAGACATATCGCCCCTGCGGCATTTTCTCACCAGCGGACTATTCTGTAATACACCCGCGCGGTCAGCTTGTATACGATAAGGTAAAGCAGCATGAACGCCGCGCATGTTGCGCCGATGCAGCGCAGTATCAGCCCGTAATCATTCAGCTGGAACGTGCCGAGCATGCAGCTCATAATCTTTGACGCGAAAAGCATATGCAAGAGCGTCATGCCCAGCGGGATGAAGAACACCCACAGCACCTGCGAATTGATGGTGGCTTTGACCTGCCTGTCGTCCATGCCAACCTTTTGCAGAATGTCGAACTGCGCCTTGTCGTCATAGCCTTCGGAAATCTGCTTGAAGTAGATTATAAGCACCGTTACCGCAAGTAACAGCATTCCGAAGAACACGCCCAGGAAGAGCAGCCCGCCATACATGGCGTAGTTTTCCGCGCGATTGTTGTAAATGTCCTTCGAGCCGCGCACAAGGTAGCATGTGCTGCCGCGGTTATATGCCTCGTGATAAGCGTCAAGCGCATCGTAAAAATCCTCCATTATGGCTAATCCCGTGCGCTGGTCAACCTCCGGCATGTCTATTGCCGCGTCGTAATACTGCGAGTCATCATAGCCCGCAACGAAACGTTCCTTGGATATTTTAACGCCGTGCTTCGCCGCGCTGTTTATCAAAAGCTGCTCTATGTCGCCTATTATTCTTTCCTGCTCCGCCTTATCGGGCAGGGGGTAGCCGTTGTCCTTATCCACAAAGTGGATGGAAATCTCCACGTCGTGCGGGTTGAACTCATGCAGCATCTCCTCCCGCCCGGCGTAAAGGGACAGCGTGCCCGATACGGTAACAACAAGCATTGTGGACAGTATGCATATTGTGGCAAGGGAGCGCGCGTTTTGGCGCATGCGCTGTATCATGCCCGATATGGCAATGAAGCTTGACGGGCGGTAATATATGCGCTTGTTGGCCTTAACGGCGCGCAGGAAGGCAATGCTGCCGTATTCCATAACGATGTACGTTGCAATTATTACAACTATTACCAGCGGGAAGAACATGCCAAGAGCAATTGCGGAATCATCTATTCTCCACGCCACGATGTATGCCCCCGCAAGCATTATTACGCCAAGTATCGCCAGCGGCCAAAGCATTTTTGAATCCTTTTCGCCCTTCTTTGGGGCGCGTATAAGCTCCATGGGGTTCGCAATGCGCACGCGCAGCGTGTTATATACGCTTGTAGCAATAAATATGCCGCCGAAGAACGCAAGCGTTATAATATACGCCTTTGCGCTTATAACGAAGCGGCTGCCGTCCGCGCAATCGATAAGCTTGAGCAGTATCCAGAACGCAAGCTGGCCGAATATGAGCGCGCAGACTATGCCAAGTATAAGCCCCAGGCCCAGCGTGAACAGGTTTTCCCACCTAAGCACGCGGCCCACATGCCGCTTTTCAAGCCCCAGCACCGCATACAGGCCGAATTCCCGCTTCCTGCGGCCTATAAGGAAGTTGTTCACATACAGCATGAAGAAAAACGCGAATATGCTGAAAACCACCATGCCGAAGGAGAACATGGCCTGCGTGGTTTTCCCGCTGGTCAAATTGGCAAGGCCGTAGGAAAACATAAGCCCCGCTATCAAAAGATACACGCCGCTTATCACCGCCGTGGCAATTATGTGCGGCACATATGTGCGCTTATCCCTGCGGATATTTGCAAGGGCAAGCTTTGCATAAAAGGCATTAAACAAGGCCGCTGCCCCCTTCCGAAAGCACGCTAAGGTTTGATACTATGCGGTCGAAAAACGCGGCGTTGCTCTCCTCCGCGCGGTATATCTGGCTGAAGATGCCGCCGTCGCGTATGAACAGCACGCGGGAAGCATAACTTGCGGCGAATGCGCTGTGCGTGACCATGAGTACTGTTTTGCCCTGGGAATTAAGCTGGGCAAAGTTATCGAGCAGACGCTTGCTGCTCTTTGAATCGAGCGCGCCTGTGGGTTCGTCCGCAAGGAGTATGCGCGGATCGGTGATTATTGCCCTTGCCACCGCCGCGCGCTGCTTTTCGCCGCCGCTAACCTCATAAGGGAACTTTGTCAGCAGTTCTTCTATGCTGAGCATTTTCGCTATGGGCGAAAGCCTGCGCTCCATCTCGTTCACATCCATGCGGGAAAGCACAAGCGGCAGCAGTATGTTGTCCTTCAGGTTAAAGCTGTCCAGCAGATTGAAGTCCTGGAATACGAAGCCAAGATGCTCCCGCCTGAAGCGCGCGCTTTCGCTGTCCTTAACGCGGTTGAAGCTGTGCCCATCGAGCAATACCTCGCCGCAGGTGGGCTTATCAAGCGTTGCCAATATGTTCAGCAGGGTGGTTTTGCCGCTGCCGCTGGGGCCCATTATGGCCACGAATTCGCCTTCGTGCACGTCGAAGGAAACTCCGTTTAGCGCCTTAAACTGGCGCATGCCTTTGCCGGTGTTATATACCTTGGTAATATTTGATACCTTTAACAGTTCCATTTTCATTCCTCCGTTTGTCATGCACTTATTTTACCGCATAACAAAACCCATCTGCCATAGCGTCAGCTTACAGATGGGCCGTGTAATCTTACAGTTTTGTCACTTATATATTTCTCTTTCGCAATCGGGGAAGTAAAGCGTGAACCGCGTCCCCTTGCCAAGCTTTGATTCAACGCCTATGCGTATGCTCAGCGCGTCCGCCGCCCGCTTTGCCATATAAAGCCCGATGCCGCTTGAGCGGTCGTCTATGCGGCCGTTATAGCCCGTGTATCCTTTTTCAAATATTCTGGGCAGGTCCTCGGGCATTATGCCTATGCCGGTATCCTCAATGCTGAGCGTTTTAGCGTCCCCGCATATTGTCACGCCGCCCTTGCTGGTATATTTAACGGCGTTTGAAATAAGCTGCTCTATTATGAATCCAAGCCACTTCTTGTCCGTCATTATGCTTTGCCCGCTAACGTTTACGCTTACGCTCAGTCCCTTATAAACAAAGGGTATCGAATGGCCGCGCACCTGCTCCTTAACGGCGGAATCCAGCCTGCACGGGGCAAGCACAATGTCGCTCGATATGCTTTCAAGCTTTATGAACCTTAGCGCCATCATGGCGTATTGTTCAATTTTGAAAAGCTCCTGCCGCATCACGGCGCGGTCGCCGTCCTGCTCCAAAAGGAGCCTCATCGCCGCTATGGGCGTTTTTATCTGATGTATCCAAAGGGTATAGTAATCAAGCGATTCCTGCTTACGCGCCGTTTCGGACGCGCTCAGGGCATCGTATTCATTGCAAAGTTCTTCAAGCACGTGCGTATACGCCTTTTCAAGCCCGCCTTCGCCCCGCGGCAGGGCGCGGCTCAGATGCGTTATGGTGCCGCAGAGCTCGTCAAGCGTTTTCAGCTTTTTTGCATAGCGGTCAATATCAACAACGGCTATGCACGCGAAAAAGAAGCTTATTATAAGCGCCGTATACAGCGCAACGCTCATATCTTCCCCCGCAAAGAAGGCTATCCCGATAACGCAAAGCATGCTTATTGCATACATTGCAACGAACGGCGCACGGTGCCGTATATAGCCCCGCGCCTTAGCCATCCAGCGCATACCCCCGCGCACGATGCGTCACTATGCAGTTCTTCACGCCCACTTCTTCAAACTTTCTTCTTAGCCTGTTCATGTTCACGCTCAGCGTATTGTCGTCAACGAACTGGTCGCTGTCCCAAAGGGATATCATAAGCTCCTCCCGCGAAACAACCTTGCCGCGCTTTGATATAAGGCAGGAAAGCAGCTTACCTTCGTTGGGCGTAAGCTTTACACGCACGCCGTCCTTTTCTATGTACAGCGCCGCGGAGTCGTACCGCGCGCCCTGCACCGTTGGCAGCAGTGGTGTACGGTAGTCATACGTCCGTCTGAGCATGGCCTGCGCCTTGGCGACCAATACCTCCATGGATACGGGCTTGACGAGATAATCGTCCGCGCCCATGTTCACGGCCATAACAATGTCCATATTGTCCGCACGTGAAGAAAGGAACATTATGGGCGTATCGTAAAACTGCCGCAGCTGCTGGCACCAATAGAAGCCGTTATAGAACGGCAGCGCGATGTCCATTATAATAAGCTGCGGTTTTATGCGGATATATTCTCCCACAATGTCGTCCAGCCTGTGCGCGATATGCCCCTGCATATCCCACCGGCACAGATAATCCCGTATTTCGGCGGCAATGACCGCGTCATCCTCAACAATCATAATCTTATACATATGCTTATTATACCATGCTTTGTGCGTTTATGCGCAATAATATTTGAGATGCGGGGTTAAACCACCATAACCCCTTTCATACACTATCGTCCCTTGCGTCCCTATCGTCCCTAAGCGGCTATTTGCCTGAGTTTTTTCAGGGACGATATGGACGCAGATGTGCGGAAAGGGGGGGTTAGAGTGGGTGAACTCTCTCCGTTGATAAAACAAAAGGGGAACGGTCTCCCGTCCCCCATATCAACCCAATATTTACTTCGTCACGCATTCGCTGATGGAGCGGGTTTTGACCTCCTCCATAAGCTTTTCTTCAAACGCGGCAAGGGGCATCGTGCCCAGGTCGCCGCCCTTGCGGCTGCGCACGGCAATAACGTTGTTTTCAACTTCCTTGTCGCCTATTATCAGCATGTAAGGTATGCGCTGCATCTGCGCCTCGCGAATCTTGAAGCCTATCTTTTCATTGCGCAGGTCCGTCTCCACGCGGATGCCCAGCTTGTCAAGGCTGTCGGCAATCTGCTTTGCGGCCTCATGCGTGCGGTCTGTCATGGCAAGCACCTTAACCTGCACAGGAGCAAGCCAGGTGGGGAATGCGCCGGCAAAATGCTCTGTTATAACGCCTATGAAGCGCTCTATGCTGCCCAGCACCACGCGGTGAATCATAACAGGGCGGTGCTTTTCGCCGTCCGCGCCAACGTATTCAAGGTCGAACCGCTCAGGCATCTGCATATCCAGCTGTATCGTGCCGCACTGCCATGTGCGTCCAAGCGAATCGGAAAGGTGGAAGTCCAGCTTCGGGCCGTAGAACGCGCCGTCGCCTTCGTTTATAACATAGGTCTTGCCCATGTGCTCTATCGCGCGCTTGAGCGTATCCGTGGCCATGTCCCATGTTTCCTTTTCGCCTATGTGATCCTCGGGCATGGTGGAAACCTCTATCTGGTAGCTGAGTCCGAAGGTGGAGTACACCTCGTCAAACAGCCTTACAACGTTCTGTATCTCCTGCTCCATCTGGTCCCAGGTCATGAATATGTGCGCATCATCCTGCGTGAAGCAGCGCACGCGGAACAGCCCGTGCAGCGCGCCGGAAAGCTCGTGCCTGTGCACAAGGCCAAGCTCCGCCATCCTCAGCGGCAGCTCGCGGTAGGAATGCGGCTCTGTCTTATATACCAGCATTCCGCCGGGGCAGTTCATGGGCTTTATTGCGTAATCCTCGCCGTCTATAACGGTGGTATACATATTGTCCTTATAATGGTCCCAATGCCCGCTGCGCAGCCACAAATCGCGGTTAAGTATTATAGGCGTTGAAATTTCAACGTAGCCGTAGCGCTTATGCACCTCGTGCCAGTAATCAAGCAGCGTGTTCCTAAGCACCATTCCCTTGGGCAGGAAGAACGGGAAGCCCGGCCCCTCCTCAAGCAGGGCGAACAGCCCAAGCTCGCGCCCCAGCTTCCTGTGGTCGCGCTTCTTGGCCTCCTCTATGCGGTTTATGTATTCGTCCAAATCGGCCTTCTTTTCAAACGCCGTGCCGTAAATACGCTGCAGCATCTTGTTCTTCTCGCTGCCGCGCCAGTACGCGCCCGCAACGCTCATCAGCTTTACGAACCTTACCTTGCCCGTTGTTTCAACGTGAGGGCCGGCGCACAGGTCAACGAAGTCCCCCTGCTTATAGAAGCTTATTATCGCGTCCTCGGGCAGGTCCTCAATAAGTTCGACCTTATAGGGCTCTTCCTTCTGCTTGAAGTATTCTATCGCCTCCGCGCGGGGCATTTCAAACCGCTCCAGCGGCAGCGCCTCGGCAATTATCTTCTCCATCTCCTTCTGAATCTTTTCAAGATCTTCCGGGGTGAAGGGCTCCGCGTCAAAGTCATAATAGAAGCCGTTCTCTATTGCGGGGCCTATTGCAAGCTTGGCTTCCGGATGCACGCGCTTCACGGCCTGCGCCAGTATATGGGACGCGGTGTGGCGCATTGTCCAGCGGCCGTCCTCATCCTGCCAGGTGAGCAGCTTGAGCGTATGGTCGCCGTGTATGGGGCGGAAGGCGTCCGCGCGCTGGCCGTCTATTTCGGCGGCAAGGGTAGCCTTTTTAAGCTTTTGGCTTATTGTTTCGGCTATTTGAAGGGCTGTCATGCCGTCTTCAAATTGCTTTACGGATCCGTCTGGGAATGTGATGTTCATAATATCCTCCTTATGAAGTAAAAAAATCTTTGCCCGAAGCGGAACGGCGCATACAAAAAACGCCCGCCCCAAGCGCATACGCAAGGGACGGACGATGCTTATCTCATCCGCGGTTCCACCCTAATTGGTCTAATAAAATAAAACCCACTTTAGTTCAGGCTGTATCGCTCCTGCTGCGCCTTTAAGTAGCGGGCCGGTGTTCCCATATGCTCGGCTTGCGGCGGCGCGCTTGCAGCACTATTGGCGCGCCTCTCTGGGCCGCAATATCCGCGGTACTGTTCCCGCGTAGACCCCAAAGGAAATATTTAACCGGATTATAAACCCGCCGCTTGCCTTATGTCAACACAAAAAAGCAAAAAGACACGCACCCATACGGCGGTATTTTGAATATGGTGCAATGCGGGGCAAACCGGCGCCCGCGCAGGGAGGGCAGCATGAGGGAATACAGCATAGAAACGATAGACTACCGCATTGACATAGCGGACAGGATACGCCGCGCGCTGAGGGGCGCGGAGGGCGTTGGGGTAAGGGGAGAAGGGCAAAGAGCCGCCGTGATAACGCGGGACGGGGAAGCGCGGGAGCAGCTATGCATGGCGCTGTGCCGCGTTCTGCTCAACGACGCCGCAGCGGAGGAGATAAAGCGCGAGCTTAAAGTATATCCGCTTGAGGCGGCCGAGGCTGAGCGCGCCGCCGTCCGCGCGGGGGAGCTAATGCGCCGCGTGCCGCGCAGGGCAAGCCTTTTTGCCAATGCCCTCTCCCGCCTTACGGAGTATACCAAGGCCGAATCCGCGCTGAATATAGAAGGCTTTCTGCGTTTCCGCCTTGCGGATGCGGCAAATTTAATCCGCCTGTGCGCCCTCCGCGCCGCCATGGAGGAGCTTATCCGCCGCGAGCTTTCCGCCGGTACAGACGACAAAACCATAATCATAATCACCCGTGATACCGACCCAAGCACCGAGCCGGATTGAAATTTGCTCCAAAACATCGTATAATACGTCCCATGAATCAGTTGGTAGAGGAAAAGCTTAAGCTCCTGCCGGATCACCCGGGCGTATACAGAATGTTCAACGCGGAAGGAGAAATAATCTATGTCGGCAAGGCGGTCAATTTGAAGAACCGCGTTCGCCAGTATTTCCATTCCCAAAAGAACATGAGCCCAAAGGTGCGGGCAATGGTGAGCCACATTGCGGATTTTGAGTATATACTCACCGCCAATGAAACAGAGGCGCTGACCCTTGAGGCCGCAATGACCAAAAGCCTTCAGCCGCACTATAACATTCTTCTGAAGGACGATAAGCATTTCCCCTATGTCCGCCTTGATGAAAGGCAGGATTTTCCCCGGTTCGAGGTCGTGCGCCGCGCCAAGAACGACGGCGCGCGTTACTTTGGCCCGTATCTCAGCGCCGTAACGCTTAGGGACGCATTGAGCTGCATACGCGATATGTTCCCCGTGCGGCATTGCAAAAAGGATATTGCCAAGGCCATTGCCCGGCGCGAGCGGCCGTGCCTTATGTATCACTTAAACAAATGCTGCGCGCCATGTTCGGGCAACGTAACGCGGGAGGAATACCATAAGCTGCTCGATAGCGTTGTGAGCTTCCTTGAGGGGGACACCGCCCCCGTGTGCAATATGCTCCGCGCGCAGATGCAAAAGGCCAGCGACAATATGGAATACGAAAAGGCAGCCCAGTTCCGCGACAGGGCGGACGCGGTTGAGCGCATGGGCGAAAAGCAGCGCGCAATGATGACAAAGACCGGCGCTGAGCGGGACGTGTTCGCGCTTGCGCGGGACGGCGAGGACGACGTTATATTCGCCCTGTTCGTGCGCGGCGGCAGCGTTATAGGCAGCCAGCATTACGCCATGGATGCGCTTGGCGAGGACGCGGGAGAGA
>ULRP01061854.1_pt1 | contig 13072 bp, 6 predicted proteins | sample 1955521 | NCBI WGS metagenome assembly ULRP01 (sample SAMEA4835685, study PRJEB28245) | human gut metagenome | biome: gut microbiome; material: fecal sample | place: Denmark | collected 2008
TGAAACAACGACGGCCACAACGACCGGGTGATCGGTCGGCTTTATACTGCCCATCAGAAGATAATCCACCAGCAGCACTTTTCCGAACGTCACAACGCCGAGCGTCAGTCCGCACAAAATGGCCACCCGCAGTTCCTTGAACAGCACGCGCCCCGTATCGCGGTAACCGATCTCACCGAGAGACAAACCGCGGATAACCGTAACCGAGGCCTGGCTTCCCGAATTGCCGCCCGTATCCATCAGCATCGGGATAAACGCCGTAAGGGCAACGCACACGCTGAGCGCGCTCTCAAATCCGGCAATGATTGTTCCCGTAAACGTGGCGGAGATCATAAGGAGCATCAGCCACGGAATACGTGCCGAATAAGTTTTGAACACCGAAGTTTTGACATAAGGCTGTTCCGTCGGCGTGATAGCCGCCATGACCTGGAAGTCTTCTTCGGCCTCTTCATGCAAAACGTCCATAGCGTCGTCCACCGTGACGATACCGACAAGGCGGTTCTCCGTATCCACGACAGGCATGGCAAGGAAATTGTATTTGTCGAACATATGCGCCACTTCTTCCTTATCGGTCAGCGTAGGAATGGAAATGACCTCGCGGTGCATAATATCCGTGATTTTTTTATCCGGGTCGGCAAGAAGCAGTTCTTTTGCCGTGACAAGACCGATCAGTTTCCGGTTCATATCGGTCACATAGCAGGTGTAGATCGTTTCCTTGTCAATAGCGACTTCGCGGATATGGCGAAACGCTTCGGCAACGGTCATACTTTCTTTCAGGCGCACATATTCCGTCGTCATCAGGGCGCCCGCGCTGTTTTTCGGATACCGCAGAAGTTCGTTCAGTTCCTGGCGCGTGTCGGGGTCCGCGTTGCGCAGGATACGTTGCACGACGCCGGCCGGCATTTCCTCCACAAGATCGGCGGTATCGTCGAGATAGAGTTCCGCCAGAATATCGTGAAGTTCTTTATCGCTGAAAGAACCGATCAGCGCCTCTCTGTGTTCGGGGTCCATTTCCACGAAGACCTCTGCCGCCAGTTCTTTCGGAAGAAGACGGTAGATCACCGGGCGCATCGCCGGATCCATACCGTCAAACAGTTCGGCGATGTCGGCGCTGTTTTTGGTTGCGAGACAGGAACGAAGCGCGGAAAATTTCTTTTCCTCGTAAAGCTCCGTTACTTCGGACAATAACATTTCTTTGTTTTCCATCATTTCCACCTCTTTCACACATTGCATAAACATTCGGTGACAAAAAGCCACCTGTGGTCGGCGGAAAACGAACATAAGCCGCCCCGCGGTATCTACAGTATACCCGGGAAGCGGCGGTTTTACGGATCTCTTTCTATACGTTTATAAGATTATATCCGCACAGAGAAGAAAAACGCAAGACTGCGTGCTATACGGTTTTATCGCTTTTCGTCGGCCGACGGGATTCTGACTACTGCCGGAACCTGCATCCATGCGTTTTCACCTCTCTTGATTCAATTTCGGAAACACGGTTAGTTTAACATTTTTTTATCCTCCTGTCAACCGTATCGGGGAAATTTTTTATATTTCCTCCCGAATTTCCCATCTTCGCCGGAATCGGACAAAAATAGTGGTGACCGACTCCCTTTTTTCCCGTTTTTTCTTGCCTTTACCGTGTTAGAATACTGTGTGTAAGGGAGGGAGTTTATGCCGATACTTTTATTCAAAAACCTTCCGCCTCCGAAGAAAGGCGAAAAAAATCTGCACCGTGATGACAGGATCTACAAAATACCGACCGTGAAAATCGTGAGGAATCCCGCCCAACCGCGGAAAATCTTTGACGACTCTTCACTTTTCAATCTTGCGGAAAGTATCCGCCGCTACGGTCTTATGCAACCGCTTTCGGTCAGAGAGACGGTTCCCGGCGAACGCTATGAACTGATTGCGGGCGAAAGACGATACCGTGCCTGCTGTCTTCTCGGCATGACCGAGGTGCCGTGCCTCATCGCGGACGCGGACAGCCGCGAAAGCGCGGAACTGGCGCTGATCGAAAATCTGCAAAGACAGGATCTCAACATTTTTGAAGAGGCCGGCGCCATCTCGGCACTGCTTCGCGGCTACGGAATGACGCAGGAAGAAATTGCGGCGCGTCTCGCCGTCAGTCAGTCGTACGTCGCCAACAAACTGCGCCTTTTACGTCTGGACGAAGACGAACGCACGCGGATTCTTGACAACGGTCTCAGCGAACGTCATGCGCGCGCCCTGCTCCGCCTATCGGACAAGGAGAAACGCGCCGAAGCACTGGATAAGGTGATAAAACGAAAACTGAACGTTTCGGCAACGGAATCGCTGGTGCAGGATATGCTCTCGCGCGGATCGGAGATCGAGGTCAAAAAAGCACGGCTGGTCGGGGTTATCAAAGACATAAGGCTTTTCTATAATTCTCTTGACAACGCCATGGGGATTATACGTCGTTCCGGCATCGACGTCCGCAGTGAAAAGCGCGAATACGATCACGAGATCGAAGTCACCATTCATATCCCGAAGCCGAAAAAAGAGAATTAACACGACAAAAACCACCCGTCGGGATGGTTTTTTGTCTTTTCCTTCCGAAAACACCCCTTTTTTGCCTCCGTTACGCCGCGCATATTTTGAACACTGTGTAAATAATCGGGAAAAGAAGCTAAAAAGAATCGTCATTCTCAACAATTTACAGAACCTTTCATTGACAAATCATGAAAATTATTGTAAAATATAAAAGTATTGTACAAATTTTTCCGATTTCATCACAGATATTTCACATAAGCATGTTATCGGGAACCCAAAGTTGAATCAAAGGTGGTATTATGCAAGAAAACGGACAGAATACCCGCGCGGCCACGGCGCCGGATAAAGTGGTCATCATTCCCGCGTATGAACCGACAGAAAATTTCATTTTATATCTTAAAGAACTGACAGAAACCGATATATGCGCCGTCATCGTGGTAAACGACGGCAGTAACGAAACTTTCGACGCAATTTTTTCGCAGGTGGAAACCATGCCGAAATGCACGCTTCTCCGTCACGACGTGAACCGCGGCAAGGGCGCGGCGCTGAAGACTGCGTTTGACTATTGTCTCGTTCATTTCCCGGAAAATACGGTTTATGTCACCGCCGATTCGGACGGTCAGCACCTCGTGAACGACGTTCTGCGTGTTGCGGAGGAAGCGGCCGAATATCCGGACGCCCTTGTTCTCGGAACGCGCAACTTCAACAAAGCCGGCGTACCGTTCCGCAGCCGTTGGGGCAATCGTTGGACAAGCCTGTTTTTCCGTTTTGTACACGGTATCAAGGTCAAAGACACGCAGACCGGACTCCGCGGCTTCTCGTACGGATTACTGACGCATCTTCTGGATATCAATGGCGACCGCTTTGAATACGAAATGAACATGCTGATCGCCACGTCGAAATGGGACGTGCCGCTGAGGCAGGTGCCCATTGAAACGGTATATAACGCCGAAGGCCTCGTGTCGCATTTTCAGACGTTTCGCGATTCGGGACTTATCATGCGGGCGGTTTTCGGCAGTCTCGGCATGTATTTCCTCTCCTCGCTGATTTCTGCCGTTGCCGATGTGCTGATTTTTCTTTTCCTCAATAATGTCATTGATATTCCCGGCATTTTCGGTTGCCCCGTCGCGTGGCATGTCCCGATTGCCAAAGGCGTGGCGCGGGTTCTTTCTTCTATTATTAATGTATATTTCAACTTCCGTTACGTCTTCCACGGAAAGGGAGCGCTCTCAATCGTCAAGTATTATATTTTGTGGGCATGTCAGCTCGTTGCTTCTTCCGCAGGCGTTACGCTCATGATTGAAGTTCTGCATGTACCGCAGGTTCTGAGCGTCATTATTGTTGACCTCACGCTGGCGCTGATAAGTTATCAGATCCAGAAGCACTGGGTTTTCAAAAACAAAGAGGTGTCCCGATAATGAAGCCGTTGCGCTACAGTTTTTTCTTCCGCTTTGTACGTTTCTTTGCGCGGCTTTTCGGGAAAAAATATACGTCGCGCGTCGAAGATTTCGACGGTCCTGCCGTTTTTGTCTGCCGGCATCTGAATCTGCACGGCCCGATGACGCTGATGAAGTGGCTGAAAATACCGTTCCGACCCATGGTTCTCAACGTCTTTTTCCGTTATGCGGATTGCCGCCGGCAGTATAAAGACTTCACTTTCTCAAAGCGTGCCGGTATGCCGCGCCCCGTCGCCACCGTTCTCGCAACGATTGCCGCTTCGGCCGTTGCGCCCCTGGTACGCGGCGTCCGCGCTATTCCCGTTTACCGCGGAAAAACGAAAAAGGTTTTTGAAACCTTCCAGAAATCCTTGGCCGCATTGGAAAACGGCGACAAAATCGCCGTTTTCCCCGACGTGGAATACACGGCGGACAGCGGACATAAAAGCGATATATACACAGGATTTCTTTCGCTCGATAAGTATTATTATGCCAAAGAAAAAAAGCATATCCCCTTCATCGTTCTGACTGTGGACGATGAAAAGCGCGAGATCCGCGCCTCCGAGCCTATCTTTTTCCCCGATGACGTCCCCTTCGCCGAAGCGGCCGTCACCGTAAAAGAAAACCTGATGCATCACCTTTACCCCGAAGAGTGGGAAAACGCGTAAAATTCTCCGTCAGAATGATCCGCATTTCCCGATAAAAGTCCCGCGCGCCGCGCGGGACTTTTATCTTTTCATCGCCCTATCATCGCCCAAAAAAGAAGCGCCCTTATAACAAAAAAGAAGCGTCTCCATAAAAAAGAACGGCAGTTTTGGCGATTCTGCCACCGTCGGACAATCATTTCCCTGTTTCTTCCTTTTGTATCCTGTACCATGTTTTTCCATATTTGTAAATTATTGTCGATATAAGGAATTATTTGTCTGGAAACTATTGACTAACAGTTTCTTCCGTGCTATAATAAAGACAGTCAAGGGCAGGGCGGCTACCATCCTCGACCCGGTCGTTGACATCACCCCCCATTCCTCAAAAAAGCGCAAGCTTTCCCCGTGTTATCCTGCACGGGGTTTTTTTATCGCTTTGTTGCGCAAAGATAAAAAGAAACTGTCTCATATAGGATAGTTTCTTTTTATCAAGTATAATGTAAACTATGATTTACATTATACTATTTCAATTTTTTCCGTGCGTAGTTCCCGCTTCGGCGGCGGTATTCTCCGGGCGAGATACCGTAAAAGGCAAGAAACCGATTGCAGAAATGATGCACATTACAAAACCCGACCCGTTCCGCAATCTTTTTTACGGTCTCGTTACTGTTGGAAAGCAGTAGCGCCGCATGATCCATACGTACCTTTTTCAGATAGGCGCAAGGGGACATACCGTAGGAATCGGAAAACACCTTGACGGCCGTTGTCACCGATATTTTTTCCACATTTGCAATATCGGAATTCCCTATATTTTCGACATAATGATTGTCTATATAATACCGCATGGCATGCGCCCACGGGTGCGTGCGGCGTACCTCCTCCCCGGCCGCAACGCGCGCCAGTTCTTGGCACATCTGCATCACGATCAGGGCAACCTGATCCGTCATGATCGCGTAGCGGTTCTGGCGCTCATTCATCACGGCATAACAGCGGGAAAACAGTTCCCCGACATGACTGCTGTCCGAAACTTTCACCGTTTCGGACAGTCCGTAATTTTCAAGCAGAGAGAAAAACAGCGGGCCGTCCACATTCATCCAATCGTATTCCCACGGCGATGTGGATAAGGGGAACCATTCCCACGTCCGTCCTTTTTGCAGAATGAACGTGTCGCCCGGCTTCGGATAATAGACATCTTCCCCGTATCGCAAATATCCGCTGCCCGCGTGAAAGTGAAGGATTACATTATAGGTAGGCGCTTCTAGACGGAATCGGTATTTTGCGTTGCAGGAGTCATATCCGGCGCATAAAAGCAGAAAGCCGTGGCGCAGTTTTCCTTCGCCGCTATAACTGCACACCGCGCTGTCCTGCACATTGAAAACATCCATAAGCACCTCCGTTTTTCTCATTTTATCATGCCCTCCCGAAAAAAACAAGACCCTGCCGGGCAAAAAACGCCGCACGGGCAAAAACTTTTAAAATACGTACCGTCTTGCGAAAAACAGGCGGATTGAAAAACCGGATTGCCAATGATATAATAAAAATGAAAAGAGTTCGCTTTCGCCGTTTTACTCAAATTGTGTAGGCATATTAACCAATAATTCAAAATTTTTCCGAATGAGCGCCAGAACCGCTACGCGATCAATTGATTTGCGGTAAAACCAATAAAACGCGAAGCCATATCCGGTTCCCGTAACTTATGCCTGCAGGATAGGCTATGCCGAGAACGCTTCTTACAATATTCCGTTAAAATCCGTAACAGTGCCCGTCGGCCGCCAAACGGCTGTAAAGATAAATCGTCTCGCCGTAAAACCGTATATTATGAAAGAATGAGGGGGAAAACCATGAAAAAAACACTGCTTGCCCTGTTGCTGTTCTGTTTATTTTCCGTGACGATACCGGCGTTCGGCGCCGCCGCCGACACTGCAATTCCGGAAGATGACAAGGCAGCCCTTGAAAATGCCCTTGTGTACCACGGTATGCAGGCGCGTATTCAGGGCGTACCGGGTATCCGCGCGTCGTTCGGCGCCGATATGACGGTTATTCATGCGCTCGAACAAAAGGGATACACCGTTTCATTCGGCGCGCTGATGGGAGCGACCTATGACGATAACGGCATACAGAAAAACGGAAAATCCGCCGATCTCACGATCACGCCGGAGACATATTTCGGCTTTTCCGTCGACAATGCCCGCGCGGCCGGGGTGCTGATCTACAAGACCCGCGAAAACGGAAAAGACTCGCCGTACGCTTCCTATAAATTCAATTACATAGACGACACGCGTGCCGTTTTTACTTATTCAACCATTTTCGGCGAGAGCACGCAGACCGCCGACTATTACGACATTCCTCTCGTTTACCGCGCGTTCGCTCTGCTTGAAAAAACAGTGGACGGCGTGACCGAAACCGCCGTGGTCTATTGCAATACGGTAGCCGACGTGTTGCCTGAAGCGGTATCGGCCGCCGTACTCTACCGTTACTTTATGGAAACCTACAGCGGCAGCGACGCGGAAGCGATCCGCGCCTCCGCAACCGTGCAGAGCGTTTATGCCGGCGTCGGAACCGAAACCGTACTTTCCGGCACCATCCTCTCCGACGGCAAAAGCGTTGCCCTCTCGGAAACGCAGTCGGCCACCCTCACCGTCACACCGGCGGTCAGCGGCTGGTACAGCATCGCCATGCGCTATAACTGCAATAATGAAAAAGTGGAATACATCTATGCCGGCAACCGGGTTGACGGACAAAATGTTCTGAAAACCGTGGGACGAATCGATAATACCACCGCAAGTACGGAAAACGCGGCGGACGATACCTATGCCGTGGCAGACGGAACGGCATATAAAAATGTAGTATATACCTATCTCATCGCCGGTAAAACCAACACCGTTACTTTCACTGCCAAGAACGGCGCCATGGGCGTGACCGACGTCCGTGTTTCATGCGTCACGGCATTCAATGAAGAGGACGCCGGCACCGTTCTCCTCCGCAGCGGTGACATAACGGAAAAAAATCTGCCGCAAGTCGTCGGCGGCGGTCTCTACGAGGGCTTCGTTATGGTGCGCAGCGGCGATTACTACGCCAGGTATACCGTTACGCCAGCGGTAAGCGGCGCCTACCGCCTCTATGCCATGGCGCATATCGACGCAACGTCGAACCCGACGGTCACCGTTACGGAAAATCAAAGCGACCTGAAAACGTTTTCCCTCGGAAGTGACGCCGGCACGTATTCGCTCGGCAACACCTGCTCTACCTCCCACGCGCCGATACCTTTTGACGGTACGGTTACGCTGAAAAAAGGCGTCACCTATACCGTTACCGTAAAAAGCACCAATAATTACATCAACTACAGCCAACTGCTTCTCGTCAACACCGCAGAAGAAACGGACGACCATGTTCACACCGTCGTGCTCTCCCGCGACTGCACAAACGACCCGACCGCGGAAAACGGCGTCACTCTGCTCGGCGACCATGTCACCTACGCCGGCACAAACGGCGGTAAGTTTATCTACAAGGTCACAACAACCGCGGCCGGCATTTACGGCTTCCGTCTGAAAGCCGTCCGTTCGGCGGACAACGTAAACTACCGTCTTGCGTTCAACGCGTCAAGCAATAAAGACGGGAGCACGCTGTATTACGGCCGTCTTCCGGGCGAAACCGACGGAACGTCGACCTACGGCGGCGCCGATCTCAATGTCTTCGCCGTTCCTTACGCAACGGTAAACGGCGCGTTTTCCGGCGACCCGATCGGCTATCAGTATCTTGCGACCGGCGAAAATACCGTTACATTGAATCTTGCCGGATCCAAAGGTTACGGCATCTGCGCCGTAGAATACACGCTTCTGACGGCGGACGACGAAAACACATTGCGCGTCAAAGCAAAAGACATAAAAAGCAATACCGCCAAAGTCGGTACAACGGGCAGTGTGACAACCAACGACAACGCCGTTTTCCTCAACTTGAAAGCCACCGCGCAAATCACCGGCTTTGTCACGATCTCCGCACCGGGCATCTATCGTATATACGGCCTTATGGCCATGAAGGGAAAAATGACCTTCACGCTGACAAACGAAAACGGTTATACCGTGACGTGTCCGTATACCGGCGGCGAACGCTCGCTCGGCGGTCAGTCCACATCGGTTCTTGAAAACGATTACGGCGAATTTTTCCTTGTCGCCGGCACATACAGCATGACTTTGCAGGCGGTGGATCAATGGGTAAACCTGGCGGATATGCGCTTTGCGTTTACGGAGGCCGCAACCCTCGTCGGAGGCGGCGAAACAACGGATAACGCCGATGTTACCGTTCCGGAAGACGGCTATTACCGGCTTGTCACCAAAGCGGACACCGCCGCACCGCTGTCCCTGCTCCTTGACGGCACGGCCGTGGCCTCGTCTGCCGGCAGTACCGCGGACGGCGTTACGCTCCGCACGATTGCCGCTTTATATCTGCGGAAAGGCCAGAGTTACCGCTTTTCCATCAGAAATGACGGTACAAAAGACGCCGTCGTCGGTGCGGTCAACGCCGTTTACGACCGGGAGCGCAGTCTTAAAACCGGGTACTTCCTTGATTTTGCAGGGAGCGACGGCACAGAAAACGAAAGCGCTGTTTCCTTCACGGTCAACACCGACTATTCCGGCGATTACCGTCTGACCCTTTACCTGAACGCGGGTGAAACCGTTGCCGTTCCGATTACCGTTGCGTCTCCCGACAACGCGCAAATGTATGCGACGACCGTCACGGTCGCGGCCAATGCCGACGGTATTGCAACGGTATATATCCCCGACGCCGTACCCCTGATGGCGGGCGTCGGTTATACAGTCACCGTCGGGTGTCCCGAAACCCGCGTGAACCGTCTTTCATTCGACCTCGTCATGACGGCGACGGGAAACACCGTCCGCTTCTCCGAAGCAACGCTCACTCCGGGCAGTACGGTAACCGACAGCTATGTCTATACCGATACAGCTTACAAAGGATTCAGTCGTACCACGCTGAATCTTGCCGATAACGCTTACGGTCTGACGGGACAAACAACGGCTTTCCGTTCGCAGGACAAAAACTCCGGCAACAAAGTCGCCTACGATCCGCTGGGCATCACGCTCCATGTGGAAAACACAGGTTACTATAACCTCCGCTTCCTGTACACCACAACATCGCAGACGGCCGCACGCGTTTCCGCTTATATGGACGGCACGCTGACGCCGGGTTACTGGCAGAACGGTCCGACCGTATCCGGCTCCAACCTCACGGGCACATGGGTACCGTACGTCTATACAAAAGGCGAAACGGGCATTGTGCTCTGCGAATCCAGACAATTGTCGGGAACCTCCGCAAGCACGCTGTCTTCGACCGTCCTTTCGGAATCGGTCTACCTTACGGCCGGCGATCATAACCTGTATATTGCCAATGCGGGAACATGGTCCGTCAATTTCGTCGGCATATCGCTCACACCCTGTTCGGCGTCGGATCGCTATGCCGAATTTGACGCCACGCTTTACCGTGCCGACTACGACGCGGAAAATAAGACCCTGCATGCGCTTCTCGACGTATCCGGCCGCAACAGTTACGGCTTTCCCTCTTACACCGTCATCCTTGAGGCCTACGATAAGAACGACCGTCTTCTGGGTACCGTATCCTGCGAATCGGACGGCTTCACCTGCCGTGCCGATCTCACGCTGACGGGTATCACCGGCTACGCCTACGGTAAAATCCGCTTCACCGACGCCGCCGGCGCAACACTGCGGCAGGAATACAAAGTCATGCCGGACGACTACAAAGTTGTATTTCTCTCCGATACCCATCTTTACGACTGGGACGATCTTTACTTCACTTCCAGTGCGGAACGTATCGCGTGGGCGGTGGACAGCATTCTGTTCGAACACCGTACATACGGAAAGATCGACCTTGTCGTGATTCCGGGCGACGTGGTAAACAACTATCTGTACGAATACGGAGCCGGAACGTTCGAGGGATGGAAAGCCTACACCGACAAGAACGGCGTCCTGCACGAATCGAAATATAAGGGAACGAAATATCCCGCCGGTTCTTCGGGCACGGAAAACGACCCGCTCGGCGTACTCCGTATTCTCTCTTTCCTTGAACTCATGGAACCGCTTGAAGCGGAAGGGATTCCGGTCTTCTTTGTTCACGGCAATCATGACTGCTACCGCGACACCATTTTTGAAATGGGCTTCGGACTGAATAAAAAAGACGGCTTTATTGCCGGCGTAAAACAATACGAAAGAGATGCGGACGGCAATCTCCTCGTTCCCGATTTCAAAATTGAAAACGGCGAGATCACACTGTATACCCGCGCGGTGACGCCGAACGACGCCGATTACGCCGCATACAGCAAAGGTTACGGCAAAAACTACGCGTTCAAAATGAGCGATAACGTGGCCTATACCGTCTACGACAATTTCCATGTGGAAGGCGTTACGGTCGACGGCGTTTACTACGACAACGGTTTCATTGCCAACGCCAGCGGCCGCAGTTGGGGAGAAACCACAATCCCCGCGGAAACGGTTTCCGCACTGAATGCCGCCACCGCAGGATACCGGGACGTTTACGTCGTGATCCATTCCATGTCCAGCGCAAGCATGCAGCCGTCTCTCGCGGCCGCCATCAGAGACAATGACAACATCGTTGCCGTCTTTGACGGTCACACGCATCTCGAAACCGTCAAACCGAACGCCGTGGGCAGCGGAAAATACGCGCTCACCTGCGGTTACCTCGGCGTGCCGATGACGCCGTATCAGGCCACTTTCCGGGATACGCCGTTTTCCTACCGCGTTCTGGAAAGCCACGGCGATTCCCTTGAAAGTTATATCGTGCTGATGGAAAAAGATTATCCCGCCTATACATACACGAAGTCTTCCGGAGCCACCACCGACGCGTTCTATCAGCCCTACTTCCGCCGTAAAGTAACGGTAATACGATAACCGGGCGGTAATATCCATGAAAAAATTACGTTACCTTTCTCTCGTCACCGCTATCCTGTATCTGATACTGACGGTATTCCCGTCCTGCAACCGATCTTCCGAGGAGGAAAACGACATGAACAAAAAGTCATCCGCAAACGAACCGGGCGAAACGCCCCTTACATGGGAGGACGACGACTACAAAGTCGTCTTCCTCTCCGACACCCACCTGTACGACTGGAACGGACTCATGGGAATGACCGACGGCGAGCGGCTCATGATGGCGGTAGAGGGCGTGCTTGCCGAAAACGAAATACGCCCCGTTGATATGGTCATCGTCAACGGCGACTGTGTAAACAACGAAAAGTATCCCTACAACGCCGGCGTTTTCAGCAGTTGGGAAGAATTCGTTTACAACGGCACCGTTTACCGCTCCGAATACGAGGGCATCCGCTATCCCGCGGGCTCTTCCGGCACGGAAAACGACCCGCTCGGCGTACTTCGTATCCTCTCCTATCGCGAACTTCTCCGCCCGCTGTATGACGCCGGGATCCCGATCTTTTTTATTCACGGCAACCACGACTGCTACCGCGACGTGATTTTTGAAATGGGATTTGAAATAAACAAAACGAAAGGTTATCTCGGCGGCGCAAGGCATTATACGACCGACGGAGACGGCAATCTCCGCGTTCCCGGTTATAAGATCGAAAACGACGAAATTTCGCTTTGTACCCGCACGGTAGCGCCGGGCGACGAAGATTACGCCGCATACAGCAAAGGTTACGGCAAGAACTACGCCTTTGCCCTGAACGACAATACGGCGTTTATCGCACTGGATAACTTTCATGTGGAAGGCATTGAAGACGAAAACGGCGAGTGGCACGAAAACGGCTTCATCAATAATGCGAGCGGCCGCAGTTGGGGGCAAACGGAAGTCCCGGCGGAGACCGTGGACTCTCTCGTTTCGTCCGTGTCCGCTTATCCCGAAGTTTATATCGCCATTCACACTGCCGGTAACGAAAAAACGCAACCCGCCGTTGCCGCGGCCATGAAAGAAAACGGAAATATCCGCGCACTGTTCGACGGCCATACCCATAAGGAGTCCGTGAAAAGCAATGTATACGGCTCGGGAAAACCGGCGCTTACCTGCGGCAATCTCGGCGTGCCGATGTGGGAAGACCAGCCGAAATTCCGTGATACGCCGTTCTCCTACCGCGTATTGGAAAAAAGCGACCGCATGAAAAAAAGTTATATCGCCCTGTTTATGCATGACTATCCCGACTACGATTATCCGTCGCACACCAAAGCGCATATCGACGCTTTTTTTCAGGAATACACCCGCCGCGGCGAAACCGTGATCCCGTAAGTTCTCCGCGGCGTGCTCCGTGACGCATCGCTTCTCTCACGGAATATCCGTTCATAAAAAACAGCAGGCAATGGGATTGCCTGCTGTTTTTATCGCTTACAATGTAAACCTATGCTTACAAATTATCGTTATTATTTTCCGGATCGTTATCGGAAGACGGCGCATGTATATCGGCGGACAAAACAAGATCCATCGTGTATT
>ULRP01020623.1_pt1 | contig 13071 bp, 12 predicted proteins | sample 1955521 | NCBI WGS metagenome assembly ULRP01 (sample SAMEA4835685, study PRJEB28245) | human gut metagenome | biome: gut microbiome; material: fecal sample | place: Denmark | collected 2008
TTTTATTATTATTTTCTTATTTTATGCTTGACTTTTTCTCATATATCAGATAGAATAAAGACAACAAAAAGAAAGGAAAACGAAATCGAAGGAAAGGAAGGTACAAGCCACCAGAAACGTAACGATTTACCCAAAACGATATTAAGGAAAGAGAGGTACAGACCACCGAAAACGTAATTGCATTCGTTTTTTTCTAACTCCCGAAAAACACACGTGACAATCCAAATCATGGAAAGAGGAATCAGTATCAGATGAGTTAATCAGATATGATGCGATATCCACCGTCATAAGAAGAGTGATACAAAGGTACGAAGGAAACGAAGAAGTCCGAAAGAGAGAGCAAAAAAAGAAAAGAGAGGTACAGTCCCATGGACGAGATAGTTTAGAAGGCGACATCGATTCAAATGAATAGGATGTCGCCTTCGTCGTTTTATTTTTTCTATTTTATCTGTTTTTCCTGCTCGCTCTCCGTCACGGACGTCTCCGTCTGCTGCCAGGGATTTTCCTCATCCGGATCAGTCGGATCCCAGTGGCAGTCCGGATCTGATTTATCCAGTTTTTGTGCCTCCGGTTTCCCGAGCGGCCCCGGGTCTTCCCCGTCGTATATTTCAACCGTAGTGCCTTCCGGGCAGTTCTCCGCAATCCATTTTGCATCCTCCACCGTCAGTCTTACGCAGCCCATCGACGCCTGCTGTCCCAGCTTGTTATACTTGTCCGTACAGAGTGTATCCTTTGCGCGCTTGTAATAGGGCACAGAATGGAACAGGATTCCCCCGTGAATCCGCGTCGCGTACTGCCCATACACACCGCCATAGAGTTCCCGCCACAGATACTTGGTGGAAATCTGGTAAGTTCCGCGCGGCGTTGCGTTGTAAAGTCCGGTCGAGCATACCATTGCCTTATAGGGTACCGTATACTCCCCCTCCTCATCCTGGGTGTAGATCGTGACGCAGTTCTGCTTGCGATTGATGCGGATATAATACGAAAATTCCGGTGTCTGCGTCTCCTTAACATCCGCTTCCGCTTTTCCGGTTCCGCTTACATCCGGCGTCTCAGTCTCTTCCTGCCGCACCGCTTCTGTCCCTTCCACCTGCAAGTCTTCCCCGTTCCCTGCATTTTCACCGGTCTGCGCCGTCCCGCCGCTTCCGTTTTCCCCCACATTCGTTTTGGCATTCTCACCACTTCCTGTGAGCGGTGTCTCTCCATCGTCTGCGAGCAGAATGTTTTCCGTGCTGCCGTCCATCACCAGTTCTTCCCGCTGGTACTCCCTGGTCCACAGTCCGTTGTCGCCGCTTAGCACCGCCAGTGCAGGCACATTCCACTCCATCTTGAACGCAACAAATTCAAACAATGTCAGTACGCACAAAAAGACAGTGACTGCAGCCGCAATCATGCGGGCAGCCCTGCCTTCCATCATACGCTGTAATTCATTTTGCTCGTGCTTGTCGTTCTTCATATCTTAATCTTAGAGCTGGGTCTCCACGAAAATGTCATAGATCGCACGGATTGCCGGTTCAAAATCCGCATTGCTCACACCGATAATAATGTTAAGCTCAGAAGATCCCTGATCGATCATCTTGACGTTGATGTTTGCATGTGCCAGTGCTGAGAAGATACGGCCTGCCGTTCCTCTGGTCGACTTCATGCCGCGTCCCACAACCGCGATCAGCGCCAGATCACCCTCCAGCTCGATACTGTCCGGCTTTGCCAGACGGTGAATTGCTGAGATCACTGCCTGCTCCTTGCCCTCGAATTCCGGCTGGTGAACGAAGATTGTCATCGTGTCGATGCCGGACGGCATATGCTCGAATGAGATATTATTCTCCTCAAACGCGGACAATACTTTTCTCCCGAATCCAACCTCGGAATTCATCATATCCTTATCAATATTGACGGAAACAAAACCTTTTTTGCCGGCAATACCGGTAATGGTGTATTTTGACTGATGACAGGTGCTCTCCACGATCCAGGTTCCCTCGTCATCCGGCGCGTTGGTATTGCGGATGTTGATCGGAATTCCTGCTTTTCTCACCGGGAACACTGCGTCCTCATGAAGCACGCTGGCGCCCATATAGGAAAGCTCGCGCAGCTCACGGTATGTGATCGTCTTGATCGGCTGCGGATCCTTAATGATGCGCGGATCTGCAATGAGAAAGCCCGACACATCCGTCCAGTTCTCATAGCAGGTGGCATGTACCGCACGCGCCACGATGGATCCCGTGATGTCGGAACCGCCTCTGGAAAAGGTCTTGATCGTTCCGTCCGGCAGTGCCCCGTAGAATCCCGGAATTACCGCACGCTCGCATTTCTCCAGACGCTTTGCCAGCACCTTGTTGGTCTTCTCCGCGTCAAAAGTTCCGTCCTCCTCGAAGAAAATCACCTCTGCCGCATCCACAAACTCGTAGCCAAGGTAATTCGCCATAATGATACCGTTCAGATATTCGCCGCGGGACGCCGCATAGTCAACCCCCGCTTTATTTTTAAAGTTCTCACTGATCTTTTTGAATTCTTCCTCCAGTGACAGCTTCAGATTCAGTCCATTGATAATTGTGTCATAGCGGTCCTTGATCTTCATCAGCGGCACGCGGAAATCCTCCTCCGCCTCCACCAGCGCATAACAGGCATATAACATATCTGTGACCTTGGTGTCCTTGGCATTGCGTTTTCCCGGGGCACTCGGCACTACATAACGTCTTTCCTTATCCGCCTGAATGATCTTCCCCACTTTTGCAAACTGTTCCGCACTTGCCAGAGAGCTGCCGCCAAACTTCACAACTTTAATCATTTTTCTGCTCCTCCAATTACCAGCTATCGTCAGGGACGCTTCCGTCCTCGCTTTAACGATTTAATATAACGATATATATATTATCATAAATGGCGGTTCCGTCAAATGATTTTTTTGAAAAATCGCGTTTTTCCTACAAAATGGCAACCGGTCCGGCAAGCTTCTCACGTACCACATACATGGTCATGTCCGGGCGCGTCGCCACCTTCCATTTCACAAGCGTCATCTGCATCTGTTCCAGTTCGATGGCAGTGATGCACCCGGGATGCACACAGCTTCCCGCATTCAGATACAGCTCCCCGTTTTCCGGCAGTCTCGGTCTGTGTGAATGGCCGGCAATCAGATAACGGTCGTGAAGTCTGGTCCAGCCCGCCAGGCACTGTTCATACCGGACCGCCTTTTTATAATTGCGCGCCGCACTCGTGGGATCATTCACGCCGGAGCGCTCCAACGGTTTCCACACGTAGCGCACCAGAGCTCTGGAGAGCCTCCAGCACACAGAATTAAAAAAATCCGCCTGATGCCCGTGAATCATGCAGACATCCCTTCCGCCCTCGCAATTATCTAATATAATCGCCTCCGGCAGGATTTTTCTCAGCTCCATATTGTGGTTTCCATAGATGCGGCACAGCGCATTCCGGCTTTGCAGACAAGCAAACATCTCATACACGGTCTCGTGATAGTGCACAATCCGGTCCATGCAGCGGTTTTCCCAGAGTTCCTCCCCGTCCCCCAGTTCCAGATAGAAGAATCCTCTCTTTATATAATGTTCCATCGCCGCCTCGTACAGGTACGCGTTTTTCAGGAAATTGTCATTTGTTGTCCCTTCCCCTCTGTGGCAGTCACTGATCACCACATAGCGGCTGCCCGTGCCAAGCGGAAGGTGCAGGGCATGTTCCAATGCCCTGTCAATCCTTCGATAACATCCCATGTTTTCACCTGCCCCGACATGATCTGTGCGGTTTCCTGGTCCTGCAGCGCGGTTTGCATCGCCCGCCCGAAAGCACCAGAATCTTCCGAAACCATCCCGGAAGCAGATAATATAGAAATACCATTCTGTCCGCCGTCCGTTTCCACGGGTATGTCACGATCCTAAATCCTCTGCACAGCAGCCTGTTCCAGAGAAGCACCACGCTTCTGCAGATTCCCGGAATCAATCCGTGTTCCTCCGAAAAATTCATCCGCACACTGACTTCTCTTCCGCAGATGCGAAAAAGGCTGCGCGGTTTTCCGGTTTTGTGGAGACCTTCCCAGAACGCCAGCGCCATCTCCTGCTCTGGGAAAATCAGCGTCGTGGCAAGTCTGAGGCGCGACGGTTTTGTATACACGCCCATCCGAAAGCCGGTGAGCCACCAGTGTCTGGCACAGATTTCATAAAACGTTTCCTCTGCCGTATCCAGACAGCTGCAGATTCTCGGGAGTTCTGCATCCGATACCGCTTCAAAATGCGCCGTGTGATAGGCGTGCGGCGGAATCACGCCCTTCGCATGGTAAATTCCGACCTCTCCGCCGGTGTTGATCCCGTACTGTCCCTTCCAGAATTCCACCAGCCAGGTTCTTCCCTCATAATTAAAGTACACGGGAAATGCGTCAATCACCATCCCGGCACCCACCGCCATGGTATCATATTTCGCCTCATATCCCTTGTCACGCTGCCAGGCATCCAGCCTTGAGGTAAAAATATCTTCCGACGGCAGATAAGCAAATCCAAAGGGTTCCGCCAGTTCATTGAGCAGCCGCACCCGTTCCCCGGGAGTCAATGCAAGAACTTTTTTCTTCGCCCGCACTCTGTGCACTACTGCCAGGATCAGCAGCGCCGCAAATAGTACCAGAAAGGCGATGCACAAGAGGCACCGCCCGTTTGCAAAGCACATCAGCGCGCCAGAAGTCCTCTTGCGAGATAATCAGCGAGTTCCAGCACCAGATCACTTAAATCCCGGAAGGTATCAATGCTCTGGTCATACTCACCGTTCATCTGATGTTCTATAATCTCGCGCGTCATATCCAGATAATTCAACAGAAGATTCCTCGTCTCTTTTCCTGCAAAGTAGGGATTCTGGTCAGCGAGAAGTGTTGCGATCTGATTCGCATTAGCATACCACTCCCGGATCTGCTGTTCATAATTCTCCTTATCCCCGGATTTTAACGTGCGGATGATCTGCCCCGTCATCTCCACATGTTCCACGAGCAGATTGCGCAGCTGTCTTGTGACAGCTACCGGCAGCCGCTCTGCAAAAACATCCGTGATTGCATCTGCAGTTTCCAACAGGCGTCCCTCCACTGCATACTGCTCTTTTGCATCTGCCCCGGAATCCACACTCATCATATACATCCGTGTCCAGTAGATCAGTTCCAGCCACGCCAGACGCATTGTCTCAAACAGCTGATTCACTGAATTCTGCCTCTCTCCCGCTGTCTGATTTCCGCCCGGGCGCTGTCCACCCGGAATCACCACTCCGATACCGATGTTTCCGCCCACGCCGGCATTACTGGTATTTCCACCATTTCCAGCATTACCGGTGTTCCCGGTGCTTCCGCTGTTTCCCGTGTTCCCGGTGTTTGCGCTGCCTCCCTGGGGCGGTACGTAGCTTTCCCCCGGGCAGACATAGAGCTTCATTCCTACCTGCAGGTTGTAGGGGTTTACCCCCGGATTTCCGAGTATCAGTTCCGTGACGGTTGTGTGGTACTGTCTCGCAAGGCGATACAGTGAATCCCCCTCCTGCACGGTGTGTACCATTCTATTCTGACAATACATAAAGATTCCACTTCTTTGTTTTCTCTCTTTATCTTATGTCAGATATAAGATCCTGGTGCATAATGATCTGCATATAGGGCAGGCAGACCGCGTGCTACATAATTCCTGCAAATACCGGTGCCAGCACAACTGTCAGAAGTCCCGCAACCGCAATGGCAAGACTGCTCATCGCACCTTCGATCTCTCCTATCTCCATCGCCTTGACTGTACCAACCGCATGGGATGACGCTCCGATTGCAATTCCCTTTGCCACCGGCTCCTCAATCTTAAATATACGGCAGACCGTCTCCGCCAGCATATTGCCAATCACTCCGGTAATAATAATCACAGCAACCGTGATGGTCACATAACCGCCAAGCTCCTCCGATATTCCCATGCCGATCGCGGTCGTGATGGATTTCGGCAGAAGCGTCACATACTGCGCATGATCAAAATGAAACAACAGTGCCAGTACAAGCACACACACAAGACTCGTAATCACACCGGAGATCAATCCAAGCACGATTGCCTTGGAATGTTTTTTCAAAAGCTCCACCTGCTCGTAGAGCGGGATCGCCAGACAGACCGTTGCCGGCGTCAGAAGATAGCTCAGATATTTTGCTCCCGCGTTATAACTCTCGTAAGGAATATCAAACGCGACCAGAAAAATGATCACCGCGACGATCGAAATTAAAAGTGGATTACATATCGGCCACTTCAGCTTCTTTTTCAAAAATACTCCCAGTTCATAGGTTAATACACTGATTGCCACACCAAAAAATACAGACTGATTTAAAAATTCCCTCATTTCCTTATGCCTTTCTGTTTCTGCGAATTACAAACTGTGTCACTCTTCCCGAAATCACCATAACCACAATCGTGGATACAAACATGATCACAACCACCTGCACACAGATCGGCTTTAAAGCGCTCCAGGACTCGACCAGCCCCGCCCCCGCCGGAATAAACATCACCGGCATGATCTCTATCAAAAATTTCCCTGCATCTTCCACTGCAGAGAGTTTTATTATTCCAAGCTCCAGTGCCGCAAACAACAATACCAGTCCATAGATGCTTGCCGGTACCGGAAGTGGAAGCAATGCCTTTAATCCTTCTCCAAGAAATGAAAAAAGTAAAATAATCAAAAATTGTTTCAAATGCTTCATCCTGCCGTCTCCTCTCATCGGAACTTATTATAGCAACAGTATCACAACTTTTACATCGACATTCCGACGAAATGCATGCCTTTCTTTTTCTATTTACAGTGCAACTTTCTAGTTCTTACTGCCTATATACCCCGCAAGTGTATCCAGAATCACCTGCGGTTCGATCGGCTTTGCAAGATGAGCGTTCATCCCGGCCGCCAACGACTGGCTGACATCTTCCTCATAGGCATTGGCCGTCATAGCAATTATGGGCACAGTCTGTGCATCCGTCCGGCTCATTGCCCGGATCTGTCTGGCTGCCTCCAGTCCGCTCATCACCGGCATCCGGATATCCATCACGATTGCGTCAAAATATCCCTCCGGATTCTGCTCCACCATTTCCACCGCTCTTTTTCCATTTTCCGCATGTTCCACAATAATTCCCCTTGATTCCAGAATACGTCTGGCCACAAAAGTATTGATCTCATTGTCCTCTGCCAGAAGCACCCGTCTGCCTTCCAGGTTCTGTTTTGCCATGACTGCCTGTGGCATTTTTTCCGGAGCATCGATGCCCGAGATCGTAAGCGGCAGATCGAGGATTACCCCGGTACCCGCTCCTAATTTACTGTGAATTTCAATCGTGCCGTGCATCATGACCACCAGTTTCTTTACGATCGCAAGTCCAAGACCGGTTCCCTGCCATTGCAGGGCAAGCGTGCGGTTACCCTCCTGCGAAAACGGTTCAAACGCATGCTCCAGGAATTCCTCACTCATACCGATTCCACTATCCCGCACCGTAAAACGCACCCATTCAACGTTTCCTTCCGTGCGAAGCCTTTCGGTCAGAAGCCACACATTTCCGCCCTCTGGCGTGTATTTTGCTGCATTGGACAGCAGATTGAAGAAAATCTGCTTGAACCGCACCGCATCAGTGTATATCATTTCTTCCATATGCTGCAGATCACACTGGAACGTAATGTTTTTCTGCTCCATCAGCGGGCCGATCGTGGTATTGATTGCCGTTCCAAACGTCTTTCTGCTCATCTGCTCCGACTTCAGGTTCAGATTACCGCTCTCTATACGTGAAATATCCAGCATATCATTGATCAGTCCGAGCAGAAACTCACTTGAGGATTTGATTTTATCCAGATATCCGCAGATCGTGTCATCCTGACATTCCTGCCTTGCAACGGATGTCATGCCGATAATCGCATTCATAGGTGTCCGGATGTCATGACTCATATGGGCCAGGAATTCACTCTTGGCGCAATTCGCCCGCTCTGTTTCCTCAATTGCCCGCTCCAGACGTTCCTGCTTCTTCTTCTCCTCCGTTACGATGTCTTCGATGTCCACACAGCTTTTGAATACCGTCCCCATCTGCTTATCCATATAGGTATAACGGATCATTTTACGCCGCACTGAGCCATCAGACTCTCTCACATCAATTTCCTGTATGTAAAGTGGCTCTGCCTCAAGGTTACGACGGATTTCCTCTGTCTGCATTGCCCGGATGTGTGCTTCCAGCTGATCCGTCACTGCGACTCTTGTAAGATAATCACGGATATCCGCATCGTAGTCTGTTCCTCTGGCGCTCGGACACATGGAACTTTTTTCCTGCGCCATAATCTCGAAATGACCATTCTGCAGACAGATGTATTCCACATAATCATAGTCGAACTCAATGATCAGCTGCATCATACGGTCACGGTTTTTCTCATGCGTGACATCCCAGTTATTGTAAAAGGCAAACAAATCTCCCGTATCCAGCTGCGGTACAATCCTCACGTCCACACGCACCCAGATAATGTCGTCCGTGTCCCGCCTCTTTGCCCAGTAGTAACGCGATATCATTTCCTCTCCCTGCCAGTAGGCTTCCATCAATGCCTCTGGCTGTAGATCCGCATACGTCTCCCCAGTCATATGAATTTCCGAGAAAATCTTTTCAATGCGCTTCCGGTAGTCTGCTTCCTCACGCAATTCTTCGGTAAAATCCCCCAGACCATTGTATTTGACGGATTCCACATAACGCTGCGTGAGATTGACGCGGCTGGTTCCAATATTCGCATCTGTTCCTTTCTGATCCAATCCTCTGTCGATTATCATACTTCCATCTCCTGCCATACATTATCCGCAGTTTATTTTAACCCTGCCTGACCGGCCATCGCTCTTCTCTCCTCATACTGTTCATAGAAGTCCTGCTCCGGTTCATATGGTTTTATAAAAAACAGATTTAACAAAAACATGTTGATCGTCTTTGCCTCCTGTTCACCAATTCCGTCTTTCACCTGCTTCTCCAGCTGCTTCCGCAGGCCATGCCAGTCCATCAGAAACCGTTCGTATCGTTCCATCTGCGGAGTATCGAGCCATTTTCCAACCTTCACTTTGCTGCGCCCGGGCTTCTGACAGGCATCCATCTGCAGAAAGTAGCGGATTCTGCTTTCCTCATAGATTCTGCCAAGCGGAAATACACGACACAACCCGGGACGCATTGCGTGGATCCTGCATCTTCCCTGTTCATTCAAGAACACACACTGCTCTTTTTCTCCGTCCATCCTCAGGTTCGGAAGAATCACGCCGTCCACTACCTGCAGCTCTATCGTATCGACCAGCAGCTGCTCAAAATTTTTCCCGGTCACGGTCGTCAGACGCCATATATCACAGGGATCAAGCACAATGGATGTCCCCATTTTCTCACAGCAGGCATGACATCCCGCGCAGTCTCCGCACGCCGCCCGAACCATATCATTGCAGCCATATATTTTTCCATCTGATATTTCCTGCAGATCCCGTAACATTGCAATCTCCTCATTTCTTTTTTCTGTGTCTATTTTAACTGTTTTTTGCAAAAGAAGCAATAAACTCACATAGCCTATAGAGTGAAAAAAGAAACCGCCACAAAAGTGACGGCTTCTTAAATCCTGATTTTATAATATCTGTTCTATGCCCCTATGCAGCAGCTTTCTCAGAATCATTGTCTTTCATGACAAGCTTTAAGAGAATCGGGGTGATCAGCGTCGTTACAATAACAACGAGAACGATCGGAGCAAACAGGACATCATCTAACATACCGCTTGCATATCCCTTCTGCGCCACAATCAGTGCAACCTCACCTCGGGAAATCATACCGATACCGACCTGGAACGCTTCCTTTCCGGTACATCCGCATATCTTTGCACCCAGTCCGCATCCGACAACCTTGCTTAAGATGGCGATAACAAGCAGAATGATTGCGAAGATCCAGATGCTGGCATCCATTCCGCCGAGTGTTACCTTAAGACCTACACTGGCAAAGAATACCGGTGAGAAAATCAAGTAAGACGGGATCTCGCATCTTCTTGCAACATACGGTCCAACTTTCATCGTGCAGAGCATCAGTCCTGCGAAGTAAGCACCGGTAATATCTGCAATACCGAAGTATTCCTCTGAGATATAGGAAAGAATGAAGCAGAGCGCTACACAGATGATAGCGGTTCTTCTCTTCTCATCCTGCTCTTCCACAAATACCTTTAACTTTGTAAGCACGAAGATCAATACTGCAATAAATACGAAATACAGTACAATCTTTAACACAACTGTGATCGGGCTTACGCTGGTATCCTTTAAGCTGGTTACGATTGTGAGTACGATAATACCGATGATATCATCGATAACAGCTGCGCCAAGGATTGTCGTTCCGACTTTTCCTTTCAGCTTGCCCATCTCACGCAGCGTCTCAACTGTGATGCTTACAGATGTTGCTGTCAGTACAACACCGACGAACACTGCCTTTAACACCTCATCGTAATCGCTGAAGTCTGTGTGGAAGAAAAATGCATACCCCAGGAATCCACCAATCAACGGAACAATCACACCGATCAATGCTGTTACGAAAGATGCCACACCGTTTTTCTTAAGTTCGGACAGATCCGTCTCCAGTCCTGCGTTAAACATCAGGAGGATAACACCGAGCTCTGCCATCTGCTCAAGAAAGACGCCGGTATCTCCGGTCAATGTAATCAAATTCAGACAGGACGGTCCTAAGATCACACCTGCAACTAATGCACCGACAACCGCCGGCATATGAATCTTGCGGGTAAATAAACCCAGAATCTTGGTTGAGATCATAATAATCGCCAAGAACAGTAAAAATGAATACGATTCCATATCTATACTCCCTTTCTGTTAATAAATTATTAAATATGTATAAAGTATTCTTATAGCATAGCTATTCTAACGCTTTATCTCACAAAATGTAAGTGGCGTTTTTCAAGAAAAAACATTAATTTCTTAATATTTTTTGGGAATTTTCAACAGATTTTCGGGGGATTTTACAGAAGATTTCGTTCGCATGGAATATATATTTCATTATTGTGTGTCCACAACTTCAACTACTTTACCTTTGCTTCTTCGACATATCTGTCTCATGCACAAAACTCTTGATGTTGATAAATGCACCAGCAAAACCAAGTCACATCAAAGCTATTATTTCATCCCCCTTATTACGTAGTGAAGAGGGATAGTTTTTTAGTATTTTTCGCTATCTCGAAGATGTAATAGTTGCGACTTTGGCGAGAAGTGGTAGATACAAACGTGTTTTCTTCGCAGAGTACGAAACACAGCCATGCTATCCCTTCTATATTATTAGCGATATTTCAACCCACACTCCCCTCACTGGGAATAACTCCACTCTCACGCCTGTCTCCAAGCTGAGATCAACCTTCCAATCCACACTTTCCTCGCTGCGAGCGATCCAGAACGGGCAACAACATCAGCCATCTGACTACTTCAATCCTCGCTCCCCTCACAGGGAGCGACAAAACCAAACAATACAACGAGAGATCGTTGTAAAATTTCAATCCTCGCTCCCCTCACAGGGAGCGACTAATAAAAACGCAAATGGGTCATACTGATATTAATTTCAATCCACACTCCCCTCACAGGGAGCGACTTTTCTTGTTGATACTATCATATCACTTTAAAAAATTTCAATCCTCGCTCCCCTCACAGGGAGCGACAAAACTCAACCTTGCCACCAAACGCCATACGCATATTTCAATCCTCGCTCCCCTCACAGGGAGCGACCTTTCTACGTCCACATAGTCAAGCCATGCAATCGAAATTTCAATCCACGCTCCCCTCACAGGGAGCGACATGTGTGGACTAATTGCCAATTTGATATGGTGTTATTTCAATCCACGCTCCCCTCACAGGGAGCGACGCGTTTGCCGTGATGTATACGCCCCATTGATAAAGTATTTCAATCCACGCTCCCCTCACAGGGAGCGACGATTATTTTAGTATGTTTGGGTACAAGATCGGCATTTCAATCCACGCTCCCCTCACAGGGAGCGACCGTATAATTTTTTATACGGAAATAACAACAACGATTTCAATCCACGCTCCCCTCACAGGGAGCGACGCGTTGTGATTGTCAACAACTTTTTGAGATTTCTTATTTCAATCCACGCTCCCCTCACAGGGAGCGACGCGTCAGAGCCAAATGGCGTAGGAACTTCCAACATTTCAATCCACGCTCCCCTCACAGGGAGCGACACCATAGGGTGCACCCTATGTCAACATTTTTTTATATTTCAATCCACGCTCCCCTCACAGGGAGCGACATGTGCCAGCCGGATATGTAAAAACATTTCGTGCGATTTCAATCCACGCTCCCCTCACAGGGAGCGACGAACTGGGAGAGCGTCCATGCCCACGGTACATGGAATTTCAATCCACGCTCCCCTCACAGGGAGCGACCATTACAGAACTTGGATATATGGATTCATTACAAAATTTCAATCCACGCTCCCCTCACAGGGAGCGACTACCGCTCCTGCTCCTATTGGATATGTTCCAGTTATTTCAATCCACGCTCCCCTCACAGGGAGCGACTGTTGATTCATTGGGTAATGTGTTTAGTGAGATTATTTCAATCCACGCTCTCCTCACAGGGAGCGACCCAATCCGGTATCCGGTCGGTACAAATCAAGGAAATTTCAATCCACGCTCCCCTCACAGGGAGCGACCGATTTACCGGAGGGTATAGCTAGTGTACTTGATATTTCAATCCACGCTCCCCTCACAGGGAGCGACATGTTTTTACTCTCCAACGAGTTAAACTCCAGATATTTCAATCCACGCTCCCCTCACAGGGAGCGACGATTTCCTGTTTTTCCATATATACCTCCTATTATTTCAATCCACGCTCCCCTCACAGGGAGCGACCAAAAGTACAAGCAGTTACACAGCAAAAATCCTAATTTCAATCCACGCTCCCCTCACAGGGAGCGACGACTTTTTGAGCCGTCAATCAAACGGTTAAATTGATTTCAATCCACGCTCCCCTCACAGGGAGCGACTTGGCGACACTGATTATGTCGCATTTTGTACAAGAATTTCAATCCACGCTCCCCTCACAGGGAGCGACA
>ULRP01064158.1_pt1 | contig 13051 bp, 8 predicted proteins | sample 1955521 | NCBI WGS metagenome assembly ULRP01 (sample SAMEA4835685, study PRJEB28245) | human gut metagenome | biome: gut microbiome; material: fecal sample | place: Denmark | collected 2008
GCCGCCGCCCGGGAAGCCACCAGATTGCACGGAGCGTCCGAGTCAAGCATTTCCGGCGCGGGAGTTCCCATCTCCACCGCCGCCTCCAGCCGGAAGCCAACGCAGGTGACGTCCACCCAGGCTGCCTCGGGTATCTCAAGGAGTATCCGGCGCTCTGCGGCGGTAGTGCTGTTCTCCAGGCGGCGCGCGGAGCTTCCCTCGGTCAGTCCGCACTCCCCGAGTATCGACATTATCTGCGAGCGCTGAGCCGCCGTCACCGTCCCGGAGCTCACTATCTCGATATCCTGAATGCGGCTCCCGCTGAGCGCCGTCAGCATCACGAACGCCAGGAACCCCACGTACAGCCCCGCCCTGCGGCTGTACCTCAGCGCCGTGAAGTACAGCCCCCGGCGCTTCCCTGCACGGATACGCAGACCGCAGCGGCGCGCTGTCCGGGCGGTCTCCCAGTAGTCCGCCGGGGAGACCGCGCCGCTTATCGTCCCGTCGCCGAATCTTACCCGGCGCAGCTCCACGCCGCAGCTGATAAGCTCGGTCGCGAACCGTTCCGGGAACGCCCCGTACCCGCTGAATTCCACGCTGCCGAACCGCAATCCCCTCTGTTTTTTCTCCATGTTCCCACCTCACAGACTGAGGAAGCTCACCGCTTCGATACTCCCGGTGACGCGTACTCCGTAGGCTCCGCCGCTCTCGAGGGTCAGCCCGGTGCCCTGCACCCTCATCAGGCGGTCCTCGCCGGCGCAGCGAATTTTCAGCACGATCTCGCCGGAGACCTCCCGGCTGTCGGTGCAGCTTATCACCCCGGCGCAGTTCTCTGCGATAAGTTCCGCGCAGTCCCGCAGAGTCACCGTCGTGTGCTGGTACGGAGCCTCCCCGAGCGATGTCAGCGCCTCTTTAAGTCCCATATGCGTTCCCTCCTGCATGTCCTGTTCTTCTGTAAATACTATGCGGAGAGACTCTGGGTTATGTGCGCTGTTTTTTCACCGTTGTGCAGTATACCACATTTTTAATATTCGCGTGATTTAAGTAAAATAATTTTAAAAAAAGCTAAAGATTAGTTAAACTCTGTCGATAATATATATAATAAACTGGAAATGTATATTGTACAATTCCAGGAATTCACAGAGATGTGATGCGTTGAAAGGAAGGTATCATCAAAAGTGAAAAGGTCAATGAGGATCGGAACAAAGATCACTGTTATTTCTTGCCTGGTTGCCGTAATTGCGGCAATAATGCTGGCTGTTGTGACGACTGTAGTGTTTATGTCGTTCGTGGGAACGCTCCAGGAAGAAGAGACAAATACCGGCGTAAACGTGCTCTCTTCTGAAATCAGGAGCGATATCGAAGAAATGGGCGACGTAGCCGAACTTCTCATCGCAAGTTCATGGGGACAGATAAACAATTCGGACTACGACAGTACCTGGGCGTCCAACAAGCCCTCTGAAGCAAGCTTCGCAGCGTACATAAACGGTGATCAGGCAGTCTGGAGCACCGAAAACTTCCCGCTCAGCGACGACGCAATCGCACGGGTAAAGGCAGGCGGGATGAAGGGCGTAATGGCGGACGGCGACAAGCTGTACTCCGTATACTGCCGCCCGGTGGAGAACGGCGCTCTGGTAGTCGGCACCGACCTCAACGACCCCACTTACGTTGACGACGTAAAGGAAAAAACCAGTGCTGAGCTTACCATATTCTGCGGCGACACCCGTTACAACACCACTATCATGGACAGCTCCGGAGTACGCAACACAGGCACCAAGATGGACGGCGGCATCTGGAACATGGTTCAGAACAGCGGCACATATATCGGTAAAACGGCGATAAACGGTCAGAACTACTACGTTAACTACACTCCCATGACTGATTTTAACGGTCAGGTGGTCGGCGCGTACTTCGCGGGTTACTCCACTGCGGTGGCTGACGCGGAGCTTTTCAAAGCCATTATTATTTCTGTGGCAGTTCTCATCGCGGTATGCGTGGGCGCGGGATTCCTGCTGTTCGCGGTGATGAACAGGCTTGTACGTAAGCCAGTTTCGGAGGTCGTGAAGATATGCGGTCAGCTCAGCGCCGGCGAGCTGAATGCGCCTGACTCCGAATTTAGCTTCAACGCCGACGAAATGGGCGACATCGCAGAGAAGATCACCGAAGCAAAGCATACCCTGCACACCTACGTTGACGACATCTCCCACGTGCTTTCCGGCATGGGAACCGGCGATTTCTCGTCGCAGCCCTCCGTGAAATACATTGGCAGCTTCGAGGAGATCAACCGCTCGTTCCGCAGCATAAAGGATACCCTCAGCGGCATAATCGGCAACATGAATTCCTCCGCGAACGATGTAATGGCGGGCGCGCAGCAGATGGCTGACGGCTCACAGCTCCTCGCGGAAGGCACGACCCGCCAGGCTACCGCAGTCGACGAGCTGTCCTCCACAATTGCGGAGATCTCCGGCAACATCAACAAGACCGCTGAGAACTCCAACAAGGCAAGCGATATCTCCAACGACTGCGCCGAGCAGATGATACGCCAGGGCAGCGAGATGGAGCGCATGCTTGAAGCAATGGATCAGATCGAAAAGCAGTCCGAAGCGATATCCGAGGTCATAAAGTCCATCGAGGACATCGCATTCCAGACGAACATACTCGCGCTGAACGCCGCGATAGAAGCTGCCCGCGCAGGAGAAGCCGGAAAGGGCTTCGCGGTAGTCGCGGACGAGGTACGCAACCTTGCTTCCAAGTCGGCTGAATCCGCGAACAGCACACGCGAGCTGATTTCCTCCACGATCAACGCGGTACAGAACGGCTCCGGCATTGCAAAGCAGACCGCCGAGACCCTCCAGCAGGTCACCGGGCTTTCCCAGGAGAGCGCGAAGCTGGTTTCGGAGATATCCTCCGCGGCAGACGAGCAGGCGAAGGCAGTTCAGCAGGTAACTGCGGGTATCGAGCAGATCTCCCAGGTAATTGCAACGAACTCCGCGACCGCCGAGGAATCCGCCGCCTCCTGCGAGGAGCTTTCCGCTCAGTCAAGACTGCTTCAGGAGCAGGTCGGCAAGCTCAGGGTTTAATCACAGATCAAATCAACCGAAAATCCCCCGGATCGCCTCCGGGGGATTATTGTATTATCAGGGTGTCAGGAAGCCGTCGTATTCTGGATTTCCGCACTTTGGAACCGCGCCGAAAACGAGAAGTATTGCAGCACAAATAGCAGGCTGAACGCCTGCCGATAAGGCGTGCGCCATTAAATCAGTCCGCGAAGCGGACACAATAATTCCGAATTCCGCATTCCGAATTCCGAATTAAATATTAGTGCTGCTCTGCGTCCGCTGTTTTTCGCTTCTCGCCGAGGGGGTAAACCGCGTTTCCGTCCTCGTCGTAAACGGGGTTGAATTCGCCCGTGATGTAAGCTGAAATGATATTGCAGGCTACGTGACGGCTGTACTCGCTGTTTTCCATGCACACTCCGAACGCTATCTCAGGGTTGTCAGCGGGATAAAATCCCACGATGGTGGAGTTGAACTTCGTCATTGCGATGACCTCCGGCGTGCCTGTTTTCGTGCAGACGTTCTCCTTGCCGATACCCTTGAAGTCGTAGATGTTGTACCAGCCGCCCTCCATCAGGAAGTTCGCGTTTTCACTTACGCGCTTCATTCCGGCGTGTACCTCCGCGAATACGTCCTCCATGCCCTCGGAGAAATCCGCCATCACCTCGGGCTTTATCTCCTCGATGAGCTTGGTGTAGTCGTAGTTGTAGACAGCCTTCACGATGTGCGGGCGGTACCTTACGCCCTTGTTCGCGATGGTCATTGCCTGGGTCGCCAGGTGCAGCGGAGTCAGCAGGGTCTCCGACTGACCGATACCCGCCTGGATCGTATCCGACGCGTTCCACTCGATCCCAAGCTTGTCGAACAGCTCCGGGGAGGTCATTCTGCCGGTGGACATCGGCAGCTCAAAGCCGAGGTCGGTGCCTACGCCGAATTTATTCGCCCAGTACGCCAGCCGGTCGATACCCATGCGGCGCGCGGTCTCGTAGAAGAAAATGTTGCAGGAGTGCTTAAGTCCGAACTGCACCGTGATGGAGCCGTGAACTCCGGTACAGCCCGGGGTGTAGCTCGGCGCGTAGTACATATACCGCCCCGTGCAGTTGATAGTGCTGGAGGCGTCGATAACGCCCTCCGCAAGACCCGCCGTCGCGGTGATGGTCTTGAATGTAGAGCCGGGACGGTACTCGCCGTTTATCGCGCGGTTCAGCAGCGGGGAGTTCTCAGCGTTCAGAACGGACGCGTAGTCCTCGACGAGCTGGTTTATATCGTAGCTCGGGAGCGTCGCCATCGCCAGCACCGAGCCGTCCCTGACGTCCAGCACGACTGCGGAGCCTACCTCGGTATCCTTGCCTCGGAGGTTCGCGTCCATCGCCGTGGTGTAGTACGGGGAGTGCAGGAAATCCATGTGGTACTGCACTATCCGCTCCACCATGTTCTGGAAGTTGGAGTCTATCGTCAGCATTACGGACTTCCCCGCCTGCGGCTCCTTGGTTATCTCGTCGGAGATCATCATGCCGTCGGAGTTACGCGTTATCTCGCGGGTGCCGCGCTCGCCGCGCAGCGTGGATTCCAGCGCAAGCTCGATACCCGATGTGCCGATGATGTCGTCCAGCTTGTAGCCGGCGCTCTTCAGCTCGGCGTACTTATCCGCGGATATCGCCCCGACCGTTCCCCTGATATGCGGCGCGGTGGTGCCGTCGAGATAGACGCGGTTCCAGCCCTCGGAGATCTCCATGCCGGGCATGAGCGCGGAAAGCTCCTTCAGCTCCAGCACCGTGTCGCTGGATATCCCGGAGGCAAGCTCGTAGGGATTGTTGTTATTGAATCCCTTCAGCTCCATTTCGTAGCGGACTCCCGCGATGCAGCGGCGCATCGGCTCCTCGTACTGGTCGGATATCTTGTAGTTCTCGTAGAGGGCGTTCATGCAGTTCTCGACCGTGGCGTAAACGCCCAGCTTCATGCGGGATTTCAGCGAATCCACGGCGTTGTCGCGGTCCTTTTCGAACTGGTAGGGCTGCGTTCTGGTAATGGGCAGGGTTTCGTTCCACTCGTCGCCGTGCTTCATCAATATGGTAAGAATGCGGTAGATGACCTCGTTTTCCGTTCCGCTTTCCAGCGAGGCTTTCTGGAGCTTCACGCTGCAGTTCAGCTCGTTGGTGTTGAGTATTTTTCCGGTGCTGTCGGCTATCTTTCCGCGCGCCGCCTCGATGTCCTGGGTCGCGGTGTGAGTGCTCTGGGTCATGGCGAGGTACTTGCTTCCGTCGGCTATCTGTATTTCAAGAAGCCGCAGTCCGCACAGGAACGCCGCGCCTATCACTATTGCCGCAAGCACGGCAGACCTCAGCAGGTTCTGAAATTTTGACATTTATTCCTCCAGTTATGCGTTGGGACTGGGCGGTTTATTCCTCGGCGCCCTTGGTTATCTCTTCCTCCGCTGCGGCGTTTCCGGCGGCCTCCTCCAGGCGGCGCTCCTCCTTCGGGCGGAGCCTGTTGGATATGAGCCGCACCAGAAAATACACCGGCACCGAGAACGCGACAGCCCAGGCGTAGGCGGGCAGCAGCGAATGCAGGAACGATATCCCGGAGTATTCGCGCTCCCACACCCAGTGCAGGAACAGGAAGTCCAGCCCGCACATAATGACGCACACGGCGGTGTTCATCACAAGGTGGGAGAGCCAGTTCGATTTCAGCCAGAACCTCGACAGCAGCGAGATGAGCGGGCAGGATATCAGCAGCCACATCGACGAGAACCCAAGCAGCGTGCCGCTCGCCATATCCAGCATCAGCCCGCAGAAAACGCCGAACACTCCGGCGGCGAGTTCGCCCTCAAACATGGCAACGGCGGTGGCAAGCGGGATAATCAGCAGCGGACACCACCCGCGTATAAGCGGAGCGACCTCCCACAGGTAGAACATCAGCAGCACGGCTGAATAGAGGAACCATCGGAAAAAGCAGCGCAGCCGTGCTTTCCGGGAGCGCGCCCGGAATCCCACCTTGCTTTTTGAGATATATTTTGCCATATGAATTATCCTTAAATCCGGAGAAACGGCGCAGTTGAGCTGCACCGTTCTTAATTATTGTGCGATATCGCCGAACGAAAGCCCCTTGCCGTCGAAATCCACGACCGCGTAGACGGTGGTGATAGCGAAGCAGTCCTCTGCCGGCTCTATCAGGGCGTGCTTGGAAAGCCCGTTGGGGTCGTCGTAGACCTCCTTTACCGTGCCGACGATGATACCCTCAGGGAACAATCCGCTCTGACCGGCGGTGACTATCACGTCCCCCGGCTCAACGTCCGCGTCCTTGAGTATCTGGCTCATGAGGCACAGCCCCTGTTCGGCGGTGGAGGTGGAATTCTCAATAACTCCGGTCGCCTTGGTCCGCATAGTATATACCCCGACGTTCACCTGCGGGGAGAGTATCGTAGACACCTTCGCGTAATTCGGCGCGATGTCTGTTACCCTGCCGATGAGACCCACGGAGGTTATCACCGGGTCGTTGAGTGATAACCCGGTGCTGCTTCCCTGGTTTATCGTGAATCCACCGTACATGTCGTTGGCGTTGCGTGCGATTATGCCGCACGGCTCAGAGAAAACGAGGTCCTTGTGCTCCTTGCTGAGCTGAAGCATTTCCCGGAGCTGCTCGTTTTCCTTCTGGAGCGCCTCGTAGTCCGCGGAGCGCTCGTACATCTGCGTGACAAGCTCGCGCAGCTCGTCGTTCTGCGCCTTGTAGGTATCGGCGTTGACCCACTTGTCGATGAATCCGTTAACTCCGTTTGAAATGGCGTTCGCCGCGGTGACGAACGGGTATGTTACCGTGCTGATGACCTGCTCGGGCAGTGTCTGGGTGCCAGCGGCGACGGCAACGTAGGTCATAAGTCCCAGCAGCAGCGCCGCGATACAGAGTATGATTTTGAATTTGACGCTGTGGAAGAATTCTCTCATAGATGTTGTTCAGTTCATTTCTTCCGGCGCAGCCGGACGCAGTTTATCAGGGAACCTCTAAAAACCGGTTTGAAAAGGGAAAATGGGTAGAGTGCGCCGAATGCGATGAAAGCCGACGAAGTAAGGCTGTATGCCTTACGAGGAGGTTTGAAGAAGCAGGCGGTGTGCTATACACATTTTCACTCAAACAAGGTTTTTAGAGGCGACCATCAGTAGATGTTCTCGTCCTCGCTGAGAACGTCCTCGAGCTTGTCGATGTTCTCAAGTACCTTGCCGGTGCCGTCAGCAACGCAGTCGAGGGGGCGCTCCGCGATCTTGACGGGCATGCCGGTCTCCTCGTGGATAAGCTGATCGAGCCCTCTCAGCAGCGCGCCGCCGCCAGCCAGCATTATGCCGGACTCGATGATATCGGCCGCAAGCTCAGGGGGAGTCTTTTCAAGGGTGGTCTTGATGGCGTCGATAACGTGGGAGAGCGGCTCGGAAATAGCCTCGCGGATCTCCTCGCTGGTAACTGTGATGTTCTCGGGCAGACCGTTGAGCAGGTTGCGGCCCTTGATGTCCATTACCGGCTCGGTGTCGCCGGTCTTGTACGCGGAGCCTATGCCCATCTTGATGTTCTCGGCGGTCCTCTCGCCGATGAGCAGGTTGTACTTCTTCTTGATGTAGTTGATTATCGCGGAATCGAACTCATCGCCGGCTACCCTTACGGAACGCGCGGTAACGATGCCGCCAAGGGAGATTATGGCGACCTCGCTGGTGCCGCCGCCGATATCCACGATCATGCTGCCGACAGGCTCGGCAACCGGGAGACCCGCGCCGATAGCGGCAGCCATAGGCTCCTCGATGATGGAAACGCGCTTTGCGCCCGCGTTCTGAGCCGCTTCCTTAACGGCGCGGCGCTCTACCTCGGTAACTCCGGACGGAATGCAGATGATGACGCGCGCCTTGCCCCTGCCGCGCAGAGCCTTCTTGATGAACTGCTCCAGCATGCTGGATGTCATGTCGAAGTCGGCGATAACGCCGTCCTTGAGCGGACGTACAGCCACGATGGAGCCGGGGGTGCGTCCGATGACGTCCTTGGCTTCCTGGCCTACGTAGCGCACGCACTGGAGCTTCTTGTCCACTGCAACCACCGAAGGCTCGCGGATAATGATACCCTTGCCCCTCATATATACAAGCGTGTTCGCCGTTCCTAAGTCGATACCGATGTCCTTGGTCATTCCAAACATTGTGCTTCCTCCGTTATATTCTGTGATATTTTACAGTATGCGGTCATTTCCTCGCACATACCTCTTATACATAATTGTACAATTATAATTATAGCATTATTGTGCTCTGTACGCAATGCATTATTAGCATAAAATTTCGGCTTTCTCGGACTTTTTTTTGGCTATTTTTCGGCATTTTTCCCAGGCGCTGAATTTATAGACCCGGCGGGAGATTATTTTTGAAAAAGCACTTGCAATAACTGATATTTTAAGATATAATATTAATATACAGACCATTCCAGACTTTTTCTGACTTTATAGATCACATCAATGAAAGGAAAACCGCCGACATGCTCAACGAAAAAGTGACCGTTACAATATGCGGAAAAGCGTATAATCTCCGCACGGACAATGCTTCCTCCCTGATACGCCAGGGTGAGGAGGCCGACCGCCGCATCACCGAATACTGCCGTGAAATGTCGCTCTCAAAGGACGACGCATGCGTTTTCACCGTGCTGGATCTCCTGGGGGATCTCGACTCCGCGAACGCCCAGCGGGATTCCTACGCGAAGAAGAACGCCGCGCTGGTCAGCACCGCGGAGAAGGGCGCGAAGGCTCTTGAGGAAAACAAGCAGCTCGCCTCCGAAAACGAGCTGCTCGCAAAGGACAGCGCCGCCCTCGCGGAGCTACGCCGGGAACACACCGAGCTTGAAGGCAAAAACGCCCAGCTCACCGAAACGCTCAGCGAAGCCAACGAGCGTGCCGCGCAGAACGCCAGCGCAAAGGCGGAGCTTGAAAAGTCCCAGCAGACCGTGAAGTCCCTCGAGGAGAAAAACGCGCAGCTCACCGGCTCGCTGAAGTCCGCCGAGGAGAAGTCCGAAGCGCAGAAGAAGGACATCGCGGAACTTGAGCGGCAGAACTCCGACCTGAAAAAGCAGGCGGCGAAGCTGGTGACAGTCACCGATGAGAACAAGAAGCTCACCGAAAGACTGGACAAGGCTGCGAACACCGAGGAAGCGCTCCGCCGCAGCGAAGATCGCGTGTCCTACCTTGAGAAGGAATGCGGAAAACTCGACGCGGCAAACGCGGAACTTAACACGCTGAAAAAGTCCCTCGCAGACGAGCAGGGCAAAACCTCCGACCTTGAGAAGAAACTCGCCGCCGCCGAAAAGAGCGCCGCAGAGCTTTCCGAAGCGAAGCAGTCCCTCGCCGCTGAAAAGGGCAGGAACTCTGACCTTGAGAAGAAACTCGCCGCCGCCGAAAAGAGCGCCGCAGAGCTTTCCGGCGTGAAGAAGGCTCTTGAAGTCGAACAGGGCAAAACCGCCGACCTGGAGAAGAAACTCGCCGCCGCTGAAAAGAGCGCTGCGGAGCTTTCCGAAGCGAAACAGTCCCTCGCCGCTGAAAAGGGTAGGAACTCCGACCTGGAGAAGAAACTCGCCGCCGCTGAAAAGGGCTCCGAGGAGCTTTCCGGCGTGAAGAAGGCTCTTGAAGCCGAACAGGGCAAAACCGCCGACCTCGAGCGCCGCCTGGACGCCTCCCGCAGGGCGGCAGACGACGCGCAGAACAGCGTATCCGTGCTTGAAAAGGACATCGCCGCGCTCAAGTCCGAAAACGAGGAGCTTTCCGCGCTGCGCGAGAAGGCGGGAATGTACGAGGAGCTCACCGTGAAATTCTCGCAGATCGAAAGCGAGAACGCGGCTCTCAGGGCGGGCGCAGGCTCCGACGCCTCCGAAGGCGCCGACCCCGCACAGATGGAGGAGCTGAAGAAACAGCTCTCCGCCGCGCTCGCCGAGGTCAAGGAGCTGAGAAAGATAAACGCTTCCCTTAACCGGCAGCTTAACGAAATGCTTGAGGACGGTCAGCTTACATTATGAGTGAAATTCTTGCACCCCTCGGGGGGCTTTCAGATCTGCCCGCGGCGCTGAACACCGGCGCCGACGCGGTATATCTTGGTTTATCGGAATTTTCGGCACGCAAAAATGCCGAAAATTTTTCTGTTGAGGATCTTAAAACAGCCTGCACCGAATGTCACAAGCGCGGGGTGAAAGTCTACGCCGCGCTGAACACGCTGGTGTACGACAGCGAGGCCGAAAAATTCGCGGAGTGCGTGAAAAGCGCTGCGGAATGCGGCGTGGACGGGCTTATAATCCAGGATCTCGGCGCGGCTGAAATAGCGAAGCGGGTCTGCCCGAAGCTTCCGCGCCATGCCTCCACGCAGATGACGCTGAACAGCGCCGCCGGAGTCAACGCGGCTCAGCAGCTCGGATTCTGCCGGGCGGTCATCGGGCGGGAGCTGTCCTTCGAACAGATAAAGCGAATCGCCGAAAACACCGGCATTGAACTCGAGGTTTTCGTGCACGGCGCACTGTGCGTCTGTATCAGCGGACAGTGCTACATGAGCAGCATTTTCGGCGGGAGGAGCGGCAGCAGAGGTCTCTGCGCGCAGCCCTGTCGCCTGGATTTCACCTGCGGGGACAGGCACAGCGTGATATCCCTGAAGGACAGCTCGCTCGTTCCGCACCTGCGGGAGCTTGACGACATCGGTATCGCCTCGCTGAAAATCGAGGGCAGAATGAAGCGCCCGGAGTACATCGCCTGCGCCGCCGACGCCTGCCGGAAGTCCATGGACGGCGGCAAATACGACTTTGAGCGGCTCTCCGGGATATTCTCAAGGGGCGGTCTGACCGACGGATATTTCACCGGCTCCATGCAGGACATGCAGGGCACCCGCAGCCGCGAGGACGTCGAGAACTCCGCGAAGGCGCTCAACGGCATAAAGGCGCTCTACAAGGCGGAATTCCCGCGTATACGCGCGGATATCCGCACGATTCTGAAACCCGGGGAGCCTGCGTTCGCGGCCGCTTCCTGCGGGGATATTTCTGCGGCTGTACAGGGCGAGATTCCGCAGCCCGCGCTGAATGCCCCGCTGACCTCCGAGGGCGTTTGCAGCCGCATGTCGAAGCTCGGCGGAACGCAGTTCTACGCCGGGGAAGTCACCGCCGAGGTCGGCGAGGGGCTGAACCTCCCGGCGTCCGCGCTGAACTCCCTGCGCAGGGAGCTTGTGGAGCAGCTTTCAGCCGCAGTCCTCGCGAAGAACACCCCGGACTACAGCCTGCGTGAACTCACGCCGCCGCTTTTCGGGGAGCACCCGGCTGCTCCGCTGAAATGGCGCTGCGAGGTGTATTCCGCAGAGCAGCTCAGGCAGGCCCTGGAGCTTCCGTTTGAACTGATATACGCCCCCATGCGGCTTCTTGGTCTTTCCACGCCGGACAAGGACAGGATCGCGGTCATACCGCCGTTCGTGCTTTCCGACTGCGAGGACGAAGTTCGCGAAAGGCTCAGGGAACTCCGCGCGGCAGGCTTCACAAGGGGCATGGCGCAGACCCTCGGCCACGCGCTGCTCCTCCGTGAGGAAGGGTTCATACTCCACGGCGGACACCGCATGAACATCATCAACAGCTACGCCGCGGGAGTGTGCGGAGACTTCGGCTTCGAGGATATCACGCTTTCTTTCGAGGGCACTGCGGCTCAGCTCGCAGAGATCCGCTCCCCGATACCACGCGGGGTCGTGGCATACGGAAGGCTTCCGCTGATGATAATGCGGCGATGTCCGGTCAGCGGCGGGAAGCCCTGCGGAAGGGTGCGCCTGTTCGACGACGGCGGAACTCCCTGCGGCGAGTGCATAGCCGACCGCCGGGGCAATAAAATGCCGGTGCTCTGCGGCGGGAACAGCGTCGAGATACTAAACCCCGACCTGCTCATAATGAGCGACCGCAGCTCCGCCCTGGAGCCGTTCGATTTCGCGGTGCTGAAATTCACCGACGAAAAGGAGCTGAAGCCCGTGCTAGATATGTACCAGAATAACGGGAAGCCCTCCGGGCCGCTTACCCGCGGTCTGTACTTCCGGGGCGCCGAGTAATTCCGCTCCGGCTGAGGGACTTTATCCCAGGCGGGCAGGCGGTTTTGTCTGCCCGCCTGTTTTGCGGGAGCCGCGCTGAATTACACAATGAAGGGAGCCTGAACATGCAGTTCTACAGATTTGACGGCAGCCTGAAAAGCTCCGGTGATACCCCGCCGGAAAAATGGGAAAACGCCCTCGCGGTGCTGACCTCCCGGGAAGCCGAGGAGATACCTCTGCCTCCGGAGCTTGTCCCTCCGGAAATGCCGCCGATGGTGAACCAGACGCAGTTCTGCGTGCTGAAAATGCAGCAGAAGCGTATGACCGGCAGCATACATATCCCCGCGCGGCACCAGCGCAGGGCGATACGTTTCACGTTCGCCTGGTCGGGGGAAAACCTCCTGCTGCTGGACGACGGCGGATTCGTCAGCGGATTCATCGAGCGCATGACTGCGCTGGTTCCAAAATTCGCCGACGGCGCCAACGACTTCCTCGCGGAGCTGCTCATCGACCTTATCCAGGGCGACCCAGGGTATATACAGCACCTGGAATCCCGGCTGGACGAGCTGGAGAAGTCGGTGCTTGACGGCGAGACCTCAAAGTTCATCAGAAGAATGAGCGTAGTAAGAAAGGAACTGAACCGCAACAACCGCATGTACGCCCAGCTCAGCGAGTTCGCGGAATCCCTCCAGGAGGACGCCTCCGAGCTTTTCGACATAAGCAGCAGCAAGCGGCTCGGCTATTTCCTGCGCCGTGCGGAGCACCTCCGCTCCGAGACCCAGATGCTCCGGGAATACGCGACCCAGATATGCAGCGAGTACCAGGCGCAGGTCGACATCGTGCAGAACCGCGTCATGAAGCTGCTGACGATAGTTACCACGATATTCATGCCGCTGTCGCTCATCGCCGGGTGGTACGGCATGAACTTCTCAAACATGCCCGAGCTTCAATGGACCTACGGCTACCCCG
>ULRP01021242.1_pt1 | contig 13041 bp, 15 predicted proteins | sample 1955521 | NCBI WGS metagenome assembly ULRP01 (sample SAMEA4835685, study PRJEB28245) | human gut metagenome | biome: gut microbiome; material: fecal sample | place: Denmark | collected 2008
GGAGGATTTACAGATGAAGTATGACGGAAAAATCGAAATCAGCTGGAAAGCTGCCAGCGGTGATATTGAGACCAGGGCGCAGGGGTGCGAGGTAGATATGATCGATGCTTTAGCAAAATCGACGGTAGCCATCCTGAAGGATTCGTCTCTGGATGGCCTGCGCGGTAAGGCTCTGTTGAATGTGTACATCGAGTTCCTCACCGACCTGTACAAGAAAAAACTTCCCACGGAATCAACCGCCATAAAGATTCCGCTGGGCTTCACCCAAGGTAGCCACCATGAGTAAGCCCAAACTGGCCGAGGCGGATATGCTGCGGACCGACTGGGCCCGCAGCCACAATCTGACGCTGGTGGCCCAGCTGCATGCCTGCACCCCGCAGGATGTGATCGACGCGCTGGGTCTGACCGAGGAAGAGATCCCCGCCCGCTACCGGCAGCACACCCAGCCCAACGGCAAGCACTGGGGCTGTGCCCCCTGGGAGGAAGCCCATCCCGAGGAAGCGCAGCGCCTGTACACTCTGATGGACGGCGGCATGAGCGCCACCGAAGCGGCCGCCATCATGGGGCTTTCCAAAGGCCGCACCTATGCCATTTACAAACGAATGAAAGCGAAAGGAACCGCTATGGAGAATAAAGTAGAAAGCCACAAGAAAAAGCCCTCCGCCAAGTACGAGCAGGGGCTGATGGATCTGGAGGATTTCATTACCTGCTTTCAGCCCACCGGCCTGCTGGATGCTGACACCCTGACCCTGCTGGACAGCACCCGAAAAGAAGCCCGCGGCTTTGTGCTGGGCATGAAATTTGCGGAGGCCTGCCATGAGTGAAATGAACCTGACCCCGGCAGCATCGACCACACCTGCTGTGTTTGATTACAGCGGGCTGGACGTGCGCACGGTGGACGCCCTGCACTGGGCGGAGAAACGAATCCGTGAAGCCCGCCGGGAATACATCGCCGATGTAGCCGAGGCTGTTGCTATTGTACATGATGAACTGTGCGGTGGAGTTGTCCACAATGTGGACAACTCGAAGCACGGCAACCGCGGAGAGGATGCCTTTCGCCGTTGGTGCGAAAGCGTTGGCATCGGAAAGACCACCGCTTATAAACTCTTACAGGTCAACGCTCTTCTGTCCGGCGCTACGCCGGAGGAGCAGGACACCCTTGCAGCGGCCAGCCCTTCCTTATTATATGCTGCCGCCAAGCCCAGCGCACCCGCCGACCTGGTTCAAGCCGTCAAGGATGGCGACATCACCACCCACAAGCAGTACCAGGAACTGCTGAAAGAAAATCAGCAGTTGCGCGCTGACCGGGTCAACGCCCTTAACGCCGCCCAGGCTGCCGAGCACGCCCGTGATGCCGCCCTGGCCGATGTCAACGGTTTGCACGAGCAGAACCGCCAGTTGGCCGCCGACTGCAACCGCCTTGGCCTGCAGGCCGACAAAGCCAACGCCCGCGCCAAAGAGGCCGAGCAGCAGCTGGACGGTGCCCGTCAGGTGGCCGAGGCCGCCAAGATGCGGGCCGACAAATGGCAAAAAGAGGTCGAAGCCGCCAAGGCACAGCCTGTAGCGGCTGTAGTAGATGAGGAAGAGATCGACCGCCGCGCCCACAAGCTGGCCGCCGACCTGACCGCACCCCTGCAGGAAGAACTGGATGCCCTGAAAGCCCGCCCGGCGGCCGAGACCACCGAGGACGACCTGCGCAACGCCTACGACAGCCTTTTGCTGATCGGGCGCAGCATGCAAAACGCCTGGAAGTCGGTAAAGCCGCAGCTGCAAAAGCTGCCGCCGGACACCCGCGCCGGGGCCATCAACCAGCTGAACAACACCTTGACCGAGATTCAGACGGAGGCGATGAAATGTCTGTAACCATTACCGCATTGGAAGCGGAAAACGTAAAACGCATCAAGGCCGTTGAGATCACGCCCTCCACCACAGGGCTAACGCTGGTCGGCGGCAACAACAACCAAGGCAAGACCAGTGTGCTGGATGCCCTGGCCTGGGCGCTGGGCGGCGATAAGTTCCGCCCGGCGGCTGCGGCCCGGGATGGAGCCATCACGCCGCCCCACCTGAAAGTAACTCTGTCCAACGGCATTGTGGTGGAGCGCCGGGGCAAAAACAGTACCCTGACCGTCACCGACCCCACCGGCCACCGCGCCGGGCAGCAGCTACTGAACGAATTCGTCGAGGTGCTGGCGCTGGACCTGCCCCGCTTCATGGATGCCAGCGACCGCGACAAAGCCGACACCCTGCTGAAGATCATCGGGGTGGGGGAGCAGCTGGCCGCGCTTGACCAGCGCATCAAGGCCCTGTATGACAAGCGCACCGCCGTTGGGCAGATCGCCCAGCAGAAAAAAGCCTACGCCGAGGAGATGCTGAGCTACCCCGAGGCTCCCGCCGAGCCGGTCAGTGCGCTGAAACTTATCCAACAGCAGCAGGAAATTTTACTGCGCAACGCCGAGAACCAGCGCCAGCGTGACCGCCTGGCCGAAGTGACCCACGCCAAGCACCGCTACGCGGACGAACTGGAGCGGCTGGATGAGCGCATCGAGACCTTGCAACAGCAGCGCCGGGATCTGAAAGCCAGCTATGATGCTGCCGTGGTGGCCGAGGAAGCCGCCACCAAGACTGTGGCTCAGCTGCAGGACGAATCCACCGCCGCACTGGAGGAGAGCATCCGCAACGTGGAGGACACTAACCGCAAGGTGCGCGCCAACCTGGACAAAGCCCGTGCCGAGGACGACGCCGCCGAGATGGCCGCCCAGTACAGCAAGCTGACCGACCAGATCTACGAGGCCCGCCGCAAGCGCACGGCCCTGCTGGACGGTGCCGACCTGCCGCTGCCGGGCCTGGGGGTCGAGGACGGCTGCCTGACCTACCACGGGAAACGCTGGCGGGACATGAGCGGCAGCGACCAGCTGCGCGTAGCCACCGCCATTGTGCGCCGCCTAAACCCCAACTGCGGCTTTGTGCTGCTGGACAAGCTGGAACAGATGGACCTTGCCACGCTGGCCGAATTTGGCCGCTGGCTGGAAGCCGAGGGTTTGCAAGCCATCGCCACGCGGGTCTCGACCGGCAGCGAGTGCCAGATCATCATCGAGGATGGGCGGGTCAAAGAGGATACCGCAGCTTGTAACACGGTGTTACAAGCTCCCGCAGACACCCCCGCCTGGAAGAAAGGAGCCTTTTAAATGAGTAAGTACGCGATCACCGCCGGCATCCAGAACACGCCGGTCAAAACCGTGCTGTACGGGCCGGAGGGCATCGGCAAAAGCAGCTTTGCCGCCCAGTTCCCGCAGCCGGTGTTCATCGATACCGAGGGCGGCACCAAACGGCTGAACGTTGCCCGCCTGCCCGCGCCCACCAGCTGGGCCATGCTGCTGGACGAGGTGGAGGAAGTGCGCAAGGGCAACGTGCCCTGCAAGACACTGGTCATCGACACCGCCGACTGGGCCGAGCGCCTTTGCACCGAGGCCGTCTGCGCCAAAGCCAAGGTCAAGGGCATCGAGGACTTTGGCTACGGCAAGGGCTACACCTATTTAAAGGAAGAGTTCAGCCGCCTGCTGGATGCCCTGGAGGAAGTGCTGAACACCGGCCGCCATGTGGTGGTGCTGGCCCACGCTGCCATCACTAAGTTTGAACAGCCCGATGCAATGGGCAACTACGACCGCTGGACGATGAAAACCAGCAAGCAGGTAGCCCCGCTGCTGCGGGAATGGTGCGACATGCTGCTGTTCGCCAACTACAAGACCATCGTGGAGAAATCCGGCAGCGGCCAGAACGCCAAGAACAAGGCCAGCGGTGCCCGCCGGGTGCTGTACACCGCCCACCATGCTTGCTGGGATGCCAAGAACCGCTTTGGTCTGCCGGAGGAAGTGCCTTTTGAGTACGCCAGCATTGCTGCCTGCATCGAAGCGGGCAGTGCCCCGGCTGCACCTGCAGCGACCCCGGTGCCCGCCCCCGCGCAGCAGCCTGTCCCGGCCCCTGCACATGCACCGCAGCCTGTCCCCGCTGCTGCAACCTGGGCACCGGGCGGCGGCGTGATGGTGGAGGATGCCGCGCCCGCCGAATCTCCGCAGCAGCAGGTGGAACGCCAGCAGAATGCCGCCCGTGAGAAGCTGGAAAAAGAACTGATCTCCGAACAGGTGCCCAAAAAATTACGCACCTTGATGCTGAACGACCTGGTCGATTCGGCCACGCTGCGCCACGCCGTATTCCAGCGCGGGTGCTACCCCGAGAACACGCCCATCTCAAACTACGACCCGCAATTTGTGGCGGGCAGCCTGGTAGCCTCTTGGGATAAGTGGTATCGGTTCATTTGTGAAAACGGCGATATTCCGTTTTGATTTTGAAAGGAGAAGTATTTATGTCTTACGAAACTGTTGCTGTAAGCGACCGCGCCTTTGGCTGGGACGATGAGATCAAAAACGATGGCCCCGACTTTGTGCTGCTGCCCGAGGGCGACTACCTGTTCACCGTGACCGCCTTTGAGCGCGCCCGCTATGAGGGCGGCGCAAAGCTGCCGCCCTGCTCGATGGCCAAGCTGACCATCCGCATCCATGGCGGCGACAAGGGCGAGACCAGCGTAACCCACCGCCTGTACCTGCACTCCCGCTGCGAGGGGCTGCTCTGCGCGTTCTTTGAGAGCATCGGCCAGCGCAAACACGGCGAACCGCTGCGCCCGCGCTGGGATGAACTGGTCGGTGCGCAGGGCATGGCCCACGTGGGTGTGCGGGAGTACACCAAACAGAGCGGTCCCAACGCCGGACAAACCGGCCAGGCCAACGAGATCACCCGTTTTCTGCCGCCGCCGGAGCCGACCGCCGCCCCGCAGCAGCCCTGGGCACAGGGGGCGTTTTAAATGGAGCTGCGCCCTTATCAGGAAGCGGCGCGGCAGGCCATCCATACGCAATGGAACAGCGGGGTGCAGCGCACCCTGCTTGTTTTGCCTACGGGCACCGGCAAGACCATCGTGTTTGCCGCCGTTGTGGAGGATGCCGTTCGTGCCGGGCGGCGGGTACTTATTTTAGCCCACCGCGGGGAACTGCTGGACCAGGCCGCCGACAAGATCCGCCGCAGCACGGGCCTGGCCAGTGCTGTGGAAAAAGCCGAGAGCAGCTGCCTGGGCAGCTGGTACCGCGTGGTGGTCGGCAGTGTGCAGAGTTTACAGCGGCCGCAGCGGCTGAAACCGTTCCCGCATGACTACTTTGGTACCATCGTCATCGATGAAGCCCACCATGCCATCACTGACGGCTACCGCCGTGTACTGGATTGGTTCCCCGAAGCCGACGTGCTGGGCGTGACCGCCACGCCGGATCGCGGCGACATGCGCAACCTGGGCGAGGTGTTCGGCAGCCTGGCGTATGAGTACAAGCTGACCGAGGCAATTCGGGATGGATTTTTGTGCCGCATCCTGGCCCAGACCATCCCGCTGCAGCTGGATATCTCCACCGTGGGCATGAGCGGCGGTGACTACGCCGTGGGCGAGCTGGGAGGTGCGCTGGACCCGTACCTTGACCAGATCGCCACCGAGATGGCCCGCTATTGTAAGGACCGTAAGACCGTTGTGTTTCTGCCGCTTATCAAGACGAGTCAGAAATTCAGGGATATCCTGAACGCCCATGGCTTTAACGCTGCCGAGGTCAACGGCCAGAGCGCCGACCGCGCCGAGGTACTGGCGGATTTTGAGGCAGGGAAGTACAACGTCCTTTGCAACTCGATGCTGTTGACCGAGGGCTGGGATTGCCCCAGCGTGGATTGCGTGGTGGTGCTGCGGCCCACCAAGGTGCGCAGCCTTTACAGCCAGATGGTGGGACGCGGCACGCGGCTGTCCCCCGGCAAGAAAGATTTACTGCTGCTCGATTTTTTGTGGCTGACCGACCGCCACGAGCTGTGCCGCCCCGCAGACCTGATCTGTGAGGACCGCGCCGTGGCCCAGCAGATGACGGATAACCTGGCCGCGGCCGCCTGCCCCGAGGATATCGAGGATGCCGCTAAGCAGGCCGGTGAGGACGTTGTGGCCCAGCGGGAGGAAGCTCTTGCCAAGCAGCTGGCCGAACAGCGCCGCAAGCGTGACCGGCTGGTGGACCCGCTTCAATACGAAATGAGCATCCAGGCCGAGGACCTGACCGACTACGTGCCCGCCTTTGGCTGGGAGAGCAGCCCGCCCACCGCCGAGCAGCTGACCGCGCTGGAAAAGCTGGGCATCCAGCCCGACGGCGTGGACAGCGCCGGCAAGGCCGGGCTGCTGCTGGACCGCCTGGCCAAGCGCCGGGACGAGGGCCTGACGACACCCAAGCAGATCCGTTGCCTGGAGCGATACGGCTTTACCCATGTGGGCACCTGGAGTTTTGACGCTGCTAAGAACATGATCGACCGCATTGCTGTTGCCGGGTGGCGCGGCGCACCGCGCGGTATCGACCCCAAAACCTATACGCCGTAAAGGACAAGTATGGAAAACCAAGACCTTTTAGAAGCATTGGATTTTTTGGACCCCGGCACCCTGACCTACGAGGAATGGACCATCGTGGGCATGGGCTTAAAGCAGGCCGGATACCCGGTAACAAGTTGGGAGCAGTGGAGTGCCCGCGATGGTGGCCGATACCACCGGGGCGAATGTGCCCGCAAATGGGGCAGCTTCCACGGCAATGCCAACCCTGTGACCGAAAACAGCATCTTCAAGCTGGCCCGCGACCATGGCTGGGGCGGCCCCGCCGGGCATGCCCTGGACTGGAATGACATCATCGACGCGCCTGCCGCCAAAACCGAGGGCCGGGTCGTAGACCCTCACTGGCTGGAAGTGCAGGAATTGGCTATCCCAGCCGATTGGGACCCCGCCGACCAGCTGGTGCGCTATCTGCAAGCGTTGTTTGAGCCGGAGGAACATGTTGCTTACGTAACGGAAAGCTATCTGCGGAACGACCGCTATGCCCCCACCAAAGGCTGCTGGGACCGAACCGCCGGGCAGCTGATCGAGGAACTGCGCCACTACCATAACATCCATGCCGTGGTGGGGGATTGCAGCCCCGAGGCCGGTGCCTGGATCTGCTTTAACCCCGTGGACGGCAACGGCCGCAGCAACGACAACGTGACCGACTACCGCTATGCGCTAGTCGAGTGCGACAACATGGAGCTGGAAAAGCAGCAGGCCATCATCCGCCAATTGGAGCTGCCCTGCGCGGCGCTGGTTTACAGCGGCGGGAAAAGCCTGCATGCCATCGTGCGGGTGGGCGCGCCCGATTATGCCGAGTACCGTAAACGGGTGGATTACCTGTATACCGTCTGCCAGAAAAACGGCCTGACGCTGGACCAGCAGAACCGCAACCCCAGTCGCCTGTCCCGCATGCCGGGCATTGTGCGCGGAGGAAAGAAACAATATTTGTTGGCAACAAACCTGGGCAAAGCCTGCTGGGAGGAGTGGCGCGATTGGGTGGAAGCCTGCACCGATGACCTGCCGGATACTGAGTGCATGGCCGATGTCTGGGGCGCGTTGCCGCCGCTGGCCGACCCGCTAATCGAGAACGTGCTGCGCAAAGGCCACAAGCTGCTGTTGGCTGGCCCCAGCAAGGCAGGCAAGAGTTTCGCGCTGATCGAGTTGTGCATCTGCATTGCCGAGGGCAAGCCCTGGCTGGGACGGTTCAACTGTGCGCGGGGCAAGGTGCTGTACATCAACCTGGAACTGGACCGAGCCTCCTGCCTGCACCGCTTCAAGGATGTGTACGATGCCCTGGGCTATCCGCCCGACCACGTGGGCAGCATCGACGTGTGGAACCTGCGCGGTGCCTCGGTGCCCATGGACAAGCTGGCCCCGCGGCTGATCCGCCGGGCGGCGAAAAAGGGGTATCTGGCCGTGGTGCTGGACCCCATCTACAAAGTCATCACCGGCGACGAGAACAGCGCCGACCAGATGGCCAAGTTCTGCAACCAGTTCGACCTGGTCTGCCGGGAGTTGGAGTGCGCCGTCATCTACTGCCACCACCATTCCAAGGGCTTGCAAGGCGGCAAAAAGTCGATGGACCGCGCCAGCGGTTCCGGTGTGTTCGCTCGTGACCCCGACGCCATGCTAGACATGACCGAGCTGACCCCGACCGATGCCATCCGCGAACAGCTGCACAACAAGGCCGCCTGCGCGGCCTGCGGGGAGCTGCTGGACGCCCACGGCCACGCTGATGCCTACAGCCAGGACGATGCTTGCAGCCGCAGCCGGATGCTGGAGATCGCCAAAGAACACCTGGGCCTGGCCGATCTGCGGGCGCTGGATGCCACGATCGCTGACCGCAAGAAGCACGCCGACGGCATGACCGCCTGGCGCATCGAGGGCACGCTACGCGAATTTGCCCGGTTTGAGCCGGTCAACCTGTGGTTCGACTATCCCATCCACAAGTTGGATACCGGCCTGCTGGAGGATCTACAGCCGGATGCCGACCCGCGCACAACGGGCCGCGCCGGTGCTGCCAAGCGCTGGGGACAGGGAAAAGCCGACAAAACCAAAAAGAGCAGCCAGGAACTTTCGACCGCCTTTGAGGCCTGCACCATGGATGGGGAAGTAACGATCTACGCCATGGCCGAGTACATGGACCTGAAGCCACGAACCGTAAAAAGCCGCCTGAAAGCCGACGGTGGGTACTGGATTGACGGCGAAAAAGTAGGCCGAAAAGAGCCCGGCAGCAGGGGATAAAATATACATTCTGTATATTTTGTAAAATACATTTCGTTATAATTTTGCAGTTATAGGCCTATAAACGACTGAACGTCACGACTGCAAAATTGCAGTTATAGGCCTATAAACTGCAAAAATGCAGTCCTATATATACTACGTATATATACCCGCACGTTGGTGTGTGGTATCCCTGAACTGTGGGGGCATACCCGCCCCACAGTTTCAGGGTACCCTCCACACACCGTGGCCGAAAAATCAAAAGGAGAAAACGCTATGAATTTTTTTATGCCGATGCGTCCGCCTACGGTGACGCATCACGATAAACAACTACACGCCTACATGAAAGGCGGCAAGCCCTGCGCTGTGCTGCACGATACCCCGGAACTGAAAGCCGCACGCGCCAAGCTGCATGCCGCCCTGGCACCTTTTGCCCCCGCGCAGCCGATGACCGGCGCGGTGCAGTTGGTGGTAAAATGGCTGTTCCCGGCCGAGGGACGCCCGAACGGCAGCTGGAAAACCTCGAAGCCCGACACCGACAATCTGGAAAAGGCCTTAAAGGACGAAATGACCCGCCTGCATTTCTGGCGCGATGATGCCCAGGTGTGCAGCGAGGTAGCCGAAAAGTTCTGGGCCGACACGCCGGGCATTTACGTGGAGGTGAGGGAACTGTGAAATGTATGTACGGCCAGCGCAAGCGGGCCCTGCCCTCGGATGTGCGGGCCGCTGCCATCCGGGCAGCACAGGGAATGTTGGCGCAGCAGTGCGAACAGGTCGTGCGCCGCAGCTGGAATGAGATGCTGGTGGCCATGCACCAGGCTGGGCTTTCGCCACGGACCATCCGCCGGGTGACCGAGAAACTGGACAATGTAGTGCTGCCCTATGTGGACGACCTGCGCAACCCGGACGGCGGCCTGAAAAACGCCGGCAACGCCCAGCACGTCCGCGATGGCGACATCTGGGTGCAGGAATACCTGACAGGGCATGGCATCCCGTGTTATGAGATTGTGGAGGTGGAAACGTGAGCGTGATTTTAACCATCCTCGGCGATATTGTGCTAGGCTGCATGTTTGCCGGGTTCTACGCGCTGGGTGTTTCCGCCGGGAGGGCCGCCATCCGGCAGGAGCCGGAGAACAGCATTGCCATGGAGCACAAGCATGGAGGTGATGCCGATTGACCTACGAGGAAAAGGTCCGCTGGCTGCGGCGCTACCGCGATGCGCTGCGGCTGGAAGAAGAGCTGCGGCAGGAGCTGGAAGCCCAGCGCGCCCGGGCCTGCAAAACCACCGCCGCCCTGACCGGCATGCCGGGCGGAGGAGGGGACGGCCAGGCGCTGCCCCGTGGGGTGGAAAGCATCGTGGCTGCCCAGCAGGAGCTGCAGGCGCAGATCAACCTCTGCGGGGCGACCCGGCGCGAGGTGGTGGCAGCGCTGGACCAGGTTACCGATACGCGGGACCATGAGATCCTGCGCAGGCGGTATTTGCTGGGGCAGCGTTGGGAGAAGATTGCTGTGGAGATGAACATCGAACTGCGCTGGGTCTACCGCCGCCACCGCCGCGCTGTATCTGGTTTGACCATGGAAAGCCACTAAAAACCATGGTACAATAGTAGAGTCAAAAGCCGTAAGGAACGGGAAACCGCCTTGCGGCTTTTGTGTTGCCGGGAGTTGGGCAGCCTCCGGCAGCGATTGCGTCCATAGCGAATCCTCCTATTCTTTATCACAGCTGACAGCCGGGAAAGACCGGCGCTTTTTTGTAGGCGTAGCTTAACGCAAAGCAGCGGTCTCCAAAACCGCGAGATGAAGGTGCAAGTCCTTCCGCCTGTGCCATCCACCCCGCCAGCCCGGAGAAGCTCACACGTCCTTTGCTTTTCTCTTCTGTCTGTGTGCTGGCGGGGTGGCTCTTGAAAATAACCACCGGGGGTGCCTATGGAGAAACGACTGACCGGCAATCCCCGGTATGCCAACGGGGCCTTGCGCCGCAAATACCGCGCCAGGCTGCGGGCCATGGGCGGAGAGTGCGGCATCTGCCACGGCAGGCTGGGGCCGATCCATTACGACGAGCCTTCCGATGCCGCGCATCCGCTGTCCTTTGTCATTGATGAGATCCATCCTGTGTCGAAGTGGCGGCAGTTCGGGTATGCTTCGCCCCGCGCTGCGGCCGAGGATTGGGACAACCTGCAGCCTGCGCATTACTTCTGCAACGCGCAAAAGGGCAACAAAACAGGCGTTTTCGGGGCAGATTCGGGGCAAAAAATCACAAAAGCGCCCCAAATCAGCGATGGAAACTGGTAGTGGGGGGAGGGTCCCCCGGCCCCCGCGGTGGCGACCTCGCCCTGTCCAGCGCCGATTTACACACAGGGAGTTTTTGCATGAAGATGAAGAGCGTGACGGCCAGGGGCGACCGGCTGAAACAGCTGAAAGAACTGGCCAGGGTATTGGCAGAAAGCATTGACAGCTGCCTTGACACCAAGGCGCTACCGCCTTTGGCCAAACAGTACCGGGAGACCATCCGGGAAATTGAAGAAATCGAGGGAGCAAATAACCATGGCGACGAAGTCAGCGACATCCTTGGCGAGCGCGCCGCTGATGGGAAGCCAGGAGCCGTCCGAAAGGATCGCGCCTGAGTACCAGCGGTCGGACGGGCTGGACGCTGCCAAGCTGGTGCGGGTAGGCGGCACAGTGCTGGACCCCTGGCAGGGTGACGTACTGGACGACTGGATGGGGTTTACCCCGGCAGGCAAGTGGGCCGCACCGACGGCGGGCGGCAGCGTACCGCGCCAGAACGGCAAAAGCCTGCTGATCCAGGCACGCAGCGAGGCCGGGATGCTGATGTACAACGAGCAGGTCATCTACACCGCCCATCTGCAGAAAACCGCCACCGAGACTTTTGAGGAAATGCGGGACTTTTTCGAGGGTCCGAAACTGCGGCGCTATGTGGCCGAGATCAAGACAGCCATCGGGCGCGAACAGATCATTCTGAAAAGCGGTGCGCGCATCAAGTTTTTAGCCCGCACCCGCAACGGCGGACGCGGCCAGCACGGCGACCTACTGATTTTTGACGAGGCGCAGGAGCTGGACGCGAACCAGCAGGCATCCTTTTTGCCGGCCATCTCGGCCAGCCTGAACCCGCAGACGCTGTACCTGGGCACCCCGCCCGATGAGACCGCCGTGGGTACCGTGTTTCGGGGTATCCGCAACAAGGCGCTGGAAGGCGAGAGCCGCAAGACCGCCTGGTTTGAGTTTTCCGTACCTGAAATCGGGGATGTGACCGACAAGCGCCGCTGGGCAGCAACTAACCCGGCGCTGGGGCGGCGCATCCAGCTGACCACCATTGAGGGCGAGGTGGAACAGATGGACCCCGACACCTTTGCCCGGGAATGTCTGGGCTGGTGGAGCCCGGTAACAGCTGAACAGCTGGACTACGCCCTGAACAAAGCCGCCTGGGAGCAGTGCGCCAGCGATGAGCTGAAACCCGAGGGCAAGACCGCCTACGGGGTGAAGTTTGCCGCCGATGGTTCTGCCGTCTGCCTGTGTGGTGCGGTCATCCCGAAAGAGGGACCTGCCCGCGTATCGCTGATCGAGATGCGGCCCTCGGGGCAGGGGTACGGCTGGCTGGCCGACTGGCTGAATGTCCGCTACGACCGCGCCAGCTGTGTGGTCATTGACGGCCGCAACGGCGTGGACGTGCTGGTGGAGCGCATCCGCCCCATCTGGAAAGCAAAAAATTCCGTCATCCGCCCCGGCACGAAAGATGTGATCGCGGCGGTGGGCGGTTTTACCAACAGCGTGAACGAGCACAGCCTGACCTGGTATCGCCCCCAGACGGTGCTGAACGAGAGCGCGGTGACCGCCATCAAGCGGACCATCGGCGGCGGGTACGGCTTTGGCGGCGACAACAGCCTGCCGGTGGAAGCCTGTGCCCTGGCCCTTTGGGGCGCAAAAACCTGCAAACGAGACCCGACACGCAAGATGCGCATCGGCTAAAAGGAGCAAAGATGACCGACCTGCATTTTGGCATCATCACGGGGCTGACCCTGGAGGAAAACCGGCAGCTGGCAACGCTGGCCGAGGTGTTCAACTACCACCAGCCCTACAATGAGACCAAAGACAAATACTACGAGGGGCACATCACCCTGAACGATGTAAACATCGGCATTGCGCTGCCCGACGGCATCAAAAAGCTGGAGATCGGCTGCAACTGGGGCCAGAAAACCGTGGATGTGCTGGCTGCGCGCAGCATGTTTGACGGTTTTGTAGGCAAAAACACCGAAGCCCTGACCCAGCTGGTGGCCGATAACCGGCTGATTGCTGAATACAGCAAGGCCTGCCGGGATGAGCTGAAATACGGCTGCGTGTTCGCCACGCTGTACGCCGACGATGCCATCGGCTGG
>ULRP01011067.1_pt1 | contig 12965 bp, 11 predicted proteins | sample 1955521 | NCBI WGS metagenome assembly ULRP01 (sample SAMEA4835685, study PRJEB28245) | human gut metagenome | biome: gut microbiome; material: fecal sample | place: Denmark | collected 2008
TGTCTCAAGTCGACGATTTATGAAAGTACCCTATCCACCGCTCCGCGTCGATTTTTATAAAGGGCGATGTCCGAAAGTGGTGGGGATAGCGATACGGGGGAAACGCATTTCCAACATACGGGGGGAGCCAACCCCGTCTCGCTGCGCCAGGCAGCCCCTTCCAGAGGAAGGGGCGAGAATGTGGGGCGTTTTGAGTGTATCTATCCCTCCTTCCTTTGGAAGGAGGTGCCCGCAGGGCGGAGGTTAGGGGCGCAGAGCGGAGTGAAAAATGATGTGAGGCTATCCATTTTTCTAGGGAAACGCTGATTAAATCTGATAACGATTGAATCAGTGTTTCCCTCGTCACCAGTATCCACTCATTTTACCGCTGTGAATGTGAGCGACTTTGTATCGAGTGAAAGAGTATAGGTGGCGTCTGTGCCATTTTCCTTCGTGTGGAAGAGGATCTGTTTCTTCTCAACGGTGAAAGAAGAGGCACCATTGATATTTTCCAGATCCGCTGCATCGAAGGCGCTCTTGAAGGCGGCACCTTTATAGGAAACGATATGTGCGCCGCCGGCTTCGCCGGTATCGACAAGGTAGAAGCGCAGGCCATTCGCATCATTCACGAGCGGCGTGATGGTGAGCTTGGCATCCGCGTAGCCGGCTTCTTCGTTTACGAGGACGGGGAGAGCGGTGAGAGACAGCGCACTCTCTGATGCTTTCGTTGTGAAGGTGAGGTCAGCTTTGCCTTCTGCACCTGCGGTGAGGTTTACGTCGAGCCGCTGGTCACTTGTGAGGGCGGTGTGGAAGGCGGCCTCCCCGGAATTGACGGCCAGGATCGTAGGCTCGCCCGTGATCCAGTTCGCGGAAACAGAGGAAGCGAGGGTGAGGGCTGTGAAGGCAGCAGTCAGTAAAATTTTTCGCATAGGAGACTCCTTTCATGAATGAGAAATGATGAGCAGTGAGAACGCCGCATGGGGATAAAAGGACAGGAGCATCGTATCCGGAGGCCTGAACCACAGTCATAAAAACTGCTATTTATTCTCATTATATAGAAAATTCGAGCATGTTTCAAGCCGGGCGGAGGGGCGGGAAAGCTCCTCCGCCTTTCTTGCGACCGATCCTCAGCCACTAAAAAACATGCAAAAAGAGCCGGCTGAAATACAGCCGGCTTGAAATGCAGCAATCAGATGATCGATCAGATGTCTCTGTTTACTTTATGAGAACGAAGGCAACGAGTGCAGACATTCATTCTCTTGACCTGTCCGTCAACCAGTACGCGAACTCTCTGGATGTTCGGTTTCCAGGTTCTCTTTGTTTTCAAATGGGAATGGGATACATTGAATCCCGTAGCGGTTCCCTTGCCGCAAACTTCACAATAGTTAGCCATGTGCTACACCTCCTTGCACTTCCGCGATTGCAACATTCATACTATATCACAACTCTTTTTTTTACGCAAGTATTTTACAGCAGAGTATTTGAAGAATTATAATAAGAGTAAAGGTTCGACGGGAGTGCGTCGCGTAAAGCGTCGCAAAGATTTATAGCAGGGGATCGTGACGATGAAGGAGCCGCGTCCTTTCTGCCCGGCAGGCCCCGTTCCATGTCAAGTCCGCATCTGTCATACAAAGGAGGTCATCCATGAAACTATCTGATTCCGTCCAGTACCTGAAGGGCGTCGGCCCTCGGATGAAGGAGAAGCTGGAGCGCCTCGGTATTCATACCGTAGAAGATCTCCTTTCCTATTTTCCGAGGCGCTATCAGGACTGGACGAAGGTCACGCCGATGGGAGATCTCGTGCCTGATGAAGAGGCTGTGGTCTACGGAGAGGTAGTGGGCCTGAAAGAGATTCATCCCCGAAGAAGCATGACGATCCTGAATGTCATGATCGTCGATGATACAGGCGCGGTGGTGCTCACCTATTTCAATCAGCCGTGGAAAGCCGATCTTTTTCATCGTTCGAAGCATGTGCTGGCATATGGCAAGGTGGAGTATGGCTACAACAGGAACCAGATCAGCAATGCGGAGATCGAGACCATCGAGCCAGAGGACCTGCCGTCCTTTCAAAAGCTCGTCCCTGTATACGGACTGACCGAGGGCATCAAGACACCGCAGCTTCGGCGTATGATCGAGGGAGCGCTCGCGCTGGTGGAGGATGCGGATGAGAATCTTCCGGAGGATACCGTTCGGAGAGAGAAACTGATGGGACGGCTTGCGGCCATCCGTGCGATGCACGATCCGAAGGACTGGGCCGAGCAGAGAGAAGCGCGCAGACGGATCGCATTTGAAGAATTGTTCTTCATGCAGGCAGGTGTTTTGCTCCTGCGTAAAAAGAGGGAAGAGGGGAGAGAGAGCATCAAGTGCGCGCCATCCGGTGAGCTCGTCAAGAGGGTGCGAGAGCATTTCCCCTTCCGGCTGACAGAAGGCCAGCAGCAAGCCTTTCGTGATATCGAGGACGATATGGAAGGGCTCATCCCGATGAACCGCCTGGTGCAGGGGGATGTCGGGAGCGGCAAGACGGCTGTCGCGGCGCTCTCGCTCGCCAAGATCGTAGAGAATGGCTATCAGGGCGCACTCATGGCACCGACTGAGGTTCTGGCAGGGCAGCACTATGAGACATTCCAGCATTTCTACGAAGGCCTTCCCATCCGCGTCGCTTACCTCTCCGGAAATACGAAGACCTCTGAGCGGCATGAGATCCTGAAGCAGCTGGCAGCAGGGGACATCGATGTGCTGATCGGCACGCACGCCTTGCTCGAGAAGGATGTCATCTTTGCTCATCTGGGTCTTGTCATCACCGATGAGCAGCACCGCTTCGGCGTGAAGCAGCGAAAGGCATTAGAAACGAAGGGGGGCTCGCCGCACATCCTCGTCATGACGGCGACACCGATTCCAAGGACAATGGCGCTCTCCGTTTATGGCGATCTCGATGTCTCAGCCATCCGCGGGATGCCGCCGGGAAGACATCCGGTGAAGACTTACGCCATCGGGAGTCAGATGCTCCAGCGTGTCTTTCGCTTCATGGGACGGGAAATGGAAGCGGGACATCAGGTGTACGTGGTCTGCCCGCTCGTCGAAAAGAGTGAGAAGCAAGACCTCGCCTCCGCCGTCTCCGTGTATGAAGAGCTGCGTGACCGCATATTTCCCATGTTTCCCATAGGCCTTGTCCATGGACGGATGAAGAACAGCGAGAAAGAGGCGGTCATGCAGGCCTTTCATCGGGGAGAGAAGAAGCTCCTCGTCGCCACATCCGTCATCGAAGTCGGCGTCAATGTACCCAATGCCACCATCATGTTCGTCTACGGAGCCGATCGCTTCGGCCTTTCGCAGCTGCATCAGCTTCGTGGCCGTGTCGGGCGCGGGGAGGCGCAGGCTTACTGCATCCTCTACTCGGATAATCAGAATGAGATCACCCAGCTCAGGATGAAGCTGATGTGCGAGATCCAGGATGGCTTCCTCCTGTCTGAAAAAGATCTCATCCTGCGCGGCAGCGGGGAATTCTTCGGCTATCACCAGCATGGCATGCCGGACCTCAAGGCGGCAGATATCGTGAAAGATCTCCCGCTCCTCGAAGAAGCGAGGAAGGAAGCGCAAAACGCCATGGAGCGGGGGATGGATTTCAGGAAAGAACTCGCGCATCGATTTGGAGGGGCGTTCCTTGAAAAATTGGGGGGAGAAATGACTTGTGACTGGTGACTGGTGACTGGTGACTAGTGGCTAGGGATTAGGAGCCTCAAGTGACTTGTGACTAGTGACTGAAATGCCACCTTCGGGTATCGCCACCATCTATACTCCGCGGCGCTTCCATATTTTTAAGCGCCGCACTACCATTTCGCATTTCTAATTTCTCATTCAAGCGAGGCTTTCAACCGTAATCAAGGGGCGCTCTGCCCCACAGGCTAACCTTGACCCCTCAAAAATCATACAAGACACAGCTCTGTGATTTATGGTATAATGTTTTAATTGAAAAGAATGCACCTCTTTGGCATATGAGGGGATGCGGATCCCATAGATCTGCATTTCCGGGCTAGAGAGATAGACATGACATCACATAAGTAACCAAAGTTTTTGAATGGAGGCTATGATGAGAGAAGACAAATTTGGCAAGCAGGGACTGACTTTTGATGATGTGCTGCTGATCCCGGCACATTCGGATGTCCTTCCGCGCGACGTAGATGTACGCACCCACCTTACACAGAATGTCACACTGAATATTCCGGTCATGAGCGCCGGCATGGATACCGTCACTGAAGCAGAAATGGCGATCGCCATGGCGCGTGAGGGCGGCATCGGTGTCATTCACAAGAACATGAGCATTGATGAGCAGGCCAGAGAAGTGAAGCTGGTCAAGCGTTCGGAACACGGCATCATCGTGGATCCGATCTACCTCGCTCCGGACAACACCCTGTCGGATGCGGACGAACTGATGAATAAATACCATATTTCCGGTGTGCCGATCACAGAGAATGGCAAACTGGTCGGCATCATTACAAACCGTGATATGCGTTTCGAGACGGATCTGTCCCGTCCGATCAGCGACATCATGACTTCGAAAGGTCTGATCACCGCTCCGGAACATACCACCATGGAAGAAGCGAAACGCATCCTGCAGGCGCACCGCATCGAAAAACTGCCGCTCGTGGACGATGACGGCCATCTGAAAGGCCTCATCACCATCCGTGACATCGAAAAGATGAGAAAATTCCCAAATTCGAACAAAGACTCTGACGGCCGTCTGAAGGTGGCTGCTGCCATCGGTGTCACTTCGGACGTGGAAGACCGCGTCGAAGCGCTTCTTGATGCCAAAGCAGATGTCCTTGTCATCGACACCGCACATGGTCACAGCGAAGGCGTGCTGCAGACCATCCGCCGCCTGCGCAAAGCATTCCCGCATGTGGAACTCATCGCCGGCAATGTGGCGACCTATGATGCGACCAAGGCACTGATCGAAGCCGGTGTATCCGCTGTCAAAGTCGGCATCGGACCTGGCTCTATCTGCACCACCCGTGTCATTGCGGGCATCGGTGTACCGCAGATCACAGCGATCTATGACTGCGCGAAAGCAGCCGAAGGCACCGGCATCCCGATCATCGCTGACGGCGGCATCCAGTACTCCGGTGATATCGCAAAGGCCCTTGGCGCCGGTGCGTCCTGCGTCATGCTCGGCAACCTCCTCGCAGGTACGGAAGAAGCTCCTGGCGAGATGATCATTTATCAGGGCAAGAATTACAAATCCTACCGCGGCATGGGCTCTCTGGGGGCTATGCAGGCTGGCAGCAAGGACAGATATTTCCAGCAGAATGCGAAGAAACTCGTACCGGAGGGTATCGAAGGCCGCATTCCTTACAAAGGACATGTCTCCGACGTCCTCTTCCAGCTCATCGGCGGTCTCCGTGCATCCATGGGCTACTGCGGTGCGAAGAACATCAAGGCCATGAATGAAGACACTCAGTTTATTCAGATTACCGGCGCAGGTCTGCGTGAAAGCCATCCGCATGATGTCAGCATCACCAAGGAAGCACCGAACTACAGCGTAAAATGATAGATATAGAAAAATCCTCGCACAATGTGATGGACGTCACGGTCTATGCACTCACCATGCAGGAAGTCCTCCAGTGGGCGAAAGAAGGGATGGGGGATGAAAAGCCCCGCCTCATTGCCACGGCCAATGCAGAAATGATCATGCAGGCGCAGGAAGACAAGGAGCTCGGGCGCATCCTGAATCGTGCCGACCTCGTCGTTCCTGACGGAGCCGGTGTACTTTGGGCGGGAGAAACTCTCGGCACTCCCTTTCCGGAACGCGTGACCGGTGCCGACCTGTCTGTCGAGCTGCTAAAGATCGCATCGAAAGAAGGCTGGCCCGTCTATTTCTTGGGCGGTGCGCCCGGCGTCGCGAAGAAGGCGGCCGACCGTTTCCAGAAGTCCCATGGGGAGATCCGACTCGTGGGCTGCCATGACGGCTACTTCGACGAAGAAGAAGAGAAACGGATCATCAAAGACATCCGGAAAAGCGGAGCCAGGCTGCTCCTGGTAGGCCTCGGCGTCCCGAAGCAGGAGAAATGGCTCTATCGTCATAAGGACGAGCTTGGACCCGTGCTGGCCATGGGCATCGGCGGTGTCTTCGATGTCATGAGCGGAAATCTGAAACGCGCCCCGCTCTGGATGCAGAAGAACCGCCTCGAGTGGGCGTATCGACTCTACCTGCAACCCTCCCGCATCGGGCGCATGATGGCCATCCCTAAATTCATGATGGCTGTCAAAAAGTGGAAGAGGGAGAGAAAGTAATGAGGGATTAGGGATTAGAAATCTCAAGTGACTGGTGACTAGTGACTAGGGATTAGTAGCTAGGGATTAGGTTTGCGATACGAGAAAACCGCTAGTTTCAAACCTCCGCGGCGCTTCCATGGCTTTATGCGCCGCACCACCATTTCTCATTTCTCATTTCTAATTTCTAATTGCTCATTCAATCGAGGCTTTCAAACGTAATCAAGGGGCGGCACGCCCCCCGGGGCTAACCCCGAACCCTGAACCTTTAACCCTTAAACCCAACATATTCATTTAGGAGTCAGTGATGCTGAAAAAACCAATCATTCTACCAGAAGGATACCCTTTTATCATCGTGGCACTCCTTCTTGGCGTGATCGGACTCTGGATGAAATGGTACTATGCTGCCGTCGTGCCCTTTGTACTTGCAGTATACTTCACCTATTTCTTCCGCTGTCCTCCCAGAAATGATAAAATCACTCCGGGTGATGATGTCCTCGTCTCTCCGGCGGACGGCACCGTCGTGGACGTGTGCCATGACGCGAAGGAAGACATGTTTCTGGGACAGACCTGTCATAAAATCACCATTTTCCTTTCCATCTTCGACGTGCACTGCAACCGCAGCCCGATGGAAGGGAAGATCACCTACCAGTCCTATACGCAGGGCAAATTTCTGCCGGCGTATGAGGAAGGGGTAGGCTTTGAAAATGAACGCGGTGCCATCGGGATCACGGGCAAGAACCGATCCATCCTGGTCATCCTCATCGCGGGGATACTGGCACGACGCGTCGTCTCCTGGAAAAATCTGGGAGACAGCCTGAAAAAAGGCGAACTCTACGGCATGATCAAATTCGGCTCCTGCACGGAGCTCTACATCCCGGGAGATTGTGAGATCTGCGTCAAAAAAGGCGACAAAGTACGCGGCGGCCTGACCGTCGTAGGGAGGCTGAAATAAGTTGAATAAATCTTGGATTGCCAATGGAGTCACAGCGGCCAATGCATTCTTTGGCGGCTTATCCATAATGATGTCTATCGAAGGTCACTGCGACCTTGCAGCGATTTTCATACTGATTGCGATGGTGGCCGATGCACTGGACGGGAGAGTCGCCCGTGCGCTGCACACCGCCGGCCCCATGGGCGTCGAGCTCGACTCCCTCTCCGATGATATTTCCTTTGGCATCGCAGCCGGCGCGCTCATTTACTCCTACCAGCTCCATGAGCTTGGCTGGGTGGGCATCATTCCCTGCGCCCTCCTTGGTACCTTCTGTGCCTTCCGTCTGGCACGTTTCAATGTGAAGGTCACATCCGTTCATGGCTACTTCGAAGGACTGCCCTGCCCGACGACCGGCGTCATCATTTCCGCTTACGTGCTCTCCGGTGCGAAAGTCTGGAACTGGCTCATCGTCCTCTGGGTTCTTCTGCTCGCCTTCCTCATGGTGAGCGAGATCCACTACCCGGATAACAAAGGCGCAAGCGCAGACCAACTGCATGTGCCCGCGGTGCTGATCTGCCTCGCCTTCTTCGTCATCGCGACCATCTTCTACTGGCCGATCTGGGCGGCTGCCATCTGCGCTGCCTACATCCTCTTCGGCATGATGAATACCTACCTCAACCGCAGAAAAGGCAAACGGAAAGCTATCAGAAGAAAACAGAAAAGAGCACCTGAGGACATCGAACAATGAACCACTACCTCGATATAATCATGTTTCCGATACAGATCATCGTTGGGATTTTTACCATCTACTATACGGTGATCGCGTTATTCGGCATGTGGCATCGAAAAGAAACGAATCTGGCCGCTCCGAAGAGCCGCTTCGCCATCGTCGTACCGGCGCACAACGAAGCCATGGTCCTGGGGGATCTGCTGGACAACCTTCGTATCCTGAAATATCCGAAAGAACTCTATGACGTCTTCGTCATCGCAGACAACTGCACCGACAATACCGCTGACATCGCGCGCGCCCATGGCGCCCACGTCTTCGAAAGAGAAAACAAGGAACTCGTCGGCAAAGGCTATGCCATGGACTGGGTCTTCCCGAAGATCTTTGCACTGGATAAGAAATACGACGCCTTCTGCGTCTTCGACTCCGACAACCTCGTCCATCTGGATTTCCTTGCCGTCATGAACAATCGTCTTCTCAAAGGACAGAAAGTCCTGCAGGGCTACCTCTCTGCGAAGAATCCGACCGACACCTGGGTCTCCGGTACCTTCGCCATCGCCTTCTGGACCATCAACCACCTCTGGCATCTCGGCAAGTACAATATGGGTCTCTCCTCCTGTCTTGGCGGCACCGGCATGTGCATCGCTTCCGATATCGTCAAGAAATACGGCTGGGGCTGTGACTGCCTGACCGAAGACATGGAATTCGCCATGAAATGCCTCTCTCATGGCATCCGTACCTGCTGGGTACATGACGCCATCATTTACGATGAGAAGCCACTCTCCTTCATGGCCTCCTGCCGCCAGAGAAAACGCTGGGCGCAGGGCCAGTTCGACTGCTCCGAGCGCTACATCCCGATCCTTTGGAAAGAAGGATGGAAACGTCACAGCATCGTCATCTTAGACGGCATCATGCAGCTCCTGCAGAACTACTTCCTCCTCGTCTCCACCTTCTACCTTCTGATGACCTACATCAATATGTTCTACCCCTGCTTCACGGTCATCCTCTACAACGATGTGCTGGTGCCTCACCAGTTCTGGGCGATCCTGGGCTTCATCCAGTCCGTCGTCCCATTGATCGTTCTCCTTCAGATCAAGGTGCCCTGGAAGATCTACCTCTACTGGCTCATCTACCCCGTCTTCATGTACTCCTGGATCCCCGTCACCATCCTCGGATGGAAGGATCGCCATGAGAAAGGCTGGGTACATACCATTCACACCAGAAGCATGCACTTCGAGCAGGCCAGCCTCACCAGAAAGAAAGAAATCGACTCTTGAAACTAAGCCAAAGAACCACGGTACGCGCCGTGGTTCTTTTTTGTTGTTTGGCGGTGATTGGTGACTAGTATTGCGTTTCCTTAAATAACTGGCATGTAAGTCAACTTCGAAATCAAGTGAGGAATGAGGAGTTAGGAGTGAGGAGTGAAGGTACGGCGCATAAAATGAGGAAGCGCCGCGGAGTTTTATATAAATAATGGATAAACTGTTTTATATAATGAAGGGGGGATTGGGGCACTATATGAATGGTGTGCCTCTTCTGGCACTTCTCACTAAGTCCAGAAGTTGACAAATTGCTATACTGGTGACTGGTGACAAGGAATTCACCGTCATCCTGCGCAGACGAAAACGGTGTATGTGCGATAGCCGCATGCGGAACAAGCGTTGAAGGATCTTGCGATGAATATGCCTTGCTGCCTGTTTGATAGAAAATCGAGAAAATATGTAAAATCAACATTTGAAAACTTTGGAAAATATGCAATTTAATAGAAATAAAACTATGACGCCTTTTTTATAAATGACGGAGATCACTGTTTCCCTTCCATCCTTTTTATTCAAAACCGTGTAAAGTCCAAAACTTCCACGATAGTATTTTATGGAGAGAGGCAAATCCTCCCGGGAGCCGAAAGCTCCTCCACACTCCTACGTGCACATACCTATAGGAAAGGAGAGCGGAGAGGGCTGGCGGCGGATCCGATTTCCCTCCTCCCGCCAGAAAGCGTACTAGGGAAACGCTGATTAAATCACAGAATCAGATTTCATATGGATTTTTATACATAGCGTCGTCGACATCCTCCTTAAATAGCTCGCTATTCGCGCCCCTGTCTCCTCGCTCTGTATAAAAATCCAAGAATGAAATCCGATAACGATTTAATCAGTGTTTCCCTAAGCGCCGCGGAGTATAAATAGGGCGATGCCCGAAGGTCGGAGATCACAGGCTTCCCGTTTGAGCATTTCCTGACATTGGCCGTTTGACCGCGAATGACAAAGATTTCTCGCTTGCGCTCGAAATGACAGTACGAGAGAGTCACAAGTCATAAGTCGCCCTGCGCCCATCCCTGCTTTCAAACTTTGCATTGGGGGCGAGTCTCCACCTCTTATTATCTCCTTGTAGCTCTCTTGAAAAGATGGTAAAATGAAACCCTGGAACTTATTATATGAGAAAGAGGACTGGTGAGAGATATGGGACAGAAGGGGAACAACTTTGTGGAGTATGCCCTCATGCTGGCTCTGGTGGTCGGGATCGGATGGGGCGTTTTGGGTCTTACGGAGACGGGATCCCCGGGATCTTTGGCTCCGCCGCAGAGCTTCTTCAAGCGGGGAGCAAAAGTGATAAGGACTATGACCGGCATATGAAGTGGCTGCAGGATACGCTTAAAGATACGAAGGCTGGGTTCCAGTCATTTGCTGGCTTCATGGGTGGACCGAATGAAAGCTATTTCGATAAAAGAAAAGGCCCAGACTTTACGATGACGATTGCGAATGCGAATGGGCTGATCGATAGTGACAGTGGGTCGGATTTTGTGAAAAAGATCGATTCCCGTGCGCTCGAAAGTGACAGCTGGGCGATGGTCGGTTATAAGGAAAAAGGCCAGCTGTACTATGCGGTCGCCATTTACAGCCCGGATAATAATGACGGGAAGACACTGGCCAATCAGACGGCGGGGACGAAGGTCAAGACGGATGTGTATCGGGTGAATCCTGATACGGGTGAGATCAAGCGTCTGGAGAATAATCGCTTGATGCAGGTGACAGAGAACACAAAGAATGGATCTACGTATCATGTCCTTCGTGATCTGAAATGAGAAGTACAGAGAGAAACGCACAGGCTTTTCCGCTTGTGCGTTTTTGCGTAGAGGAATGCCGCTTTCGCTTTCCTTTTCTTCTACGAACTGTCATATAAATATGCTATAATGAAGCGATGTATATTTTTGATTGAGGTGCAATATGACTGACTTAGAAGAAATCAAACGCCGCCGGACGTTTGCGATCATTTCCCACCCGGATGCCGGCAAGACGACATTGACGGAAAAATTACTGCTTTACGGGGGTGCGATCCATCTCGCAGGCTCCGTCAAGGCGAGGAAGACGGCGCGCTATGCGGTGTCTGACTGGATGGAAATCGAAAAACAGCGCGGGATCTCTGTCACGAGCTCGGTGCTGCAGTTCGACTACCAGGGCTGCCGCATCAATATCCTAGATACCCCGGGGCATGCGGACTTTTCGGAGGATACCTACCGCACGCTGATGGCCGTCGACTCGGCGGTCATGGTCATCGATGTGGCAAAGGGCGTCGAAGCGCAGACGAAGAAGCTCTTCAAGGTCTGCTCGGATCGCGGGATCCCGATCTTCACCTTCGTGAATAAGATCGACCATTTTGGTAAGAATCCGTTCGATTTAATGGCGGATATTGAAGATGTGCTTGGCATCCGCTCCTGCCCGATGAACTGGCCGATCGGTGTGAACGGTGACTACACGGGCATCTATGACCGTGAGACGGAGATGTGCCATATCTTCATCAAGGACAATGCCCATGGCGTGAAGAAGCTGGAAGTGATTTCCGGCAAGATCGATGATGAAGCCATCGTTTCTCAGGTTGGGCAGGAAGTATTGGATGCGCTCCGTGATGACCTGGAGCTTCTTGATGAAGCGGGCGATCCCTTCGATGCGGAAAAAGTCGCCAAAGGGGAGCTGACACCGATGTTCTTCGGATCGGCTATGACGAATTTCGGCGTACAGCCATTTCTGGAGAAATATCTCGAGCTTGCGCCGCCGCCGGAAGCGAGAAAGACGCTGGAAGGCACCATCGAGCCGAAAGATCCGGCGTTCTCCGGTTTCATTTTCAAGATCCAGGCAAATATGGACCCGAAGCATCATGACCGTGTCGCTTTCATGCGTATCTGCTCGGGCGTCTTCGAGAAAGGCATCACTGTCCTGCATCGCCAGAGCGGCAAGATGCTCCGTCTCTCCCAGCCGCAGCAGTTTCTCGCGACGGAAAGACAGACGGTCGAGAAAGCCTACCCGGGCGACATCATCGGTCTTTTCGATACCGGTGAGCTCGGTGTCGGCGATACCGTCTGCGAGAAGAAGCATCCGGTCACCTTCATTGATTTCCCAGTCTTCCCGCCGGAGCTTTTTGCCCGCCTGTCTCCGGAAAGCAGCATGAAGAGAAAGCAGTTTCTGAATGGTGTCTCCCAGCTCGCGCAGGAAGGGGCGATCCAGGTCTACAAGCAGCCTTACGTCATGGAGTCTTTCATCATCGGCGCTGTCGGCCAGCTGCAGTTCGAAGTCATGAAGTACCGGCTGGAAAATGAATATAATGTCCATGTGAATCTGGAGCCTCTCTCCTACACCGCAGCCCGCTGGACAGAAGGGGATGTCCCGCCGGAGGAGCTTATTGGCATCGACAATGCGATGGTCGTCTATGACCGCCGCGAGCGTCCTGTCTACCTCCTGCCGAATGCATGGCAGGCCGGCTGGCTCGCCCAGAGAAATCCGAAAGTCACCTTCCTTGAAAGCCCGCCGCTCGGCGTAGCGAGATTGGAAGGGAATTAAATGAGGAATTAAGGAAAGAAGGTGGCGGCTTCGCCGCTGAGCAGAAATCGCCTTCCCCTCGAGGGGAAGGTGCCCCGAAGGGGCGGATAGGGTACTGGCGGTATGAAAGAGAGCGGGGGAATGCGTCTCAAGTACGTCGTTTATGAGAGCACCCGAGCGCCGCTCTGCGGTCCCCCTTCCCCATGCGGGTAATGCTATTAAGTTAAGGAAATCGTTAGCTACGTAA
>ULRP01012574.1_pt1 | contig 12944 bp, 12 predicted proteins | sample 1955521 | NCBI WGS metagenome assembly ULRP01 (sample SAMEA4835685, study PRJEB28245) | human gut metagenome | biome: gut microbiome; material: fecal sample | place: Denmark | collected 2008
ACGGCGGCGCGGTTTTACGTCATTACTTCTTTGTTACGCGGAAAACGGTCGTGGTGTCATACGTTTCGTTTGCGGAAAGAAAACCGCGCCCGAAATGCGGACCGTCGGGGGCTATCTGCGTTTCAAGGCAGAAAGTACGGTGCGGCTCTTTACGCGCGCCGCCTTTCATGGGCGGTTCGCCCGTCAATGCGTTGCCGATATAAAGCTGGCAGTCCGGCTGATCGGTATAGACCTCCATCGCAAGGCGATCGGCCGTGACGCGCGCGGCAAAAAACAGCGTTTTGTCGCCGAAGACCTTTTCCTTTTTACGGTTCAGAATGAAGTTGTGGTCATAACCGCCGAAGTCTTTGCCGACGCGCGAACCGAGAAGCGTGGGCGTTCTCAAATCGAATACGGTATTTTCGACGGGAATATTGCGCCCGGTGGGGAGAAGATCGTCGTCCACTTCGGTGACGGCGTTGGCGTCAATGGTGACGGTATGGGAAAGAATGTCGCTGTTCTGATAGCCGTTCAGGTTGAAATAAGAATGGTTCGTCAGGTTCAGGACGGTGTTTTTATCCGAAACCGCCAGATAGTGGATCGAAAAATCGTCGCCGTCAAGCGCGTAGGTAACGGTAAGACGGAGATTGCCGGGATATCCTTCGTTTCCGTCTTCATCAAAAAGCGAAAGTTTAAGCGCCGTGTCGCCGATCGGCTCGGCACGGAACATGCGGCGGCTGAATCCGATCCGGCCGCCGTGAAGATGCGTTTTTCCGTTTTCGTTCTTATAAAGGGAACAGGTTTTTCCGTCGATGACGAAACTGCCGCCGCGGATACGGTTGGCATAGCGGCCTATGACGGCGCCCTGATAGGAGTCGTCGGCGAGGTAGCCCTGCAGGGTATCAAATCCGGCAACAATGTCGGTGCCGTCCACAACGAAACGCTGAACAATGCCGCCGAAATCGAGAACGGTGACGGCTATATGCCCGTTTTCCAGAGTATATGCGGAGACGGTTTCTCCCGACGGAAGGCAACCGAAAGGTGTGATTTTCATGAGAATTCCTCTTTTCCGAAATGTTTTTCAAGCATATTATAAACGATAGTACGGCGTTTGTAAAGGGGTATGTTTTTTCGTTCTTGACAAAAGTGCGGCGCGCAGTGTATAATAATCCCGGAATCAACTCGGAGGTACTTATATGGAAAAATGCGTCATTGTGATCAACGGTGCGGGCGGCGTCGGGAAGGACACCCTTTGCGCCATGGCGGCCAAGCACTTCCGCGTTGCCAATATTTCTTCCATTACGCCCATTAAGGAAATTGCGGCCGTATGCGGTTGGCGCGGCGAGAAAAACGACCGTGCGCGCCGGTTTCTTTCGGATCTCAAAAGACTGACCGTGCGGTATAACGATTATCCCACGCGGTGGACCGTCGAGCGCTATCATGAATTTCTTGCGAGCGACAACGATATTCTGTTTGTCCATATCCGTGAAGGCGAAGAAATACATAAATTCGTCAAGGCGACGGACGGCAAAGCCGTTACGTTGCTGATCCGGGGCGGCGAACGGTTCGCGGCGCGTCAGCGCAACGGTTACGGAAACCGTTCGGACGATCGCGTGGAAAATTATCGGTACGATTATATTTTTATGAACGATAAACCGCTTGCCGAAACCGAGCCTCTTTTTATTGAGAAATTGCAGGAAATCCTGAAATCACACGGATAAACGACACATCTCTCCTTGCTTTTGCATATACCGTTAGCAGAACGGTTGAGGAGAGATGCTATGTTTTTTTGGTTAAAACGGCGCCTCTTACGGGCGGCAAAGGAGCAGAAAGAAAAGGACGATACGGAGCCCGTCACGCGTTGCACGGGCTGTATGTGTGCGGGAGAATGTCTTTGCGGCGGCGTTTGCGACAATACGGAAAATGCGGACGACGGCGTTCATACGGATTATCCGGAGCACACGGAACATATTCATTGGGAAAACGACAGATACCCGGACGCTCCGCCGGAATATGATTCCGGTACGGCGCCGGAGGAGGTACCGCCGTCCGACGAGGTGCAGACGGTGCCCGACAGGGAAACGGACGACGCGCCCCCTGTTCCGGACGGTGCACGGGAATTCACGGAAAAAGCAAGCGCTTTTACCGATGAAGAAGACGCGGCTACCCGCCGGAAGAAAAAACGGAGCGCCTGTTTCAAAGTACGGATTACAGGCAAAAAGCGTTACCTGTGGCTATGCGCCGCAAACGGCTTTTTCATTGCGGAAAGCGAGGTGCCGGAATCGGTGCCGTATTCCGACGCGGCGTCATTCCTTTCGTCCGCGGCGAGCGCCGCCGAAACGGCGAGGGACGGCTGTCCGCGGTTCGTTGTGAAAAAAGAAGAAACGCTATACCGGTTCTATCTTTACGGAGAGGACGGAAGCATACTTCTTACGTCGCACGCTTACCGTTCCGCCGTCGGCTGTCGTCTGGGGATCGGCAGTGCCAAAAGAATTCTGGCGTCACAGGCGGATTTTCGCTTCCGGGAAGAGACAATATGAGAAATCGGGGTGTCATAAGAAGACACCCCGATTTTTTTAAAGCAGTATGCAGATAAGGCCGTTCGAGCCTTCGTTGATAATGCGTTCGAGCGTTTCGGAAAGACGTTGGCGCGCGTCCTCCGGCATATGTTCCAGTTTTGTATGCAGTCCCTCGTTCACCAGTTCGTACAGACTCTTTCCGAACATGTTGGAATTCCAGAGTTCATCGGGATTTTCTTCAAATTCGGAGAGCATGTATTTCACGAGTTCTTCCGATTGCTGTTCGCTGCCGACCATAGGACTGATTTCGGTTTCGATATTGGCGCGGATCATATGAATGGATTTTGCGGACGCATGCAGTTTCACACCGTATCCGCCGGCCTGCTTGACAATCTCCGGTTCGGAGAGGGAAAGGTCGCCGGGGGACGGCATGACGATACCGTAACCCTTTTCTTCGGCGTCGTTCAGCGCGTCGCAGATTTTGTCATAGGCTTTCTTCGTGCGCGAGAGGGAAAGAAGAAGCGAGACAAGAGCCGCGTCGTCCTTTACGTCAAGGCCGGTCAGTTCGCTGATGATCCGATAATAGAGATCGGCTTTCGGGACGACATTGACGGTGGCAATGCCGGTGTCTGCGGCGGCTTCGGAAAGTTCCCATTTTTCGATGCAGTCGTTACTGCCCGCCAGGAGAAGGGCATTTTGCAGATCTCCCATTTTACGGATGTTGTCGCTGATCTCGCCGATCGAATTCAGCAGAGATTCCCGTAGCCAGTGACCTTTTTCCAGCGTTCGCGTCCAGACGGGCAGGTCAAAGCGGAGTTCGGTGATCGGAAATTCGCGGAGAAGCATTCCGAAAATTTCGCCGATATCATCGGAATTCAGTTCCGTGCAATTGACCAGTGCGACGGGCGCGCCGTATTTATGCTCCAGTTCATAGGCGAGACTGACGGCGCTTTCGTTTTCCGGGTGCGCGGAATTCAGAATGATGGCATACGGCTTTTCGGCCGCGGATAATTCGGCGGCCACACGGGCTTCCGCTTCTTCATAATCGGAACGCGGAATTTCGCCGATGGTGCCGTCGGTGGTGACGAGAATACCGATCGTCGAGTGTTCGCGGATAACTTTCCGCGTGCCGATCTCGGCGGCTTCGGCAAAGGGAAGAGGTTCCTCCGCCCACGGTGTATGTACCATGCGCGGCGCGTCGTTTTCCGTCGTGCCGAGCGCGCCGGGGACAATATAGCCCACGCAATCGACAAGGCGGACGCGCATGACGGTACTGCCGTCAAGCGAAACGGTGACGGCCTCGTCCGGTACGAACTTCGGTTCGGTGGTGGTGACGGTTTTTCCGGAGGCCGACTGCGGCGTTTCGTCGACGGCGCGCTGTCTGTCATATTCGTCGCGGATGGCGGGCAGAACGGCGACCTCCATGAATTTTTTGATAAAGGTGGATTTGCCGGTGCGTACCGGTCCGACGACGCCGATATAGATGTCCCCGTTTGTACGCTTGGCGATATCCCGATAGATGTTTTTATCGCTTGCCATGATTCTCCTCCGGTCGCAGAAGTTTTTTGTTACATTCTATGCGGCGTGTTCCGCGGTTATGACGACCGGAGCAATTTTCAGAGGCAAAGGCCGAATGTGCGGTTTACCGCTTCGGAGGCAATGGAAGACAGCGCCTCGGCGATAAGGTCGCATTCGCCCGGCGTTACATAACTCCCCTCTTCGTCTTTTATCGTTTTTTCGGTTTCCGGCGACAGTGTGTTTTCGGGGAGCGAAGACAGAATATCGCGGACAAGCGTGGCGGTATCCGTGATGGTGGGCATACCTATCGCAATAACGGGGACGCCGAGCGTTTCTTTTGTGACGGCTTTTCTCCTGTTGCCGATGCCGCTTCCCGGTTCTATGCCGGTGTCGGCAATCTGGAATGTGCGCCCGACGCGCCGGAACGAACGCGCCGCAAGAGCGTCAAAGACAATGACCGCGTCCGGCGAAAGAAGGGGAATCAGCGCCCGGATACGGTCGGAGGCCTCGATGCCGCTTTGCGAAAGAACCCCCGGCAAAAGAACCGAAAGAGCGGCACAGCCGAGTTTTCCGAAAAGCGCGGGTTCTTCCTCTTTAATATGAGCGGTGGCACGTATTTTTTCTCCCGTCAGAACGCCGACGGCATCTGCCGTAACGGAGCGGTTGCCGAGGCCGACGATAAGAAGCGTCATTTCCGCGGGATCGCGTTTGTCGGTCAGGCGGGAGACCATTGCGGCAAGTACGGCGGAGAGGCGTTCGGTCAGCACTTCTTTTTCACCGCCGTCGCATTGCGAAAGAGCGGGAAACGATAACGTTGTGTAGGTGCCGATCGGCTTGCCTATTGCGGCGGCCGCCTCGTCATCTTTTATAAAAAGCGTTTCTTCTTCAATGTTGCCGAAGGTCTCTTTTTTATTCTCTGTTCCGGGGAGCGTCAGGTCGGCGCGACGCCGCTCCGCGGCAAGGTCGGTGCGCGGAATACAGGACATGGGGAATCTCCTTTTGACGGATTTCGGACGCCATACGGTGGCCGTTATGTACAGTTTCCCCGACCCTATAACGGTTATTCATAAATTCTTCTCCGAATTTTGTGTATTATGCTTAAATATGGCTGCTTTGAATTGTGCAAGGCTCCGAAACGATAGAAAACGTATCAGTTTTTTATTGCAATTCGCCGAAATAGTTGTTATAATATCTTTATCTATATAAATATATCCGCCCGATACAGGTAAAATTTTTGGAGGACCCGCATTTATGAAACGTATTCTCTCCCTTATTCTTGCCGCGACATTGGTTCTTTCCTTGGCGTCGGCTATGGTTTCCTGCTCAAATAACGCAGGGGATCAGCAGTTTTCGGCCTATTTCGTCGGGAATCTGTATGACTTTGATCCGGCGGCCAACATCAATAATGATGACGCCGTAAAAGTTATGAATCTGATCTATGAGCCACTCTTTACTTATGACAAAAACGGCAAGATCATCGGCGGGCTTGTGGAAAAATATTCCTATAATAAAGAGACGCGCCAGCTGTCAATGACGCTTCGCAATACCTGTTGGAGTGACAACACCGCGATCGACGGCTATGACGTCGTATACGCGTGGGAACGGATTCTTGCCTGCGATTTTTCTACGCCGGCGGCCACACTGCTTTATGATATTGAAAATGCATACGAATGTAAAGAAAGCATGCTTGTGAACGGGAAACCTGTCGGACCGAACGACATCGGCGTGGAGGTCGACGTTCATGACTCCCGCAAAGTGGTTGTGACGCTGCGCGAGGGTGCGGATATTGACACATTCCTCCGTAACCTTACTTCCGTGGCGGTGACGGCGCTTGACGAAGACTGCGTGAAATCCGCTCCCGAATACTGGTCGAAGCGTACGGCGACGATCAAAACAAGCGGTCCTTTCGCGATTAAAACGCTTGACTATAACGTCGGCTACTTCACCATCGGACGTAACAATTATTACCGCGTTCCGGCGGAAGCCAAGAAGATTGACCTTACAAAGTATGTTCTTTCCGAAACGATTTCCACCGACTGGGTAACCGCCACCGACAGCGTCGGCAGTGCGTCTCTCCGTGTGAACCAGACGGATAAATTGGATGTTGCTTATGAGAGTTTCATGAACGGTCTGACGAAGGCCTACAGCGACACGATCTTCTATCTCGGCGAAATGACGCTGGAACAGCGCGCCGCGATCAAGAACAATCCGAACCTTAAAGTTGCCGACATGCTGTCGACTTATTCCTATGTTTTCAATCTGAAAAATCCGGCATCTCCGCTTGTGAAAGACGCCCGCGTGCGTATCGGTATCTCCAAAATGATCGACCGTGCGGCGGTAGTGGAAGCCGTCACATTCGGCAAAGCGGCCACAGGCCTTGTCTCTCCTGGCGTGTATAACGACAACAGCGCCAAGGCAGGCTTTCGCGCAACGGCGGACGCTACCGCAACGCTTCTTTCGTCCGACACCGCGTTTACGGAAGCAAGAAGCATGATTACCGCGGCGATCAGCGAACTTGACGCGGCCGGTACCGAGTATCCGAAAAACAGAGCCGGTAAAGCGACGCTGACTCTTCTTTGCCGCGACAGCGAAGAGGACGCCGCTATTGCAGAGATCGTGCGGGACGCACTTTCCGGTACCATCGAACTCAACATTGTATATCTTTCCTACACATATTTCAACGATCAGCTCAAGGATGTCGTCGGTACGGATCCGAAAAATACGACAATGATGGACGACGCGCTTTCTCTTGCCTATACCGATCAGGACGGCGCCATGTATTATTATTCGTATGATGACAGCGAACGCAAGAACCCGAAACAGTATGACATGATCGCCATGGATTATCAGATGATGTCCACTGACGCGTTTACGGCGCTGGCCGGATTTTCGACGCAGTATTGCGGTAACGGTATTGATACCGCGCTGGTAACGACAACGGACGGCAAAACCGTTATCAGTTACGAATTCAAGACCTCGTCCTGCGGCTTCAAAAATGCCGCTTATGACGCCAAAATCGACGCGGCATTCAAAGCCACGGACGCCGCCACCCGTGCGACGCTTCTCCATGAAGCCGAGGCCATTCTGCTCAGCCAGAATGTCGAAGATGACGCTATGCCGATCATTCCGATCATGTTCAACCAGAATTTTGCCTGCATCAACCCCGCGGTGACGGGGATCACCGTGTCGCCGAACGGTTGCTTCAATCTGAATCGTGCGGCAATCAAGAATTACAAGAATCTTGCAAATCAGGGCGACGATAAAAAATAAACAAACGGAACGGCAGGGAAGCCTCCGTGTTTGCCGACCGGCAACGGAGGAATCCCTGCTTTTTTTCCGAAAGGAGACAAAATGAAGATGAAAGACGGTTCCATGAACGACAGAACCGATATCAAGATATTTATTCTGTTTCTTCTGAATGAAATCAACGAGCCGCTGGATTATCCCACGATCGCGGACGTAATGGCCGAAAACGGCTATGTCGGTTCGTTCGACTTTGCCGAGGCTTTTTCCGAACTTTGCGACCGCGGACATATTCTTAAAAAGGAAGAAAACGGAAAGGTTTATTACGAGATTTCGGATACGGGGCGCATGGTGGCCTCGGAACTGCAAAGTGATCTTCTGGAATCCATACGTGAAAAAAGCCGCAGAACGACAATGCGTCTTTTGTCTTTACGTTCCAAAGGCCTGAAAGCAACAACCGAGATCCTTCCGCGCGAGGACGGTAAATACACCGTTATATGCGAGCTTGTTTCGCCGACCGGAGTGCTGTGCCGTACCGAGACCGCCGTATCCACAAAAGAAGAGGCGGCAAAATTCAAAAGAAATTTTGAAAAGAATCCTACATCGGCATACCGCGGCATTTATGCCGTGCTATCCGGAGAAGTGGACTATCTTCTCAGTTGATGGCAAAAATCCCTGAAACTTTTTATTTATCGAAAAGGAAAAGACAAATGAAAAACAACCGTGAAACGGAAAAAAGGATAAAAGAGCTCCTCGCACGCATGACATTTGCCGAAAAACTCGGTCAGCTTCGCCAGATGAATCTGACGGCGGCAAACGCAGATCAGGCGGTGGCGTTGGCAAAGGAAGGGCGGCTCGGTTCCGTGGTTCTCACGGCGTCGGCGTTCGCCGGAAACACAACCGGAACCGATATTGACCGCGACGCCATGACGGCGGTGCAGAATGCCGCCTGTCAGAGCAGAATCGGTATTCCCGTTCTGTTCGGCAAAGATGTGATACACGGCTATCGCACGATTTTTCCCATACCGCTCGCGCAGGCCGCAACATTTGACGCGGGACTTGTCCGGGAGGCGGCGTCGCGCATGGCCGCCGAGGCCTCTCGCAGCGGTATTCAGTGGACATATGCGCCGATGCTTGACCTTGCGCGCGACCCGCGCTGGGGGCGCATGATCGAATCGTTCGGAGAGGATCCCTATCTTTCCGCTTTGTTCGGAAAGGCCAGCGTGGAGGGAATTCAGGGAGACGATATGTCTGCCGACGATAAAATCGTAGCCTGCGCAAAGCATTTTGTCGGATACGGCGCGGCAGAGGGCGGCCGGGACTACAATAAGTCGGAAATCACCGATTATACTCTGCGAAACATGTATTTTCCCGCGTTCCGCGCAGCTGTTGACGCCGGAATCGGGACCTTTATGAACAATTTTGCGGATATTGGCGGGGAACCCTGCGTATTTTCAGAGTATCTGTTCCGTGAAGTTTTGCGTAAAGAATGGGGATTTGACGGTTTTGTCGTCAGCGATTGGGGCAGTATCTGCAACCAGATTGCCAAAGGATCGGCGGGCGATAAGCGCGAAGCCGCTTTACGCGCTATACACGCGGGCATTGACATGGAGATGGTGTCCACGGCGTACGAGGAAAAAATGGAAAATCTTGTCCGCGACGGCGACGTGGATATTTCTTTGATCGACGAGGCGGTGGCCAACATTCTGCGTGTCAAGATGCGCTCCGGTCTTTTTGAAAAGCCGTCGCTTCACCTCGGTGAATTGGATATATATCGTAAGGAAGATATGGATTTTTCCTTGGAAATCGCAAAGCAATGCATGGTGCTTCTGAAAAACGAAGACAATGTTTTGCCGCTTAAGAAGGGAAGCCGTATTTATGTCGGCGGTCCGTTCGCGGACGACACGCGCACCGTGCTCGGTAACTGGTGCCCCGGCGCTACGGACGAAAAAGTCCACCCCTTTTCCGCGTGCATGAAAGAGACTTTCGGCGATAACGTGGTTTCTTCACCGCTTGACGATTACGGGTATTTCATGGCGCGGCACAATGCGGATTACGCGGTACTGGCTGTCGGCGAGAGCTGGCGCGTTTCCGGCGAGGCGAACAGCATGGCTTCTGTGGAACTGTCTGCGCCTCAGCGCGAACTTGTACGTCAGATGCGTAAAATTGCCAAGAAAGTGATCCTTGTGGTGTTTGCGGGGCGCCCGCTTTCGCTCGCCGAGGTTGCGCCGTATGCCGACGCTATTCTGTACGCATGGCATCCCGGCACGCGCGGCACCGATGCCGCCGCGGCGATTCTTGCGGGAGAGTATAATCCGAGCGGACGGCTTCCCGTTTCCATGCTTCGTTCTACGGGACAGATTCCGACTTATTATAATCATCCGAAAGCGCAGTATCATTATCGGGAGTATCGTGATGAATTGCCGACGCCGCTTTATCCTTTCGGTTACGGCCTGTCGTATACGACGTTTTCTTACAGCGATATATCCGTTGACCGCAACGTCCTGTCGCTCGCCGATCTTGACGCCGGAAAAGCGTTTACGGTAACGTTTACACTTGAAAATACGGGGAACTTTACAGGAACGGAAGTGGCGCAACTATACGTTCGGGATATGGTGGCGCGGAAAACGCGACCCGACATGGAACTCAAAGGATTTGTGAAAACGGAACTGAAACCGGGTGAAAAGAAAACGCTCTCCATACAGGTGACAAAGGACGCGCTCGGCTATTATCCCGAAAAGACCTATGTGGTGGAACCCGGCGAGTTTGAACTCATGTTAGGGCGCGACAGCGAACAGGTTCTGTCAACGCTTAAGATTCGGGTTACCGGATAAAGGAAAATTCATGAATTTACATGATTGCGGGATCGTGCCGCTCTCGTTTTTTCGGCTCCCGCGATCATGTAATTTGCATGTAAAAAACATTTTCGTCAAAAAATATGTTAAATTTTTTTAAAAAGCCTATTGACAAAGGCCGGAATTTTGGATTATAATTAGGTAAAATGATTATCCGATGAGAAGGTCTCGGCATTGACGGTGGCGTATGATGGATGCGAAAGCGCTGAATACTTTGCTAAAGCGGACAAAGGAAGGCGACGGCATGTCGTTTTCCGCATTGTGCGAGGAATATATGCCGTTGATTGAAGCACAGGTTGCTTCGGTATCGAAAGGAGACCGTTCGCTTCGTGATGATCTTATGCAGGAAGCGCGTCTCGCGCTTTATCATGCAGCCTGCTCGTTCCGCGCGGGTCAGGACGTCACTTTCGGTCTGTATGCGAAAATCTGTATTCATAACGCGTTGGTTTCGCATATGCGCGCCGGAAACAAGTTGAATCATATCTGTTCGCTTGACGAACTTACGGAAAGCGGATATTTTTCCGAAAGCGCGGCGGAAAACGGAGACACGGCACTGAACCGTATGATCGACCGTGAAGATGAAGAAGCGCGTATACGGCAAATAGAAGCGGCGCTTTCCGACTTTGAACTGTGCGTGTTCCGTCAATATATGGCCGGTCTTTCCGCGGCTGAAATTGCAACGGCACTCGGCAAAACGCGGAAGTCGGTTGAAAATGCGTTGCAGCGCGGCATTGCCAAATTAAAAAACATACTTCGGTAACACGAAGTTCTATATGCCCAGGTAGCTTAAGGGAGAGCGTTGGTATCAAAGGCGTCGGTTGAAATCCGTCCAAGGGCAAAAATAACTTACCTATCTAAGAGAGGGAAAACACATGTACCAGGACAAGACTTTAAAGTGCAAGGAATGCGGCAAGGATTTCGTATTCACCGCAGGCGAGCAGGAATTCTATGCCGAAAAGGGCTTCCAGAACGAGCCTAAGAAGTGCAAAGAATGCCGTGCCGCAAGAAAAACTGCCATCAAAGGTCAGAGAGAGATGTTTGATGCTGTTTGCGCCGATTGCGGTGCTCCTTGCAAAGTTCCGTTCAACCCGACCGAAGGCAAGGCTGTATACTGCAGCGCTTGCTACGCCGCAAGAAGAGGCGAGAACAACTGATTCTCCCGCGTTGACGGTATGCGTTTGGGGGCGCTTTGCGCCGGATATGCCGGAAAACCGCCGTTTTCCGGCACGCATGCAAAAAAGAGTTCAGATATCTGAACTCTTTTTTGTCTATAGGCGCTATCGGCAAAATACCGGACTTGTGAACAGTGCGTTCAGCAATAGGTGATTTTCATTTCCGTGAAATTTTTCAGTCGCTTGCGGCGCATAAGAAGCGCACTGCGTTCAATGAAAAACTGATCGACCGCTTCCCAGAGAAAAACCCATGCGAAGATGTCGATACATTCGATCCACAGGTCGTTCAACTCACGCTTCCCGCAAACGAACATGAAGGCAAGCGCAAGGATGCCGATGAGAGTGAAGATGACGGATACAACGGTTTTTCGTTTCAGATTACGATTGGTTTCTTCCAGTTCGAGTGAAAAATAATTGGCGATCGCCTGCGTATACCGCGGTTTTTCTTCGTCGTCAATGCATGTGCTTTTTATTTGCAGATGAAGTTTTTCCCCCGGACGGTACGCATTGGCGCTGTTTTCAAGAAAATCCGCAACTTCGGTGGCAATGACGGGACGCCCTGTTTCGGCATAAGGGGACAAAAAGGCGCTGTCGTCATTGACCGTCATATGTATGGTGGCTGTCTGCTGTGAAAAAGTGGTGGTTTTCACGGTTTATCTCCTGTTAATTCGCCGGGAACGACAAGCGGCAACGGTATAAAACCATCTATATAACGGATAATAATTGTGTATTATCCGTTTTAAAATAAAATCATGCGCGTTTTTTGACAGTTCTTGCAGATATGTGTTGATTTTAACACGGCGGTGACGCTTGTGCTTCCGTTTTTTCGACATACATATTATAATGCAAACGGGTGTCATTGTCAACCGTGTTTATGATCACGAAATAAAAAATACAGGTTATGGTGTGAATTTATGCAGACGTTTATCAATTTGTGCCTGATATATATTGTGGGCGGGACTCTCGGTTGGATCACCGAGCTGATTTTTCGCCGTGTTGTTCATAAGAAGTGGATCAACCCGGGATTTCTTGTGGGTCCGAATCTGCCGCTTTACGGTTGCGGCGTTCTGTTCCTTTATATTATTTGTTCTTTGGATTACAGTTTTATACCGTCACCGGTCTTCCGCACGATTTTTGTGATTCTGTTTATCACGGCGGTTATGACGCTGATAGAATACTTTACCGGCCTTGTGTTCATAAAAGGCATGAATGTACAGCTTTGGGATTACTCCAAGCGGTGGGGGAATATCAAAGGCATTATATGTCCTTTATTTACCCTTATATGGGGCGCGGCTGGCGCTTTTTATTACCTTTTCTTACATTCCGCAATCGTGTCCGCTGTGGAATGGATAAATGCGAACATTATGTACTCATTTTTCCTCGGAATGTATTTTGGTGTGATGGTTATAGACATATTTTACTCTTTCCATGTTGTTTCGAGAATACGTGAGTGGGCGAAAGAACATGCGATTGTTGTCCGTTATGAGGAACTGAAACTGTCTATAAAGAACCGCGCGGAAAAGATTAAGCAAAGACGCAGTTTTATTCTCTCTTTCAAGAGCAAAACGGGCCTGAAGCAGGAACTGGACGATTATAAAGAGGATTATACGAAATAATCCGGCTTCCCGAGCGGCAGGAAAAAGGGCAAGGCGCTTTCG
>ULRP01060974.1_pt1 | contig 12925 bp, 8 predicted proteins | sample 1955521 | NCBI WGS metagenome assembly ULRP01 (sample SAMEA4835685, study PRJEB28245) | human gut metagenome | biome: gut microbiome; material: fecal sample | place: Denmark | collected 2008
GAAGATATCTTCGTAGTGCTCCATCAAGCCTCTGCCTGAGTTCTCGATGACATCCTTTGAATATTCGGCAGCTTTCTTCAAATCTTCCTGGTTCAGGGTGCCTGAAACACCAGCCTTGGTCAGATAAACCTTACTGAGCAAACCTTCTGCACTATAGTAGTCGATACGGCCTGTAGTGCTCTTTTCCTTAGGAAGAAGTTCCATCGCCTTTTCCAAGGTCATGATGATATACTCATATACATCAGCCTTTTCTACCTTGCTCAACTGGTTGTAGTCTCCTTTACCAAGCGTTTCTGAGTTGCTGTGGATGATAGGCACATCACCGAAGGTACGTACCAGGTAGAAGTATGCCATCGCCTTCCAAGCAAGACACTCGCCCATGCACTGGTTTTTTACCTTTTCTGAGGTGTTGATGGCGTTCTTCAATGATTCGTAAACGGTACTGCAGTGACCAATCTCTGCCCAGAGTGAGTAAGACATGTTTACCAGGTCCTCATCGGTACCATTGGTACTGAAGTTCATGTAAGGGATTGAGCCCCAATACATATTACCCGACATAACCTCACCAACCTTGATGAAACCACGCTGGAAATCATACCAAGGTGAGTTGTAGAGATAGTTTACGCCAGAGATGCAGGAAGCATCACCGTTGTAATAGTTCTCTGTGTTGTAATTGTCCTCTACAGGTTTGTCAAGGAAGTCTCCGCAAGAGGTCATTCCCATACCGAGGAGCATTACAAATGCTGTATATTTAATGTTCTTAAATTTCATAACTGTTCGTTTTGGATATTAGAATGATAAGTTCAAACCAAATGTAACGGTGGTTGGAGAAGGGTAGCGACCGAAGTCCAGACCATATACATTAGCACTCTGAGTAGAGAGACCTACCTCTGGGTCGTAACCGTTGTAACCGGTGATGGTGAAGAGGTTAGATGCTGTGAGAGTCAGTCGGAGATTGGTCAGACCAATCTTCTGGATGAGCTTCTGGTCGAATGTGTATCCCAGAGCCATGCTCTTCAAGCGGAGGTATGAACCATCCTCAATATAACGGTCGCTGAATGCGTCGTTATCGTTAGGGTCGTTGATGGATGCACGTGGGTACATCGAGTTTGGATTGTCAACGGTCAGATTAGAGATGTTGTCATACCAGTTACCAGTCTGGTTACCATCCTTGGCTACGAGGTGAACTCGCTTGTTGACATCCTTCAACTGGTTGCTCCATGGAGAGTTCATGTGAGTCATCTTCATGTTCAGATAGTTGGCTACCTTGGCGCCTACAGAACCGTTGATGAAGATATTCAGGTCGAAGTTCTTGTAGCGGAAGGTGTTGTTCCATCCGAAGGTCCACTTAGGGAGTGGAGAACCGATGTTGGTCTTATCATTCTCATCAATCTTGCCATCTTTGTTGATGTCCTTGTACTTCAAGTCACCTACGTAGGTGGTGTTGCTGCGGCTGAACTTAGATGGGTCGTCAATCCATGCATAGTGCTTGGTGCCATCTGCATCTGTTGTTACAGAGATTGGGTTGTTCTTCTGCAGGGTCTGTACTGGAGAACTGATGATATCGTTGTAATCCTTATATACTCCCTCTACTACGTAACCGTAGAAGTTGTAGAGTGATTCGCCTGGTGTAGAACGGGAAACAACGTCGCTCCACTGTCCCTTACCGAGCAATGCGGTACTGCCGGAAAGACTCTTCAGTTTGTTCTTGTTGATAGAGATGGTGACGTCTGAACTCCAGTCGAAGTCCTTGGTGACGATAGGGTGGGTGTTGAGGGCAATCTCAAGACCGGTATTCTCAATGTTGCCATAGTTTCCGTATGGTGCAGCGAGGGCTGAAGATGCATTACCGCTGGTACCCATGATGGAAGGCAGGTTGAGCTGCATCAGCATGTCCTTACTCATCTTCTTATACCAGTCTACGGTCAGGTTCACACGGCTGTTGAAGAAACCGAGGTCGAGACCTACGTTCCACTGTTCCTGAGTCTCCCACTTGATGTCAAGGTTCTTCAGGTTGGCAGGACGGAAGCTGGTACCCAGGGCTGTATCCATGGTGCTCATCGCAGAACCCCACTTGTAACCACCGATATTGGAGTTACCTGTCTGACCCCAACCGAGACGCAACTTACCATTGCTCAACCACTTGATGCTCTTCATGAACTGCTCGTTGGTGAAACGCCAACCCAAAGCCAATGAATGGAAACCTGCCCAACGGTTGTTTGGACCGAAGTTAGAGCTACCATCATAACGATAGGTATAGGTAGCGAGATAACGGTCGTCGTAGTTGTATGTCTCACGGGTGAAGAAGGAAGCCATGGAAGAACTTCCCCAACCAGCACCAATCTGAGGATCACCCTGACCCAAAGCTGGATTGTGAACTACATCGTTAGGAAGGTTGGTATTGAATACTGATGTATAATCATATTTTGATTCCCAGCACTCCTGTCCGAGCATAGCTGTGATACTATGTTTGCCGATAGTTGTAGAATATTGCAGATAGTTGTTCAATGACCAGAAGGTATTGCTGTTCTTCTGCAGACGGCTTTGGTTGCTCTGACGCTTCCAGGTTCCGAGGTCAATCATCGGATTATAGGTCTCACCTTTGGATGCACCGATATCGAAACCCAACTGGCTGTGCCAGGTCAAGCCCTTCATCAGGGTGATATCTGCAAAGACACTACCATTCAAGCTTTGGCGGTCGAGCAGAATATCGTCTTTCATAGCCATGGCGATAGGGTTAGGATTGGTGAATCCTTCCTTAGATACGCTTGAGTAGCCGCCATCAATATTGTAAATCTGGATATCTGGAGGTGTAGTCAATGAGTAGTTGATCAAACCTTCTTCACCGTCTGCCAGCTTCAAGCTTTCTGATGTCTTTGAATAAGTTGCGTTCAAGCCGAGCTTGAACCATTTCTTCAACTGTGCAGAGAGGTTCACACGCATAGAGTAGCGCTGGAATTCAGATCCGATGATGGTACCATCCTGGTCTGTCCAGTTGCCTGAAATATAGTAGTTTACCTTATCTGTACCACCCTCTGCGGCAATCTGGTGAGACTGCTGCCATGCTGTCTGGAAAATAGCATCCTGCCAGTTGGTACCGATACCGAGGATAGATGGGTCGCTATATACAGGGTCTGGCTTGGAGATTTCGCCCTGGTTAGCCAAATCGTTATAATATTCTGCAAACTCGCGCAAGTTCATGATATCCAGGCGCTTGTTCTGTCGGCTTGCAGCTACGCTACCGGTATAGGTAAACTTAGCTTCGCCTGCCTTACCCTTCTTGGTAGTAATCAAAACGACACCATTGGCACCCTGAGCACCATAGATAGCAGTAGCAGAAGCATCCTTCAATACCTCCATGCTCACGATATCGCTAGGGTTGATCAAAGAGAGAGGAGATACAGCTGAGTGAGAACCGTTACCGAGCTTATCACCCAAACCGAGTGATGCACCGCTGTTGCTCTGAGAGTTGAAGATGACACCATCTACAACGTACAATGGTTCAGAATTGGCATTGATGGTAGCGATACCACGAACGCTAACGGTTACGGCAGAACCTGGCTGACCGGATGTCTGGACAGCGTTTACACCTGAAATCTTTCCCTGGAAAGCCTGGTCAACGTTGGTAATAGGAGTCTGCTTCAATGTCTTTTCGTCCATAGAAGCGGAAGCACCGGCGAGGTCGCTCTTCTTCATGGTACCATAACCTACAACCACTACTTCCTGAAGATTGTTGTTGTCTTCGGTCAAAGTAATGTCGTACTTGTTCTGACCGCCCACCTTGAATGATTTGGTGAGGTAGCCTACGTAAGTTACTTCAACGGTCTGTCCGGCAGCTACATTCAGCGTGTAGTTGCCGTCCATATCTGTGACAGCGGCATTTTTGGTGCCCTTTACTTTTACGGTAGCACCGATGATAGGACCCATTGCATCGGATATGTTACCTGTAATCTTCTTTGTTTGTTGTACAGCCTGGCTCGTTGTGATTTGGGCTGCGAAAGTTTGCTGAGGAGAGATGCCGAGAAGACTTAGGGCAGCTACGCCAGCAAGCAACTTTTCTCTACTTTTGATGTTCATAAATTTTTTGTTAGTTGGTTAAAACAGTTTGGCGTTTCCTCTGTCTGTCGAGTCGTTCTCGTTTGAACATTTCATATTCGAGTTACTCTCGTCATTTGGAGGAGATTCCAAAACGGATAATCGCTCTCTGGTTCTTCCTTTACCCATACTTCTTAACGGGCAGGAAAGCAAGAGGCTAGCTCTAGGTTGATTTTTCTAGTTTCATTGTTGTTATTACTTTTTATGTTGTTTGTATTTTTGTAATTTCTTATCTTTCAGACTACTTTCGTATTCTGCTGCAAAGATAGTAGTTTTTTGTAGAAAACCTTGTACCTATTTTGCTAATTACTGATACTTTTCTGCTTTATAGCAAATATGATGCTTTTTTTCTTGTTTTGCATGCTGTAGAGTGTATGTTTTACATTTTATTTACGGTTTGCTTGACTTGTGTTAAGAATAAGAGGCTTTTCTGTGCCGATCTTGTTATAATAACGTATAAAATCTATATATATTATAAGGTTCGCGTACATTATATTATATATATCAGGAAATAGGTGTAGGCATATCTTCTAGAATGTAATAGATAGACTTGCAAAAGAATACTGTTTCTATGCATTTTCTGCACTTTTTATACTTTGAAATGAAAGTACGTTTATTCGGCAAAATAGTGCATGGATTTATCGAAAAAAATGCCTAACTTTGCAACCGTAAAACATAACAGTGTAACTAACAATATGGACATAAAAATGAAGAATTGTAATACAAAGGTTTTTAGGTTAATAATTATAAGTGTTCTGATAAGTGCGCTGGGTTCTCTGAACCTTTGCGCACAAATCAGAGGCAACAATATTGTGATTTCGGTTACACCTGATCATCAGGATTGGAACTACAAAGTGGGTGAGAAAGCTAACTTCACTGTCAATGTGAGAAAGAGCGGAACGCTTCTTGACAATGTCAAAATTGACTATGAAGCTGGTCCGGCAATGTTTCCGGAAGTGAAGAAGAGTGCTGTTCTGAAAGACGGAACCATGAAATGGAGTGGGGCGCTCAAGCAGCCGGGCTTCTATCGCTTCAAGGTGATAGCTCATGTAGATGGCAAGAATTATGAGGGACTTTGTACTGCAGGTTTCTCTCCAGAGAAGATCCAGCCGTTTGCCAAGGAACCGAAAGACTTTGATGCTTTCTGGAAGAAGGCATTGGATGAGGCAAGACAGAACGATCTGAATCCTACCAAGGTGCTCCTCCCAGAGCGTTGCACCAAGGATAAGAATGTATATGAAATCAGCTATAACAACAACCGCTGGGGCTCTAAGATGTATGGCATCCTGAGTGTTCCGGTCAAGGAAGGTAAATATCCTGCTCTTCTCCGTGTTCCTGGTGCCGGTGTCCGCCCTTATGCTGGCGATACCTATACAGCTCCTGCTGAGTGCATCGTGCTCGAAATCGGTATTCACGGTGTTCCTGTTACCATGGAGCAGAAGGTATATGATGATCTTGCCAATGGTGAACTGAATGGTTACTGGGATACCAATCTCGAAAATCCGAACCGCAACTCTTATAAGAGAGTCGTAACCGGGGCTGTTCGTGGTGTGGATTATATCGCATCTCTTCCAGAATGGAATGGCAAGACCATCGGTGTGACCGGTTCTTCTCAGGGAGGATTCCTCTCTCTCGCTGTGGCAGCTCTCGATAAGCGCATCACCTTCCTGGCTCCTGTTCATGATGCTATGTGCGATTATGAGGCTGAGATTCACGGAGTTGCTGGCGGTTGGCCACACTACTTCTATAAGGAAGACAAGGCACAGGGTGCTGCCTGGAAAGAGCAGAAACTGACTGATTTGGAGAAGGCGCGCCTCGAAGGAGCCCGCTATTATGATGGTGCCAACTTCGCCCGTCGCATCACTTGTCCGGGTTGGTATAGCTTCGGATATAATGACGAGGTGGTTCCTCCTACATCATCTTACGGACTTTACAATAGCGTAAAGGCTCCTAAGACCTTAAGTCTCTATCAGATGACTGGACATTTCTGGTATCAGGAGCAGTGGGATGAATGGCAGCGATTCATCGAAGCGCAGCTTCGAAAGTGAAGAGTGAAGAACGAAGAGTGAAGAAACAACGTTCGGCGTCCGAATGGAAAGCCAATTCAAATGCTAATAACTTAACATTTTAAAGATATGGTATTGAAGAAATATTTATTGAGTGCAGCTTGTCTGCTGGCGATGCAGGGAGCAATGGCTCAGGTGGACGGTGTCACTGGTGCATCAGTCCAGGCTGCCAATACATCCTGCTGCAAAGGCAAGAAAGATTGCAGCAAAACACCTGCAGGACAGCTGAAGACTCGGTTGCAGAAATTATTAAGCAAGGGTATCATGTTGGGGCATCAGGATGACCCTGTGTATGGTACCACCTGGAAATGGGATGAAGGAAAGAGCGACGTGCTCCTCACTACGGGCGACTATCCTGCAGTGATGGGATTCGACCTCGGTAAGATAGAACTCGACAGCAAGGAAAATCTCGACGGCGTTCCTTTCGACCGTATGAGAAAAGAGATTCTGGCTCAGCATAAGCGTGGCGGTATCGTTACCTTGAGTTGGCATCCATGGAATCCGGCAACAGGAGAGAATGCCTGGGATCCGAAGGGGGATGCCGTAGCTGCTGTTCTTGACGGAGGTGCTCAGCAGCAGAAGTTTGATGCATGGCTCAAGAAAGTATCAGATTTCATCCTCTCATTAAAGAATGATAAAGGACAACTCGTTCCCGTTATCTTCCGCCCATGGCATGAGATGAATGGCGGATGGTTCTGGTGGGGAGTCAATAGTTGTACACCTGCGCAATACAACCAACTTTACGCAAAAACCTATCACAGACTTACTGAAGCGGGGTGTAGCAACATCGTATGGGCTTGGTCGCCAAACTTGGGAGACGAGAAGAACGTTGATGCTTTCTTGGAGCGTTATCCTGGTAATGAGTTCGTTGATCTGGTAGGCGTTGACATCTATGAGTTTGACAACAATGATGCCAACTATCAGAAGAATCTTACCGAGACATTGGATGTGATGATGCTGGCTGCCAAGAAGATCAACAAGATTCCTGCGCTCTCCGAAACAGGATGCCGAGGCATTTCGCAGAAGCAGAACTGGTTCACCCAGACTCTTTGGCCAGTACTTCAGAAGTATCAGTTGAGCTACGTTCTCTTCTGGCGCAATGCTTGGGACAAACCTCAGGAGGAAGCTTATCTTCCAGGAGTGGGTGATGGAGCCATCGTCAATGACTTCAAGGCATTCAAGAACGAAAAGAAAGTCCTTTTTGTCAAAGACATCAAGAAAGTTAAGTGATGAACGAAGAGTGAAGAGTGAAGAATTCAATAGTCTTTACTAATCATAAAGTTCAAAGTTCAAAGTTTAAAGTTCAAAGTAAAAAATATTATGACAACATTTCAAGAAAAAGTGAAGGCTCTCCGTGCTCATCATGAGGAATTGTTGAGCCGTAAGAATGAACCGGTAGAGTGGGGAAATGGAATCTACGAGAAGTATAAGAACCCTATCCTCACCGCAGAACATACACCATTGGAGTGGAGATACGACTTCGATGAGAAGAGTAACCCATATCTGATGCAGCGTATCATGATGAACGCTACCCTCAATTCGGGTGCCATCAAGTGGAACGGAAAGTATCTCCTCGTTGTTCGTGTGGAGGGTGCTGACCGCAAGAGTTTCTTTGCTGTAGCTGAGAGCCCTAACGGTATCGACAACTTCCGTTTCTGGGATGAGCCTATCACCATGCCTGAGGATGTGGTTCCTGCTACCAATATCTATGATATGCGACTTACCGCCCATGAGGATGGTTATATCTATGGTGTGTTCTGTGCTGAGCGTCATGATGATGACCAGCCTGGTGACCTCAGTGCTGCAACAGCAACAGCTGCTATCGCCCGTACCAAGGACTTGGTTAACTGGGAACGTCTTCCTGATTTGAAGACCAAGAGTCAGCAGCGCAATGTGGTTCTCCACCCAGAGTTCGTTAATGGCAAGTATGCTTTCTATACCCGTCCACAGGATGGTTTCATCGATACAGGTTCAGGCGGTGGTATCGGCTGGGCATTGGTTGATGATATCACCAACGCTGAAATCAAGGAAGAGAAAATCATCAATGCCCGTCACTATCATACCATTCAGGAGGTGAAGAACGGTGAGGGTCCTCATCCTATCAAGACAGATAAGGGATGGTTGCACCTGGCTCACGGTGTTCGTGGCTGTGCCAGCGGTCTCCGTTATGTGCTCTATATGTATATGACATCTCTTGAGGATCCTACAAAGGTGATTGCAGAGCCAGGTGGATACCTTCTCGTACCGGAAGGTCCTGAGTATATCGGTGATGTAATGAATGTTGTTTTCACCAATGGTTGGATTGCAGATGAGGATGGCAAGGTATTCATCTACTATGCTTCTTCTGATACAAGAATGCATGTAGCTACTTCTACCATCGACCGATTGGTAGACTACTGCATGAATACACCAAAGGATGATTATCGTACTCAGTTCTCTGTAGAGAAGATCAAGGCTTTGGTCGCAAAGAATAAGGAAACATTAAATAAGTAATTTTTTATAGGTATTAAGATTGTAGGGATTCTTTACCCTCGTACGTATTATAAATATGTACGAGGGGTGAATCCCTTTTTCGTACAATTCAAAGTTCAAAATTCAAAGTTCAAAGTAAAACAATGGCTAGTATAAAAGAAAAAATTGCTTATGCACTCGGTGATGCCGCTGCCGGTGGTATCGTATGGAAGGTGATGTCTATTGCATTTCCTTTATTTTTTACCAATGTTTTCGGACTCTCTTTTGCCGATGCTGCGGTGCTGATGCTCGTGGCTCGTATGTTCGATGTCGTTACCGACCCGCTGATGGGTAGTCTTGCCGACCGTACCCAGAGCCGTTTCGGCACCTATCGTCCTTGGCTCATCTATGGTGCCATTCCTTTTGGATTGATATTTGCCCTCTTGCTCTACACACCAGACTTTGGTCCTGTAGGCAAGCGAATCTATGCTTATGCCCTCTATCTCCTGATGATGGCGGTATATACTATGGTGAATGTTCCTTACGGTTCATTGCTCGGTGTGATGACCGAAGATGATGATGAGAAGAACCAGTTCTCTTCTTTCCGTATGGTGGGAGCTTACGCAATGGGTTTTGCAACCCTGCTTTCCTTCCCATATCTCCAGAAGATGGTTGGTGGAAATGCTGCTCATCAGTATGCTGTCATTGGTGCCGTACTCGGTATCATTGCTGCTGTGATGACCTTGGCTTGTGGACTCCTCACCAAGGAACGTCTCAAGCCAAAGCGTGCAGAGAAGTTCTCTTTCAGACAGTTTGCTGACCTCGTTCACAACAAGGCATGGCTCTATATGACTGCCATCGCAGTCTGCACCAACTTTTTCAACGGTTTCCGCTATGCTGTAGCTGGATATATGTTCGATTACTGTCTGCATGGCAATGTAACCATCGAGGGATTGATTATCAACTATACCGTATTCATGGCATTCGGTGAGGTAACCTGTATGATTTTCGGAGGTGTTTCTCCTTGGTTTACCCGTAAGGTAGGCAGCAAGCGCATGGCTTTCTTCTGGGCAGCCGTTCTCTGTCTGGTACTCTCTGTGGCATTCTTCTTCATCCCGATGAATCCATCTTATATCTGGGTGATGATTGCCTTGGTTGTCCTGACCTCTGTAGGTATCGGTATCTATTCTCCATTGATGTGGTCTATGTATGCCGATGTAGCCGACTATCATACCGAGCATTTCGGAACCTCAGCTACTGGTTTGATTTTCTCATCAGGTACGATGAGTCAGAAGTTTGGTACCGCCATTTCCGGTTCTCTTATCGCCCTTTTCCTGGGTTGGGCCGGTGCCAACATGATTACAGACGATATGGGTAATACGATGATTGATCCTGCCAGTGTCACCGACTCTGTGCTCTCGATGGTATGGTCACTCTTCTCACTCTTCCCAGCTGTCATAGCTTTCCTGTTGATGGTACTTTCCTGGAAGTTCCCTATCAAGAAGTAGAATGAAATACGACTAATAATCACTATAGGAAAATGGAAAACTTGAAAGAAACAATGAAGGATGTCTTGGAGAACAACATCCTCAACTATTGGATTCACAAAGTGAAAGATGAAGAAAACGGTGGCTTCTACGGACGTGTAGATGGCAACGACCAGGTACACCCGGAAGCTGAGAAAGGCGCTGTGATGAATGCCCGCATTCTCTGGGCGTTCTCTGCTGCCTACCGTGTGTTGAAGAAACCGGAGTATCTGGAGGCTGCCACCCGCGCCAAGGAATATGTCCGTGATTATTTCCTGGACAAGGAATATGGCGGCATCTACTGGAGCGTAGATTGCAAGGGCAATCCGCTCGATACCAAGAAGCAGACCTATGCCATAGGCTTTGCCATCTATGGTTTCTCGGAGTATGCTCGTGCCACAGGCGATCAGGAAGCATTGGATATTGCCATCACCCTGTATCATGACATCGAGAAGCATGCTTTTGATGCCAAGAACAATGGTTATATCGAAGCTTTGACCCGTGAGTGGAATCCGATTGCCGACATGCGTCTCTCGGATAAGGACGAGAATGGTTCCCGCACGATGAATACCCATCTCCATATCATTGAGCCTTACACCAACCTCTATCGCGTTTGGAAGACTCCGGAACTGGAGAAGAGCATCCGCAATCTTCTCGATATCTTCACCGATAAGTTGCTCAATAAGGAAACTTATCACCTCGACCTCTTCTTCAATGATGAGTGGGAGGGCAAGAGAAATATAGAGAGTTACGGTCATGACATCGAGGCATCCTGGTTGCTCCACGAAACCGCCCTCGTATTGGGTGATAAGGAGGTGCTTCATAAGATTGAGCGCCTCATCCGCCGTATTGCTGAGGCTGCCGATGAAGGTTTGCGCCCTGATGGCAGTATGGTTTATGAGCATTGGAAGGATGGCGATAAGTTCGATCTGCAGCGCCAGTGGTGGGTGCAGTGTGAGAACATCATCGGTCATATCGATCTGTACCAGTATTTCCGTACCGAGGAGAATCTGCTGGTTGCCATCCAGGGCTGGAATTATGTGGCAAAGAATCTGATGGATGCCAGAAACGGTGAGTGGCACTGGGCTATCCTCGAAGATGGCACAGTTAATACTGTAGATGATAAGGCTGGTTTCTGGAAATGTCCTTATCACAACACCCGTATGTGTCTCGAACTCATCGAACGAGACTATTAGACAGAAACATACATTTGAATAGTTGATTTTATAAGTTGATCCTGCAGTTTTGCAGATTATGCTGTTTTTTATTCTTAATAGGGAATAATTGGCGTAATTTGCGAAATCTGCGGGACTTTTTTTGTTTATACCAAATATTTATTGTAATTTTGCAGTCAATGCAGGGCGCTAGCCCCATGATTAAATATTAAATGTAAATTATTCATTCAAAATAAATGTATATAGCAATAGCAGGAAACATCGGTAGCGGTAAGACCACGTTGACCAAGATGCTCGCCAAACACTATGGCTGGAAGAAGTATTTGGAGCCCGTGGCTGATAACCCCTATATCGATGACTATTACAAGGACATTCCCCGATGGGCACTCAACATGGAAGTGTTCTATCTCAAGCAGCGATTCAAGAATCTGCTCGAAATCCAACACAGTACGGAGACGGTCATCCAGGACCGTACCATCTTCGAAGGTGTATATGTCTTTGCAGCCAACAACCGCAGAATGGGCAATATGGACCAACGCGATTATGAAACCTACATGGAACTCTTCGAGTCGATGATGGAAGTGGTAGAGATGCCGAAACTCATGATTTATCTCCGTTCCTCAGTCCCTCATCTTGTCAAGAATATACAGAAGCGGGGACGCGACTATGAACAGAAGATGCCAATTGATTATCTGGAAGGTATCAACAACCTTTACGAAGATTTCATCATGAACAAATATAAAGGGAATGTACTCATCGTAGAAGTAGATGATCTCGACTTCGAGCACAACCCCAAGCAGTTTGGTGACATCATCGATAAGATTGATGCCAAGCTCTTCGGCTTCTTTTCTGAAAGGTAAAAGGGCTTTTAAAGGTAAAAAAGTAAAAGGGTAAAAAAGTAAGAGCAAGAAGAGCTAATCATAAAGTTCAAAGTTCAAAGCTCAAAGTTTAAAGTAAAAAAAGATGCATATAGCAATAGCAGGAAATATAGGTAGCGGCAAGACCACATTAACCAAGATGCTTGCCAAAAGATATGGTTGGAAGGCAAACTTCGAACCTGTGGATAATAATCCGTATTTAGCTGATTATTATAAGGATATGGAAAGATGGTCGTTCAATCTTCAGATCTATTTCTTGAACAAGCGATTCCACGATGTAGTGGAAATCTCCCGTTCAGAACAGACCATCGTACAAGACCGTACCATCTTTGAGGATGCCCGCATCTTCGCTCCAAATCTTCATGACATCGGCATGATGAGTGATAGGGATTTCAAGAACTATACCGATCTCTTCGATCTGATGATCAGTCTAGCTCCCAGACCTGATGATTTACATCAAGAGCAGCATTCCTACGCTCGTCAAGCACATCGAGAAGCGAGGCAGAGATTTCGAGAAGAGTATCCGCATCGACTATCTCCAGGGCTTGAATAACCGTTACGAAGAATGGATCAAGAGTTATAAGGGCCGCCTCATCATCATCGATGGTGATAATTTGGAGTTTGGTGAGAATCCGGAAGATTTCCGCAAGGTTACCGATCTCATTGATGCAGAGCTTTTCGGGCTTTTTTAGAGAAGAGTTATGCTATGAACTTATCCTTCCTCTTCATGGAGG
>ULRP01003793.1_pt1 | contig 12923 bp, 10 predicted proteins | sample 1955521 | NCBI WGS metagenome assembly ULRP01 (sample SAMEA4835685, study PRJEB28245) | human gut metagenome | biome: gut microbiome; material: fecal sample | place: Denmark | collected 2008
TCAAGCGAAAGCATCGAGAAGCCCGAAAAAGGCTTCAAATTCAAGCTCGGCTTCAACGCCGTTGTCGGCGTAAAATAAGAGCAGGATAAGGGGGAAAGATATGGGATCGGAATTCGGTTTTGCGGGTCTGCCCGCCTATGAGGGCGGCTCACCCATAGATGAAATATTCAATTGCGGCGGCGCGCTTGCGGACGACACCGACTCCGCTACGCCCGAGGACGCATATATGCAGATAGTGCGGGACACTTCCGAGGATGAATTCCTCGCCTACTGCCGAAAGCTCGAGTCGGAGGGCTTCACCGCCGTCTATGACCGCGGGAATTCCGCCGGGCTTTACCGCCAATATGAAAGAGGCGGCAGGCTCGTCTATACTTATTATATCTATGCCGAGCGCACGACAAGGATAATCTCGGAGGGGCGCACCTGCACCATCGTCGAATTCTCGGGCGGCGGCGAAAGCACGCTCGGCGACACGGCGCTGATGCAGTTCAGCCTCTACTATTCTGATATGATCCACGGCACGACCTGCGACTGCGGCATGATGTATGTATTACGGCTGCGGAACAACGAGCTTATCATCGTTGACGGCGGCGAATACGAGCAGAGCACCGAGGAGGCGGTCAATGAATTCATGGAGCGCATACATGCCCTGACCGGCACGCCGAAGGGCGGCAGGATAACGATAGCCGCATGGTACTGCACCCACGACCATAACGACCACATGGACTTTTTCTCAAAGCTCATTCGCTTCCGTTCGGACGAGCTGGAGCTGAAGCGGGTGATGTTCAACCTGCCGTCGGCGAGGCTTCAGCCGCACAGCGACCCCTGCACCGCCCGCATGAGGAGCAGGATAAGCAAAGCATATCCGAATGTCAAGTTTCTGAAGCTCCACACGGGTCAGCGCTTCACGCTCGGCAACGCGGCAGTCGAAGTGCTTGTCACCCACGAGGATATCCTGCCGAGACACCTTGCCGAGGGTATGTATTACGACGGCGTGAACGAGACCTCGACGATACTTAAAATAGAGTTTGAGGGTCAGTCGATACTCTTCCTTGCGGACGCCATTGACACCGTCGGCGAGATATTCCGCGAGCGCTTCGGCGGCGTGGGGCTTGAATGCACCTATCTCCAGGCGGCGCACCACTGCATAAACAGGGTCGAGGATATCTATAATTCAGTCAAGGCAAAGGCTATCCTGATCCCTCAGTGCAGATATATCGCCGAGAGCCGCCACTACGATAATTACCGCCTCATCTGTGACTGCTACGGCGCGGAGAATACCTTCTTCGCCGGCGACTGCACCCGCATATGCTTCACCGACGGCCAAACCTCCCGCGTCGAATATTACCCCACCGTCGGCGGCAAATACGACGGCTCGGAATATTGATCCGATATACTAAACCCGCCCCTTCGCCATGTAAATCACAGCAAAGGAGCGGGTCGTTTTATATGATATTTTAATATAATCAAAATGTATGGAGTTGGTTATTATGATGCCTCGTGCTATAGAATACCGAGAATATAAGCCAAGCGATATAGGGTATGTCAGAGATATTATTGAATATGATTTGGGATACAGTGTTTTGCCTGATGAGCTTGAGGGCAGGATAAATGAAATGCTTTCCCGCAATGATTACAAAATCTTTGTCGCCTGTGACGGAGAAAAAACAGTCGGATTTGTCGGTATGGTTTCATTTATCGCATTTGAACTGAAAACCAAGGCCGCAAAGATCACCGCTCTTGCCGTTTCCATGGAATACAGAAAAAACGGTATCGGCACCAAGCTGCTGAATTTAGTCGAAAACTATTGCAGAAGCAACAATATAGGCTTAGTGTCACTGAACAGCGGCTTGCCGAGGGAGGGCGCTCACCTTTTTTATGAATCCAAGGGCTATATCAAAAAGAGTTATGGATTTGTTAAACAAATAAAATATTAAATTATCAAAATGGCCGGACTTTTTTGTAAATAAAAACAGATCCTACCCCGATATCAAAATCAGAGTAGAATCGTGGTGGAAGAGGGTGGATTCGAACCACCAAAGTCGATGACGGCAGATTTACAGTATGCTCCCTTTGGCAGCTCGGAGTTCTCAAAACCCCCTCGCCGCCGGGTCGGATTATTCCCCGTCGTAATAGTCCACGTCGCCTGCCTGCGGATAGAGCTTGTTGATTCCCATGCCCCAAACGCCTATTTTATCAGAGTCGGGGTAGCCGGTAACATCCACATCGTGTACCACATCAAAGTCGATATAAACCAGGTTTTCCGTTTCGGAGGAATTAGTCAGTTTATGAGCGCATTCCTCACCGGTAGGGAAGAACAGAAGATCTCCCGCGCCGACTTTGCTCTCGCCGCTCGGAGTTCTCAAAATCCCCTCGCCGCTGATAATGTAGAAAGTTTCCTCATTGTTGTGGTGGAAATGATAAGGGTATGCCGCCTTCTTCGGAGGTATCTCATAAACACTGACCGAAGTGTTCTTGGCTTCTCCAAAGGACACAAATTTGCGGCGATAATATTCGTATCCCTCATGTTCGTTTTTATGACTTTGGGGGATATTGTCGATCGATTCGTGTTTGATCTCGCTCATAGATCGTTTTCACCTCATATCAATAACTTCATGCGTCGATTATTGTTTGGACAATAGGCATACCGTCTCGACATGGCCTGTGCGGGGGAACATATCGACGGGGGTAGCTTTCACGGCGGAATAGCCGAGGGAGGCGAAGGCACCGCAGTCACGGGCGAGGGTAGCGGGGTCGCAGGAGACATAGACTATGCGCTCGGGCTGCATTGCTGCGGCGGTCTCGAGCATATCGGGCGAGCAGCCCTTTCTCGGCGGGTCGAGCACTATCACATCGGGTCTCACGCCCTTTGACTTTATTATCTGAGCCGCCGCGGCAGCGTCGCCGCAGATGAATTCCGCATTCTCTATGCCGTTCAGGCGGGCGTTCGCTTTGGCGTCCTCTATCGCCTCCGGCACGATCTCGACGCCTATCAGCTTCTTTGCATTTGACGCCATGGAAAGCCCTATCGTGCCCGCCCCGCAATAGAGGTCGAGCACCGTTTCGTTCCCCGTCAGCGAGGCGTACTCCGCCGCCTTGTTATACAGCCGCTCCGCCTGAGTGCGGTTGACCTGATAAAACGACAGCGGGGATATCCTGAATCTCAGCGAGCAGAGGATATCCGTGATGCAGTCGCTGCCCCAAAGGGTGCGGCATTCGCCGCCGAGAATGACGTTTGTATCCTTAATGTTGCTGTTTATGATTATGCTTTTTATGTTTTGATTTCGGCTTGTCAGCATTTGGACGAGCTTGTCTTCGGCGGGCAGGCTCCTGCCGTTTATCACGGCGCACGCCATTATCTCGCCGCTCTTCTCCCCTTTGCGGAGATAGATATGCCGCAGCAGGCCCTTATGGGCCGTCTCGTCGTAGACGGGCACGTTGAACTGCTTTATATAATCGGTGAATACGCCGAGGATATCCGCAAATTCCGTCGGCTGAAGCAGGCAGTCCGGGCAATGCACCACTCTGTGGCTGTGCGGCGAGAAAAAGCCTATCTTCAATTCGCCGTCCTGCATTGAAACGGGGTACTGCGCCTTGTTGCGGTAGCGTTTGTCGCTCTCGGCGGCGATTATCGGCTCGAATTCCGGCTCGACGCCGCCTATACGGCGGAAGCACTCCGCAACATGCTCCGCCTTTATCTTTGCCTCGGCGGCGTAATCCATGTGCGAGAACGCACAGCCTCCGCATCGCAGATACACGGGGCACTCCGGCTCGATCCTGTCGGGCGACGGCTTATCCACGCTCTCCACCTTGGCGAAAGCGTAGGTCTTTTTTACCTTTAGGATATGCGCCGTTATTTCGTCGCCGGGCGCGGTGGCGGGCACAAATATCGCCATGCCCTCATATCTGCCGACTCCGCTGCCGTTCGCCGAGCAGCTGTCTATGCGGAGCTTCACACGGTCGTTTTTCTTAATACTCATTCGATCAACCCACAAATCTCACATAACGCGAGGTAATATATATCATAATGCCGATAGCGATAAGCATCGGTATATTCAGCACGAACGCGCCGTATCTCTGCCGCCTTGAGAGGGTGGTCGCGGGCGGCGTGAGCTTCCTCGGCGCCTTGACCATCACAAAGATGACCGAGCCTATTATGCTCACGGCGTAGAGCGCTATCAGCACTATGTTATATGCCTTGCCGAGCAGCGCCGTGTCGGTGATATCCCTCGCCATGAATTCAATCAGCACGGAATAGGCATTATTGCAGAAGTGGATGAGCACGCCCGTCCAGAGGCTGCCCGTGATGCAGACGGCATAGCCGATGCCGAGACCCGCTATGAACGCGAACGGTGCCTGAATGAGATTGCCGTGGAGCACCGCAAAGAGCACGGCGGACGCAACTATCGCAAAGCGGTCGCCGTAGCGGCGGAGCGGCTGCATTATAACGCCCCTTATCGCCAGCTCCTCGGTCAGAGGAGGCACGACGGCAACCATGATGAAGTAGACTATCCTGCCGAAGACATCGTCCGTCACCTCGTAGTCGGGCGAGGAGAGCTTAAAGCCGATGCTGTCCATGGCCGAAACAAAGATGCTCGAAACATAATTGCCCGCGAGGCAGACAAAAAAGCCGAAGAATACGGCAAAGACCATCAGCTTGACGCTCACGGGTCTGTCGAAGTCAAAGACATTCACATTAGTCCTGCGGCGCAGATAAAAACCGCCTATCGCGAAGGGCAGCATCAGCCCGAATACCGAGAGCAGTATAGTGACCGCGTCCTGAAAAACGGGGCTGGAATTGTATATGCTGCTCAGCGGCTCAAACACCAGCGGCAGGGTCAGCAGATTCTGCAAAACGACATATGCGATAACACACAGACCCGCCACTCTTCCTATGACCTTTATCTGCTTCCTGTCACGCTCGTCGCGCAGGTATCTTTCGGGGGAAAAATAGTATTGCTCGTTCAATTTATATCACCTTTCCGGAATTAAACTGCTACTTTTACTTATTTTAACTCAAAAGGCGGCTTCATACAAGTATTTTTAATTAACCAAATGTAAAAATTCTGTTGTAATATTGACTTTTTTGGTGTAAACTTATAAGGTAAGTAATTTGGCTTACAGTTTCTTTACGGAGGATAGTATGAATAACAACATCACAAAGAAGGCGCTCGAGGAGCTTATCCGAGCCAAGCTCTCGCATCTTTTCGGCGTTGAGCCGGAGGACGCGACCAACGACCAGTTCTACCGTGTGCTCTCGATAATCTCGAGAGATATGGTCAGGGACATCCGCAGGGATTTCAACGCGGAGTCGAAGGAAGCGGGGCAGAAGAAGGTTTATTACCTCTGCATGGAGTTCCTTATGGGCAGAAGCCTCAAAAACACTCTCTACAATCTCAACATGACCGAGACCGCAAGGAAGGTCCTTGACGGCTTCGGCGTGAAGCTCGATAAGCTCTATGACTGCGAGCCGGATGCGGGTCTCGGCAACGGCGGTCTGGGCAGGCTTGCCGCCTGCTACCTTGACGCCCTGGCAAATCAGGGCTACAGAGGCATGGGCTACTCGATACTCTATGAATACGGCATTTTCAAGCAGAAGATAATCGACGGCTGGCAGACGGAGATGCCCGATTTCTGGCTCCCCGGCGGCGAGGTATGGCTCGTGCCCAGAGAGGATAAGACCGTTGAGGTCAAGTTCGAGGGCAAGGTCGAGGACAGCTGGGATAACGACTTCCACCAGGTCGAGCTTGTCGGCTGCAAGACCGTCAAGGCAGTCCCCTATGATATGATGGTGCCCGGCAAGGACGGCAGAGGCGTTGCAGTGCTGCGCCTGTGGTCGGCGAAGGTCGACGGCATCGACATGGCCATGTTCAACCAGGGCGATTACATGAGAGCCATGGAGGAGAAGGCTATGGCGGAGGTCATCAGCAAGGTGCTCTACCCCGCCGACAATCACCCCGAGGGCAAGAGCCTCAGGCTGCGTCAGCAGTATTTCCTTGTCTCCGCCTCTATACAGGATATCGTCGCAAGGCACCTCAGGGATTACACCACCCTTGAGAATTTCGCCGAGAAGAACGCTATCCACATCAACGACACTCACCCCACCCTTGCGATACCCGAGCTGATGAGGATTTTGCTCGACGAATGCGGCTACGGCTGGGATGACGCCTACTCGGTGGTCGAGCAGGTCTGCGCCTACACCAACCACACCGTCATGGCAGAGGCTCTCGAATGCTGGAGCGAGGAGCTCTTCAGCCGCCTGCTGCCGAGAATATATCAGATAGTCAAAGAGATAGACAAGCGCTTCAGAAGCAAGATCTGGGAGCTGACCGGCGACTCCGCCAAGGTCGAGCGCATGGCGATAATCTCAAACGGCGTCGTCAGGATGGCCAACCTCTGTGTGGCGGTCTGCCACAAGGTCAACGGTGTGTCCGCCCTCCACAGCGAAATACTCAAGGACAGCGTATTCAAGGATTTCTACACCCTTGAGCCGGATAAATTCACCAATGTCACCAACGGCATAGCTCACCGCCGCTGGCTCTGTCAGGCGAACCCCCGTCTGTCGTCATATATCACCTCGCTCATCGGCGACGGCTTCGTTTATGACGGCGACGAGCTGCTCAAGCTCAGAAAGTACAAGGACGACGCAGCCGTCCTCTCAGACCTGCGTAAGATAAAGACAGCCAACAAGGAGGATTTCGCCGCCCTCGCCAAGAGCAGGACGGGCATAACGCTCGACCCGACCTCGATATTTGACGTTCAGGTAAAGAGGCTGCACGAGTATAAGCGCCAGCATCTCAACGCCTTCAACATCCTCGCAAAATATCTTGAGATAAAGGCGAATCCTAACGGCAATTACACCCCGCACACCTATATCTTCGGCGCAAAGGCTGCCTCCGGCTATTTTATGGCAAAAAAGATAATCGAATTCATCTGCGCCCTTTCAAAGCTCATCGACAATGACCCCGACGTAAAGGATCTGATGAAGGTCGTTTACATGGAGGATTATAACGTCACCATGGCGGAGGCTCTCATGCCCGCCGCCGATATCAGCGAGCAGATATCCCTTGCAGGCACCGAGGCGAGCGGCACCGGCAACATGAAGCTCATGCTCAACGGCGCAATAACCCTCGGCACGATGGACGGCGCAAACGTCGAGATATACGACGCCGTGGGCAAGGATAATATCCTCATCTTCGGCATGACGACCCCCGAGGTCAACGACCTCAAGCGCAGCGGCTATGTCCCGCAGAATTACTACAACAACAACGCAGAGATACACGAGATAATCGAATTCATCAACAAGGGCATCGGCGGCAAGACCTTCGGCGAGATAGGCGGCACGATAGTCTATCACGACCCCTATATGGTGCTTGCGGACTTTGCGGATTACCGCAGGATGCAGAAGCACGCCGAGGAGATATGGCAAGACACCGCAAGGTGGGATAAGATGTCGCTGATGAATATCTCGGGCGCGGGCCGCTTTGCCGCCGACAGGGCGATAAACGAATATGCCGAGAATATCTGGCACGCAGATAAGCTCATCTTCCCCGCAAAATGAATGACAGAGAGCTGATGCTCCTCGCTATCGGGCAGGCTCGGCTTGCGGCAGCCGAGCTTGAAGTCCCGGTGGGGGCTGTGATATCAAGGAACGGAGAAGTCGTCTCCGTCGGCCGCAACAGGCGCGAAACGGGCAAAAACGCCCTCGCCCACGCCGAGATAGAGGCTATCGACCTCGCCTGCAAAAAACTCGGCGGCTGGAGGCTGTGGGAATGCGAGCTGTTTGTGACGCTCGAGCCCTGCCCGATGTGCGCCGGGGCGATAATCAATTCAAGGCTGCGCCGAGTGGTCTACGGCGCCTCCGACCCAAAGGCGGGCTCCTGCGGGTCGGTGACAAACCTTTTTGAATTGCCCTATAACCACAAGCCCGAGCTTGTGTCGGGCTTCATGGCGGAGGAATGCTCCGCGCTGCTGACCGATTTCTTTGCAGAGCTGAGAAAAAAGAAAAAAGTTTAGTCTCAAGAGGTACATATGAGCATAGACAAAGTGTTTTTTATATTTGAGATAATAGGCACCGTCGCATTTGCGATAACGGGAGTTATCACGGCTATCGAGAAAAAACTCGATATCTTCGGCGCGGTGGTGCTCGGCACGGTGACGGCAGTCGGCGGCGGAATGGTCAGGGATATCCTGCTCGGCTATCTCCCGCCCGCGGCGTTCAGGCATCCGGTCTATACCGTGACAGCCATAGCCACCTCGCTTGCGGTATTCATTATAGCTTATTTCTTCGGCAAGCGGATAAAGCTGCACTTTAACATCTATTCTCAGATAATCAATGTCTTTGACGCGATAGGTCTCGCCGTATTCACCGTGGCGGGCATCAACAGCGCGGCCGCCTGCGGCTTCGGCGAGAATTCGTTCCTCTCGATCTTCGTCGGCATGATGACGGGCGTCGGCGGCGGAGTGATGCGTGACATGATGGCGGGCGGCGTGCCCACCATTCTCCGCAAAAAGGTCTATGCGCTCGCGGCGGGCATCGGCGCGCTTATATATCAGCTCCTCGTCGAGCACAACACCTGCCCGCAGGGGCTTGCGATCCTCGCAGGCGCAGGGTCGATAATCGTTATCCGCCTCTCTGCGACGGTATTCAAATGGAACCTGCCGACCCTCAAGGATCTGGACTGAGTTCAACAAATAATTAAGCATCCGTATGACTTTGAGCCATGCGGATGCTTTTTTCATTTATCATTCGTTATATCGCCGTTGCCCTGGACGGGTATCGCTTCGCCGAGATAGGTCGGCTTTGGCTTAAATATCGACCATACAAAGTCCTTGTCACGGGCAAGGATCTCACGGATATCGCGGTAGGTCTGCCCCGCATAGGTGCGCGGCATCGAAACAACGCCGTAAGCGTCAAGCCCGAGCGCACGGGCGTCATAGACGGCGCGGTAGAGGTGGTATTCCTGTGTGACGATGAGGATCCTCTTCGCCTTGAAGATATCTCTCGCGCGGTACATGCTCTCATAGGTCGAGAAGCCCGCATGATCCATGAATACATCCTCGGAGGGCACTCCCCGCTCGACGGCGAAGCTCTTCATCACGTTCACCTCGTCGTAGCCCTTCCTGCCGTGGTCGCCGCTCATGAGCAGCTTGCCGCTCGCACCGTTTTTATAAAGCTCCACGCCCCGCAGGAGCCTGTCCTCGAGCATATGGCTCGGGTTATCGTCATAGACTCCGCAGCCGAGCACGAGTATGCAGTCATAGCCCTCGCCCGCATTTGACGGATCAAGGATATATCCCTTTGCGCTCGCATTGACATAGGCGTTCGCCCCGAAAACCGCGGCGGCGCCGAGCACCGCAAGAATGAGCAGCACGGTTATTATTATCTTTATCGCCTTTTTCATCTCGTTCCCTCTCAGAATGATCCTGTGATGTGATTAACGGGCGTCTGTAAGCTGCCGGGTCGACGCGCCGTCAACGCTCGTTGCCGTCATTGAATTTTTCTTCCTTCCTGACCGCGAAGCCCTCGCAGGGCAGCTCGACGAGCACCTCCCCGCCGGGTCTGTCGCCCGTCAGGACGATATCTATTACACTTCCCGTTACTTTCATTGAGAAGCCCATGCGCCCGCCTCCGTTTATCGGGTAGCGGCGCACCTCTATCTCACTCCCGTCGGCGAGCCACTCCCTCGGCACACCCCTGCCGATGAGCACTTCGCCGCTCACGCGCTGGCAGATGAGGCTGTCGAGCAGCGCCTTTGTGGCGGTGGACTGACCCCATATGTGCTGGCAGGAGCCTCCGCCGCCCGCAGCGTGCGGGATATCCCAAGGCGATCTTTCGCTCGGGTAATCGACCCCCTCCCACCAGGAGAACGGGCCGCTCATTGCGTGCTCGATCATAAATTGATATGCTTTTATCGCGCAGTCACGGTATTTGTCGCCCCTGAGCGCCGTGCTGCCGTAGCCCGCGTTATAGGCGGAGCAATAGTAGCCGTGCGGATATCCGCCGAAGTTATATATCGTGTCGGTGATATCCCTCCTGCGCTCAAAGCCGTGCTCATAGGTCTTGTCGATAAGCTGAGCCATTATGCCGCTCTGTTCGGCGCAGAAGAGATAGCCGTCCCAGCCCCAGCGGCCGAAAAGCAGCATGGACGCCCAGTTTGCGTCGTGCGGGTCGCTGCGCTTGCCCTCCTCGTTGCTCTCGTCCATGGCAATGGGCAGATAATCGAGCTTTTTCTCCTTTATCGTCCTGCCGACAAAGGAATTTGCGCTTTCGAGCAGCTTTGAATATGTCTCCGCCGCCCAATTTGCCTCCTCGTTTTCGCCGAGAGATTTGCATATGTATTCGTAACAGCAAAGACCCATCAGCGCCGACCAATTGTCGATAGTCCAGCTGCCGAGCGAGTCAATTGCGTTGGTTTTCTTCATGATACCGCTTGCAGGGTCGATATCCTTGCCGATGCGGCGGGCATTCTCCTTTATCATGGCGAATTTCTCACGCGCGAAGCTCTTATCGCCCGTCTTAAAGAGCCAGACGGCGAACACCCAGCTGTATTTCCACCGAGCGTCGGGGTACTGCGGGTTTTTCATTATGAATTCGGCGTATTCCCTTATCCTCGAGAAATCGCCCATAGTCATTAATGTGACAAGAATTCCGATAACGTCGTGGTCAAACACCCTGTCGTATCCGTTCTCACCGACGTGCAGCTCGTCACCGTCCTTGACTATCATGGTATAGACGTAGCCCGCCTTGTAGGCGTTTATCAGCCGCTCGTCGGGCAGCTTCGCTATCTCGCACAGCGGCTCAAGGCGCTTGACCCAATAGCTTTTCATGCTCTCGTAATGCTCGTCAAAGGAGCCGAGAGAGGCTATCCTCTCCCTTGACGGGTAGGGGTATTTGCCGCCGAAGCGGTCGGCCCCCACGGCGTAATCGGCGGTGACCGTTTCGCCCGGGCACACGCTTTTCCCATGACTGTTCAGCGGCACAAGCAGCGGCGAGACCTTGGGGAAATCGAGCGCCGACGCCGAATTGTTCCTGACCGTCAGGCGGGAATAGGCTATCTCGAAATCCTTGCCGTCAACGGTGACCTTATCGGCGAAATTCTCGATTTTATAATCGTTGCCGTCCTTTGAAAACTCGCTGACGAAGCAGGGCAGCCAGCCCTCTTTATTATACCACTTTATCTTGGAGGTGATATCCGTCACACCGAATGTGACGAAGCGGTCGCCTCTGTCCCTCAGGCGGTAGCAGCCGTCGATATAAGCTATCGGGGCGTCCTTGTCGCCCTCGCAGCCGAACGAAGCCACAAGCTCCGGGAATTGCTTGCAGGTATAGCCCCGCTTGCCGACCAGACCTCTTTTGAACGAAACACCCATGCGGTTGACAAGGGAGAAATATTTGGCAGCCACGCTCGTGAAAAGCGTTTGCTTCTCTTTCGGCACGGTGAGCACCTCCGTATTTGAAATTTAAGAAAAAGGAGCCGCGACCGCAGCTCCTTTTATATTAAAGATTAATATCCCCAAAGGAAACCAAGGCAGATATACATGATTATGAATTGGAAGAATGAATACGAAACGCTGACGTTGAACGAAGCGGTGCAGCCCTCGTATTCGACGGTTATCGTCTTGCTGCCCGTCGAGTCAAAATATGTGGGCGAGGTGATCGTGTAGCCCGAGCTGACGGTTCTGCTGCCGTTTTCGTCAAAGACGGTGAGGGTCAGGCCGGCTGTGTTGAGCGTCTCCTTGTAGTGATAGCTCGTCTTTGCGGGCAGGGTCGCTATGGCGATGCTCTTGACGGGCTTATCCGCGCTCTCGGTGACGGTTATATCAAACGAAGCGGTCTTGCCCGAGTAGCTGACGGTCACTTTCTGAGTGCCGACGGTCGTTGCCGTGGCGGGGCTGATGCTGAAGCCGCCGGTGATTATGCCCGTGGTGCCGTCGCTGTAGTGGGCGGTCAGGGTCAGCCCGTAGTCAGAGATCTTTTCGCCCTTGATATAGCTTGTCTTCTGGGGCAGAGTTCTTATCGTCACGGAGGTAAGCTCCTTGACCGAGCCGCCGCCCTTAACAATATAATCTATGTTGTTATTCTTTGCGTAGGTGTGCGCCGCCGAGCCCTCGGTAACAGTCAGCACGAGCTGAGTGCAGCCGCCGAATACGCCGTTGCCGAGCGTCTTGACGCTCTCGGGTATTTCAAGCGCATGGAGCGCCGAGCAGCCGCTGAATGCGCCGAATCTTATCTCGGTGACGGTCGAAGGAATGCTGACGCCCGTGAGGGAGGAGCAATTCTGGAACGCCTTTGCGTCAATCACGCTGACGCCGTCGGAAATGACGACGTTGACGAGGCCCGAGTTGTCAAATGCGCCCTCATATGAGGTGAGGCCTGCGGGCAGAGTAACCTCCGTAAGCATGGGGCAGTCGGCGAATGCCAGCGAGCCGATAGTCTTAAGCCCCGAGGGCAGATTAATGCTGCCGAGCTTTGAGCACATATAGAAGCCGTAGGGCTCGATCGCCGTAAGCGACGAGGGCAGAGAAACGGCGGTCAGCTTAGTGTTTGCGCCGAAAGCAAAATTGCCTACGGTCGTCGTACCCGAGGGCACGGCATAGGTCGTTTCGCTGCTGCCGTTTGGATACTGCACGAGGGTCCTGCCGTCCGCGGTGTAGAGGACGCCGCCGACAGCTTTATATGCGGTGTTGCCGCTTGCGACGGAGAATTTCTCAATGCCCGAGCAATTCATAAACGCCGTCTCGGCGATATCTGTAACGCTTGCGGGGATCGTGACCGAAGTGAAGCCCGAGCAGAGCGAGAACGCGCCCTTGCCTATCTTTTTGAGAGTATCGGGCAGCGAAACGCCTGTGAGAGCGGCGCACTTCTTAAACGCCTCGTCCTTTATCTCGGTGAGGCCGCCGGGGAGCAGCGCGGTCTTGAG
>ULRP01073500.1_pt1 | contig 12920 bp, 12 predicted proteins | sample 1955521 | NCBI WGS metagenome assembly ULRP01 (sample SAMEA4835685, study PRJEB28245) | human gut metagenome | biome: gut microbiome; material: fecal sample | place: Denmark | collected 2008
TTAACGATTGTCAACGAGTATCGCGTTTATTCGCGCGGCAAGCCCTCCGCCGCGCTTGACAAGGGCGGTTAAACGCGGTACAATTATAAAAAAACATAAAAAAAGGACTAAACGATTATGTTGACGGGCAAAAAATTATACGACTTCGCCGAGCTGGTTCTGGGCGTCGGCGTAAATCTTCAGAAAGGTCAGGGGTTAGAAATCGTCTGCCCCGTAGAAAAAAGCGAGGTAGCGGTCGCTTTTTCGGAAAAAGCTTACGAAATGGGCGCGAGAATAGTAAACGTTCGCTGGTCGTGCGAAAAAACCGACAGAGTAAACTATCTTTACGCCGAAGAAGAAGCTCTTACCGACATACCTAAATGGTTTGTGGACAGCAAAAACTATCTCGTTAAAAAAGGGTTTTGTTACGTTGCGATAGACGCGGAAGACCCTTCCGCTTTTAAAGACGTGCCGAGCGAAAAACTCGCCGCCGTAAGCAAGAAAAAAAGCAAGCTGTTAAAAGCTTTTTCGGACGAAGTGATGAGCAACGGAATACGTTGGTGCGTCGTGTCCGTTCCGACGGAAAGCTGGGCGAAAAAGATTTTTCCCGCCGCTGCCGACCCCGTGGAGGAGCTTTCCTTCGCAATAGAAAAAACGATGCGTTTAGACGAAAAAAATCCGCTTGAAGCCTGGCAGAAGCATATCGACACTCTCAATCGCCGCGCGGAGTTTATGAACGCCAAAAATTTCGAGTATCTGCATTATACGAGCGCGAACGGCACCGATCTTATGCTCGGTTTAGCCGAAAACCACGTTTGGGTTTCCGCGCAGGAAAAAGCGAAAGACGGAGTGCCGTTCGTTGCGAATATGCCGACGGAAGAGATTTTCACCGCCCCGCACAAGGATAAAATAAACGGCGTGGTCAAATCCGCGCTTCCCCTCTCTTATAACGGACAGATTATAGATAATTTCTCTTTCACATTTAAAAAGGGCAAGGTAGTTGATTTTTCCGCGGAAAAAGGCTACGACGTTCTTAAAAAGCTGTTAGAAACGGACGCGGGAACGCTCTCACTTGGCGAAGCCGCACTCATCGGCAAAAACTCGCCCATAGCGAAGAGCGGAATACTCTTTTTAAATACCCTGTTCGACGAAAACGCAAGCTGCCACCTTGCTCTCGGCAAAGGCTATCCCACCACGGTTAAAGGCGGCGCGGAAATGACCGTTAAAGAACTCAAAAAGCTCGGCGTAAACGATTCCGTAGAACACGTGGACTTTATGATAGGCTCCCCCGATTTATCTGTGACGGGCATCGGTTACGATAAATCGGAAACGCCGCTTTTCGTTGACGGCGAATGGGTAATTTAATCCCCGCGCCTTAACCGGCGAACAATACCAAACGATTATTTAAAAAATTTTACCGTCCGCCCCGTAACGGTATGCACCCTGAAAGTCAGACGCTTTCCGAGGGGGACATATCAAAACCGCGTTGAAGGTTTTTTTCGATATTTTTTTATAAGGCTCTCCGTCGCTTGACTTGACGAGATATTTTAAATTAAAATATAAGAAATCAGACAAAAAATATAGAGGAGCAGTTTCTATGAAAATTACCGAAAACGTGTTTTACGTCGGCGTAGACGACAAAACCATCGACCTTTTTGAAGGGCAATATCGCGTGCCGAACGGTATGGCTTATAATTCTTACGTGATCGTCGGAGAAAAAATCGCCGTTCTCGATACCGTGAGCGAAGGCTTCGGCAACGAGTGGCTCTCTGCCATAGAAAAAACTCTCGGCGGCAAATCCCCCGACTATCTTATCGTTCAGCACATGGAACCCGACCATTCCGCAAACGTAACGCTTTTTTGCGAGAAATATAAAAACGCGACGGTGGTTTCTAATCAGAAAGCGTTTACGATGATGAAAAACTTTTTCGGGAACGATTTTGCGGAAAGGCGTATCGTCGTTAAAGACGGAGAAAAACTCTCTCTCGGCGGCACGGAGCTGGCGTTTGTTTTCGCGCCGATGGTTCACTGGCCGGAGGTTATGGTAACTTACGACGAAACGCACAAAATTCTTTTTTCTGCGGACGCTTTCGGCAAATTCGGCGCGTCCGACGCGTGCGAAGACTGGGCGTGCGAAGCGAGACGATATTATTTCGGGATCGTGGGCAAATACGGGGTTATGGTACAAACCCTCCTTAAAAAAGCCGCCGCGCTCGACGTAAAAACCATCTGCCCGCTGCACGGTCCCGTTCTCAAAGAAAATCTCGGCTATTATCTCAATCTCTACGATATCTGGTCGTCTTATAAGGCGGAAGCGGACGGGGTGTTTATCGCCTATACTTCCGTATACGGACACACGGAAAAAGCCGCAAAGCTGCTTGCGGAAAAGCTTTCCGAAAACGGCTGCAAAAAAGTCGTTATGAGCGACCTTGCGAGAAGCGATATGGCAGAAAACGTAGAAGACGCTTTCAAATACGGCAAGCTCGTGCTTGCAACCACCACCTATAACGGCGACGTGTTCCCCTTTATGCGCGAATTTATCGCACACCTTACGGAACGCAACTATCAGAACAGAAAGATAGGCTTTATAGAAAACGGCTCGTGGGCGCCGATCGCCGCGAAAATAATGAAAGAAAAATTCGCAAGCTCCAAAAACGTTACGTTTGCGGAAAATACCGTAACGATAACTTCCGCGTTGAACGAAACGAGCAGGGTGCAGATAGACGCGCTCGCAAAAGAACTTGCGGAATAAGTTCTTTTGCTTTCGACAAAAAGCGAATTCACCCGGCGGTTATAAAAAAATCCTCCTTTTCCTTTAAGGAGGATTTTTCTTTTTTGTCATTGCGGACTCCCATTCTTGTCATTGCGAGGGGTTTTTAACCCCGCGGCAATCTCATTATTATATAAAACGGAATCAATAGCCTTTCTTTCTTGCAAGCTCCGTGTTATCCGACTTTCTGTCGCGCAAGGTTTTCTCGACGGACGGAGCTACTTCAAACCGATAATCCTCGCCGTTCTTTTTGATATACTTTTCTATCACGTTGTGCGTGGCGACGGAGTTTACGGACGAGTTTACTTGTCTTTGATATTTAAAGTATTCCGCCCCGTCCGGCGTATCGTCTATTTTAAGCATATCTTCTTTATAAGCGGTAAGCCTTACGTCTTTCATGATATCGCGGATATAATCTATATTTTCGTGCAACGATATAAGCGACGGGAAAGCCGAACCCTCTAAAACGAACAGCTGCTCCCAGTTTCTGCCCTCGTATTTATAAAGCATATCCGCGGCTATTTTAAGGTGCGTAAGCTCTTCTTCGTAATGTTCCAGCCAGATTTTCTTTATATACTCGTCGCTTTCGTCCTGATAACAGGAATAATAGAGATAACATTCGGTATATTCGTGCATCACCCAACTCTCGAACCATGTTGAGGACGGATCCATAAGCGAGCCGTAACCCGTTACGTGTTGTTCTTCTATCATCGCGATTTCGCTATATAGCTTTCTGCCGAGATCCGTATAGAAGAACGCTCCCACGTTCATATAATAGTTCATGGTCTGCTGCTCCGCCGCCGTGATTATCGCTGTATGCAGGCGGGTTATGAGTGAGTCCTGCCAGCAATTTATATAACGCCTTACGTCGTCGTTCGGGTGACGGTGTTCGGCTATGGTAGGTCTGCCGGGCGTGATTTCCGTATAACCGCCGACAAGCGTTTCGCCTTTTACGCCCTCCGTCATATCGAGCAGGTCGGAATATCTGTAAAGGTGGTCGAAATCTTCTAACAACGCAAAGTCGAGCTGCGCTTTCACGAACGGATTAGGTTCTTTTCTCGCCATTTCCGCGGTAAGGTCTACCGCGAGTTGCTCGTAACCGATAGTCGTTTCGAGAATTGTTTCGTCGATAGGTTTTAGCGCGGCTATGCGCTTTTGCTGTTGCTGTTCCTGCCGCCTTACGTAAGCCAGCACCCTGCGCACGTCGTTGTTAAGGCAATGTCTGTGGAACTGATGCAAAAACCAGTTTGACTCGAATTCCGTGCCGTTCATTAAAATAACGCGCGTTTTCGTGTACGGCGAAACGGCGTTTTTGTCGTAGCTTTTCGGCGCGAGCGAAGTCCAGCTTGCATAAGTGATTTTATCCGTCTTTGGTAATTGCTTAAATGGATCCATATAAAAACTCCTTTTTGTTTTTATACGATTATTACCGACGGAAAAGTTTTTAAACTTAAAAAAGGCTTTATTTTCAAGCCTTTTTGTTTTTCTTCTTTTTTATCGCTCGGACAATGACGAAAACGAGAAACGACAGCGCGAGCGCGGCGACGTATCCGCCGAAGTCTATCCACACGTCTTTTATCTGAGGTTCTCTGCCCGTAAAAATCTGTATCGTTTCGTCAAGAAACGCGACGTAAAAGCCGAGCGGCAGAATTTTCAGATACGTTTTTTCGTTAAATCCCGCGTTTATCGCGGCAAACAAGCCGCACAGATTAAAACCCAGAACCATAAACTCCGCGCCGTGCGCGATTTTTCTGAACGCTTCGTGCGAAACGGAATTTACGCCGAACAGAAAATCGAAAACGGGCTTGGCGATTTTAACGTATACCTTGCCCGATCCCGAGCCGGAAGCCGACTGCCCGAGAAAGGAATTGCCCCATATAAAGCACAGCGTAAGCCCCGTAAGCGCCGCCGTTATCACGATTGCGATTTTTCTCTTTTTACTCAAAGTTCTCCCCCGAAAACGATTATATTTTATACTCCTACAATTACCGCTTATACTCCGCGGTCAGTTTTTTCAGTTTATCCGCCGCCCCGTCTATCTGTCCGCGCCCGAATTTAACCGCCCAGTTCTGCGGCTTTACCGTTCCCGGTTCGTTTATGCGATAATCCGAGCCAAGCGACAGCAGATCCTGTATCGGCGCGACGAAAAGCTTGGATTTGCAATTAAAACCGAGCTTTAATATAGCGTTTATAAGGTCTTCCGTCGTGTCGGTTTTTTCGTTTATTCCCTCTATGCGCAGGCTGTTTTTAACGCCGTTTACGAGATTGTTTTTATCCCATTCGGAAAAACCTTCTATAAGCCCTTTCAGGGTATCGTTGTCGTGCGTTGCGGTATAGCAGACGGAATTTTCTTCTACGTTTTCGGGCAGATACGGGTTGCCGCTCTCGCCGTTGAACGCGAATGAAAGAACGCGCATTCCGGGATAACCCGTTTTTTTGAGTAATTCTCTCACCCCGTCGTCTATTATGCCGAGATCCTCCGCGACTATGCGCGTTTTGTCCGTTTCTTTGTGAATCGCCGCAAACAACTCGTCGGAAGGAACTTTTTCCCATTCCCCGACGCGCGCGGAGCTTTCGCCCGCTTTCACCTTATAAAACCTGTCAAGCCCCCTGAAATGGTCTATTCTCACCAGATCGAAAAGCTTCAACGCTTTTTTAAGTCTGTCCGTCCACCATTTAAAGCCGTCCTTTGCGTGAGCGGCGTAGTCGTAAACGGGGTTGCCCCAAAGCTGACCGTCCGCGCAGAAATAATCGGGCGGAACGCCGGCGACTTCCGTCGGCATAAGATTTTCGTCAAGCTTAAAAAGCTCGGGGTTTTTCCACACGTCCACGGAATCGTGCGCGACGTAAAGCGGCATATCGCCTAAAATTTCCACGCCGTTTTCCGCGGCGTAATTTTTCACCGCAAACCACTCTCTCTCCGCCTCGTACTGCACGAACTGCCAGAACGAAATCTCTTCTTTATAGTTTTCCGCAAAGGTTTTAAGAGCGGCTTTGTCGCGGTATTTATACTTATGATCCCACTCGTAAAAATGCTTCTGCCCCGATTCGTATTTAAGCGTCATAAAAAGCGCGTAGTCGAGAGATTCGCCGCGCTCCGTGAACGCGCGAAAAGTTTTATCGTTTCTGTCAAAGCGCGAAAAGGCTTTTTTAAGCAGCGGAAATCTGACCGAATACAAAAACCCGTAATCCGCGTATTTGCCGTCGTAACGGGAAAAATCCGTTTCTTTTTCGTTGAGAAGACCTTGTTCTTCAAGCAGCTCGGGACTGATAAAATAGGGATTGAACGACTCGGAAGATACCGAAGAATACGGCGAGTTGCCGTACCCCGTCTGCACGAGCGGCAAAATCTGCCACACGCGCTGCCCCGTTTTTTTGAGAAAATCTATGAATTTATAACATTCCTTGCCGAAATCGCCTATCCCGTATTCCGACGGAAGCGAAAACACCGGCAAAAGCACACCGCTTTTTCTTTCCATTTTTACCTTTTTCAAAAGGGAGAAGTTTGCCTTCTCCCTTTTAAGATTAGTTTATTGTTTTACGCGATTACATTATTATATACGCGTCTCTTTCCGCGCCGACGGAAACGTATTTTATCTTCGCGCCGACGGCTTTCTCTATGAATTCTATATATTCTACGGCCTCTTTCGGCAAATCCTCTTTCTTCCTGCAACCGCTTACGTCCTTGTTCCAGCCTTTCAGCGTCACATAGACGGGCTTGCATTCCTCTAACTTCTGCGTCAGCGGGAAGTCCGTTATCTTCTCGCCGCGATAGTCGTAAGCTACGCACACTTCAAGTTCTTTTGCGTAACTTAAAACGTCAAGCTTGGTAAGCGCGATTTCGTCCGCGCCCTGCATGCGGATGCCGAACCTGCTCGCAACCGCGTCGAACGGGCCCACTCTTCTCGGTCTGCCCGTAGCCGCGCCGTATTCGCCGCCGGCTTTTCTCAATTCTTCCGCTTTATCACCGAAATACTCCACGGTGAAAGGACCTTCGCCCACGCAGGTGGAATAAGCCTTCATGATACCGATGGAAAGGTCGAGCTTTCTCCCGGGAATTCCCGCGCCTACGGGCGCGTAAGCCGCTATCGAGTTTGACGAACTCGTGAAAGGGTAAATACCGAAATCTATATCGCGGAGCGCGCCGAGCTGCGCTTCGAACATAATGTTTTTGCCTTCTTTTGCGAGATTATCGAGGAAAACCGAAGTATCGCATATATAAGGTAGAAGCTTTTCTCCGTATTTTTTCAGATGCGCCATCATATCGGAAAGCTTAACGGGTTCGCCGCCGTAAACGCCGACTATCGTAAGGTTTTTCCATTCGACTATATCCTTAAGGCGTTCTTCGAGCTTTGCCATATCGAACAGCTCGCCCATACGAATGCACTTTTTCATATATTTATCGCCGTAAACGGGCGCGATGCCGCGGCGCGTAGAACCGTATTTTTTGCCCGCAAGACGGTTTTCTTCGAGGCAATCCTGCATAACGTGATACGGCATACAGATAACCGCTCTGTCGCTTATTTTAAGGTGTTCGGGCGGAATGGCGATTCCCGCTTCTTCTATGCGTCCCATTTCTTCTACGAGATGCTTTATATCGACAACCACGCCGTTGCCGATAACGTTTGTCACGCCCTCTCTTAAAATACCCGAGGGCAAAAGATTAAGAACGAATTTGCCCTTATCGTTCACGACGGTATGACCGGCGTTGTTGCCGCCCTGATATCTGACTACCACGTCGTAATTTTCGGACAACAGGTCCACCATACGACCTTTCCCTTCGTCGCCCCAGTTTATACCCGTAATTGCTGTTAACATTTTATCCTCCGCGGGAATTATTCCCCAAATTCTTTACGATTAAATTATACTTCAAAAAGCTTTTTTTGGCAAGTCTATAACGATTAGTTTTTTTTATAACGGTTATTACCGGATTTTACCGCCGCCGTTACAGAATAAATCCGCCGTCCGCGGTTATCGCTTGCCCCGTCACGAACGGCGCGCCCGTACACAGAAAAAATATAAGGTCGGCTATTTCTTTTGCCGTGCCTAATCTGCCGAGCGGCGTTCTCTCGATAAGCTCCGCGGTTTCTTCCGCGGAAAATCTCGCGTTCATCGGCGTATCGATAACCCCGGGGCAAACGCAGTTAGCGGTGATTCCGCTCGGCGCGACTTCTTTCGCGATTGCTTTGCAAAACCCTATGAGCGCGGCTTTAGAAGCGGAATACGCCGTTTCCATACACGCGCCGGCAACGCCCCATATAGACGAAACGTATAAAAGCGCGCCTTTTTTTCGTTCCGTCATGGTAGGTAAAAGACTTTTCGTTAAAAGAAACGCGGATTTTGCGTTTACGGAAAAAACATCGTCCCACTCTTTTTCCGTCGTTTCCGTGCAGAGCTTATACACGTCCGTACCCGCGACGGAAACGAAAACGTCCGTATGCCCGAAATTTTCGAGTGTAAATTCCGCAAGCGCGGCGCAGTCTTTCGCGCTTTTCAAATCCGCGCGGAACGGAAAAAAATAATCGGATTTATTCTCGTTTTTCAGCGCGGAAACGAAATTTTCCATTCTGTCGCCGCCGTTATTGTACTGCCCGACGGTAAAATAGCCGTCGTTTATAAATTTAAGAGCGGTTTCGCGCCCGATAGCACCGGACGCGCCCGTTATAAGCGCAACTTTCAAAAGCGTTTCTCCTTTTTTGATTTTTTCTTAATGAGATTCCCGCGTCAAGGGGTTGTTTTGCAAGGGAAAGGGGCTGTTTTCCGAGTCCGCCCCTATTCCCCTGCACCCCGTTACCCTGAAAACTCCTCATATCCCCCTACCCCCCTTATTCTTTAAGGGGGCAACTATTTTGTCATTGCGGACACGCTACATATTGTCATTGCGGACGCCTTTGACGGACTGCCCTGACGGGCTTAGTCCTTCGTAGCGTCAGCGGAGAAGCGCGTTAACGTGGCAATCTCTTCTTTCTATCTTTACCCTATTGTCACACAAGACGAAAAAACCGCCGCGTAGCATTATGCAAACCGCGGCGGATATCCGACAAAATCTTTACAAGCGATATTATTAACCCTTAACGCGTTCCATATATTCGCCGGTTCTGGTGTCTACTCTGATAAGCTCGCCTTCGTTGACGAACATAGGCACCTGAATTTTCGCGCCGGTTTCGAGAACGGCTTCTTTGGTAGCGTTGGTGGCGGTGTTGCCCTTAACCGACGGGTCGGAAGAGGTTACGCGAAGCACGACGAAGTTGTCGCATTCCACGGAGAACGCCGCGCCTTTATAAAATTTAACCTTTACGGGGTCGTTCTCTTTGATATACATAAGAGCGTCTTCTACCTGCTCGTGATTGAGCGGGATAAGGTTGTAGTCCTGATCCATAAAGTAATAAAGCTCGCCGTCGTTATAAGAATAGGTCATATTCTTGGTTTCGATGGTAACTTCCGTTATCTTTTCGGTGGGGTTCCAGGTTTTTTCCAAAACCTTGCCGTCGATAACGTTTTTCATTTTGGTTCTTACGAACGCCGCGCCCTTGCCGGGTTTAACGTGCTGAAAGTCCACGATAGTCCAAACGGAGTTTTCGTATTCGAAAGTAACTCCTTTTCTGAAATCGCCTGCTGTCATAATATGTTTCTCCTTGTTTCGTGTAATGGTTTATACTAATTTTATTTCAAAATTATCAAATTTTTATCGTCGGAAAACAAACGCTTTGCGCCGTTTTTCGTCATAACCGCGGTATCCTCTATCCGCACGCCGAACTCGCCGTCCGAATAAACGCCCGGCTCTACCGTAAACGCCGCGCCGACGGGAAGAGTTCCTTCCGCTTTCGGAGAAAGCGACGGACTTTCGTGAATTTCGAGTCCCACGCCGTGACCGAGCGAATGAGTAAACAAGCTACCGTACCCCTTTTCGGTCAGATAATCTCTGGCTATGGCGTCCGCTTTTTTTAGCGGAATATCGGGATAAACCTCTTTTTCCGCCTTTTCGCCCGCGACGCGCACCGCTTCGTAAACGGAAACGAATTTCTCCGTAGGTTCTCCGAAAAACGCGGTTCTCGTATAGTCGGAACAATAACCGTTTACCTTGCACCCGCAATCGATAAGTATGGGCATACCGCGTTTAAGCTTCGTTTCGCCGGAAACGTGATGCGGAACGGCGGAATTTTCGCCGAAAGCGACGATCGTATCGAAGCTCATACCTTCCGCGCCGAGAGCGGCGACTTCTTTTTCTAAAAGAGACTGAAGCTCAAGCTCGGTCATTCCCTCTTTTGCCAGAGTAATGATTTTATGGTAAGCGTTCTGAATAATTTCGCACGCGCGGGAAATATACCCGAGTTCTTCTTCCGTCTTGACGAGGCGTTTTTCTTTTAAGATACCGCTTCCGTCCCTGATTTCCGCGCCGAACGCCTTAAAGCCCGCGTACTCGGTCATGGTGGTGCGGTCGTAATCGAGATAAAGAGTCGTTACGTTCTGCGCCTTTATCTCTTCTTTTAACGTGTCCGCGTTTTTATAAAGTTTGCTTTCTATTCCGTTTTTTATTTTTTGTTTAGCGGCGTAAAAATAGCGCGCGTCGGTAAAATAAACGGGATGAGCGGAAAGGAGCAAAAATCCTTCCGCGACGTCCGTTAAAGAAAAATATCTGCGCGTAACCCTGTCGGTTATCAGAAACGCGCAATTTTTATCTATAAAATCAAACATCTTACATATTTTATCAAAAAACCGAGCATAAGTCAATACCATTTAACACAAAAATTCAAAAAATCTGTCGCTTGCGGCAATCCGCCGGACTAACCCGTCCGTGCCGCGACCGAATAATAACAAAATAAGCGTTTTTACTTTTTTTTTGCGCGGGATTGTGATAAAATATATCGCGTAAGAAATCTTCGGAGAAAAAACCATGAGTGAAAAACTTAAACTTCTCGAAGCGATGGACGTGTATCTGCCGGACGTGGACGGCGTCGTCAATTGTATGCACAACTATTGTCTTAACCTTAATGACAAAACCGATCTGACGGTGTTGGTTCCCAAAAATCGCAAGGATTACGTTGACGATCAGCCTTACGAAATAAACAGATGCAAAAGTCTGCATATACCGATTTTAAACGATTATTACGGCTTTCCCTCGAAGGATAAAAGAATCAACAAGCTTTTTAAAGAAAAAGACTTCGATATAATCCACGTACATTCGCCTTTTAATATGGCGAAATACGCGCTTAAGCTCGCGGCGAAGAAAAACGTGCCGGCGGTTGCGACCTTTCACTCTAATATGTACTCGATATTCCGCGACCTGGTGAAAATTCCTTTTATCGCAAAGCTTATGAACGACTCGCTCGGAAGACGCTATAATAAATTCGACGAAGTGTTCGTCTGTTCCCCGCTCGTGGAAAAACAGCTACGCTTTACCGGGTATAAAGGAAAAGTGAGCTATCTCCCTTTCGGAACGGACTTTCCCCGATGCGACCGCGTGGAAGAAAACCGCGAACAAGCCGAAAGCGTTTTCGGCATAGAAAAAAACGAACTCGTCTTTATCTACGTAGGACGGGTGATGAAATTAAAAAGAATAGACTTTATATTAAAAAGTCTTAAACAAGTAAAAGAACGCGGCTTGTCCTTCCGGTTTTATATCGTGGGCAAGGGCGCGGAGATGAAAAAGCTTAAAAAGCTTTCCGCAAAGCTCGGCTTTAACGAAAAAGAAGTTATTTTTACGGGATTTTTACCGAGAGAGCAGTTTCCCTTGCTGTTCTCGCGCGCGGATTTGCTGCTGTTCCCTTCCCTTTACGACAATTTCGGACTTGTAAAGGTAGAAGGCGCGGCGTTCGAAACGCCGGGGCTTTTTATAAAAGATTCCTGCGCCGGATACGGCATAACGGACGGCAAAGACGGGTTTTTATCCGAAAACGACGAAACGGCTTTTGCGGAAAAGATTCTTAAAGCCGCTTCGGACAGAGAAGCGTTGCGGGCGGCGGGCAAAGCCGCGGCGGAAACGCAATACGTCAGCTGGGCGACCTGCGCGGACGAGTTTTTAAAACGCGTGACCGAAATCGCGGAAGAAAAGAAACGCGAAAAAGCCGAAAACAAGGAGAAAGAAAAATGATTATACGGAGCAAAGCACCCTTAAGAATAGGGCTTGCTGGCGGCGGAACGGATCTCGCGCAGTTTTCCGACAAATTCGGCGGCGCGGTGCTTAACGCCACCGTGAATATGTACGCTTATTGTACCATAATCCCCAAAAACGACGGAAAAATCAAAATCAGTTCTTACGACAACGGACACGACCTTTTTACCGATTCCGTAAGCGAGTTGCCGATAGCAGGCAACAATCTCATACTTCACCGCGGCGTTTATAACCGCGTGGTACGGGAGTTCAACGGAGGAAAGCCGCTGTCGTTTGAAATGAGCACGGCGAACGACGCGCCCGTAGGCTCGGGACTCGGCACGTCTTCTACCATGGTGGTGGCTATATTAGAAGCTTTCAACCGCTGGCTCGGACTTAATCTCGACGCATATCAGACCGCCTCTCTCGCCTACGACGTAGAAAGAAACGACCTTAAACTCGCGGGCGGCAAACAAGATCAATACGCGGCGGCGTTCGGCGGTTTCAATTTTATAGAATTCAAAAAGAACGGCTCGGTCGTGGTAAACGCATTGCGATTAGAAAAAAGCCGCATAAACGAACTCGAATCTTCGCTTTTATTATACTACGGCGGTTACAGCAGGAGTTCCGCCAAGGTTCAGCTGGAACTGACGAAAAACATAATAGACAAACAGATACGCGGCGCAAAAAACAGCGAAAGCAAAACCCTGCAGGCGATGCTTGCGCTTAAAGAAGCCGCTTACGATATGAAGGATTACGTTTTCACGGGAGATATGTCCGCTTTTGCGGAAAGCTTGCGGCGCGGCTGGGAACAGAAAAAGCGCACTTCGGATATAGTAACGAACGCAGAGCTGGAAAAAACGATAAACTTCGCGTTGTCGCACGGAGCGGAAGCCGTAAAGGTTTCGGGCGCGGGCGGCGGCGGTTTTTTGCTTATCTACTGCAATCCCGTCAACAGACAAAGACTGATTAACGAAACGGCAATGCTGTCGGGCAAAACCTATCCCGTCAGTTTTTCCAAAAACGGCGCGCAAAGCTGGATAATAAACGATTGATATGAGAGCATTTTTAACGGCGGGG
>ULRP01083371.1_pt1 | contig 12902 bp, 8 predicted proteins | sample 1955521 | NCBI WGS metagenome assembly ULRP01 (sample SAMEA4835685, study PRJEB28245) | human gut metagenome | biome: gut microbiome; material: fecal sample | place: Denmark | collected 2008
TAGGGGAAGGTGCCCCGCAGGGGCGGATAGGGTGACTATGGGATGAAAGACAGCTGGGATGAGGTTTTTCAGTCACTCCTAGGATTGGTTCTTTTTACTTTGCTTTCATTTGGTTCAGGGTTCAAGGTTCAAGGTTCAGGGTTGAGGTGGCGGCTTCGCCGCCTTTTTTTTTTTTGGGCGATGCCCGGAAGTGGCATTTAAGTCACCAGTCACTAGTCACTCCTACGATACGAGGGAAGGAATCGTCTCACATACGTGGTATGAGATCCTTCGGCTCAGTCCCCACTTGTTCTGGCTAGGGCTTTTCACACATAGAGCGTTTTCGTCCGCTCAGGATGACGATACGCGAGGGCGGATGGTTTTACAGGCTGGCGGTATCGCCGCCTTTTTTAGAGGATGGTATTCCCGTATCGCAGCCTTTCCCTCTAGAGGAAGGTGCCCCGCAGGGGCGGATAGGGTGACTCTGGTATGAAAGACAGTTGGGATAAGGTTTCCCAGTCACTCCTAGGATAAGAAGGTGCGCAAGATGGAAGAGAGACCCTTGCGAAAAATGAGCGATCGGGCTCTCTTAGGGCGTTTTTTGTCATCATACCTGTGCTATACTAAAGAAAAGCAGTTTGGCAGGAAGAAGAGCTGATCCGCAGAGGGCGCATATGGGATGCGATCTATTCTTGGTTATAGAATAACTTTATATCATTTTTGCTCATGTAGTTATATTTTGTTCTTCTTGTCTGATAAAATGAAAGAAAATGATCAGTATTTCCCTAGCTTTATTAGCAGACGTACAGGGGGTCCTATGAAAAACACGATGGAAAAGTCTGAATACAAGGCCATTCTTCATTCGAAGCGGGCCAATATTTATTATCTTTCGAAATGCCGTGTGATGCAGAAGGATGGACGGGTCCTCTATCTGACGGAGACAGAGAAAGGAAATGCATATTGGAATATCCCGATCGCGAATACGACTGTGATCCTTTTGGGAAATGGTACCTCCATTACGCAGGCGGCGATGCGCCTGCTCTCCGGGGCGGGGGTACTTGTTGGATTTTGCGGTGGCGGTGCGACGCCGCTCTTGGCCGGAACAGAGATCGAGTGGCTGAATCCACAAAATGAATATCGCCCGACGGAATATGTGCAAGGATGGCTGTCTTTCTGGTTTGATGAGAAGAAACGGCTGTCTGCTGCCAAAGAATTTCAAAGAAAGCGCTGCGCTTTTATCGAAAGAGTTTGGGAAAAGGATGAGGATCTGCAGGATGCGGGTTTCTATGTGGATGATATGGAAATCGAAATGGCGATCCAAGAATATCGACGCATGATCGAGCAGGCGCAAAGCGTGACGGAGCTTTTAAGCAGCGAGGCGCGTTTCACGAAAGAGCTTTACAAGTATGCGGCACATGCCGTGGGTCTTTCCGGATTTACAAGAGATCACTCGGGAGAAGATCAGGCGAATGCTTTCCTGAATCATGGAAACTATCTGGCGTATGGTCTATCTGCTGTGACATTGTGGGTGCTTGGCATTCCACATGGCTTTGCCGTGATGCACGGAAAGACGAGGCGGGGAGCGCTGGTCTTTGATGTGGCAGATCTGATCAAGGATGCTGTGGTTCTCCCATGGTCATTTATCTGCTCTTCGCAAAATGATACGGAGCAGCAGTTTCGTCAGCAGCTGCTGCAAAAATTCACGGAGCATCAAGTGCTTGATTTCATGTTTGGTGAAGTCAAAAGCGTCAGCCAGCATTTCGGAGAGAGAAGGTGATGCCGCATGATGGTCATCTTTATCAGTCAAAGCGAGAAGAAGGCGGTCCTTACCGTACGGAAGATCCTGGACTCGTTTGCCGATCGCATCGGGGATGATGCCTGGCAGACGGTGATCACGGAGGCCGGACTTCTCGCTGTCAAAACGGCACTGCGGAGGAATGCGACGAAGAGTATGGCTGTATCCTGCCGATGGATCCGATCGCGCTCGCGGAGCGACCTTCTGTGGATCGTGGGAAATCGGAATAAGTTCAATGCAGAGGGTCTGGTGCCTGTCAATTGGACGCAGAAAAATGTATCTCACTTTGAATGGGAGAATCAGTGGCAGTACCTGCCTCTCATTAAGGCTTTGGCAGCTGTGGCTGCGCTTTTCCATGACTGGGGAAAAACAAATGACTATTTTCAGGATAAGTTAAGAAGGCATGGCGGGAAAAATCGGATGGATCCATTTCGGCACGAGTGGATCTCCTGCAAGCTGCTGGAGGCGCTGGTAAAAGTCACTGGCGCAGAAGAGACGGATGAAAAATGGATGCAGGCTCTCATCTCCGGAACGCTTGATGAAGCGGAGCTTCTGGAAAAGGTCGGAGAGGATCTGACAGAAGAAAGACAGTGTCATCTGGGAAGGCTGCCGCCGCTGGCCTCTGTCATTGCATGGCTCATCCTGTCACATCACAGGATGGCAGATAAAAAAGGCGATGCCAGAGCAGGATATGAAAATGTGTGCAGAGCGTCTTTCCAAAGTATATGGTCGCATCTGACAGCGGACTGGGGGTATCAAAATCAAAGGACGGAGGAGATATCTGCCGCTCTCCGGGCGAAATGTTTCTGCTTTTCGGAAGGACTTCTTTGGGAGAAATCTCCTGCGTGGAAGAAAGCGGTGCGCAAATGGGTGAGCCGTCTGCAGGAGGCCTATGGGACATTGCCGTCCGTGGCGATGGCTGGGCAGGCACTTTGTGAAAGGCCGGCCTTTCGGCTGATCCTTGCGTACGCCAGACTCTGCTTGATGATCGGAGATCATTATGCGTCTTCGCTGGAAAAGGAGCCGTCTGCGAGATCAGTCTGGAAAGTGACTCGCCTGTGGGCGAATATCGATGGACGCGGTGCATGCAGGCAGCATCTGGAAGAGCACCTGCTGAAGGTGTGCGATCAGTCGCTCAGGGCGGCACACCGGCTTCCTTTTTTCGCAGAGAAGATGGAAAGAGCCTATGATGTACGCGGACTCAAGAAGCAGGGAACGGGTGCGTATGCATGGCAGGAAAAAGCGGTAGCTAAGATCCATGCATTCAGAAAGGAACAGGCCGGAGATGCATCCTGGTTCATTGTCAATATGGCAAGTACCGGGTGCGGGAAAACGATAGCGAATGCAAAAATCATGAATGCCATTTCTCCGGATCGGAAATCTCTTCGCTATATCTTGGCACTGGGGCTGCGCTCCCTGACACTGCAGACGGGAGACTCTTACCGTAGGCAGCTGGGCATGGATGGGAGCGAGCTGGCTGTGCTCATTGGATCAGATGCCGTTCGGGCGCTCCTTGAAAAATCGCAGGAAGAAAGCGATTGCGGCGCAGAGTCGGCGGAGCCATGGATGGAGGAAAATGTAGAATATCTGGATACCTTCGATGGCGGAGAGATGCAGTTCATGGATCTCTTTCTGGGGGATACGAATCGGCGCGCGGATAAAAACAAGGCATTGCTGCTGAAGCCTATCCTGGCAGCGACCATCGATCACATGATGGGAGCCGTCCAGACCATCAAAGGCGGGCGGTACATGCTCCCCTTTCTGCGGCTCATGTCATCTGACCTGGTCATCGATGAGATCGATGACTTTACGACAAAGGATCTCTATGCGATCGCCAGACTGGTACACCTTGCCGGTATGCTGGGACGGAATGTAGGGCTTTCTTCCGCGACGATTCCGCCTGACCTGGCGGAGGGCATGTATCGCGCCTATCAGGCAGGACTTTCCGTGTACAATGATTTCTTCGCAGCAAAGAAGCATTGTGCCGTACTCTGGTGTGATGAATATAAGGCTGTCGTACAGGACATGCAGGCGGGAAAGGAAGGAGACTTTGCTCTTTTGCATCAGAAATTCGTCGCCAGCCGCTGCCGGAAGCTGAAAACACAGATCGTCCGAAGGAAGGGTGAACTGATCGAGTGCAGCTCCCGGGACGGGGATGCCCCTCCGGAACTCCATTACTTTGAGGAGATACGGAAGGCTGCAGAAAAAATGCACGAGCAAAATCATATCATCGACCGAAAGACAGGAAAGCGTGTATCCTTTGGCGTGGTACGCATGGCGAATATCAATCCCTGCGTGGAGCTTTCAGAGTACCTGCTCCGATGTACATGGAGCCAGGACGTAGCGGTGCGGCTGATGACCTACCACAGCCGGCAGATCCTTCTCCTGCGTCATGAACAGGAAAAATATCTGGACAGCGTATTGTCCCGCAAGGGGGAAGAAGGGCAGAGCGCGGAGTTGACAGACCCGGTTATTCGCCGTCATATCGATGAGAGCCGGGAGGGAAATATCCTTTTCCTCGTCGTGGCTACGCCGGTCGAAGAAACCGGTCGAGATCATGACTTTGACTGGGCGGTGATCGAGCCCTCCTCCTATCGCTCGATCATTCAGCTTTCCGGACGCGTGATGCGTCATCGCACTCTTGCAAAGTATCAGGGAGCGTCGAATGTGGCTGTCATGGAGTACAATCTTCGCGGACTGAAAGGAGAACCGAAAGCCTTCAAATGGCCCGGCTATGAAGTCGGGAAGTACCAGCTGAAAAGCCATGATATGAGACAACTGATCGATGTCAATGATCTGGCAAGCCGCATCGATGCCGCGCCGAGGATCCGGAAGCCGGAGGAACTCCATCCGGAAAGCCGGCTCATCGATCTCGAACACCAAACGATGATGGATTTCAACAGCCGCTCAGACGTAGGCCCACAATCTATGCATGGCTGGCTCGATGAATACTGGTGGCTGACTGGACTTCCCATGGAATTCAGGCGGTTCCGTGAAAATGCGATAGAAGACGTAAAGCTCACTGTGAGATATACTGATGGAGAAGAAACATTCTGTGAACTTGATGACCACGGCAGCCTTGTCGATCGAAAGGCCATCCTGCATATCGATGATTATGAAGGCATGACAGAGGAAATGGAACGCCGCCTGTGGATACATCGAGACTATGCAAAGTCTGTGAGACAGATGATCGATATGGAAGATCCCCGGTCAGAAGAGGAACAGATCGAGCAGGCTGAAAGGAAGTATGGTGAAATCACGATGCCGAAAACGTCTGGGGATACCCACTGGCTGTATTCGGATCAGCTGGGATTATTTAAGGAAGAGGAGAGGAAGGGATAAGCGTGGCAAAAGAAAAGAAAGAAGTGACATCGCTGCACGAATACATCATAGAAAGTGCGGCAAAAAAGGGGAAAACACCAGCCGACTGGTTTGACGCGATGGTTATGCATATGAATGAATGTCATCTGGCCAGTCATGTCGGAAAATTTACGAATCCGGACATCAAGACCACCGTATGCAGCCATTCGAAGAAAGTGGCAGGCTATGTGACGACCGGAGGGAGCACCTGCAGTCTGGATATTCTGACACCGGCGCAGTATCTGGGAAGCGCCAGTCTGCTGCTCAGTCCAGTGACTCCCGATAAAAATGTGCTGGAGGCAGTCATTACACGAGACAAGGAACTTGAGAAAGAACTGGAACTGCTGTCACTCCCCATAGAAAAGCTGCAAAAGAAAGTCCAAGAGATGCTGGAAGACAGCCAAAAGGGACCGGAAGCGACAGATACGCATCTTAGACAGGTCTACTTCCCGATCGCGGAGGGAGAATATCATCTGCTGTCGGTCATGCCATCCTCCTGCCTTGCGCTGGAAATGTATCAGAGGATCCGAGCAATCAATGGCCATAAAATAGACTGCTGCAATAAGAAATCAGAGAACTACGGAAAGCCCTGCGAAGAAGTCACGGGACTTACCATGATAGGTTTTGGAGGGACCAAGCCGCAGAATATCAGCGCATTGAATTCCCGGTGCGGAGGGAAGGCCTATCTTCTCTCTTCCCTGCCGCCATCTCTGCGTGAGGTGAAGGTCAGGGTGCCGAGATCGGACTTTTTCAAAGAGTCCATCTGGTATAAATCACAAAGCAGCGCCCTGTATCGGCTGCACGCCTATATGAAACAAGAGCGGAATACCATGGAAATACGAAAGGCCATCCACGATCTGGTGGATGAAATGATCGACGCCGTCCTTTTGGTCGCCTATCAGATCCGAGCAGGCGCTGCCGGATGGAGCGAAGAGGAGACGTATACAGCACTTCCGAGATCACAGAAGATCTGGCTGGACGACGCTTGCATGGAAGAGCGGAAAGAGCCCTCCTGGACAGGTGAGATCGCAGCTGCTTTTGCCAGATGGGTAGTTTTTTCCTATGAAAAACTCTTGGGAGAAGAAGCCGTCTCCTTGGGAGACGCGGAATGGCGCAACTTTAAGGATCAAATGGAGATCGTACTGAAAGATGAGGTGAGATACGAATCATGACATACCTTTTGCTGCCGGAGATACAGATACAAAATGCCAATGCACTAAGCAGCCTCTGTACCATCGGATTTCCTGCCATGACAGCGTGGATGGGAGCCGTGCATGCATTGGAGCGAAAAGTGCGGCTGACAGAATCCTTGCGTGAAGTCCGTTTCATCAGCCTTGGCGTGATCAGCCATGAAAGCCGCCTGCAGGTCTATAAGAACCCTGGGGATTACCATTACTCTATAGCCATCTCATCCAATCCGCTTAGAAAAAAGGGAGGAAATACATTTGAACGTCCGCCCTTTATCGAAGACCCTCGGATCCATCTCAAAGTATCCCTGCTGGTCAAATGCAGCGGCCTTTCTGCCGATAACAAAGAGGAACTGCTGCAGGCAGTCGGAGAGACACTTCCCTCTCTCAAAATAGCAGGAGGCGATATACTTTCCTTCAAAACGCCCGTTGTATACTTTATCAGCGAGGAACACCCGGAGGAAGAAAAGAAGATCCTCCATCGACTGATGCCCGGCTTCGCGGTGGTCGAGAGAGGCAGACTGCTGAAAGAAGCAGGAAATGAAGAGGGAGATACATTGGACACACTCCTCTCTTTTCTGACGATCCACCATGAAGCAGAGATCAATGAAGAAAATGAAGTACGCGCCTGGACCTCGAAGCGAAGAGAAGCTGGCTGGCTCATCCCCCTTGTTGTCGGCTTCCAAGGCTTGACCCGCTTGGGAAAGGTGAAAGCGCAGAGAGATATGAATGTCTTGCATCGATTTGCAGAACCTGTGATCACATTGGGCGAATTCAAAATGCCATTTCGATTCTCTTCCGTAGAAGACCTGATGTGGCACTACGAATATGATGAAGGCAATGATCTGTATATTTGTAAAAACGAAAAATAAAAAGGAGAACAATCATGGCAAACAAGAAAATTGCATTAGCAAGCGTACTGGCATTTGAAAAGAAACTGGTCCCATCCGATGGTTTTCTCTATGGTACAAGCTGGGAAAAAAGACAGACAGAAGAAGAGCCGATCGCGCTGATCGAGAAGTCGGTGCGCGGGACCATCTCCAATCGCTTAAAAGCAGCTGTCAAGAATGATCCGATGAAGCTCAATGCAGAAGTAGAAAAGGCCAATCTGCAGACCGTAGACAGCGCCTCTTTGAAACTGGATCAGGATACATTAAAGCTTCGCTTTACACTGAAAGTCCTGTCCGGAGTACAACATCCATCCGTATGCAATGAAGAGGAACACGGCCGAGGCATTTCAAAAATGGTCGAAGACTACATCGAGAAAAGCGGGTTCTCGGAATTGGCACATCGCTATGCCACCAATATCGCCAGTGGACGATTCTTCTGGAGAAATCGCGTGGGCGCAGAAAAAGTCGAAGTCATTGTACGTGTCAAGCTATCCGGCGAGACCATGACATTTAATGGATATGACTACAGCCTGAAGAACTTCGATAAGCATAGCCCTGATCTGGATCAGCTCTCTGCCAGAATCGCTGATGCACTGTGCGGCAGGATCAGCTATCTGCTGCTTGAGATTGAAGCCTGCGCTTTGATGGGACATGGACAGGAAGTATACCCAAGTGAAGAATTGATTCTTGACAAAGGAAACGGGAAAAAGAGCAAGGTGCTGTATCAGGTCAATGGTATGGCAGCCATGCACTCTCAGAAGATCGGAAATGCACTGCGTACCATCGATACATGGTATCCGGAGTATGGCGAGTCTGGTCTTGGCCCGATCGCAGCAGAACCATACGGCGCTGTGACTACACTCGGAAAAGCCTTCCGCTCTCCGAAAGAGAAAGTGGATTTCTATACACTCTTTGATAACTGGTCGACCGGAACGGCACCTGAAAACGAAACGGACAAAGACTATGTCATGGCAGTCCTTGTTCGTGGCGGTGTGTTTGGAGCAAGCGGAAAGGAATAATATGAACTACTATCAGGATATCACCCTCATTCCAGATGGTGAAGTCTCGCTATCCTTCCTTTGGACGAAGGTATTCACCCAGCTGCATCTGGCACTGGCTGAAGAACAACGAAGAGAAGGGATGGTGAAGACCGCGCTGGCCTTCCCAGCGTATCAGGACAAAGGGCTGGGAAATAAGATCCGTATTCTCGCTCCCTCGGCAGAACAATTGGAAAGATTGCACCTAGAACAGGGGCTGGAACGACTTTCTGACTATGTACACCTGACAAAGATCCGAAAAATAGTGGAACGCCGCATCACCGGCTATAGCATTTACAGCCGATATCAGCCGGATGAATCCGTGGAGAGAAAAGCGCGCCGCTACGTCCGGCGGCACGAAGGCGTCTCTTATGAGGACGCGCTCGGTCTGCTTGGCCGGAGAAAAGAGACTTACGATCTGCCATTCATCCAGATGAAAAGCTTATCTACCGTGCAGACCTTTTCTCTCTTCATCAAGAAGACACCCTGTCAGATAGAGCAGTCTGGAACACTGAGCACCTATGGCTTGAGCGATAGTGCATCTGTCCCTGAATTTTGACCAAAATTTTTGACCAATGCAAGAAAAGCCGATTCTATCGGCTTTTCTTGCGCCCTATTGAAACTTTGGGTAAAATAGATGGAGATAGTTTTTCCCTCGATGGCGCCGAAGCTCTTTCACTTTCTCCTGCCGTTGACTGCCGTATAGGCAGCTTAGAAATTTCCGCGCGGATCCGCGCTACAAGTATCATCGTTGACTGCCGTATAGGCAGCTTAGAAATTTCCGCGAAAGATCTTCGCTACAAGTATCATGTTGACTGCCGTATAGGCAGCTTAGAAAAAACGGCATCCGATACATTTACCACAAGGGATGTTGACTGCCGTATAGGCAGCTTAGAAAATAATTAGATCCGGAAACCGCCGCGCATTGGGGTTGACTGCCGTATAGGCAGCTTAGAAAACGAAGCGTCCCTACATGACCGAAACTGTTTTGTTGACTGCCGTATAGGCAGCTTAGAAATCGCCCGTCTTTCTACTCCGGTTGTGCCGACCGTTGACTGCCGTATAGGCAGCTTAGAAATCATTATCATCTTATTATTTTTGGTTACGACTGTTGACTGCCGTATAGGCAGCTTAGAAAATGGATGTACCGAACCTATGAGTAAAGCCTGTGTTGACTGCCGTATAGGCAGCTTAGAAAGACAATGGGCAGTCAGGTGCGTGCATGAGGCGGTTGACTGCCGTATAGGCAGCTTAGAAAGAACACAATGCGAAAACCCGACTTCGTGCTGGGTTGACTGCCGTATAGGCAGCTTAGAAACACGGCTGGAAAAGTACCTTCGATAGCGGCTAGTTGACTGCCGTATAGGCAGCTTAGAAAAGCTTCCGGATCTGTAAGCGTTCGAGATGTTCGTTGACTGCCGTATAGGCAGCTTAGAAAACGCTCAGGCGGCGAGGCAGGGGAACCAAACAGTTGACTGCCGTATAGGCAGCTTAGAAAGACAATGGGCAGTCAGGTGCGTGCATGAAGCAGTTGACTGCCGTATAGGCAGCTTAGAAAAATAACCGCTCCGTCAACTTCGAGCTTTCCGCGTTGACTGCCGTATAGGCAGCTTAGAAATCAGCTGATAATGGGGGGAACCTCGCGGACGTGTTGACTGCCGTATAGGCAGCTTAGAAAAATTACATCAAGTAGTGTAATTGGCGCGACGTGTTGACTGCCGTATAGGCAGCTTAGAAAATGAAGCGTCCTTGCATGATCGTAATTGTTTTGTTGACTGCCGTATAGGCAGCTTAGAAATGCTTCCGGATCTGTAAGCGTTCGTGATGTTCGTTGACTGCCGTATAGGCAGCTTAGAAATTTTTAAGCCCCTAGGGGGTATGGGGGGGAAAGTTGACTGCCGTATAGGCAGCTTAGAAAGCGTTCAGGCGGCGAAGCAGGGGAACCAAACAGTTGACTGCCGTATAGGCAGCTTAGAAACTAAGCTCTTCAAGCAACAGGCTGTATCAATCGTTGACTGCCGTATAGGCAGCTTAGAAATAAAGCTCAAATTGCTAGGTCTGTGTTTGACCGTTGACTGCCGTATAGGCAGCTTAGAAACTCAGAATGAAGGTGCGTTTCATGCTAATTATGTTGACTGCCGTATAGGCAGCTTAGAAATTGCACATTCTCGAGCGTGGGCGGTTCGGTGTGTTGACTGCCGTATAGGCAGCTTAGAAAATTTAGTGCTTTCAAGTAGATTTAGAAAGGAGGTTGACTGCCGTATAGGCAGCTTAGAAAAGCGGCGCGAAGGTCGGCAACCTCGATTTGATGTTGACTGCCGTATAGGCAGCTTAGAAATTGACCTCCTTGCTGGCTAGATACTTCTGGGCGTTAACTGCCGCATAGGCAGCTTAGAAAGGATTCTGAATAAGCGAGATCTTCGTCTTTATTGTTGACTGCCGCATAGGAGGGAGGATCGGGACGCCGGCTGGCATGCAGGAGGATAAGATGAAAAAAGCCCCTTTGGCAGGGGCTTTTTTTGATGGCTTGTTTCCTTTTTTGGTGTGTTCCCTTTGGTCGGGGCTTTATGGGCGGTGAGGTTTACCGGCGGTGGGTACTCACAGGGCGAGGCGGTAGATCTCTTCGAGGTCTTTGGCGGAGAGGCTGACGAAGCCGTGGAGGAGGCCGTCTTTGGTGCCCTTCCATGCGATGGTCTTTTCGGCCATTTCGGCAAAGCGGGTGTCGTCGATGCCGATCTCTGTGAGGGTGGTCGGGAGGCGGAGCTGTTTCTTGAAGTATTTCCGCAGGCGTTTGATGCCTTTCTGTGCGATCTTGATGGTGTCCTTGCCTTTGGGGGAGACGCCCATGACGCCTACGGCGAAGCGGGCGATGCGGGGGGCGGTGGTTTCGTCCAGGACGTAGGTGAGGAAGGCGGGAGTGAGGATGGCGAGGCCGAGACCGTGGGTGATGTCGTAGTGGGCGGAGAGTTCGTGCTCGATGCCGTGGCAGGTCCAGGAGACGGCGTGGCCGCTGTCGATGAAGTCGTTGATGGCCCAGGAGGCGGTCCAGAGGAGGTTCGCGCGGGCGTCTTCATTGGCGGGGTCGGCCATGGCGATGGGGGCGTCTTTCATGACGGAGCGCATCATGGCTTCCATGTAGGCTTCGGTGGCGGGGAAGGTCTCTTCTTTCTGGAAGTAGACTTCCATGATGTGGGAGAGGATGTCGGCGGAGCCGCAGGCGGTCTGATAGGCAGGGACGGTGTAGGTGTTTTCGGGGCAGAGGAAGGAGACGGAGGGGCGGAAGGCCTGGGCGGTCCATCCGTATTTTTCTTCGGTCTCGGGGTTGGTGATGACGGCGCTGGCATTCATTTCGGAGCCGGTCGCGGCGATGGTGGGGATGGTGATGAGGGGGAGGGCGGTGTCGATGGCGGCGCGGCTTAGGATGAGGTCCCAGGGGTCGGCGTCGTAGGGGGCGCTGCCTGCGATGACTTTGGCGGTGTCGAGGACGGAGCCTCCGCCGAGGGCGAGGATGAGGTCCAGGCGTTTTTCGCGTACGAGGCGGATGCCTTCGCGTACGAGGCCGATCTCGGGATTTGGTTTGACGCCGGAGAGGCCGTAGCAGTCGACATTGGCTTTGCTGATTTCTGCGAGGACTTTGTCAAAGAGGCCGCTCTTTTTGGCGGAGCTGCCGCCGGTGATGAGGAGGACGCGGCTGCCGAGGCGGCTGATCTCTTCGGGAAGGTGGGCGAGCATGCCGTTTCCGAAGTAGACTTTGGTGGGGTTATGGTAGATGAAATCGTGGGTCATGGGGATGCCTTTCTTGTCATGGGTGACTAGGGAAATGCTGATTGAATCATTTTTCCTTAAACGGGTTTGGTGGGTTCATAGGGCTCAACGGGGGAGGAGCGGCGCAAAATCGTAAAGCGCCGCGGAATTTTTGAATATATATTATTTTCCGGGATGGGAAACCTGTGAATCTTTTGAATCTGTCTATTCCTTATCCGATTTTGCTCTTGGATTTTATACAGGTGTTCCGTTCACTTTTTCGGCAGACTTGGATTCCTTGTCTCGGCGATCCATTTTGTGAAATCTTCGGGGGAGATGCCGAGGTGTGCTTCTGCCCAGGGTTTCCATTTTTCGGATTTTTTACGCGCGGCAAGGATGTCTTCCATGGAGGTGCCGGTGTGCTGTTCTAAGAGGTAGGCGAGGCGGAGCCAGTGGTTCGGGTAGCCGTCTTGCAGCAGGGGGATGGCGCGGTCTTCGGGTATGCCGTAGAAGCGGTGAAGGCGGCGGGCGCGATGGCGCAGGAGGCGTTCTTCGTAGAGCGCAGCGGTGAGACCTAGCTTTTTCTGGATGCATCCCCATGGGTCATCTTTCCGCATGTCGAGGATGGTATCGATGGGGACTTCGGCGAGGATGGAGAGAAGGGCGGCTTTGTCGATTTCAAGGAAACGGAGGCCGCTGGAGAGAAGGGCTGCTACTTTGTCTTGGGGGATTTCGTACTTGTAGTGGATGCTTCGGATCTGGTCGTCTAATGTGGGTTCGCTGCGTTTCATCGGGGGTTCCTTTCGTGCAATGCATGGTTTTCTCTATTGTAACATAGATGAGGGGTTCGGGGTTCGGGGGCGTGTTGCCCTGTAAGTGTCAAGTTTTCCTCGGTAATTCATTTGACTGT
>ULRP01033448.1_pt1 | contig 12894 bp, 5 predicted proteins | sample 1955521 | NCBI WGS metagenome assembly ULRP01 (sample SAMEA4835685, study PRJEB28245) | human gut metagenome | biome: gut microbiome; material: fecal sample | place: Denmark | collected 2008
ATCTGTCGTAGGTTCCATCACCCAGACTACTGGTGAGGTTTTGGAGCGTGCAGCTGGTGTCAGCGACGTTGGTTCAGCCTTGACAGGTAACCTCCCAGGTGTTGTTACAATCCAAGGCAATGGTATGCCTGGTGAGGAGGAACCTCAGATTATCATCCGTGGTTCTAGTTCATGGAACAATTCCGACCCTCTCGTTCTCGTTGATGGTATTGAACGTCCTCTGAGCAGCGTGGACATCTCTTCTGTGGAGAGCATCTCTGTACTGAAGGATGCTTCTGCTACTGCAGTCTATGGTGTGAAGGGAGCCAATGGTGTCATCTTGGTTACCACCAAGCGTGGTCAGGAAGGCAAGGCTAAGATTGACGTTGGTTTCAATGCTACGTTGAAAGCTCCTTCTAAGTTGCCTAACAAGTACGACTCTTATGATGCGTTGATGCTTCGTAACCAAGTGGTAGAGCGTGAACTGGGCATTTATCCTGAAGGGGTTTCATATCTTCGTCCTCAGTCTTTTATAGACAACTATCGAAACCAGACTACGCAGGAGCAGCGTGAACGTTATGCCAATGTGGATTGGCAGGATGCACTTTTCAAAAAGTCTGCTATGTCTTATAATGCCAACGTGAACGTGAGTGGTGGTACAAAATTCGTTAAGTACTTCGCTTCTGCTGATTTCGTGCATGAGGGTGACCTCTTCCGTGAGTATGACAATGGTCGTAATTACAACTCTGGCTATGGATACAATCGTATCAATGTTCGTAGTAACTTGGACTTTGCCATCACAAGTAGCACTACTTTGAAGGTAAATGTGGCTGGTAGCAATGGCGTAAGAAAAGCTCCTTGGAGTAACATGAGCAATAGTGAGTGGCAGATTGGTCAGCAGTGGGCTGGTGCTTATAACATCGCCCCAGATGTGTTCTTGCCACAATATTCTGACGGCACATGGGGATTCTATCCAGCTGCTTCCAATGTAAGTAACTCTGCACAGAATCTTGCTATCGGTGGTACAGCACAGGCTACAACCACTCGTATCAATACAGACTTTACCCTTGAGCAGAAATTGGATTTCATAACCAAAGGCTTGAATTTCCGTGGTACTATCTCTTGGGATAATGTTTTTGTTGAGACAGGACGAGGTATCAATGACTTGAATAATGAAGCCCAGACTAAGTATATTGATCCTGAAACAGGTCAGGTTACTTATGGTAAAGAACTTGAAGGAAATAATAAGTTTGATTGGCAGCAAGGTGTGAACTGGGCAACGGAAGGTGGTTCTGTAGATAATAACCAGACTGTTCGCAACCTCTACTATCAGTTGCAGCTCAACTGGGCTCGCAAGTTTGGACAGCATGATGTATCAGCCATGGGCTTGTTCTCACGTCAGGAGAATGCACGTGGTAGTGTGATGCCAACTTACCGTGAGGACTGGGCGTTCCGTGCTACCTATAGCTATGCAGGTCGTTACAACATCGAGTATAATGGTGCCTATAACGGATCTGAAAAGTTCAGCAAGGACAATCGTTTTGCCTTCTTCAATTCAGGTGCTATCGGATGGACCATCACTGAGGAAAACTTCATGAAGTATCTTCGTGACAAGCACATCGTCGATATGTTGAAGTTCCGTGCTTCCTATGGTGAGATTGGTGATGACAACATTGGTGACCCATTTGATTCTAGTCGTCGCTGGTTGTATATGAGTCAGTGGGCGTATGGCGGTAAGAGTACGATGGATCTCGACCATACAGAGAGCATCTATACATGGTATCGACAGAACACTCTTGGAAATGATAATGTGAAATGGGAAACAGTTAAGAAAACCAACTTCGGTATTGATTATGGTTTCTTGGGAGGCTTGATTACTGGTTCTTTGGATTTCTTCTGTGACCGTCGTAATGACATCTTGATTTTCGGCTCCAACCGTTCTGTTCCTTCTTATTTCGGAACTACAGCACCTACTATTAATAAAGGTAAGGTTCGTACCAGTGGTTACGAGTGGGAATTGAAACTTAATAAGGTGTTTGCTAATGGCTTGCGACTTTGGGGTAATTTCAATATGACCCATGCCAAGAATAAGGTGATTTTGAAGGATGATGCCCTCTTTACTCCAATTTATCAAAAGGAGGCAGGATTTGCAATGAATCAGTATCACTCTTATATAGATAAGGGCATTATCAATAATATTGATGATTTGATAGGTTCTCCGGCGCACGACTCCAATGACAATCACCGTTTGGTTGGTGACTATTACATTGTTGATTTCAATGGTGATGGTGTTGTTGATAGCAGGGACTCGGCTCCTGTAGGTTATAGCAGTAGTCCGCAGAACACCTATAATGCTACTGTTGGTTTCGAATGGAAAGGCTTCTCTGCTTTCGCTCAGTTCTATGGAGTAACTAATGTGACCCGTGACGTAGGATTGACAAGCTTTGGTAATATGCTTGATAATGTTTATGATACCGGTACTTGGTGGAATAAGAATCAAAGCAATGCAGAATGTATCCTCCCTCGTTGGGGTGCCACTGCTTCAAGTTACACCTATGGTACACAGTATATGTATGATGGCTCTTACATTCGTTTGAAGAATGTCGAGATTGCTTATACCTGGACCAAGGGCTGGATTAAGGCATTAGGCGTAAACTACCTCAAGATTTACTTGAATGGTAATAACCTCTGGCTCTGGACTCGTATGCCTGATGACCGTGAGGCAAACCTCGGTGGTGGTGGCTGGTTGGGAGCATACCCTACGGTTCGCCGCTTCAACTTAGGTATTAAATTCTCATTGTAATTATAAAAAAAATATTCAGATGAAAAATAAGATAAAGACATTAATGTTGACGGGATGCGTCTCGCTGGCTCTCGGTACTTCGCTGAGTTCTTGTCAAGACTACTTGGACAAGGAGCCAGACTCAACAGTTTCTGCAGACGATGCCTTTGCCAATTTCCGTAATTTCCAAGGTTTCGTTGAGGAAATATACAACTGTATCCCTGATAAAGAGAAATGTAACTATTGTCCTTCATGGAACTGGGGTGATGATGAAATCTTCAATCCTGAGGCTGATAATAGAATGACCCATCAGGTTGATTTAGGTAACTTCCGTGCATGGGAATCTACTGGTAACTGGCTAAAGCGTGATGGTTCTTCTACTTCCACAAATAAGTTCGACCACGGTATTTGGAACCATGCGTGGTATTGCATCAGAAAATGTAATCTCGGTTTACAGAATATCGACAAGTTTGTGACAGGAAGTGCTGAAGAGAAAAAACTGATAGAGGGTCAGCTCTATTTCTTCCGTGCATGGTGGCATGAGGAATTGATGGAGTATTTTGGTGGTATGCCTTATGTGGATACTTTTCTCGGTGACAATGCCGAGCAGAGATTGCCACGCCTTACTTATCAGGAATGCGCTGATAAAGCGGCTGCAGATTTCCGTAAGGCTGCCGATTTGTTGCCTATTAATTGGGATAAGACTTCTGCAGGTTTAGCCACACAAGGTAAGAATGAACTTCGCATCAATAAGATCATGGCTCTTGGTTATCTTGGTAAAACCTATCTTTGGGCTGCTAGTCCTTTGATGAAGAATGGTGCGCAGGCTGGTGCCAGCAAGAATGGCAAGACTTATGATTATGATCAAGAATATGCTAAGAAGGCAGCTGAGGCTTTTGGTGAACTGCTCTCTCTTGTGGAAACTGGTCAGACACAATATGCATTGGCAGAGTTTAAGTACTCAGACATCTACAATCATGAGCGTTCTGCCGATGCTAACTCTTGCTTCTCTGATATCTTCTATACCAAGAAGCAGAACTGGAAAATGCCAGGAACGGTTGAAGCTATCTTCCGTGGTCCATCTGCTGATTTTAATGGCTCTAACTGGAACACCTCTAAGGTCTTTGGCCCTAAGGTACAGAAAGTCGTTGCTCATGATAATGTCATTCACCAACCTACGGCCAACCTTGTAGAGGCTTATGGAATGGCTAACGGAGAACCAATCTATTTGGTTGAGAATGGTCAGTATGTACTCAATCCAAAGTCTGGTTTCGACCCTAAGCATCCTTTCAAAAATCGTGATCCCCGTTTCTACCACGATATCGTCTTCGATGGTTTTAAGTATTTGAACGGAACACCTGGTCAGTATGCAGATTTACAGTATTGCCAATTATATACAGGTGGTAATATGCGCCCTGTAGCAAATGCAAGCCGTACGGGTTATTTCATTCAGAAGTTGGTGCCTCATACTTGTAATGAAGTGGATAAAGATTACGACTGGGGTTCAGCTTTACACTGCTATTTGCCATATATGCGTCTTGCAGACATATACTTGATGTATGCAGAGGCTTGTGCTGCATTCGGTGGTGCTACTGGCAAGTCTTCAAACTTTAGTAAGACCGCAGAAGATGCAATTAATACACTTCGCGACCGTTGTGGTGCTGGTCATGTTGCTCCAGAATTTGTTGCAGACAGCCATAAGTTCATGGACGAGGTCCGTCGTGAGCGTGAGGTAGAACTTTCTTTCGAAGGATTCCGTTTTTGTGACTTGCAGCGTTGGTTGCTTCTGACAGAGGCACCATATAATCAAAAATTCTCACAGGAGTTTGATCGTGTGGAAAGTGCAGACTTCTATAAGAATCATGATCCTAAGGACGCTGAGGTTGCCAATTATCGTAGAAAGTTGATATTGACTCGTAATTTCGATGCCAAGCACTATTGGTTCCCATTGCCAATCAAGGAGACTCAGATCAGTTCAGAGTTTAAACAAAATCCAGGCTGGTAAGGTTTAAAATTATAAATTAGTAATACTAAATGAATAATGATAGTATGAATTCAAGATTCAAATCATATAATTATAAGCTTTTTGTAGCAAGTCTCGTGGCTTTGGCTCCTCTTGGTGCCAATGCCAAGACTGCACAGACAAGCGAATCCGACACAGCCAGTGCCGACAAGGAGATGGTTCAGGTGGCTTACCGAAAGGTAGCCAAGGATGACATCTTGGGCGGTGTGTCTGTAGTCGATGTAGAGAACTTGATGAAGAAGAACTACCATACTTATAGCCTCGACAATATGCAAGGTTATGTAGGTGGTTGGAATGGCAATTCTCTCTGGGGTATGGATGCCGACAACGCTGGTTATCTCGTCTTGGTAGATGGTGTGCCTCGTGAAGCTAACAACGTTCAACCAAGTGAGATTGCACAGATTTCTTTCCTCAAGGGTGCGCAGGCTGTGGTGCTCTATGGTAGCAAGGCTGCCAAGGGTGCTGTAGTCATAACCACCAAGCGTGGTCATAATGACGGCTTGAAGGTCGAGGTGCAGGCTAATGCAGGTTTGAATGTAGCAAAGTCTTATCCTGAGTATCTTAGCAGTGCAGAGTATATGACTCTCTATAACGAGGCTCGTCGTAATGATGGTCTGGCTGAGCTTTATTCTGCTGAGGACATCTATAATCATGGAGCAGGTTTGAACCCTTATCGTTATCCTAATCTCGATTTCTATTCTTCTGATTATCTCAGAAAGATGAACAGCCGTTATGAGGCTACTGCAGAAATCAGCGGTGGTGGTAAGCGAGCTCACTTCTATAGCAATATCAACTATTATCGCCAGGGCGATTATTTCAAGTTTGGTGAGGCTAAGAATAATAATACCCAGCGCTTCAGCGTTCGTGGTAATGTGGATATAGACATTACTGATGATATTAAGGCTTGGGTTAACTCCAGTGCAACCTTCTATGATTCTCATTCTGCAAAGGGTAATTACTGGGAAGCTGCTTCTACTTGGCGTCCTAATTTTCCACAGAATGCAGCTCCTCTTATCTCCACAGATATGATAGCCCCTAATGCTAAGGCTGCTTGGAACTTGATGAGCGTTGCGAAGTTGGTTGATGGCAAATACTTCCTTGCTGGTACTCAGGCAAACTCCTCTAACGTTTTTGCTGATATCTATTCTGCAGGAAATAGTAAATTTACTAGTCGTCAATTCCAGTTTGATACGGGCGTCAATATCAACTTGCACAAGGTGTTGAAGGGCTTGTCTTTCGAGACTCATTTCGCTGTCGACTATGCCACCTCTTATAATACTTCTTTCGATAATAGCTATGCTGTTTATATCCCAACATGGGCTAACATCGATGGCAAGGATATGATTGTCGCATTGAAGAAGGAAGGTGAGGATAAAAAGTCTGGCAACCAGAACATCAGCGGAAGTACAGATAACCAGACCATGTTTTTCTCTGGTCAGTTAAACTACAACAATACTTTCAACAAGGTTCACAATCTGTCGGCAATGTTGATAGCTTCTGGCTTCCAGCAGTCGAAATCTGGACAGTATCACAAGAACTCTAGTGCCAATCTTGCATTCGACGCTTCTTACAATTATGCCCAGAAGTATTACGCAGATTTTGGATTAGCTGCCATTCACTCTGCCCAGTTGGCTCCAGGTCATCGTGAGGCTCTCTCACCATCACTTTCTTTGGGTTGGAGACTCAAGAATGAGTCTTTCTTGAAGAATTCCAAGGTGGTAGATGACATGATGATTAGTGTATCAGGTAGTATTATCAATGAGGATATTGATATAGCAAATGGTGACAATCGCTACTATCTCTATCAGAGTATTTGGACTTCTGCTTACGGCTATGGATGGTATGATGGATCTAGCGATAAATACACCTATTCATTAAGAGGTGAGAACAAAGACCTTGATTTTATCAAGCGCAAAGAGTTGTCTCTGAATTTCAAGACATCCTTGTGGCAGAAATTGGTGACATTAGATGCAAGTTTCTTCATCAATTCGATGGAGGGTTATCTCATCACTTCGCCAACATTCTATCCATCTCATTTGAAACCTGGTTATCCAGAGGCTTCGTTTATTCCTGTACTTAATTACAACAATAATCGAAGAGTTGGATTTGATTTCGCAGCCAACTTCAATAAGAAGGTAGGTGATGTGGATCTCTCACTTGGTGTGACTGGTACTTACTATACAACCAAGGCTACCAAACGAGATGAGAACAACGTAGAGCAGTATCAGAACAGAGAAGGAAAGGCACTTGATGGCATTTGGGGCTACAAGAGCGCAGGTCTCTTCCAAAGCAAGGAGGAAATCCAAAATTCTCCAGACCAAAGCTATTTTGGTGGAACAGTTCAACCTGGTGACATCAAGTATGTGGATGTAAATGGTGATAATAAAATTGACCAATACGACCAAGTCTTCTTGGGTAAGGGTGGTTGGTACGGAGCACCATTCACGCTTGGTGTCAATCTTACAGCTAAGTGGAAGAACTTTACCTTCTTCGCTCTTGGTACCGGTAACTTCGGTGCTTGGGGTGTCAAGAATAATTCTTATTGGTGGGTAAAGGGCGATAGCAAATATTCTGCTGTAGTTCGTAACCGATGGACTGAGGAAACCAAAGAGACTGCAACCTATCCTCGTTTGACATCTCTTGATGGTAACAACAACTTCCAGACATCAGACTTCTGGATGTACAAGACAGATGCATTCCGCTTGGCTAAGGTCCAGATAACTTACGACTTGCCTAGTACTTTGTTCCAAAAGACATGGCTTAAGGGGTTGTCGGCATACGTAAGCGGAGCTAACTTGCTTACCATTTCAGGAGAGCGCGAAGTCTTAGAGATGAACGTTGGGTCTGCGCCTCAGACACGCTATTATAATATAGGTGTAAAGGCAACATTCTAATCATTTTAAAATGTAGAAAGAAATGAAAGTAAAAAATATATTTATATTAGCAGCAATGTCGCTTACTTTGGCTTCTTGCTCAGATCTTTTCGAGCCTGCAGAGGAAAACAACCGTGGCTTGGATGAGATTTACAATGAGCCAACATACGCTCAGGGACTATTGGGATATGGTTATTCGATGCTTCCTTACAGAACCAAGAGTGAAACTGATATTGCTACAGATGACGCTGTAACCAATAACTTGGCAGATAAATGGCTCAAAATGGCTACAGGTTCTTGGGCTGCTAATAGCGATCCTATGGACAAATGGACAAGTGGTCGTGCTAGTATCCAATATCTCAATATCTTCCTTCAGGAGGTTGATAAGGTAAACTGGGCAAAGGACGAGAATGCCCGTAAGATGTATTGTGATAGCCGTAAAGGTGAAGCTTATGCTTTGAGAGCTCTCAACTTGTATTATCTTTTGATGAATCATGGTGGATGGACAGCCGATGGCAAATTGCTTGGCGTTCCTAATTTGACAGAACCAGAGTCTTCTACTGATGATTTCAACAAGCCACGTAATACATTCCAAGAGTGCTTGGATCAAATCTATAGCGATTTGGACCAGGCTGCCAAGCTTCTCCCTCTTGATTACAATGATTTGACTAATGATAACGATGTTCCTGCCAAGTATAAGGAAATCGGAGTAAAGACCGCAGGAGACTACAACCGTGTGTTTGGTTCCATTATGCGTGGTCGTATCAGCGGTCGTATCGCTGAGGCTATTCGCTCACAGGTATCTTTGCTTGCAGCTAGTCCTGCTTTCTCTGATGGTACAAACGTGGATTATGCTAAGGCTGCTGACGATGCAGCTACCGTTCTTGATCGTATCAATGGTGTGAATGGTTTGTCTGCTACAGGTAATAATTGGTTTATGCAAACCAAGGAAATCGATGCGCTTGGCTCAGGTGCTTGTCCTGCTGAAATTCTTTGGCGTGGCAGTCGTACCAATGGTGCTGATGACTGGGATCTTGGTCTGAACCAAGAGTCTGATAATTTCCCTCCGTCTCTTTATGGTAAGGGTAGAATCAACCCAACTCAGAATCTGGTCGATGCATTCCCTGCTGTAAATGGTTATCCTATCACCGATGATCGTTCAGAGTATGATAAGTTGAATCCTTACAGCAATCGAGATCCTCGTCTTGACCTTTATATCATTCATGATGGTAGTCAATATAAGGGAAAGACCATTCATACAGACATTACGACGGCTAATAACAATGATGGTTTGAATAAGATTTCCAATTCTACTCGTACAGGCTATTACATGAAAAAGCTGTTGCGTGAGGATTGTAATCCTGACCCTAATTCAAAGAATCCTAAGTATCATTATCCTGTGTATATTCGCTATACTGAGATATTCCTCGATTACGCTGAGGCTGCCAACGAGGCTTGGGGACCAACGGGTAAGGGAACTCACAACTACTCAGCTTACGATGTAATCAAGGCAATCCGTCATCGTGCCGGAATTGGCGAGTTTGGCGAGGATCCATACTTGGATGAGTGCGCTGGTAGCAAAGAGAAAATGCGTGAGTTGATTCGCAACGAGCGTCGTTTGGAACTTTGTTTTGAAAATAAGCGCTTTAGTGACCTTCGCCGTTGGAAAGCTCCTCTAAATGAGGCTGCGCGTGGTGTAGAAATCACTTCAGAGGCTGGTGTTCCATCATACAAAGAAATGAAGGTTGAGGATCGCAGCTATAAAGATTACATGTATTACGGTCCTATACCACAGAGCGAAATCTTGAAGTGGAGCAACTTGCAGCAGAATAAGGGCTGGGAAGTAAAAAATAACGACTAATATTTAAAATGATGAAAACAATGAAGATAAGCAAATATTTGTCCATGGCTGCATTGGGAATCTTGGCTTTAGGCTTTAACTCTTGTGAGAATGGCAACCAAGAATTTCCTGATTATGAGGGCGGTACTACTGTATATTATCCTTATCAGTATATCGAACGTTCTGTAGTTTTAGGCAATGATGAGAATCGCGATAATACGGATGATAACAATCATGTATTGTATATCGTATCTACAATGGGTGGAGCATATGATGGAAAAAACATCACATTGAATGTAGATGTTGATAATTCATTGTGTGACAATCTGTATTTTGAGGATGGAGTCACTCCTGTAAAGCCAATGCCTGACAATTATTATACAATTCCTAACAAGACGGTTGCGTATAATGGAAAATTGCAGGGACATCTTCAGGTTAAGTTGGAGAATGCTTTTTTTGCTGACCCAGATTGTGCAAAGAATACATATGTAATCCCAGTTCGCATCAAGGAAATGGTGGGAGCCGATTCTATTCTTTCGGGTTCTCCTGCCGTTGCAGGTACAACTCCTGTTCGTACTGATGCTTCAGCTTGGTTAATTGCTCCTAAGGATTATATCCTTTATTGCGTAAAGTTTATGAATCCATGGGATGGCTTTTATTTCCGTAGAGGAACTGACAAGATTACAGAGAATGGACAAACTCATGAGGTAAAGCGTGAAGGTGCAACTCTTGAAAAGGATGAAGTGAGTCACATTACAACCAAGAGTTTGAAGGAATGTAATTTCGAAGTCTCTGTAAATAAAGCTGACGGCTCTAAGGTCACTTGCAACTTGATACTTACGTTCGATGATAATGGTAATTGTACCGTTACTACTGATACAGAGGGCAGGACTGCTTCTGGCTCAGGAAAGTTTGTAGAAAAGGGAGCTAAGTTGGCTTGGGGTAACAAGGATCGTGACATCCTGACTCTCAATTACAAGGTTGATTTCGGTTCTGGTATTGCTTTGGAAACATCCGATCAGTTTGTTGCCCAGACTCGTGGTAACACCAATGGTGTTGTTCGATTCAGTCCTCAGTATATCAAGAAGTAATATTCTTGATAGATAAGTGTCATTCTAATAATTTGATTATTATGAAATTGAAAAATATTAATTTAGGTTTAGGCTTGATGGCTCTCTTGGCTTTGTCTTCTTGTGCTGATGACAAGTTCTCGGAGTACAGAACTGATATGACCAAGAATTTGAAGGATTATCAGTATCTGAATAACTACGAGCCTTTGAAGAAATACGTGGAAGATATGAAAGCTGCCGGCAAGTGCAATCCCAACTTTAAGTTGGGCATTGCGCTCGAAGCAGCCGAATTCAACAAGCAGGGACTTGTATATTGTCTTGCTGGTAGCAATTTCAACGAGACTGTAGCCGGCAACGCCATGAAGATGGCTTCTTGTGTTGCTGATGATGGTCGCATGAATTTTGATATTGTAAGTGAATATGTTAAGAATGCCACAGATGCAGGTCTTTCGGTTTATGGCCATACCTTGGCTTGGCATGCTCAGCAGCCTAACAAGTACCTCAAAAATCTTATCAAGGATAAGGAACTGCCACCTGATCCAAATGGTGGAAACAAGTACTTGCAGATTATTTGTGGCGAACCTGGTGCCAATAAATGGGATAAACAGATTAGTTATACCTTGCCTAAGGCATTGGTTAAGGGACAAAGTTACGTGATGTCCGTTAAGGTAAAGGCTTCGGATGGTGGAACTTTTGCTGCTTGGCCTATTTGGGAAGCAAGTGATAATAAAAACGAATGGGGTGGTAGTAATGATGTTCAGTATATGGCTGATTATGACATCACTAAGGATTATTCTACTTTGAAGTGGGAGTTTACAGCCAATTTCCCTATTGATAAGCTTCAGTTTGTGTTCGGTAACGTAGGAGGAACCATTTCTTGCGATGACTTTAAGTTGACGAAAGCTGGTTCTGATGAGAATCTTATTGAAAATGGAGACTTTGCAAAAGAGTCGGCTCGTGGTTGGAAAACGACTGGCTGTACCATCAAGGTGGCTTCTGCAGCCGCAGCTAAAGAGGTAGAACTACTAGTTCATGAGCGAACCTATACTGATGGACCTTTCCCATTCTATGTAATGGGTGGTTGTAAACCTCCTGTTGTTAATGGTGCTATCCATTTTGTTCCAACAGGAGACTGGTCTCAGTTCTTTGTTATGCCAGGTGACGAAAATACGCTTTCTGAGGGTAATTATGTGGTTTATTTGGATATGACTTCTTCCAAGGCTGCTAGTGGATTGCAGTTGGCTATGCAAAATGGTTGGGGAAATGATGCTGATAAAAAGGTAATCAAGAATGTCTCAACCAAGGAAGGACGCCATACTTATAAGTTCACGATGCCAAATTGTGCTGGTGGAAATTACGATATCATTCTGCAACCACAGACAGCAGATGCTACTTTGGATGTACATTCTGTTAAGGTTTTTCAGGTCAAGAATCTCAATTCTATTCCTCTTACTGATGAGGAAAAGAAGATAGCACTTACTCCTGCTTTGCAGAATTGGATTTACGGTATTATGGAAGCTACCGAGGGCAAGGTGAAGGCTTGGGATGTTGTAAACGAGGCCCTTTGTGGTGAAGATAAGGATGGCGATGGTTACTACGATCTCCAGTCTGCCACACGTGGTACAGTTTCTGCCGATGATGCCAAGAACAATTTCTACTGGCAGGATTACCTGGGTGACCTTGAGTATGTTCGCATTGCTGTAGCTGCAGCTCGCAAGGGCTTTGTTGATGCTGGTGGAAAGTCTGAGGAATTGAAGCTCTTCATCAATGATTACAACTTGGAATATGATAAAAACCAGAAGCTCGAGAGCTTGATTCACTGGATTAATGAGTGGGAGAAGGACGGTACCGTGATTGATGGTATTGGCAGTCAGATGCACGTTTCATGCAGCATGGATCCTGTTGAGCAGAAGAAAAGAGAGGATGCTTACGTGAACATGCTCCACAAGATGGTTGATTCACATAAGTTGGTTCGTATCTCTGAGTTGGATATGGGCTTGGAGGATAAGAACGGCAACCTTGTAAAGACTACTGATATGACCGAGGAACAGCACAAGGCAATGCGTGCTTACTACGAGTTTATCGTCAAGAAGTATCTTGAGATTGTTCCTAAGGAGCAGCAGTGGGGTATCTGCCAGTGGTGTGCTACTGACAGTCCAGCCAATAGTGGTTGGCGTGCAGGTTTGCCAGTAGGCCTCTGGGATTTGGATTATTATCGCAAGCACACCTATGGTGGCTTTGCAGCAGGTCTTGGCGCTCCAGAATATTGGAAGGAAGCCAAGTAATTACTCTAAAAGACATTAGTTTTAGGTTTATCATACAAAGAT
>ULRP01034298.1_pt1 | contig 12886 bp, 7 predicted proteins | sample 1955521 | NCBI WGS metagenome assembly ULRP01 (sample SAMEA4835685, study PRJEB28245) | human gut metagenome | biome: gut microbiome; material: fecal sample | place: Denmark | collected 2008
CGCTAACGATTTCCTTAACTTAATAGCATTACATTTCAGGGGGCTTCTCTCCGGTCGTATGAAAATGCAGCACTGCGAGCTGACGATGGCCGGATCAGAAATCCACTGACTGCTTACTTGTCATTGACGGCATGTCGATAAGTATGCTACAATACATACTGTCGATATGCCGGAGTGGCGGAATGGCAGACGCACCAGACTCAAAATCTGGCGATGGCGACATCGTGCGGGTTCAAGTCCCGCCTCCGGCACCAAATGATCCGAACCTTTCTGGAAGAAGGGTTCGGATTTTTTGTTTGGAATAGGTGCAATGGTTAGCCCACGGGCGTACTGCCCATTGATGGTGAGTGAAAGCTCTGATCGAATGAGAAATTAGAAATGAGAAATGCGAAATGGTGGTGCGGCGAATAAGAATATAGAAGCGCCGCGGACTATAAAAAATGGCGATGTCCGAAAGTGGCGTTTAGTCACCAGTCACCAGTCACTAGCTACTAATCCCTGCCAACCATTTTTCTGAAAGGATCTTATCATGGACATCTTATCCATCGGAGAAATACTGATCGACCTCACGCAGACCGGGGTGAATGCAAAGGGCGTGCCGCTCTATGCGGCAAATCCAGGCGGCGCGCCGGCGAATCTGTCTGTCGCGGCATCCCGGCTCGGGGCGAGGACGGCCTTTATCGGCAAGGTCGGGGATGATGCCTTCGGGCGTTACCTGACGGACGTTCTCAAAAAGGATGGCGTCGACGTGTCTGCGCTTGCCGTCGATGCCATGCACCCGACGAGCCTTGCCGTCGTCTCTGTCGATGCAAACGGGGAACGGAGCTTCACGTTTTATCGGAGATCCCATGCGGATACCATGCTTATGGAGGAGGAGATCCAGGATTTTCTCCTGAAACAGGCACACATGGTGCATTTCGGCTCGGTGTCTCTGACGGCGGAGCCGGCCCGCGGCAGTGTGCTCTCTGCCATCCGCCGCGCAAGATCCTATGGCGCGGTCATCACCTATGATCCGAACTACCGCGCCCGTCTCTGGGATGATCCGCGGGAGGCGATCATCGTGATGCGCCAGCCGCTGCCGCTCGTGGATATTCTCAAGGTGTCCGAAGAAGAGCTTCCGCTCCTTTCTGGTTCGGAGGACTGGGAGGAAGGGAGCCGGCGCCTGATGGAGAAGGGCATTTCCCTCATCCTTGTGACGCTCGGAGAGGCAGGCTGCTTCTACCGGCTCGGGCATTTGACCGGCCGCGTCCACGGCTTCCCTGCGAAAGTCGTCGATACGAATGGTGCGGGAGACACGTTCTTCGGTGCGGCCCTTTCCAAGCTTTGCCGCGAAGATCTCAGCCGTCTTTCGACAGCGCGTCTTGAAGCCATCCTTACCTTTGCCAACCGTGCGGCCAGCCTTTCGACGACCAGAGCCGGTGCGATCCCTGCGATGCCTCGACTGGGAGAATTGGAGTGACTAGTGACTGGGGACTAGTAGCTAGGGATTGGGGATTAGGAGTCTCGAGCGACTGCTGATGCTCTCGTATCGTCATTTCGAGCGAAGCGAGAAATCTTTGTCATTCGCGGTCAGGCAGTCGATGTTTGGAAAGCTCAAAAGGGAAACCTGTTCTCAAAGAAACCTTCGGGCATTGCCACTATTGATACTCCGCGGCGCTTCTGATTTTTATGCGCCGCACCATCCCCGTTGAACCCGTTGAACCTGCTGAACCCGTTGAACTCCTTGAATCTTTTCCCCATATCATTTGACACGTATCTTTCCCCTTTCTATAATGAAAGACATGTATAACGAAAGACATGCGGCAGAATCTCTGCCGACGATCTATGGAAACGCTGATTCAATCTGACAACGATTGAATCAGTGTTTCCCTACAAGGAGCTGATCATAATGGATATAAAGAAAACAGTCGAAGCCGAGGAGAGCTTTCTCATTTCTCTTCGCCGTCATTTCCATGAAAATCCGGAGCTGTCGCAGCAGGAATTCCAGACCATGGACTTCATCGAAGAAACACTCCATGGCTGGGGGATTTCTACGGTCCGTGTACCGCGAGGTGGTATCTTTGGCATGATCGACAGCGGGAAGGATGGCTGGACGGTCTTGATGCGGGCGGATATCGATGCGCTGCCGATCGAAGAGAATCCGAAGAATCTGGCATGCGAAAAGGTATGCCTCTCGAAGAATCACGGCGTTTCTCATGCCTGCGGGCATGATGGTCACACGGCGATGCTTCTTACCGCGGCGAAGATCCTTTCGGCACACAAGGACGAATGGGAAGGCAAGGTACTTCTCATGTTCGAAGAAGCAGAGGAAATGGGAGAGCGTGGTGTCGGTCATCTGCTGTCTTATCTGGACGAGAAGAAGATCCACGTGGATGCCTGCTATGGTACGCACATGATGTACTGCCTGCCGGCGGGCAAGGTCGCGGTCATGTATGATGGTGTACTGGCAGGTGCCTTCTTCTACCGTGTAAAGATTCATGGCAAGAGCGGACATGGCTCCATGCCGAGCCTTGCCGTCAGCCCGATCGATTGCTTTAATACTTTCTACATGGCGCTTCAGTCTTACCGCATGCGGAAGGTCAGTCCGAGAAACTGTCTCACTTATTCCTTCGGCATGGTGCAGGCGGGTGACACGCCGAATGTCATCCCTGACGAGCTCACTTTCGCCGGTACAGCGCGCTGCTTTGTGAATGAAGACGGGCTTTCTTTCCGTGAGGATTTCTGGAAGCTGCTCAAGGACATCTGCGACAACTACGGCTGCACGGCAGAGATCATGGAAGACCAGTACTTCCCTGTCACGGCCAATAATAAAGAGTGTGTAGACTTGGCGCGGAAAGCCATCGCCGAGCGCGTGGGCGATGTCATGGAAGACACCGATCCATGGATGGCTTCGGAGACCTTTGCTATCACCGAGTCCACCTATCCGGGGCTCTTCACCTTCACCGGCGTGAAAAATGAAGCGCTGGGCACCGGGGCGAACCACCATACGCCGGAATTTGATATCGATGAGAGCGGTCTCAAGGTCGGCGTCGAAGCGGCACTCGCCTATGTCCTCGCCATGCTTGAAGAGAAACCGGAGATCAAGTCCTTCCATAAGGAGGATCTGAAGCTCATGCTGGAGAGAGCGGAATAGATAAGGTTATTGGGTTCAGGTTGACAGGTTTCAGGATCGGAGAACGCGCACGGAGAGCCCCTTTCCGGAGGAAAGGGGGGACAATACGCATGTTACATGACAAAAGTTTGAAAGCAGGGATTAGTGGCTAGGGATTAGGAGCCTCGAGTGACTAGTCACGGGTGACTGAGAGACATCAGACTCTCTCGTATCGTCATTTCGAGCGTAGCGAGAAATCTTTCTAGGAAAACACTGATTAAATCGTTGTCAGCTTTTACTCTTGAATTTTTATACATGACGAGGAATAACCTGACGCGACGCGAATAGCGAGCTATTTAAGGAAGGCTATGACAAAGTCATGTATAAAAATTCTTGTGAAATCTGACTCTGCGATTGAATCAGCGTTTCCCGTGCAGTCCGATAAACGATGTATGTGTGAAAGTAGAAATACCTAGCACCAAGGCGTAGGTTCCCTGCCAGTGCCTATGCGATGATACTTACCGTAGTGTGCCATAGAGATCTCTCGCCAACGCTTTTGATGACGACGGCGCGAAACGCTATCAAAAATCTGCGGTGCTTCGTTATGTTTGCGCCGAACCAACCCCTTTGAACCTCTTGAACCTATAGAACCCAGTCCCAAGTCACTATTCTTTGGAGCCTTTATGACGAATACCATCAAACTTCTTTTCCTTGCGATCCTCACCGCGTTTGCCCTCTGGCGGACACAAAGCCATGATGATGCCATGACACTGGTGACGGCGGGCATGGTGACACTCTGCTTCGTCCTTTCTGCGTGGCATGTGTGGAAGAATCGGAAATAAAAAAGAGCCTTCGGGCTCTTTTTTTATGGAGATAAGGAGGCTGGGAGAAGTCAGAGATCTGAAGTCGCAAAGTCTTTGGGCTAAAGTTTTCGACTCTCCCAGTCTCCCTGCCTTCGAGCGATTCGGCTCTTTTTGAGAACGCCAAAGAAGGTACCTACGATATGAGCTGACCTTGAACCTGTAACCTTGAACCTTTATACTAAAGCTATAGAGACGAAATAGATATAACCATTTCCCAAAGGAGATCTTCATGGCAGTCAGAAGAAAAAGAGCAACGAAAAAGAGCAATGGACATCCATTTCTGGTCCTTCTCTTCTTTATCAGCCTCGTGGTGGGCTCTGCATATATGACAGACCGGATGACGAACGCACCGACGGCGGACAATGCGGATCAGGTGACGGCGATCCGTCATATTTTCAATGATAAGGAAATGCAGGGGCTCGTCCCGAAGGAAGACCAGGGGACGCCCGAGAGCGTGAAAGAAAAGATCAAGGATATCATCAATAAAACCGTCGTCGTCGAAGCTAGGGCAGACGATGAGGATACGCCGAAGGCCGTCGAAGTCACGAAAGCCGACGGGAAGACAGAGCGCATGAAAGAGGATGAGGCGAGAGAGACAGAGCCGGCGAAGGAGGTTTTCAGCATCAGCCGTGTCGTTTCCAAGATCACCGGAAAAGAAGAGCCGAAGGCGGAAACACCGACAGAAACGGTCGTGGCTTCCGCTTTTTCCGCAAGGACAGAGAGCGCAGTCTCTCGTGAGAGGGAATCTGCGCCAGCTCCTTCCTCCGTAAAGAAGACGGAGCCCGCAAAAGCAGCACCTGCAAAGTCCGGCAAGAGTGAAGACCGTGTGAATGGCAGCTCCGAAAAAGCATTGCCGGTCAAAGCGGCATCCATCTTGCCGCCGAAAGAAAACGCCGGCGGGCAAGTGACCGGCCGCCTTGCCATCGTCATTGATGATGCAGGGCGCGATCTGGACTCCCAGCACATCTATGAACAGATGGGCATCCCGCTCACGCTGGCCGTCATGCCGGATCAGATCCATACCAGAGATGCTGCACGCTCGTGGCGCGCACACGGACTTCCCGTGATTCTCCATCAGCCCATGGAGTCCGTCTCTGGCATCGGCATGGAGCCGAAGGTCATCTTGACGTCCATGAGCGATGCGGCCATCCGGCAGATGCTGAGGGACTCGTTTTCGCAGCTGCCGGAAGCCATCGGCATCAATAACCATCAGGGATCGAAGGCTACCATCGACGCGAGGACCATGGATATCGTCATGAATGAGCTCCACCATCGCGGGCTCTTCTTCTTCGACAGCCACACAAACAGCACGACGGCTGCGGACAAGGTGGCGAAGACATACGGTGTGCCCTATGTGAGAAATGATCTCTTTGTCGATAATTCGGCCTCCGTCTCTGACATCTGTGCGATGATCCAGGAGGGCGCTGATCGCGCGAAGAAAAAGGGGACGTATATCATCATCGGCCACTGCCGTCCGCACACTGCCGAAGCCTTCCGCCAGATGGTACCGAAGCTCAAGGCACAGGGGATCGAGTTCGTGTACCTGTCGTCGTTAAAAACGTGACTGGTAGCTAGTGACTGGTGACTAGTGATTAGGGCGGCTCGTGCTAAGGAAATCGTTAGCGATGCCGCGTCTTGCTTCCTCCTTCGAGTAATGCTATTAAGTTAAGCGGCAGAACATTCTTGGCTCCCCATCGGGGGAGCTGCCCGAAGGGCTTGTGCAAGCGAACTTGATTTTTGGGAGCAAAGCGACGCGAAAATCAAGTGAGACGCCATTTTGAGCGCAGTGAGATGGGACATGCCAGCGGTCAGCAGACCGATTGCGCTACCGATTTTCTTTTATCGTCATCCCGAGCGTAGCCGAGGGATCTTTGTCACTGGCGGCGAAACAGATGGTGTCACTCATCGGAAATGGGAAACTTGTTATCCGCAGGCCTTCGGGCTTCGACCCCTCAAAAAAGCCGTCACTTCCCCGACTTCCCCGTTGAACACCAAAACTATTTTCTATGCAAAGGAGCAACCTACCCATGTCAGATACACGAAATCTCGTCCTCATTTCCGGCGGCACGTCAGGCATCGGTCTCGCGGCGGCGAAGGTACTTTCTCGTGACGGCTATGAGCCGATTCTCCTCGGCCGCGATGAGGAAAAGGGACAGCTTGCAGAGAAACAGGCAGCGGGCAGCCATTTCATCCGCTGCGATGTGACGAAGACAGAAGACTGTGAGCGCACAGCCCAAGAAGCGGCCAGGCGGGGAAAGGTTCGCGGGCTTGTCATTTCTGCCGGTATCTATGCAGAAGGGCTTTTGGATAATATGACAGACGCGGATATGGAAAAGATGTTTGCCGTGAATGTATTCGGCGCGATGAAGCTCGCCCGTGCGGTGATCCCCCGGATGCGCGGCGCAAAGGGAAGCATCGTCTCCGTGGCCTCGGATGCCGCACTTGAGGGCAATGTGCAGTGCAGCCTTTACAGTGCGACCAAGGGGGCGCTTACTGCGTTCACACGTTCGCTGGCCTTAGAGCTTGCTGTCGATGAGATCCGTGCAAATGTCGTCTGCCCGGGGGATGTCGATACGCCGCTGCTCGAAAGGCAGCTGGCAGCCTACGGCGGCAGCCGAGAGGAAATGGCAGAGTGGTATCCTCTGGGTCGCATTGCAAAAGCATCTGAGGTGGGCGAAGTGATCGCATTTCTGATCTCCGAGAGGTCTTCCTTCATGACAGGAGCGGTGATCCCTGTCGATGGCGGACTGACAGACTGGTGACTTGTGGCTAGTGACTAGTGACTGGGGACTAGGAGACATCAGACTACCATATCGTCATTTTGAGCGAAGCGAGAAATCTTTCTTGCAGACCGCTAAACGAAGAATGTGTGAAAGCAGAAATACGTAGCACTTGTTTCCGTACCGGTGTCTATGTGATACTGACAGTAGTGCAAGAAAGACTCTCGGCTGCGCTTCCGATGATGACGGCGCGAAGCGCTATCAAAATTCTGCGGCGCTTCATTATTTTTGTGCCGCACCACCATTTCTCATTTCTCATTTCACATTTTTAATTTCTCATTCTAGCAAAGCTTTCATCCACAATCAAAGGACGCTCCGCCAAGGGCTAACCCCGAACCTTCCTACTACCCACTCCCAGAGAAATACGTTATAATAAAGACAGCCTGATCCTTGTAAATTAAACCTGAAAATCCGGGAAGGCCGGAGAAGGAGGGACTTATGAGTGAAGAAATGGAAAAGACACCGGTTGTCCGTCAAGAGAATGCTCCTGTCGTGAAGGAATCGCAGCTGCCGGCAGAGAAGAAAGCCGCTGAAGTACCGGCAATCGCCCGCGCAAAGGAAGAAGCCCATGTCGACTCTCCGGAAGCTGATGTAGAGATCCGTATCATTGATAACCGGGATGAAGAAGCCGAGAGCCTCATCCGCTGGGCGGCAGGACGCGCCGGCGTGATCGTGGCGGCTCCTGTCCTCGGGACGGTCGCTCTGGTCGCTAATGAAGTCTACATGATCGCGAAGGTCGCAAAGGTGTATGATGTCGAAGTGAACCAGACCGCGATTCTTTCCTTCATCGGTTCGCTTGGCGGGACGGTCATCGGCACGACGCTTGCGACACTGATCCCGATCTCCATCATGCAGATCCCGATCGGCGTCACCGTCACCTATGGCGTCGGCAAGGCCGCGCAGCGCTGGATCAAAGACGGCATGCCGGACGATACCCGCCCGTACCGCGCTGTTTTTGAAGAGGAAAAGGCGCTGGCAGCGTCTGAAGAAAAGGAACTCGAAGAAAATCCGAAGAAAGACGAACCGCTCGGAGATGAGAAGAGGGATTTCACCAAGGAATTGAAAAAGAATTGGGAGGACGTGTACCCGGAAAAGGCACATGCCAAGATGAATGAACTGGCCGATCAGCTTTCGGAATCCGTCACGGTGCTTGGCGATAAATTCCTCTCTGCCCTCAAAAAAGTCGGCGTGACCGATGAACAGATCGAGAAGGCGAAGTACACCGCACTCGGTGCTTCGGAGATCGCACAGGAAACGGCAGAAAAGGCCGCCAAGGATCTGCAGGCCATCGCGCGCATCAAGTCGAGAGAATTCAAGAAGGATGCGGCGAAGAAGGCGGAGGTCGTGAAAGCGCAGGCCAAGGACCAGATGGAAGTGCTTCAGCAGAAGCGGGAAGAGATGAAGCGCCAGTCCGAAGTCCAGTCCCAGCAGATGAAGCTCAAGTCGGAAAAACTGAAAGCGCAGGCACGCGTCCAGATGCAGGAAGCGAAGATTCAGGCGAACAAGCTGAAGATCCAGGCCGAAGAATTTAGAAAGCAGGCGGAAGAGCAGGCAGAAATGGCGAAAGCCTCTGCTCAGGAATTTTCTGAAAAAGTAAAAACGCAGGCGGCAGAATACAAAGAAGCCGCCCAGGCCAGGGCCGCAGAAGCGAAAGAAAGCCTCAAGCAGACTGCCAGCGAATACAAGGCCAAGATCGAAGAACGCGCAGCCAAGAAGCAGGCAGAAGCCAAGAAAGAAGGAAATCCCGGTGAAAATCCTGGAACAGCTGAAGAAACTGGTGGCACCGCTCAGGAAGCTCCTAAAAAAGACTGAGCCGGCGTCTTCGGTAGACGGACTTCATAAAGAGGATATCGGCGGCGTCCTGCGCCGCGAGATCTCACCTTGGGCGCGCCGCCGCATCCGCTACCGCCGTGCGAATCACCCGTGGGTGAGAGGACGGCGCGCGAAGCTCTCCTTTTTTGAATGAAAAGGTTCGGGGGTCAGGTTGATGGGTTCACGGTTGAAAGCAGGAATGAGTGACAAGTGACTGGTGACTAGGAGACTCTCGTATCGTCATTTCGAGCGAAAGCGAGAAATCTTTGTCATTCGCGGTTAGGTGGGCAATGATTAGAAAGATCAAAATTGGAAACCTGCTATCCGCAGACTTTCGGGCATTGCTCTATTTATACTCTGCGGCGCTTAGATCCTTCGACTCAGCTGCCATTATTCAGATAATTGTTTCCCTAACATACAGCTTTTTTCTCCGCTCAGGATGACGAAAAGCGCCGCACCACCCCCTTTGAATCCGTAGAACCCACAGAACCCGCTGAACCTCTTTCGTACGCAATCAAAGGGCAACACGCCCGAGGGGCTAACCCTGAACTCTGAAGTTTGAAAGCAGGGATAAGCGGCTAGGGATTAGAAGCAAGCAGTGATTGAAGTAGCGCATTTAGCACGTTGACTGTTCTGCAAGGAAGATCTGCAGGCTTCGCTCGAGATGACGATACGCGCGAAGCGCTACCAAAATTCTGCGGCGCTTTCCTGTTTTTATGCGCCGCACCGCCCCTGTTGAACCCCTAGAACCCGCTCCCCTCTTTCGCCTGCAGTCAATGGGGCACCGCGCCGGGGATAACCCTGAAGTTTGAAAGCAGGAATAAGTGGCTAGGGATTAGGGATTAGACGGCTCAAGTGACTGGTGACTTGAATACCACTTTAGGGCATCGCCTATATATATTTGCGGCGAAGCCGCCACCTTCATTCCTAATTCCTCATTCGAGCAGAACTTTCATCCACAATCAAAGGGCAGTACCCCACGGGCTAACCCCCAAAATCCCCCTTGACTTGCCTTCCCAATCAGCCTATAATAACAAAAGTTATGTAAAGGCAAGGATGAAGACGTTTCGCATGGACCTCATGCACAGAGAGCTTTCCGATGGTGGGAGGAGAGCGTTGGGGCTGCGGATGGATCACTTCAGAGCTGCGGGGAAGAAAAGCCCCGACGGGACATCGTTAATTGTACCGAGTGGCCATAAGGTCATGAGGGTGGTACCACGGGAAATCAATTCTCGCCCCTTATCGGGCGGGAATTTTTTTATTTTGGTCATTTGTATGACCCCAGGAGGAAATTCGTCATGGACTACAGCAAGACCCTGCACTTACCGGAAACTGAATTCCCGATGCGCGGCAACCTTCCGAAAAAGGAACCGGGCTTCGTAGAATTCTGGCAGCAGAATCATTTGTATGAAAAGAGAATCGAAAAGAGAAAAAAGGAAGGCGCACCGACCTTCGTACTGCACGATGGCCCGCCTTATGCAAACGGCAAGATCCATATCGGTCATGCGCTGAATAAGACACTGAAGGATATCATCGTCAGATATCACCACATGGCTGGCAATGAAGCCATCTATGTACCGGGCTGGGATACCCATGGCCTGCCGATCGAATACGCCGTACTCAAGGACTCCGGCGAAGATCGCGCGAACATGACCCCGCTGGAACTCCGCAAGAAGTGTCTGGCTTACGCGAAGAAATGGATCGAGATCCAGAAGGAAGACTTCATCCGTATGGGCGTTGTCGGCGATTTCGCACATCGCTATGTCACCTTCGACCCGCATCTGGAAGCGAAGGAACTGGAAGTTTTCGGCGAAATGGCAAACAAGGGCTACATCTACAAGGGCAAGAAGGCCGTTTACTGGTGCACCCACTGCGAGACGGCACTGGCCGAAGCAGAGATCGAATACAAGGATAGAAAGTCTCCGTCCATCTATGTCAAATACCCGATGATCGACGTCCATGGCCTCCAGCCGGAAGGCGTAGATCCGAGCAAGGTCTTTGCCGTCATCTGGACCACCACCCCGTGGACCATCCCGGCTTCCTGCTACATCAGCGTGAATCCGAAATTCACCTATGTCTGGGTACACAACAAGGCTGCTGATGAATACTACCTCATGAATAAGGAGCTCGCTCCGGCATCTCTTTCCGACTGCAAAGTCGAAGACTATGAATTTGTCGGCCGTGAAATGCTGGGCTCTGAACTTGACCTTGCGAAATTCGAACACCCGCTGGCTCATTTCGCTCCGGAAACTTACGGCGACCGCACCATCTATGTTCTGGAAGGCAACCATGTCACGCTGGATGCCGGCACCGGCTGCGTTCATACCGCACCGGGACACGGCGTCGACGACTTCGAAGTCTACAAGACCTATGAAAATGCAGGCAAGCTCCACCAGCCGATCGTCTGCCCGGTCGATGAAAAAGGCCACATGACGGCAGAAGCCGGCGAATTCCTCGTCGGTAAGACCATCTGGGAAGCGGAAGGCCCGGTGATCTCTACCCTCGCGCATGAAGGCAGACTCCTCGGCAAGAAATCCCTGCACCATCAGTACGCGCACTGCTGGCGCTGCAAGCAGCCGGTCATCTACAGAGCGACCGATCAGTGGTTCGCTTCCATCAATGATTTCCGCGACAAGGCACTGAAAGCCGTCGATGACACCCGTTTCATCCCATCCTGGGGCCATGACCGTCTCTACAACATGATCCGTGATCGTCAGGACTGGTGTATCTCCCGCCAGCGCTCTTGGGGCGTTCCGATCCCGGCTTTCTATTGCGATGACTGCGGCAAGTGGATCATTACGCCGGAAACCATGAAGAAAGTCGAAGAGATCGTCGAAAAAGAGGGTACCGATGCATGGTGGGCGCATTCCGCAGAAGAACTTCTGCCGGAAGGATTCAAATGCCCGCACTGCGGCGGCACACATTTCCATAAAGAAAAAGACATCATGGACGTATGGTTCGACTCCGGCTCCACATGGAACGGCGTCCTCCGCTATCCGCATGAAGAGTCCTGGAAGGATATGTCCTATCCGTGCGATCTCTATCTCGAAGGTTCTGACCAGCATCGCGGCTGGTTCCACTCCTCTCTTCTGACTTCTGTCGCTGTCAATGGCCATGCGCCATACAAGGCCGTCCTTACTCATGGCTTCACCATGGACGGCGAAGGCAGAAAGATGAGTAAGTCCGTCGGCAATGTCGTCGCTCCGCAGGATGTCATCAACAAATACGGCGCTGATGTCATGAGACTCTGGATCTCCTCTGTCGACTACCAGGGCGATGTCCGTCTGTCTGACAAGATCGTGAAGTCCATGAGCGACGTCTACAGAAAGATCAGAAATACATTCCGCTACCTGCTCGGCAATCTGTCCGACTTCGATCCGAAGACCGACTCCGTCGCTTACGCAGATATGGAAGAACTCGACCGCTGGGCACTGCTGCGCATGGAACAGGTCAAGGAGACTGTCCTCAAAGCCTATGATGACTATGAATTCCATGTCATGTACCACGCTGTCCACAACTTCTGCACGGTCGATCTCTCTGCGATCTATCTCGATATCCTGAAAGACCGCCTCTATACGGAAAAGGCTGACTCCAAGCTGAGAAGAAGCGCACAGACCGCGATGTATGAGATCCTGACTACGCTGGTCCGCCTCGTCGCTCCGGTCCTCTGCTTCACCTCCGAAGAAGTATGGCAGGCTCTTCCAAATAAGGAAGAAAGAGAATGGTCTGTCCATATGTCCGATATGCCGAAGGTCAATGAAGCATACCTTGACAAAGCACTCGATGAAAAATGGAAGAAGCGCCTCGCTGTGAGAAGCGTCGCTATGAAGGCACTCGAAGAAGCCCGTCAGGCGAAGGTCATCGGCCATCCGCTTGATGCGGAAGTCACCGTTTATGCGGACGGCGAAGCCTATGACATCGTCAAAGCGATGGAAAAAGAACTCGCAGACTTCCTCCTCGTGTCCCAGACGCACATCGTTTCCGGTACAGCAGCGGCTCCGGAAAATGCTGCTTCGAATGAAGAAGGCACGGTGAAAGCATCTGTCGCTGTCTGCACGCTCGCCAAGTGCGAACGCTGCTGGAAACGCTCGGCGGATGTGGATGCCGATCCGAAGCACCCGGGCGTCTGCGCTCGCTGCGCACATGTCCTCACCGAAATGGGCGAATGATATTGGCAAATAAAAAACATGCTCCGAAAGGAGCATGTTTTTTGTGTGGCCGGCAGCAGGAATAGACACCGCTTCCTGCATTCGCCTCTTCCTTCTTCTCCGTCATAGGTAAAATTCAGCGATTGACGGCGAAAAAAGGGGCTGTGAAGAAATGAATCCTCATTTCTTCAC
>ULRP01010801.1_pt1 | contig 12868 bp, 8 predicted proteins | sample 1955521 | NCBI WGS metagenome assembly ULRP01 (sample SAMEA4835685, study PRJEB28245) | human gut metagenome | biome: gut microbiome; material: fecal sample | place: Denmark | collected 2008
ACCAGCTCCGAGATGCGCGAAGCGACCTTGTTCCAATTCATTTGAACATCTGAACAGCCCGCTTTTTTCAGCGTGATACCCTTGCTGCCGTGATCTTCATAGCTGCCGCTTTCTCTGGAAACAGCATGGGTTCGTCCGCCGATGCCGTACTCCTTTTTCAGAAAATCGGCACTCTCTTTTGGCGTGTGCGGAGTCTGGAAAAACTCATAGATGCGGGTCTTTCCACCCTCAAAGCCGCTTCCGTTCGCAAGAGAAGCCGCAATTTCATCTTCGGTGATAAACCGGCCGGTCTCCGGAACAGCCGCCATATCGGAGTGATATTCTTTGCGCGGCAACGCCAGATCTCCCATGCGTGTAAGAAGCGTCTGCGGGCGGTGGAAATGGAACCGTAAAAGCTCCCGGTTCTCGCGGTAGGCATCAAGGAATACTCTGTATTCCGCCAGAAGCTGCTCCCGGAACTCCGGATTTAGCAGATCGTCCGTCAGACGCTCCGTTTCCTCCGGGAAATTGGTGCTGTGGATATTGCCCAAGCAGGACAGATACCCCTGCGCTTTTGCTTCATCCGAAAAATCGTGGTAAAGGTTCCAGACCGCAACGGCGATACTCAGCCGCTCGTAGCGTGGGGCTTCCGTGACTTCAAGATTAGTTGCAAATGCGCCGCCGTCCAGTAGCGCCTCAATACGCTCTGCTGCGTCCGTCCAGCTTATCACTTGGGCAGAACGAAGATGCCGCGACGCATCGCCATTTGCAATGTGGACGCCATCGTCGCCATACCATGCGGAAAGCCTGCCGTTTTCCGTAATCAGACCATTGCCGCCATAGTAGAGATTTTTGAGAAATGCCGCGCGATCCTCTATGGGCTTTTGCTTGGAGAACTCAGCGGCAATTTTCATGCGTGCTTCATCCGCATTGCCGCCTGTGCGCAGGATGTGGTCAATATCGTCCTGCAAAATGAACGCAGAAAAAGCGGAGGGCGTATTATTGACGCTCTCCGCTGTGTCGATATATGCAATTTGTTCCTCTTCCGTAGGAAACAGGCTCATCTGATATGCCGCCGTGGGCTGCACCGGTTCAACTTCCGGCGCGTCATTGGTCAGTTGTACACCAGCTCGTTCAGAATGGTTTCTTCCGCCTGTGCTTTCAGGCTGTTCATCAGCCCCACCCACGTCAATGGGTCGCTGGCTTTCAGCGCTTCCGTCACGCCTGCCAACTTCATCAGCTCCGGCATCATCCGCTCCAATCTCTGCCTTGCCGTCTCGTCGATCTCCCGCAGATGCGGGAACAGCGTCTCGGACAGGATCATCTGGTTCCAAAGGATGGGGCGATGCTCCTGAAGGTAAGTCTTCCGCAGCATCCCGTACTTGCCCAGTGGCTTGCTCTCCGGTTCCTCGCTCAGCTTCAGGTCGGGAATCCGGTAATCTCCGTTCTTCGTGTAAGTCAATTCGGTCATTTTTCTGGCTCCTTTCGCGCTCATAATTTCGGATGGCAACTTCTATCTGTCTGAGTACCTGCTGGCTGATCTCGCTGACCGCTGTGCCCAGCGCCGCAACCGCAGCCGGTGTGTTGAAGTCGAACACGGGCATAAAATCTTCCGGTTCCATGTAGGCTTCCGGCTCCAATCCGCATCGGCTCATGAGCATATAGGTGATGCTGGCTTTTGCAGCGTTTCGGAACTGTACCTCGGTGTTGAACTCATCATACCCATCAAGATAGGAATCGTCAATGTTGTAGAGGATGTCCCGCTTGTTATCCACCCAGTATTCCTTTACAAGCTGGGCAGCCGCTGACTCCATCTGCTCGACAATGCCATTGCTGCCGGACACATCGTAGCTTCGCTCCAGCGTGGCAGCGATGGCATCCTCATGCTCTGCGCGGAACTGCCAGAGATGCACGGGGCGCGAGTGTTCCCGTTCGCCGGTGTCGGCCACGTCAAAGACGTATCGCAGCTGCGGCTTCTGGCCGCTTGTGTCTATAAGGGCAATGCCGGTGGAGCCGCGCCGGACAAAGCGCCCCATCTTTTTGTTCCAGAAATCGTACTCGGCGCAGGCGGTTGCATCCGGCCTCTGGGCGTGGATCATGACCTGTTCGTTATAAGGATACTTGTAGAGCCGCGCGGCTGTGCGCAGGAACTGCGTCCAGCTTTTGTAGCTGCTTGTGAGCTGCCGCTCCGCTGTGTCTGCCATCTGCCTGTATTCCTGATATTTACTCGGCATAGGGCTACCTCCTTCGGGTAAAAAATTAGAGCACCCGGAATTGGGCACTCTATGTATGAGAGATGACAGGCTCTTAATATGTTTCCGCGTGAAGCTTGCTGCTATAAGCACAAAATTTCAAGTGCAGCGACTGCCACTCGTCAATCAAGCTGACAGAAGAACGCCCGCCTGTTGTGACAAGCGGGCATTGTGCCATAGGTGTTACATTTTTCCGTTTTGTCCGTCGGCCTCCGCTTTCCCCAGCAGATACAGAAACGCAATGGCGGGCACACGCAGAATCGGCACCTGGGTTTCGTGCTTTGCAATGCCGAAGTCGTCCAGTTGCTTCGTGATGAGAAATGCGCTTGTGACCTTTGCACTTTCATCCTTGCAGAGTTCGACGATGGCGTCCGTAGCAGGTATATGGGAGTTGTTGCGGTATTTTACCTCACAGAGAATCTTTTCACGGGGCAGCTCAATGACCACATCGACCTCTTTCTGATTATCCTTTGCCTTTCTGAAGTAGCCGAGCTGCGCCGTGCTGCCCTGATAGAAGGATACGATATGCTTATATACCGTCGTTTCCACCATCGCCCCAAGCTCTCGCTCATCCGAAAGAACGTCGTCTATCATCAGAACGGCGTTGCGTATGGCGGCGTCGGCAATGTATATCTTCGGTTTGCCCTTCAAAGCACCCTTGCTGCCCACATCCATCGGCTTCGACAGATAAATCAGGTTAGACATTTCAAGCGCCTCGATATAGCTGTCTATTGTAGCGGCAGAGGTATTTTCCAATTCCTTTGCCGCCGTGGTAACGCTGAAAATTTCCGTTGAGTTCATACAGAGATACAAAAACAGTTTTTCCATCAGAAGCGGGCTTCGGATATTAAAAAGTGTCAGAACATCACGCTTGATAACCTTATCCACCACATCTTCCCGCAGCATCCGCTGTGCATACATATCATCGTCGGATAATACAAGCTCAGGAAAGCCACCGATCATAAGGTAACGGTTGAAATGCACTTCCAGCGGCGCAAAGCGATCCATCAGATCGCCCAACTCCGCTTTGCTCATTTTTACGAGCTTTGTGAGCCGCAAATTGTCCGGGAGAATCGGCTCTTCAATTTGCAGCAGACGACAATACTCATAAAACGACATGGTGGGTATCTTCAGGATGCTCCATCGCCCCGTCCCGCTGTCGGTCGAGCCTTTTTCCAATATCGGGCTGGCCGAGCCGGTCGCTGTAAGCCGTATGTCCTTCCGGCTGTCGTAGATGACCTTCATCCAGAGTTCCCAATGCTCCGTATATTGAATTTCATCGAGGAAGATATACCTTGTTCCCTCTATGGGATAAAGGGATTCGTAGATAGAAAGGACTGTCTCCACATTGACGAGCTTTACAATCGGATTGTCGAAGGATACATACAGGATATTTTTTGGGTTTACGCCCCCGTCGATCAGGCTGTTCATCATCTGATACATGATCGTCGTCTTGCCGACACGCCTTGCGCCGGATAAAACGGCAAACCGCCGAATCGTTTTGTGCGAAATCATTCTCAATGCTTCGTAATAGGCAAGCCTTTTCTGCGGCTTGTTTTCCTCTTTGATTGCCAGCGGATTGCGCCACCAGGGGTTATACTGCCGCAGCACCTTGATGACCTGCTCATCGCTTACGATTGCCATACAAACACCTCCGTACAGGTAGCATTTCCACGGAGTTGTATCTTCATACCAGCGAAACTCCGTGGGAGTTATGCAAGTATATTATAGCAACGGTCAAGTACGAACGCAAGGGGATTTTGAAAGATGCGAAAAAACGTCCAATATTTTGCTGCCTGAATCCTTGCACTTTCCTTTAGGTTCGCTGCAACACCGATAGTGCCAGCAGAGAGACGGCTCCGAGTGGAACCGTCTCTCTGCATTTGCTGTTCAGTCAAAGTCCGGCACTATCTCCAGCTCTGCAAACTGCTCATCGGTGATGCCGCCCAGTTTGCGCAGGGTACTGTCGGTCAGCTCCCGCAGTTCGGTTTCGTCAGGCTCCAGATGTCCGCGCATGTCGGTCAGCGCCTGCATCAGACCGGCGCGGGTGCCGGTATTGTAGATGCACATCAGGTTGATCTCGTCAAATGTAAAGTTGCTCATGTCACAGCTCCCTTTCCGCGCTCCGTTTCGGCGCACTCTTCACAGATTTGGTGTCGGCTACGGACGGCGTTTTCAGCTTCGCAAGGATGGAGGGCTTTTCGCCGGATTTTTCTCTGCGCACCGGCTGCTGGGCACGGCGCTTTTCCGCATCTTCGCGCTGGACGGCCTGTGCCAGCTCCAGAAGAGAAATGGGCGTGCCGGTCTTAGACTGTTCCTCCAGCTCCGCGACTGTTTTGCGCGGGCCATTGTTGATGATACCGTCGATCATACCGTAATCATCCTCCATGGCCATCTCCGCGTTTTTTAGATAGTTTTCCGGCTTGAGAAAGCCCGGCAGCTCCTTGAAGCCCCAGGAATCGACGTAATGACAGGATACCACGCCATTCTGCTTCAGCGCTACGATGTCGCTGACGGATAGGCTGTGGCCGCGAAAATCCTCCGGACGGCGGATATTGAAGGTCTCATACAGCTCGTTCAATTTATCCTGCGTATCACCCCTGCGGTCGAGGTCTCCTGCATAGACGGCGGCGTAGTTCTCCTTTTGGATGGATAGTCCTTTCTTCTCCAGATACTCGGAGTTCATATAGTGGAGCTGCACCGTGTCGTCATTATCCCGAAGCTGATAGATGGCAAAGCTGTCGGCAGGGTTATCAAGGAACGCTTTCTCATAGTCCTGCGGCACGAAGCGGTCTTTGACCGTCCCCCATTCGGAAGCTTCCACGCCGAAAATACCGTCAAAGCTGCGGATTTCGTCGGCATCAAACGCCATGGCCTCGGTGTTGTCGGTGTGAAGCATATACACAGTCACGTCGCGCTCCATGAGTTCCAGCGCACGCTCCTTTGTCAGCGGCAGCATATTGGAATTTGTGTAGCCGTATGCGTTCATGCTCTCCACAGAAATCGCCGGGTCAGGGACGGAGCCATTATCCGGTGCGCTGACCGGCTCCGGCTCCTGCACCGTGATCTCCTGCACTGGCTCAGCAGCAAGACTCTCCGGCTCCTTATCCAGCCCACGCTCCTTCATCAGCGCCTTATAGTTCCGGTCGATGTCCGTAATCAGACCGGATGCCGTGTGGTTGATGGTTTCCAGCGATGCTTTTAGCTCCGGCAATTCCTTGCCCTTAGACCATGTAGCGATATAGCCGAAGCTGTTCTCGCCGGTCTCAATGCCGAAATAGGCGCAGACGGCATAGGAAATGCTCTCGGCCTGCACTTCCTCGGTGTTGCGGGAGATCTTCGCCTTTTCTGGAAACTGCTCGTGCAGAAAACCCTTTACGGTCTGCTCTCCGCCTACAAAGTTCAGCCCGTCCTCGCCCAGCGGAAGATACCCTGCATCCGTCAGATCAATGGGCGTCGCTGTAATGACGGTCGCCGCATGATTTACGACAACGTGTTCCTGAATGGTCACGGGCAGCCCCGGATCATCGTCTGAACCGCGCAGGTCGTAGGCATACAGACCTTCAGGCAGCTTTTCTCTGTCAACGCGGCCATTGGAATGCAGGGCAGGCTCTTCAAACAGCTCGATGACCTGATATTTCTCGCCAACGTCGTCCCTCCCATGCAGAAGGGAATGCGCGATCTCGTGGATCGCCGCGCATACCGTCTGCACCTCACTCATGCCGGTGCGGACGGCAATGCGTCGGTTCTCATCATCGTAATAGCCATCCATGCCGGTCATATTCTCCAGGAAGACCGGCACCGGCGCGCTGCGCTTCACAGCCTCCATGAAGACCTCATAATTCTGCACATTGCCGGTAAGATCGGCGGCAAGCTGCGGCAGGGGCTTGCCCTCTGTCTGGCTCACATCAAAAACCGTGACCGGTTTGTACATCGGAATCTTAATTTCCTTTTCTTCCATGATGGCCTTGCCGTCAGCATCCAGCATGGGGAGCTTGGTGTCCGGGTCGAGCTTTGCTTCTTCGATTTTCTTCTTGTACGGCGTCGGGGCAATGATCTTGATGCCTTTTTCGCCCTTGAGTACATTGCGGCCAAACTGATCTCGCCATTTGTTGAAACCGGCAACGACGGTGGCGTCCGGCTTCTGCATATAGATGAGCATGGTATTATTGACGCTGTACTTGTGGAACCGGCTCATGGTGCGAAGATAATTCTTGTACTTTTCGCTTTCAAACAGCTCTTTAATCCCATTTTCAATGCTGTCGGTGATCTCTTTGAGCCTGTCCTTATTGGACTGCTTTTCTGCCATAACGCTCCTTTCCGGGATTGTAATCCCTGCATATGGTCAGCCCCTGCGGGGACGTGGAAATCCTCGCAGGGGCATGAGGCTTATTCGGATTTGGGGACGGTGCCCCTGACCGGAGGCTTGTACCCGGCCTGCTTGGCTCGCTCACTGGCGGCGCGGCGGCGTTCTTCGCTGTACGGCTCCCGGATAGAGATGCAGTTTTTCGGTACGATGAAGCAGGCAGAGCCGGAGCGTCCCTTGTTATCCGGGTAGATTTTGTCCGGCTGCCGCCGATGCAGCTCCTTGAGCCGCGCCTTGAGTTTTTTATCGAAGGTGTAAACGCTGGCGGTATCATCCGCATCCGAGAACAGGATAATGGTCTCACGTTCCGAAGGTTCCAGTCTCATTTTCTGCTCTCCTTGCTGAACTCCAGCTTGTATGCGCTGCGCTGACCATCGTCCTCCAGAACGATATAAGCGTCGTAGGTCTTGCCGGTTTTCTCGGAGAAGATGCCGCTGGCATAGGTTTTTCCGTCTTTCAACAGCGTCTCTGCCAGCTTCTTTGTCAGATTGATTTTCTTCGCGGCAAGAAAACGGTTATCGCGCCAAAGGCCAAAATGGCAGTCATTCCGCTCACAGAAATAGCCCTTTTTGCTCTCTGTAACATCACTGCCGCAGCGCGGGCATTTTCCGACGACCGCTCTTCCGGACGGAAACAGCACGTCGGCTCCCAGCACCGTTTTATAGGTCTTGACCAGCTCACAGACCATATCGCGGATACCCTGCATAAAGGTTTCCGGAGCTTCTTCGCCGCGCTCGATCTCCTTGAGCCGGTGTTCCCACTCAGCGGTCATCAGGGGCGATTGAAGCTGTTCCGGCAGCACGGTAATCAGGGAAATACCGGCGTGAGTCGGGATCAGGCTCGCCGTCTTCTTGCTCTTTTTGCGCTCCACAAAGCCGGTGGCCACCAGCTTTTCCAGAATGGCCGCGCGGGTGGCAGGCGTCCCAAGCCCTTTGCGTTCAGCATCTTCGGGCATTTCTTTCGCACCGGCGACCTCCATTGCAGAAAGCAGCGTATCCTCGGTATAGTGTTTGGGCGGCGTCGTCTTACCCTCTTTGACGGCGGCAGAATGAACCGTAAAGGTCTGTCCTTCGTCCACGGGCGGCAGTGCCTTTGCCGCATCCGAAGTTTCATTCTCACCTTTGCCGGAGTAATGCGCTTCCATCAGCGCCCGCCAGCCGGGATTCATGACCGTGCGGCCTTTCGCGCTGAAGCTGTGTCCGGCACATTCCAGCATTACCGCCGTTTCCGTGTATTCATGGGGCTGCGCGACGGCGCAGAGCAAACGCAGGGCGACCAATTCCAGCACGGCACGCTCACCGGCAGGCAGGCCGGTGAGCGCAGCTTCTTTGAAATTGGCAGTGGGAATGACCGCATGGTGATCGGAGACCTTTTTATCGTTGATGACCTGCGCAGCGTTCACATGAATCGTGATGCCGCCCACCTTCGGCATAGCCGCAGCCACATTGCTTACGAGTGCAGGCAAGCCGTCTGCCATATCCGAGGTCAGATACCGGCTGTCGGTGCGAGGATAGGTGCAAAGCTTCTTTTCATAAAGGCTCTGGAGGTAGTCCAGCGTCTGCTGGGCGGTGAAGCCAAGAATCCGGTTGGCGTCGCGCTGCAAGGTGGTAAGATCATAAAGGGCGGGCGGCTTTTCGGATTTGTCCTTGCGCTCGACCGCCTTTACCACTGCCATCTGACTGCCGCAGGCTTTCTGCAAGGATTCGGCCTCCGGCTTATTCTTCATGCGTTCGCTGCCAGCATCAAACCCCGGAAGCCCCAGCGTAACTGTATAGAACGGCTCCGGCTTGAAAGCGTCGATTTCCGCTTCCCGCTGCACGATCAACGCCAGCGTGGGAGACACCACACGCCCAACATTCAGCGTGCGGTGATAAAGAACGGAGAAAAGCCGCGTGGAGTTAATGCCTACCAGCCAGTCGGCCTTGCTGCGGCAGAGCGCCGACGCATAGAGATTGTCGTATGCGCTGCCGTCTTTGAGCGTTTCGAAGCCCTTGCGGATCGCCGTATCTTCCATAGACGAAATCCACAGGCGCTTCATGGGCTTGTCGCATTTGTTGAGCATATAGACCGTGCGGAAGATGGATTCGCCCTCGCGCCCGGCATCGCAGGCATTGACGACCTCGCTCACGTCCTCCCGGTGCATGAGCGTGTTGAGCAGGGCAAGCTGCTTGGCTTTGTCTCTGGCAACGGAATACTGCCAGCTCTCCGGCAGGATGGGCAGATCGTTGTAGCGCCATTTGGCGTACTTTTCATCGTAGGCAGCGGCTTCGGCCAGTTCGGCCAGGTGCCCAAAACACCAGGACACGATATAGCCGCTGCCCATAAAATGGCCGTCCTTGCGCTCATTGGCACCAAGAACGGCGGCGATGGATTTTCCAACAGAGGGCTTCTCCGAAATTACCAACTTGTACGCTTTTTTCATAATCATTACCTCTTATTCTTCATCCTGCGCTGCATCTGCACTCTCGCCTTCATCCGGCTCCGTCTCGTATTCCTCGCCGTCGTCCTCTTCACCGTAGTCGTAATCATCCAGATCGACCGGCCCCTTGGCATCCGGCTTTTTCTTGCGGAGTTTGAACCAATAGAGCGCACCGCCGCCACCCAGAACCAGCAGGAGTAGGAGTGCTACAGCACCGCCGCTGGATTTCTTTTCAGGCTCCGGCTCAATCTCCGGCTCCGACGTGGTGTCCGGTACTTTTTCCACGACCTTCTCCTTGCCGGTACACTCTGTCATGTTCGTTTTGCAGACTTCGCAGGAAGTGTTGACGGCTCCGGCCTCACATTTTGTCGTGCAGGAGCAGACCGGTGTCTGTTTGTCTCCCTCCACCAAAGCCAGCAGGTCGGCCTCATCCACAAGATTTAGGAAATAGGTCTCATAACGCTCTCCGTCCTCGTCCAGCGGCTTATCGTAGTCGATCACCAGATAGAAGGTCTCGCCGTTGCGGGTCTCGATGGTGATAAACTGCTTGTTGCTGTATTTGTCGTAAAGCAGATCGCGCGTGACGGAATTGCCGTTCTGTGTAAAACCGGTGCCGTCCTCTTTCGTGATGGGTTCTGTCGTGGGAGCCGGAGCCTCGGAAGATGCCGGAGTCTGCGCAGACGAGCCTGCATTTTTGCTGCCGCCACTTACAGAGGATGCACCGCCGCTGCTGCCCCCGAATGAGCTGCCGGAGCTGCTGCCGGACGTATTATTCTTGCGGCAGTCGCAGTCTGTGGGGCAATGCTCGTCGTGCTCATCATCGCCGGTGTCCGGCGTGGGTGTGGGGGGTGGCGTCGGCTCCGGTTCTTCTTCGTAGAACGGATTGGCAAGTACAACATAGTCCGTCCAGTTCCCGGCATTGTCCAGCGCGTCGATGTAGAGATAGGCGTTGTCCGTCAGGTTATCAATGCGGACGTTCAGCTCACCATTTTCGAGGGTCGTGTATAACTCGTCATTGACGAAGACCGCAGCAATGCCGGAAAGCGCATCGCTGGCTTCCACGCGCAGGTTTGTACCGTTGATACCAGCTCGAATCACCGGTGCTTCAAAGTCCATGCAGAACACATCCAGAGGCAGCTCATGCTCAACGCCCATCGGATCGGTGATATAGAAATACACGGTGCCGTTATCCGGCATCGTGCGTTCCAAATAACCGTATTCATTCCATTCTTCCGTTACATCAAAGCGTTCAGCGTCATCCTCATTACTGAACGCAGCCTCGATTTTGACCCAGCCGGTATTGTTTTTATCAATCAGGCGAACGGTGATCGTAACCGGCGCATTGTGCCAGCCAGTCGGGATTTCCGCGTCCAGCTTATACTCTGGCTCCAGCGCAGGGGCGTCCGTGGTTTCCGGTGGGATAGAGGGTTCTTCCGGCTCCGGTGTGGGTTCCGGCGTTTCCTCTGCACCGGGAGTCTCGGCAGGCGGTTCTTCTGTGGGTTCGGGTTCTACCTCCAATTCTGTCTCCACAATTTCAAGGGTGCTGTCTGGCGCGGCATCGGACACGTCTGTCCCTTCTTCTGCAAGCGCCATGCCGGTCATGGTGAAAAACACCAGCACAAGGCTGAGCATCAGCGCAATCATGCGGAACATACGCGGGGTTTTCTTAGTTTTCTTCAGGTGCATTTTCCATATCCTCCTTCTGTGTGCTGCAAAACGGCGAACCGCCCTTTTTGATATGCATGAGGTACTGCGCCAGCTCTTCCATCGTCATGCCGGTGGCACGGGCAAGGCCGACGATATCCTCATTTTCCAGCTTAATGATATCCTCGTCGATCTCACGGTTGCGGGACTGGAGCATGGCGATTTTCCCGTCATTCTTCGCTCGTTCCGCTTTGAGTTTGCTGATTTTCGGGTTCATAGTTCCTCCTTATGGTGATGGCAGACGGCCAAATTGATAGAAATGCTGCTGCCAGTAAGATGAAGTAATGTCGCTGTACTGAATGGGGTCGCCGCAGTGCAGCATGGTATTATTTCCCACATAAATACCGACGTGGGATGCGCCAGTGGTGTCATACGTTCCTTGGAAAAAGATCAGATCTCCGGGCTTTGCGTTTGCTGGGGAAACATAGGCGCATATCTGCCGCAGCCCCTCCGCGCCCAGACGGCCAAAGCTCCAGCCGAGGCCGCAGTTGTTGTAGACGTATGAAACGAAGCCGGAACAGTCAAAGGACGTGAACGGTGAACTGCCGCCCCAGACATATGGGAACCCAAGGTATTTTTCCGCTTCCTTGATGATGGCGGCAAACTGCTCGTCTTCCAATGCTTCCGGCGGAATCTCATACGTTGGGTACTCGCTGCCGTAATACCTGCCGACATAGGAAGAGCTGCCGAACAGGTCTGGCCGGTTGCCCAGCGCACCCATGTACATGGCATAGAGGGAAAGCTGCTCCTGCGACATGATATAGACCGGGACATGACTGAGGTTGAAGTTTTCCAGCTTCACGGTACAGATATAATAAGTGTACGGCACCTCTACATCGTATTCGTATTCCTCCGTGACCCAATCCTCCAACTCGTAGTCATAATAGGTGTAGCTGCCGGTTCTGGTCTCCGTGCGGTATCTGGTTTCCGTTTCCACGGTCTCCGTAAGGATATACTGCTTTTCAAACAGCATATCCAGAATCCCGCCGACCTCCGAGATCGTCCACTCTCTGCCCATCAGTGCAGTAATTGCAGAAATCAGGACATAGGGATCGTGTTCGATGTCGTCCAGCTCATAATGGTATTCGTCATAATCGTGTTCGGCTTCGTAGTTGTCCAGCCTTGCCTGCAATTCTGCTTCCATAGCACAATACTGTGCTTCTGCCGCCAGCATATCCTCATCCTGAGACGGATAGGTGGAAGCGGCAATGGAAGAGCTTGCGCCCTGGAACATCAGAGAGCAGGAGGAAAACAGGTTGGTGAACAACAGGAAAACCGCTGCAATCAGGCCGACAATAAGGAAACCTTTCTTGTGCCTGGCAACAAACTCACCGGCTTTCTTTCCGACCTCTGCACTTTTCTCTGCCGCTTTTTTCGTGATCTCCGACGCCTTGACTGTATTCGCTGTGCCGCGTCCGGCTTTTGCGGCGGCGTACTCCCGCTTGATCGCGCGTTTTTGCTGCCAGCGGGAATACGGATTGGAGGAAAAGCCGCCGTTCTGCTGTTCAAACTCCTGATTCAGTGCTTTCACATTGGCCTTGTCTGCCTTTTTCTCTGCCCGATGCGCCTTGCGGTATGGCTGAAGCTCGTGGGCGTGATGAATCTCACGCCCCACCTGATAGACACTCTCGGCATCTTCCGTCAGTGTATTGGCAGCGTCCACACCGGCGTTGTCGCCGTCATTGCTCTGCCGCACTTTCCGGTGAACACCGTGCAGCACCGTGTCACCGGAAACCTTCGCCGCGTGGCTGAGCTTGGAGGGCGGCTTCTTTTCCTCAAAAGAAAGGCGTGTCGTGATCTTCCCATCGGAATCCACAACACGCTGTTTAACCTCTTTCTTCGGAACCTTCGCTTCGGCCTTTTCCAGCTTCTTGATTTGTTTGTCTGCTTTCTGGATGGCAGGTGCAAGCTCCGGGGAAGCACGCTCCTCCTCGGTAAATTGCAGCCTGGGTGCGCGTTTTGCCATAGAACATCACCTCACTCTCATGGAAATGGACGCATTTATGCGATCTCACCCAGCATGGAAAGAAACAGTGCCTTGCCCTTGGGCGTCACCAGCGTGTACACCCCCTGATGCCCGTTGACGGCGATGTAATCTTTTACGAAAAACAGGCCGTCATCCGCTGCTTTGGCATAGGGCATGAGTCC
>ULRP01074876.1_pt1 | contig 12865 bp, 17 predicted proteins | sample 1955521 | NCBI WGS metagenome assembly ULRP01 (sample SAMEA4835685, study PRJEB28245) | human gut metagenome | biome: gut microbiome; material: fecal sample | place: Denmark | collected 2008
AATTCATGGCGCGCAGGGCTGCAAAGAAAGACGGCACGTCCACGCTCCGGCTTGAAAAGGACCTCCCGGAGGTACTTTCGGGATTCTACGAGGGCAGGACGACCGGAACTCCGCTTGCCGCCGTCATATTCAATGCCGAGCAGCACTCTGCGGACTATAACAACATTTCGCACATCGCGCGCCCGGCGCATGCGGATTACACGGGATTCCTCCGCTACAACGGCGCAAACGACCCGCGCGGCGGCGGTCACTTCTCGGGAAGAATAACCGCTCCGCTGGTGTTCGCGGGAGCTGTATGCGCACAGATACTTAAACGCCGCGGCATTACGACCGGAGCGCATATACGTTCGCTGCACGGCATTTCCGACGAAGCATTCGACCCGATGAACGTGACCGCAGAGCAGCTTGAAGCTGTGAAGTCGAGGAGCTTCCCGGTGTTATCAGACGAAGCCGAGGAAAAAATGCGCGCCGAGATACTTTCAGCGAGGGAGCAGCTCAACAGCGTTGGCGGCGTTATTGAATGCGCGGCCGTTGGAATGCCAGCGGGCGTCGGCTCCCCGATGATGGACGGTCTGGAAAACGTAATATCCCGGCTGGTGTTCGCTATTCCGGCGGTAAAGGGAATCGAGTTCGGCAACGGATTCGGCTGTGCGGACATGTTCGGCAGCGAAAACAACGACGAATTCGCGCTGAGGGACGGAAAGGTCGTAACGCTCACCAACAACCACGGCGGCATACTTGGCGGTATCTCCTCCGGAATGCCCGTTATATTCCGCGCCGCGTTCAAGCCTACGCCCTCAATTTCGCGCCCGCAGAACAGCGTCGACTTCAAGAATATGACCGAGCAGGAGCTCGTCATCAAGGGAAGGCACGACCCCTGCGTAGTTCCGCGCGCGGTTCCGTGCGTTGAGGCTGCGCTGAATATCGCGCTGGTTTCCGCGCTTTCCTCCGAAGGAAAGCTGTAAATCCATGTTACTTTCCCTGCTCAATTATTCAAAGTGGTGATACGATGAAAGAACAACCGAGAATACGAATAGACGATGTGAATAAAATACGGATACTGGTATGTCATCTTTTATACAGTATCGGCTGCCCGCTCAACCGCGATCAGCTTATCGAGATAACCTCGCTCGAACAGGCGGTGAATTATTTCGACCTTATGGAAGCGCTGGACGGCATCACCGGAAGGCTCTGCACCTGCCAGGAAGTCAACGGTATTCCGGTATACTCAAACACCAGGCTCGGCGACGCCGCTGCAAGGGAATTCGGCAGCGAACTTCCGCAGTCGATCCGCGAAAAGATGTTCGAGGAAGCCGTGAAGGTCTACACCCGCGATGAAATTAAGAAGGATTCGCTCGTTTCAGTGCGCTACGCCGAACACGAAAACGGTACCTGCACGATAGGCGTCACCATCAAGTCTGAAAAAACAGGCAGGCAGAAGTACTACCTTACGATATCCGCGGCAGACAAGACCGAGGCGGATTCAATAAAAAAACGTATCCAGCGCAGCCCTGAAAATTTCAGGCAGTACCTGGAAAGCTACTTTGAAAGCGGCACGGAGGGCTGACATGGACGATTACTTAGCATTATCGCTTATTATAATGGGAATCGCGATAGGCGCGCTTCTTGTAATATGGGGCGCAATGAGCCTCGCATTTTTCCTCAGAAAGAAGCACCGCGCAAAGAAGCTTCAGGAGCGGATCGCCGAGCGCGAAGCCGCAGAAGCAAAATACCGCGCTGAACTCCAGCAGGAAGAACAGAATTCCCAGAATGATAACTGAAAAAAGCTGCCCGGATATGGGCAGCTTTTTTGTACTGCGAAGCGTCACGGCTGTTCTTCTTCCTGGGCGTCGTTTGCGTTCATAAGCTGAATTATCTCTTCCTTTGAATCCAGGAAGATGTCAACAAGGTCGGGGTCGAAGTCCGTTCCCCTCCCCCTTCTGATTATGTCGAAGCACTGCTCCAGTGGCATTGCGTCGCGGTAGCAGCGTTTCTGGGATACGGCGTCGAATACGTCCGCGACTGCCATTATCCTTGCATGGAGCGGTATCTCCTCGGCTTTCAGGCCGTCCGGGTAGCCCTTTCCGTTATACTTTTCGTGGTGAAACCTCGCAACTTCGTAGGCTATCTGCCGGAAGTCCGCGTCGTCAAGGTCGCGGAAGGTCTGCTGGATTATCTTTCCGCCCTCTGCGGCGTGACGCTTCATGATGGCGTATTCCTCATCAGTGAGCTTCCCGGGCTTCTGGAGAATGCTGTCCGGGGTCGCTATCTTTCCTACGTCATGGAGCGGAGCGGCGTTTATAACATGCGTTATGTAATCCCGGCTGAGCACTCTGCGGTAGTATCTGTCACCGCGCATTTTATTCAGCATCAGCGTAACGTAAGCCTTTGTGCGCTTGATATGTCCGCCGGTGTTGTTGTCGCGGCTCTCGACCATCGTTGCAAATCCGTCCGCCATTTCGTCCGTGTACATCGTCAGCTTGCGGATCGCAGGGTTCTCGAAGTCAATGTAAATTCCCAGCAGGAGTATAGTCGGGAATATAGCGGTCAGCAGAACCTCCGGGAAGATGGTCTGAATTACCAGTATCACGCCTGCTATCACAATGAACGACAGTGTTCCGAGAACCTTATCCTTCGGCAGGAAGCGCCGTCTTGAAATCACAAAATACAGCACAGCTCCATAATACAGGATTATCGTTGCATAGCAGACGTACACGGAAAAGCCCATGGAGTACCACGTTGTTGCGCCCTCGATGAAGCGGAGGTCGCCTATTCCAAGGCAGACCAGCAAAAGCGAGATGATTCCCGGAATCCCGAGGTACAGTATGTGCCGCTTTTTACGGAATCCGAGAAGCTGGTCAAATGTATACGCGGTCGTAATGATGATCGTCAGATCCATTAGAAGGAAGAACAGCAGGTGCGCAATCCTGTTAACCATGTCGGGGACTAAATCCATATGGTTGACCGTCCATGCTGTAAATCCATCGAAAAAAACCGCCCAGGGAGTGATTATCATAAGCGCGTCAAAGAAGTGATCGCATTTCATTTTGGTCTTTGTGGTTTCCTTGATGTAGCTTATCACAATATACAGAATTACCAGCAGGCAGCCAAGCTGTAATTTAACGTGAATCTTTTCTGTCTACCTCTCTTTTTTATACTATAATTACAGTATCTCCGAGCAGGTTTGTCAATAGAAAGCGGTTATCTTTTCCTGAAAGTGTAGTCGCACATAGTCCCTCCCCTGCCTATCTGCTGGGTATAGAGAAACTCCGCCCGGGGAAGCGCGCTGTACATCATGTTATCGACCTGGCAGAACACTGCGGTTTCCTGGGCTTCCCTGCGGGATTTCCCGCTTTCCTCCAGGAGCTGCTCCATTAGCAGTGCAACTCAATAATCTCGTCAAGAAAAACATCGGCGGACTCCGAACCGCCGATGTTTTGTTTTTTACTTAATGCTGCTCTGATAGTGGTTCAGGAGTTCGCCGAATTTAGCATTTTGAGTAAACAGACTAAAGGCCGCTTGTGGAGCGGGTTCACCAGCAATAAAAGGGGCACAAACTTTCTCAGCCTTTGCACCGCAATTAATACAAATCATGCTCATTTTCTCCTTGTCCTGAAATCATTGCTCCAATTGGAAGTAGCGCAATGAAAATACTGGTCTGAGGTTCCGGCGTTATCGCGCTGAACGGTCTTTTCGTCATGTTGATAGGCTGATTTACGCCGCTCTCATCGAATAATCCATCGAATCCATTCTGCGGATATCCCTCGCCTGTTTGCAGTCGCAGGACTTGACCCTGCACATCGGGCAGGAGCAGTGTATCTTACCCTTGCTGAGCTGTCCCTCGAATTTGTAGTACCAGATATTTCCCTCTGCAATGATACGTTTCTTGCGGCTGATATGCGCTCTCCTCTGATATCTTGTGAATGTTCTGCTTCTGCTCATGGCTTTTCCTTTCTGCATTGGCTGTGAGGTAAGATTATATAATAGCACATTCCGTAGAATTTGTCAAGTGCAAATATGAACCTGTTTTCTCCTGCCCTTTCCGGCGGGAGTTTTTCATTTTGTTCATAGGTCAATTAGCGGATTACCTTTCATAGTGATGTTTGTGGTATACTAAAATCACGGAAGAAACAGGCATTGTGAAAGGAGTACTTTATGGGATTCACTTACGTTATTTCGGACGTTCACGGTCATCTCGACTGCTTCGAGGCTATTCTCGAAAAGATCGATCTCCAGCCCGATGACGGGCTGTATATCCTCGGCGACGTCATCGACAGAGGATTCTGCGGGATAGAGATTCTGAAGCGCGTTATGGATATGCCGAACGCAGAAATGCTCCTCGGCAACCACGAATTCATGATGCTGAACGCCCTCGGCGAGCCTTACGACGGAATCAGACGCAGTACAATCGACAGCATGGAACTATGGTACCACAACGGCGGTCTGCTTACTTTCGCCGCTCTCCAGAGCCAGCCGAAGAAAATCAGGAGCGATATCGTGGACTTTCTGAAATCCCTGCCGCTGAACATTGACGTTGACGTGGATTCAGAGAAATACAGGCTTGTCCACGCGGCTGACCGGGAATTATACGGCAGATATAAGAAGATGTACAGCTCGGAAGCAGAGTTTGCCGTGTGGTCGAGGGAGGCGCTCGACTTCATGCGCAGGACCGTCACGAATTACGTTTTCGGTCACACTATGACCGGTATGCTCATGGAGCGTTCTCCCATGAGGGTCATTTTCAAGGGAAATCTTATCGGCATCGACTGCGGCTGTGCCGTTATCCCAAATTCGCTGAATCATCAGATACTCGGTGCGCAGGGCGGCAGACTTGCCTATATCAGGCTTGAGGACAAAAAGTGCTTCTATTCCGACGAAGAAGTTAAGCCAGCGGTCATTCGTTCCAGAAAGCACGGTATTATCACTATGGGGGCGTAATTATGAACAACTCAAACGATTTTGAAGCTATTTTCCCGGAGGAGAATGAAGAAAAGGCGCTTACCGACAGGTACTTTGAACTTTATGAACTGCTCGGCGCCGAGGCTATGATGAAGCTCTACGACCACTACCACGGCGACAAGATAGACTGCCCGATGAAGCTCTATCGTGCGGAATATGTCGCCGACCTTGCCGAGCAGGAAAAAGACCGCAGAAAGCGCGCCGAGATAGTCCGTGCGGGCGGTTATGCGCTGAAATTCATCGAGAGCCTGATACAGAAGCGCAAAAATGAGTCGGAAAAGTGATTTACAAAACGCGGAACTTGTGTTATACTGTAATTAATTACAAACAAGGAGCGATGTAATATGCCTTTCATTATGATAAGGAACGATATAACAAAGGTCGAAGCTGACGCAGTCGTGAATGCTGCGAACACTTCCCTGCTAGGCGGCAGTGGCGTTGACGGTGCGATACACAAAGACGCCGGTCCCAAGCTGCTGGAGGAATGTAAGAGAATCGGCGGCTGTCCGGTGGGCGAAGCGCGTGTAACTCACGGATACCAGATGCCGTGCAAGTACATAATCCACACGGTGGGTCCCATCTGGCGCGAGGGCGGTAAAGAGAAGGAAGAACAGCTTTACTCCTGCTATAAGAACTCGCTGAACCTTGCGGAAATAAAGGGGTGCAAGTCAATAGCTTTCCCGCTGATTTCAGCGGGGGCTTACGGCTGTCCGAAAGAAAAGGCGATTTACATAGCGCAGAAAGCCATCAGGGATTATCTCAGGAATCACGATATGGACGTTTATCTGGTGCTGTTCGACAAAAGCGCTGTCAACGTCAGCCAGAAGCTGAAACTTGACATTCAGAGCTACATTGACGACAAGTATTCCGAGGAGCACTACCCGTCCGAGGAGGAGAAACAGCGTGCAAGGTTCAACGCACCAAGCACCAGACCGTATGAACCAAAAGGAGCTGCCATTTTTGCTGATTTGGCTCCGGCTGTAAACATAACATCAATATTAAAATATATTGAAAAGCCTGATTTTTCCTTTTCGCAGAAGCTGTTTCAGCTTATAGACGAGCGTGGAATGACCGACCCGGAGGTCTACATGAGGGCGAACGTCAGCAAGCAGGTGTTCTCGAAGATACGCAGATCCGGCTATCACCCGAAGAAGAACACCATACTTGCGCTTGCAGTCGCACTGAAGCTGTCGATGGAGGAGACTAACGACCTGCTTTCCTATGCAGGATATACGCTTTCGCGCTGCGACAAGGGCGACCTTATCGTTTCATATTACATTGAACACAAAATTTTTGACGTTGACGAAATAAACGTCATGCTCCTTGAATTTGACCAGACGCTGCTGGGCTCTGCTCCCGTTCCGGAAGATAAGTAAACTTTCGATTGACCAAAATCCTGATGAAATATGCTATTATAAATTCAGCGGAAATGTCCGCAGGCTACTATTTCAAAAGGAGAAGTCAATATGATAAACGATTTAACTGAACTTGTATTCATTCTGGACAAGAGCGGCTCCATGCACGGGCTGGAAGCGGACACCATCGGCGGGTTCAACTCCCTCATCGAAAAGCAGAAAAAAGAGGACGGCAAAGCGCTTGTCACGACTATCCTGTTCGATGACAAGTCCGAAATGATTCACGACCGGGTCGATCTCCAGTACATTCGCAGCATGACGAACGAGCAGTACGTCACGGGCGGTACTACTGCCCTGCTGGACGCTGTGGGCGGAGCGGTAAACCACATCAGAAAGATCCACAAGTACATTCGCCCGGAGGACGTTCCGGCAAAGACGCTGTTCATCATAACCACTGACGGAATGGAGAACGCAAGCCGCCGTTACACCTACGACAGGGTAAAGAAGCTCATCGAACATCAGAAAGCAAAGTACGGCTGGGAGTTCATTTTCCTCGGTGCGAATATTGACGCCGCGGAAACCGCAGTCAGCATGGGAATCGGCCGCGACCGTGCGGTTGACTTCATCTGCGACAAACCGGGAACTGCGCTGAATTATGCTGTTCTCAGCGAGGTCACTTCCGCAGTCCGCTCAGGCGCGGGGATCGCCTCCGACTGGAACAGCTCGATAAACGACGACATGAAGCGCAGAAAGCGCTGAAAAAGAGGTGAGATATATGCTCGAAAAAAAAAGCCCCCTGCCCCGTTTGTCCTTACAAGCTGGGAATGATCAAGACGTTAGTCAGTCCCTGCCCGCAGTGCAGGCTGACCGGGTATTCGTTCTACTACAAGCATTCTAAGAGTCCGGGCAAGATACTTGACGGCAAATCCGGCAAGTAATGACTGCATATATTCACATATAAAACGAGCCACTTCCCGCTTCGGCGGGAGGTGGTTTTTTCTGTTTCCGGAACAAATACAATCAGAAAAAGGTATAGAAATTGGCACATTTTCTGTGATATTATAGGGCATTGATTTGTGGGTCAAATCTGTGCTATAATCTTGCAAAAGGAGGAATTCTACTTAATGGAAAAGACTTTTGACATGAGCGTAAATCTCAATCTGCTGGACGAAAAGGGCGTATACGAAGCGTTCCACGTTGACGGGAACGAAGCGGAAGCCCTGACCGACAGCTACTTTGAGCTGTACCGTCTGCTCGGCACGGAGGCTATGCTCAAGCTGTACAAGCACTACCACGGCGACAAGATACTATCAACGACAATGAGCTTGACCAAAACTCCACTCTTGATTACATGTATCAGATTTTCAGCGCTTACCAGGCAGGCTGTGACGACCTTTCGCAGTGGCAGGGCTCCGCTCCGGAAAGCTCTACCAACAATACTAATGATATTACAGAACAAGACAGAAAGATCATCGAGGACGCAGGTTTTGAATGGGTCGAGCCGATTACGGTTAAAAACAGCAGTATTACTGGCGTAATCAGGAATGTAAGCGGTAATGTGTTAAGTGGTAGCATTCAGTTCAATCTTTATGATGAATCAGGCTATCAGCTTGGAGAAGCATATGATACGATAAACGATCTTGCCGACGGGGAATCATGGAGGTTTAGAGCAGATATTATTGATGTTGATAACGAAGTAAGATCATATAAGCTGATATCGTTGTCGATGATGCAATTTTGATCATCAAGGAGGAACACATAATGAACAGAATTAAAAAAATCACACTTGCCGCATTTTCTCTGCTTCTTGCCCTGATAATGCTTACCGGATGCAATGCTGACGCAGTTTGGGATCATCTTACTACACCCAATGCCGACACGCTAAAAAATGCAGAGCTTTTTGATGACTGCCCCGACATAACCTGCCAGATGGTCATGGAAAAGTACCTTGATTCCCCAACATGGAATGAGCTAACCGTTGATGACAAACCTAACATTACTGTCAGCGGAAATATAAAGGGCATGGAACTGACGCTTTCACTGACTGCGGTCGTACCCGACAAGGATGAAACTGGTACTCCGGAATTTGTAAAAGGCACGGTAGGCACCGAGGAGATAACTCCAGCATCGGATATCACACTGCTTGTTTCCTAGATGTTCCAGGCTTATAGTGACGGCTATGAAACTTTTGCCGACTGGACGAGCGAGCATTCACCGGAAAAGCTTCTTGGCAATTCCGGAAACAATTAAGAGGAAGGTGAAACAAATGTCAGAACTGAATTTCAAGGAATACGTTGATAAGATCATCTGCGAAAAAACGCAATGCAAAAATGCAGAGGAGCAATTGAAAAGAAAGGTTTCGTTCAGATATCTGATTTTCTTTATGCAAATACCAGTCGCTGTTGTTTTTTTGCTGAGCATTATCTTCAACTGGACTATCGGGCAGTTCTTTGGATTAGCGCTGTTGGTACTGTTCATTGGCTTTATGATATCTTTTCTTGGAACAGCGCTGAAAAGAGGTTCTTTCTGTGAAGGCTATATAAATAAGTCTGATACGCCGGTTGACGTTAATGACCTGGTACAGTTCCTCAACGGAAATCTCAGCAAAACATTCCCCGAATATTTTCATGAGTGGAAGGTAATAACGATAAGGAACGAAAACGCTGTGCTGGACGCTGTAAACAACGCTATAGCTAATGCTCACCCCGAAGAATTCATCTTAGGAACCAAATACGCCAAGTCACATAGCCTTATTGTTCAGATTACGCAGATGACAGACCGTCTCTATGGTAACGAGGGTAAAATGTGCTATCTTTTCCTGGTATCTCCTCGCACTATTGGAACACCTTCTTATAAGTCATACTCAGCTTCATTCAGAGTAATTCCCGTTCTTTATGCAGCAATGGATTACTATCTTAATGTGTACAGAAACAGCTCTGAAACCGATAACGAAGCTAACGTGAAGTTAACAAAGGAATGAGCCTATCTATCAGAAAACCACTTTCTGCTTCGGCAGGAGGTGGTTTTTCTATAATGTGTTTATTCAATAACCATAAAAAGGTGCATAAAATGGTGCTTTTTCGGGAGAACTTTCAGATTGGACCCGCAAGGTGTGTATGTGTTATAATCTGATAAAAGGAGGTTTTTGTCGAAATGAGCAAAAACGATGACCTTAGCATAAATCTTAACATGCTCGACGAAAAAGGGGTATACGAGGCGTTCCATGTCGAAGGCAACGAAGCCGAAGCCCTTACTGACAGCTACTTTGAGCTTTATCAGCTTCTTGGCGCGGAAGCCATGCTCAAGCTGTACAAGCACTACCACGGCGACAAGATAGACTGCCCGATGAAGCTCTATCGTGCGGAATATGTCGCCGACCTCGCAAAGCAATCCACGGAAAGACGGCAGCGGGCTAACATCGCCCGGGCTGCGGGTTACTCGCTCAAATTCATCGAGAGCGTCCTCCAGAAGCGCAAGAAAGAGGACGAGGATGAGAAGGATGAGGAGTAACTTGCGCCCTATTTGAAAGGTCAATTTTCGGGCTACCATTATTCTGGCGTTTTCATGTATAATATAAACATAATCCGTCACCTCATACGTTTTATGAGTGAGCATAGTATGTTTAATGAAAAGGAGATTTATATGGACAGTATGTATTCCGTATCTGCGCAAGGTGCTGGTGCGATGGTCGGGCATTTTAATCAAATGAGAATGGATGAGTTCATTCGAAAAATCAATTATCAGGATATAAATCTTGATCATGCAATGAATGAGATAAACGAAGCTCGCAAATTTATAAAAAAGCCGTCTGAAATTCTTGGTTGCGATAGAACTAAGTTCGGCGAAGTTGCTGAGCATCTGGAAGTTGCTTTTAAGAATGCCGATGAACTGATAGTTGGTAATCCGGCTCCCGCAACATTTAACGGCGTGGGAAGAACAGCACCGGAGGATTTTTTGGTCAATGGTATGCCAGTTCAGTCAAAATTTGTGCAGTATCATAAATCCATGGATGCTATAATGACACATATTACTCGCTATCCTGACTTTCTGAAAAACAATGGCAGCTATATTATTCCAAAGGATCATTATGAACAGATTATAGATTGGTTAAAAATGTCCCCAGAAGATCTTAGCAAAATTCCTAATGCTGATGGAGGGCGTACTGCTCGTGCAGTTGTCGAACAGATACGCAAGTTTGAAGAACAAACCGACGTAAAATTTGAAGACGCAGTTAAAGCTTCTCAGCTTAATTTCGCTGATGTTCAGTTTAACCCTGTCGATGTAGAAGGCAGTCCAGCTAATAAGACGGTCGATAAAAAGGAACAGGAAATAAGAGAAGCCGATAACGCACAGCGTGAAAAAATCAAGGAACAAGCAAAACCTACACTCAAAGAGGGTGCTGAAGCCGCTGCCATCGCAGCAGCCTTTGACGGTGTTATTTCCTTTGCAACCTCCCTTATTGGTGCATTGAAAACCGGAAAAAAGCTCAATGAACTGAACTCAGATGATTGGAAAAAGATTCTGGAAAGCACAGGTATCGGTGTAGTACGAGGCGGAGTGACCGGTGGAGGAATCTATGCTTTGACTAACATTGCCGGAATGTCTGCTCCATTAGCTTCTTCAATCGTAACGGCAACCATAGGTATAGTGTCTCAGCCAGTCAAACTCGTAAAGGGCGAGGTCAGCTATGATGATTTCATGTACAATATCCTCGGAAACACCTTTGAAGCGGCTGCCAGCGGTGCTGGTGCAGCTATCGGTCAGGTTCTTATTCCTGTTCCGGTGGTCGGGGCAATAATTGGTTCTATTGTCTCTACAACTGTTCTTCGTATTATCAAGGAAAAACTACTTGGAGGCGGTTATTACAAGCTGGTAAACGATGCTAAATACGAAGCAGATTTCGCCGGCTATTATCGACCGCTTGTCTCTGCATTTTATTGCTGTGCAAATGAATACGATTTATGCTCAAGATACTGTGATTATTATAGGCAGGAAATCGGCAACACCCACAATGAGACCAGCAACACTCTAGACAATGCAGAAAGCCGGATAAATAATCTAAAAAACAACATCTGATCATACCATCTATTGGGAGGACATATTGAAGAGTTAGTAATTAGCCAATCACAGCTTGCACAGGAGGCAGATAAATTCGCTAACGAATTCTGCCGGAACAACGATTCCGAAACAGAACAGATCCTTGCAGGAATGACCGCAGTTATCAATGGAAATGAATCTGCCTTAGAAAAAATGAAAAACCAGAAATGGTTTGAACGAATCTGGTTCACATTGACGGGCAAAAACAAAGCAACAGTTGCTGAAATGAAACAGAAACGTGATCTTCTGACACGATATACTGTTATGCTGATGAAGAAGATACTCGAAATGATATCCGGTAACAGTCGGATGATTGCAGAACTGTACAGGTCTCTTTCGATAGTTTACCGTGAAAACAACAGAATTGCCAAAGATATCAATGAGCTTACAGGTATAGCTGAACGGCTCAATGAAAAAATAAACAGCGTTGATACATATCAAAACCTGATAACTGATATTCAGAACGGCAAATACAACAGTACCACTCCCCTGCTTAGTCTGATCGATCTGATGTCATCTATAGATGAAAGGACCGCCCGTGATCCTGGCAAAATCAGTCGTATCCGTGAGACGATGGAACATAATGGCTTTGATTTCAGTAAAAGCGTAAATGTATTGGAGCTTTCCCGACAGGTTTTCGCCTTACCAGAAGGAAAAGTTGGCAGGATATATTTATTCTGCCAGAAACTTGCATATCACAATATGATCCTAGCATATATTGGCAGCTTTATTGAGAATTATTTCTATCTTTCACTCACAGACAGGAAAATTGTTCGTGCAAATGGCAGCGCCGTAAAATCCGAGCTTATATGCACTGGATTAAGTGAATCAACAAAAAGCAATCTCGGCAATATGTTCATGGATATCAAAAACGATCTGCCCGATAAAGCTCTTGATTCAATTGTAAATAACAATGTGGGTCAAACCGAAACTCATCGTTATAATACCTCCGGTGTCAGGGTAGCAATTATAGGCAAGGATGGTGCTGACATGAATTCACTTCGTGATACTCTTGTCAACGATCATAAAATCAATGTAAAAATTGAATATAGTCTGGAAGTCGGGGCAAGTAACAGCAAAGAAATGATATCCAGGATTCAGAAGAAAATAGCTGAAGCTAATGCTAATTGCCTGGTGTACTGTGTTAGCTCGTTTGGCGGACGTTTTGAAAAGGCAGAATCAAATATTATTAATTTCTTCAGGGAAAAGTCCGGTTTAAATGTTGTCATTGCATTAACACGCTGCATATCATGTTCAGACTCAAAGAAAATGGCGGATGAAATAAAGCGCCTGACATCAACTGAACCGGTACGTCTTCTTGTAAATGACGCAGTTACAGACGCTGGGCAGGTTACTGCCTTTGGAATACTTGATCTTATAGAAAGGATAACAAAATAATGCAGAAAGTAAATATAGGGCAACACCGCACAATTAACGCCCCATTGCCATAAAAA
>ULRP01050698.1_pt1 | contig 12847 bp, 7 predicted proteins | sample 1955521 | NCBI WGS metagenome assembly ULRP01 (sample SAMEA4835685, study PRJEB28245) | human gut metagenome | biome: gut microbiome; material: fecal sample | place: Denmark | collected 2008
TTCATTCGTATAGCCGTTTGCATCCCTTATATGCAATCTTAAAGAATCGTAACAATAAACATTATATCCCAGAGACTGAATTTCTTCTTTTGTAAATTCAAGCGTTGTCCACGTATTTTTCTCGATTGAACGCCAGATAGCTCCGTTCCAGTTATCCGAATAATCTTTGAAAAATCCGAGTCTTGCTTCCATTGCTGCGCCGTCATCCACACTTACAAACAGGTTGATTGTAATTTTCGAATATTCAAAATCTCTGTCGAGAAGTCTTCCGTAAGGAAGTCCTATCGCTACTCCAAGTCCGGCAGTTCCGTCCCACGCATTCTTGTTTGTGATTTTAAGTTTTGTATATTCGGTATTTCCGGGGTATCCTTGCGACCAAGTTTCAAACGACACCTTTTCTTTATCTATAACGCCGCTGTCGTGAGTAAATTTTACTACTCTGTCGGCAGCAAACTCGTCGTTGAAGTTGATGAATTTACCCTCTGTCGAAGAACCGACTTTTACCGGAAGAACAAATTCTTCGGTTTTAAGATCTTTACCCGTTAATTTATACTTTACGTTATATAATCCGGTAGCGACTCCGCTTAACGCATTATCCTTCACGTCGGCAAGAACGCTCGTTCCGTCGGAAGACGTAACGTCGGTAATTTCAAATGCAAAGTTTTCAATTCCCAATGACGGGAGAGTAAGGTCTGTTCCGTTTACCGCACCGATGTAATCAAAGTTTACTTTGAAATTCGAAAGATAGATTTTTTCGACGTTGGCATCTTCGCCCTGAAGTCTTATCTGAATGTTTTCGATTCTGCCGTTATCGGTCTGATAATCACCCCAACCACCAAACTTAACACCGTAAAGAGAATCGAGATTTACCGTTATCGTTGTCCACTCGTTAGCCTTTACAGCCCACTTTTTTGCTATAACGTTCCAAGAAATATCACCGCTCCAGCCGTTCTCAACGTTTACGTCACTCAGAGCGTAAATATCATAACTTATCGATTTTATCTTATTCCTGTGACTTAAAATATCAAAATCATCAAGGCAAACGCCATAGTTGCCGGAAATTTTACTTACTTCCATTGCATTTCTGCCACCCATTTCCGCAACTTTAAGCGTGGAGTTCAAAGGCATAACGGACGATAAGGAAATCGAAATATTATCACCTAAAGCATTGACCGTTCCATAATCGTATTTTGTACGGACATCGTTTACTACGAGAGAAATCGAATACTCGTTCTCGCTTATACCCTTACCCGTTACACGGTAATTGATTGTGTATTGACCGGGCGCAACGGTAAACGTTTTACCGCTTAAAGTATCGGCATTTTCGCTGCTTACGATACTCGTTATATCTGCGCCGAAATCATCGACGCCGTAATAGTTGAACAGTTCCGGCAGTTCGCCGACATTATGTTCACCCTTCAAAAGAGATATGCCGCCATATCCGAAGCCGAGATTTTTGAAATAAAGAACTGCGTTTATATCATCCTCTTCTTGCGCTTCAAGACAAGTGTTCAGACCTATACGAACACAATCATATTTTATGCCTTGTTCCGTTTTCGCAAGAATATCTGCCACCTTAAACGAAAGCGTTACCCATTCGTTCGTTGCGAATCTCGTTTTTGTAAAGGTATAATTTTTGGTCAGAGTTCCGTCTTTGGCAAGTTTATTAAGACCGTAAGAAATCGACGCTTCACTAAGACCTTCTTTTGCTGTTTCATAGAAAACGTCAAGAGTTATCTCGGATACTCCGCTGCTTAAAAGTTTATAGATATCAAAACTTACGGATGCAGGCTCCCAATCTGTTGGCTGCTGAACGAGTTTTACGGCATTTTTTGCCTGATCATAACTCATATCGCTGAACCAATTTTTAGCAATAACGCCACTTAAATCGCCATTTTGCAAGGTGGAAATCAAACCATAACGGTTGCTTTCGTTTATAATAATATATTTTTCCACTTCCGTAGCAAGCATATTATCGCCCGTGAAAACATACTTGATTTTATATTTTCCGGCATTTGCCGTGCTTAACTTGTTATCGATAAGTTCAGTCGGAATACTTTTTCCGTAAACTTCTTTTTCTGCGGTTACGGCGTAATTAAAGTTGACTATCTTTTCGTCTGTGTTTACGTAAGAAAGATCGATTTCGCCTTCACTTTGATAATAAACCTGCCCGAATATCGATTCGTCGATTACGGGATTGTAAACAAGATTACTTACCGTTACTTCACAAATTGACTTATACTCGATACCGTTTACGGTAATTGTCGCAGTAATTTTAGCGGTTCCGGGCAATTTTGCCGTTACAACGCCGTTTTCGACGGTTGCTATATCTTGGCGTTCGCTTGCCCATACGACGGATGAATTTTCAGGATTCGCGGTCGCTTCGAGATTGAGCGTATCTCCCGTCTGAACCGTAGCAAATTCGCTGTTTAGAGTTATTGACGGCGTTTTAACAGTTATCGTAAAGGTAAGTTTTTCTTTGCCCTTGCTAATGGTTATTGTTGCGCTTCCGCCTTTTACAGCCGTAATAACTCCGCTCGCCGAAACGGTAGCAACGGTTTCATCATCGCTTGTCCACGTGGCGCCATCGGCATTGTTTGCCTTCACTTCATAGGTCGCGCCGACGTAAACTTCCGCAGACGTATCGGACAATCCCATCTTAGTTTTCTGACAACCGACAAATGCCGTTACGGAAAAAACGCAAATTAACGACAATACAAAAATAAGAAATTTTTTCATCTTGATTTAGCTGTGATTTTCCACAGCCCCTCCCTTTTCATTTTTTTAACTGAATTTGTTCAATGATTTTTGTCTCTTTACGAACGGCTTTTGAGAACAAAATATAAATCTGTCGCGCAGATATTATACGATTTTAAGATTCAGGGTTAAATTCGTGCTGTTAATAGTGTCGCCCCTGATTAAATATTCAACAGTATAAACGCCGCTGCTTCCGTTAAAAGTTTTATTCACGCTGTCAAAGGGCAGACTGTTACCCGCCTGATTTTTAACGCTTTTAACAGTATATGAAAAGCCCTCAATCCCCAAAGAAGGAATTTCAAGCGAGATATTATCGCCGGTTTTACCCTCGAAATCCTTCAACTTAACCGATAAATTGCCAAAGTATATTTTTGCGCTTAAATCATTGGTCAACATACTGTTAAATCCGATAAATAACGCAGGGTAATCATTAGGACGTTTGGTTTCATCGGGCAGATTGTTATTTATATCCATTATATTCTGCAATTCGGACACTTTCAGTTCAACGTCAACCCAACAATTTACAGAATAGTTATGCGCCCACGTACCCTCATCCGATTTATACATCAGATATTCTGTAGCGCTGTCCCTGAACAAGCCCTTAAAAACCGGTACGTTTTTCAAATCCTTAGACGTCCGATATTGCATTTCAACAACGAAACTTTCAATATAATCGCTGTATTTCCAGAAATCCTTATATGAAAAACCGATGCCGGCTTCATCCCTTAATTGAGAAAATTGAACCGCGCCTTTTCGCCCGTCCGGCCTTTCAACGTTATCGTCATACTCAATAACTCCGCGTCGATTTTTAATTATGAGATCGGACGAGTCGGAAAAATCATTAAAGTCGTCTATAATGCCGTAATACTGCTTTTCGCGTGATTTTACGACCATCTGATTGCTTGCGACAATCTTGCCGTTGCGTTTTGCCACGGCTTTTACGTTATATCTGTCCTTATCGGCCTTAAACGAGTCGTTTGTTACGGCAATTTTTTTGCCTGCTTCATCGTAGATTTCAAAAGATACTTCGCTGTTTGTAACGTTTCCGTTAAAATCCTTTGCCTTTCCGCGAAGTTGCACCGTTTGTCCTTTTGGAACAGACTTACTGACGTTAAAATCTATATATTCGTCGTACGGGGAAAGTTCAAGAGCCATATTATCAAGATAATAAACGGGGATTTCTTCTTCTCTTGCTCTTGCCTTAAATACAATATCTATGTGATGAAGTTTATCTATCGGATAACTGTCAATCAAACTCGTCATATCGTAGTCGATTGCCACTTTGTTCCATTGCTTTGCCTTTATCGCGAACTTTACTCTTTCTCCGTCAAGAGTGTAAGGTTGCCCCCAGCTCGTCATTCCTGTTTCATAAGACAAAATAACGGAAATTTCTTCATCTTTCGGGCTGTCGTTATAGATATCAAAGGAAATTTTATTGACCTTTCTGAAATCTCGTGTGAATTTGTATTTTTCCCGGTACATTTCAGGCGCGATTCTTATATAAGGGTCTGTAATTTCTTCTATACGATTGTTCCCCGCGGGGCAAATTTTCATTGATCCGTTGCCCGACGTAATATACGCTTTGTTTTGATTAACGTCCCATGAACCAAAATACTCGCTCACGGCAACCCCGTGTATAATTTCGTCAAAATCTTCAAAATTACGGATTTGCACTATATTTTCTTTTACGTCGGGCGTTTTATCGCCATCTTCTTTTTTACACCCTGCAAATGTGAAAAAGATAATTACAAGCATCAAGACACTAATCAACTTTTTCATTGTTTATCCTCCAAAAATTCTTTTAATTAAATAATATTTGTCAGTCAACGTAAGTTGATATGTCCAAAAGGTAAATTCTGCGATGAGTCCCATCGATATCTCCCATCTCAAAATACAATTCCTTTAACGTGCCAAGTTGTTTCCAGTTGAGATAATACATTTTATCAAGTTTTATAGTGTTATACCCTTCTTTAAGATTAAAGATTTCGTAACTTACAAGCACGGGGTTTTTACTACCCTTCATAAATATCTCAAACCTTATATTCTGAGCGTCGGTCGGTAATTTCTCAACAAAAAACGTGAAAACCAATGAAGTGTTTTTATCAATCCCGTTCAACATTTGGTGTGAAAACGAAAAACTCTGGCGTTTTGTTTTGTCGTCGTTTTCCATAGATATTTCAGCCATCGCGCGATTATCTTTTTCAACGCTCCGAACGCTGCCGTTTTTTACGTTAAGACCGGTTGTATTTCCGTCGCTATAACTTAAAACGTTTGCCTTGCCGGAAATTCTTAAATCAAGCGTAACGTTCTCACATTCGATTTTCAGATTGTTGTCGTTACTATCAAGCCCGATATCTTTTTTCAACGTATTTTCACCGTTGATTTTCACCGATTTATTATTAACCGAACTAACCGAAATTTTAGCAATATCCCTGTCTATAACCGCATTATCAACGTATACGCCGTTTTTTGCAAGGATTAAAATATCGGCAACTTCTTCTCTTGCCTTTTCGAGATTTGACGTCCCGTGGAATACCTTCGTACCCTCATACAACTTTTTATAAACAAGCGATAAAATATCCTTGCTATCCTTACCGTTTTGTTCATAAAGCGTTTCAATCTGATAGAGCAATTCATAATCTTCAAGGCCGTCACGGATATTGAATAACCTTAAGCTGTCGACAGGACCGTCGATTCCGTAATACGAACCCGGATAAAACAAAAAGCCATCTCCGTTAGCCCCGGGATTCGAACCCCAGGAAGCGCGTGTGGGAAGATCCGTATAAGGATTTATCTTTCTCGTCATATCGAATCTGTCGCCGTAAAGATCCACAGCCCAATAAAGATTACCGCTTATGTTGTAGTCTTTCTGCATCCAACTCATTACTCTCGGCGCAGGAGAAAGATCATCGATATAATATGTTGCATACGGCGCCTGCGGGTCGATACAGCCATACCACCACACTTCTTCTTCGTTCTCGTAAATTTCACGACCTGCCTCGGTGTGAAATTTATTAAGCGTAGGACACCATATATCCACGTTGTCTTCCTGTCCGTCAATAAACCGGTTGGTGAGAATATGCGGTATATTGTTTACGCTGTCGATCACTTCGGAAAGAAGTTCGCTTGCAGGAAGTTTTTCAAGTTCTCTGATCGCGTTTTGCTTACAACGTTTAACGGCATCGTTGTGTTTCTTTATTTCGCCTACGGTGTCGTTTAATTCGGGTTCGTCAATAAGGTTGGAAAGATACAACCCCGCCTTTTCAAGAAGATTTCTGTTTTCCTCTATACTTGCCTTGCCGATTGCCGCTATATAATCGGTCAGAGAACTTTCAACGATTGTTTTTGTTCCCGTCGCATAAGTAGTGGAATACGGAATCTGATAATACGTAAGCCTTTTATCGAGAGTATATTTTTTTATCTCTTTAACATATTCATCTATATTGACGTTTGCGCTGTCAACCGAACCGAAATACGGAAGATATAGGGGCGAAAGCTTAAAATCAAGCAGTCTGTCCACGTATTTTTCCATCAATCGGTCATCGGGATCTTTTTCGGCCATTGCATAAAATCGCGGCTTTGTGTAAAACGAACTTCTTGCATGCACTTCGTCGTCGATAAGAATATCCCATACGTTTACCTCAACGCCGACACTTTCTTTTTGCCCGTCAAGATCAAGAATGATTTCGCCTTTGTAGAGTCCGGGCTTTGTGTCTTTAGTGGTCTTTATGTCAACCCATATCCCCTGATTGTGGCCTTTCTTAATACAATTTTCGCCATATTCTATCGCTTTTTCAAAAGGAAGAAGGGCGTCAGGATAAAACCCCAGCGGAGTATCCATATTTTTACTTGAAGTGGTAACTTCGATGTACTTTTCATTATACAAGGTTATATCTTCCGCAGGTATAATATTACTGCCGCTTTTAAGATCGCCGACCGCGACGTTATACTTGCCGATATCCTTACCCGCCGTAACAATAATCTGCCCGCTTTCGCTTTCATTTTTCGCCATATTTATTTTTACGGCTTTTTCAGACGTAAAACTGCCGTCATACTCCTTATCCTGCATTATTTTAGTAGCAGAATGAGCAGTCCATATCACAGTCGAAGAGGTTTCGCCGTTTTCCTTGCCCTTACCGCAACCTGAAGCCATAATTATAGACGTGGCCAGAATTGCGGACATTACGCAGGCAAAACTCCTTTTTATACTTTTATAGTTCAACATAAAAAACCTCATAAATTTCCTGAAAGACGCAGAATATTGCTCCATCTGTCATCGTCCATATATTTAATGCAGTGGTCATAAATTTCCTGCGCGGTTTTTCTGTCGCCGGCATTGGCGCTTATCATATAACTTTCCACCTGAGTCGAAAGATCGGCGTAAGGTTCGAGTCCGCCTTTGTACTGAATAGGTTCATTTACGAATCTGATAAGATCGCAATCTTTTTCGATTTCATAAACGGATTTTCTGAACGCACTTAAACCATTAAACACTTCTTTGTTTTCTTCTTTTGAAAAATCAAAATCATAAACGAGATGAGAACCGCTACTCTTATTCATAAACAATACAAGATTGTCGTCTCTTACCATAAATTTAAGAAATTCTTTCGCCAATTCTTTATTTTTTGCAAATGCAGGAATAAACATACTGCTTGACGACGCGTTAGTTTTTGCAATTCTCCTTGCCTTTCTGATTATCTCGATATCACTATCTTTTACCCTTGCGTCAAGGTTTTCTCTTTCAATATTCCCGTCTACATACCCGACAATACCGGCAAGGATTAAATCATATTCATTCTTCTTTGAATCTGATAATGCAAAATAATCACCGTCGGTATAAAAACTCAACTTTTCAACTATTACGCTCGTAACAGGCGTTTTCATCATGGCAATATTATCTTTTTTACTGTCGGAAAGTTTCATTTCGTTTTCAAACCAGCAACCGTTCGCCATAAAAGCCGAAACTCCGCTGAACAATGTGTTTTGTGCGGTTGCAAACTCAAAAGAAGGGCTGTTTTTATGAATATATCCGTTGCTTGCGAATATAAATCTCTCCATCTCCTTAAGCCCTACAAGCCTGCCGCGTGCCCTGTATATATCTTTTGAGAATTTACCGTCACTGATTCCGCGGAAAAAGTTATTATATTCTTCTACCGTTTCATACTGAGCCCACCACGTTTCAACAGGTCCCTGCCAATAGTGAGCAGAAGGATCGAGCGTTAAAACAAACGGATTGACACCATCAGCCTTTATTGCTTTACACAGCTGCTCAAATTCTAAAGTCGTTCTCGGAATCGGTTTACCGTTAAGCGCCTTATTGACAACCGTCGTATTATAAATAAAAGACATGATATTTGCATGCCATGGCATTATATAATGTTCTTCTTCGCCGTCACCGTCAAGATCCCAAGTATGAAACTCTCTGAACTGATCGTACATTTTATCGCCCACGGTAATATCTTCGCCGTCAACCTTGGAATTATATACGTCGCTGATTTCTTCGAGAATGACGCCCTTATACGAACTTGAGAATTTATCACCCTTTGAAACGTAGCCTTTCAGCATTGTTCCGTTGCCCGTAACGTAAAGATCGGTTTTTGACGCTCTCGGATTTTTTAAGTTGGCTTCAAGCTGATCTGCCCTTAAATAAACGTCACTTACGTTTACCTCTGTGCCTTCGTGCTCCTCTTCAAATTTTCGAGCTATCGCCTTAAAACTATCCGAGCCATAACCGCCGATATTAACGGCAATTTCAAGCACGTTTCCGTTTTTGTTCCCTTTTTTGCAACCTGTAAGAGAGACTGTGCTTACGGTCATAATAAAAGATAAAACCAAAAGAATAATTTTTTTCATATTCCACCTCGTTGTTTAATTTTTACGGTTATTTTAACCCTTTAATCCGCCCGCAGAAACAGACGTGACAATAGTATCCTGAAAAGCAATAAAAATTATAAGTATCGGTATAATGGAAATCAACGCACCCGCAAAGTATATGGGATAGTTACCCGTTCTCTTTGTAATCAATTCATATAAATATAATCCTGACGCCAACGTGGGATAACTGGGATAATAAAGTATCGGTCCCATATAATCATTCCATCCGCCTATAAATGAAAGTATTGACAAAGTCAATATTGCCGGTGCTGCCTGAGGAAGCATTATTCTCCAGAAAATAAGATCGTCGCTCGCCCCGTCAACAAAAGCAGCCTCTGCATAACTCCACGAAACATTATTGAAAAATCCGTACAGAATCAGAAAGTTAAATCCGAAACCGCCCGTTGCGGTAATCAGTTGCCATGGCGTGTCGTAAATTCCCAGGTCAATGCGAAGTTTGTAACTTGCGGGAAGCGAACCGACTACGGGCAGTATCATAACCACTATGGCTATTCCATAAACAAATCCTCTTCCGAAAAATCTGTATTTTGAAATGGTGTAAGCCGTCATGCACGTCACAACTATATTTATCGCCGTTGAAATAATTGTCTGCCATAAACTATTAAATACCATTGTAAAAAACGATACGTCGTTTATCTGCAAACTCTTCATTGCCTCAAGATAGTTTGAAAACTTCAATGCTGCAGGAAGTGAGAAGGGACTGTTATTCATAAACTCATCCCCTGTTTTCAGAGAACTGATAAACATCCACACAAACGGATATATCAGCGTTATGGCATAGATAAGAAATAATATAAACGTTACGGTAAAAACAACTGTTCTGTTTTTGCTTTTATATGCTTTCTTTCGTCCCGATTTCGTTGTTTTATTAAAAATGACTGAATTTAACATGTTTTCCCCTTAATATTCCACATCGGTTCCGATTTTCTCAAAAAAATACTTAGATAAAAGAACGATCGGCGTTCCTATTATGGTGAAGAAAAGACCGACTGCGGACGGATAGTTCGGATCATACCCTCTTTCCACTTGTTGGAAAATCCAGAATGATATAGTATAGGTATCAAACTCACCCTGCGTAAATAAAAGTATAGGACCGCTTGCGGTAAACAATCCTACTACCGAAAACACAAGCATGGTTGAAATAGTTGACCAGATAAGAGGGACTACAATAAGATTGAGTTCCTTGAAAAATCCTATTCCGTCAAGACAAGCAGACTCTATGACTTCTTCGGGAATCCTTGCCATAGCCCCGCCAAACAAAATCATATTAGACCCGAGGCCTGTCCATATACAAAAGGCTACAATTGCCCATTTTGCGTATCTGCTGTCCGCAAACCAGTGAGGACACTCCATCCCCAGATTTTTAAGTATTATTCCCAACGGCCCCATAGGTACAATAAAATTCTTATAAGCCATTACAAGAACAACACTGCTTACAATTCCGGGCAAGAAAAATACCACTCTGAAAAACTTATATCCCCAAATCTGCTTATAAATAAAATAACTTATAACAAGCGATAAAGGGAAGATTATAAAAACACTGGTTCCAAAAAATATAAACGTATTTATAAGCGCTTTAAACAAAGTGGAATCGGCTTTGACGATATCTTTTAAGAACGTGGCAAAGTGATAAAAAGTAAACCCGTCTTCTCCATCGATCTTAAACGCCATCATTATAGATTTGAAATTCACATAAAAGTAAAAAACCGCTATGTTTATAAGCGCTATAGCCAACATTCTTATTATAAACAAGCTCTTTTTTATATCTATTTTTTTATGTTTTTTTGCTTTATATAAAACCCCGTTATTCATATCCGACTCCTTTCAGTTTGCATACATTTTTTATAATATCCTAAATATGCTCAAAAGCACCGTAGCATATTGACATTCGTCCGATTCAGTGATATAATATCATAAAATAAGGTGCTTTTCATCTTATTAAAAGGTATTTTTATCTCAAAAATTGACATATAACATAATCGAATAACATAAGGAAATAGGTCGTTATGGAAAAATTAAACTACGAAATTTTCAGAGATGATACAAATATTCCCTATTTGCGTGAAGTCGAATACAATGAATGTTGGTTGCATTTTCACCGAAATATAGAGATGATCTATGTGGTCGACGGTGAACTTGAAGGCAAAATTGACGATACCGAATATATTTTTCTAAAAGATGACATTGTATTTATACCTAACTATCTGAAACATATTTTTTTCAAAAAAAACTATTCAAAGGTTATCATTCTCGTTGTTCCATACGATCTCGGAAATGATTTTCAAGACCTTTTCAAAGATAATCAGTTCGATATTAAACTATCAGATAAGACTTTCAATAAAAAAATTTTGGAAACGTTAAGATCAATGCAAAAAAACTACGACCTTAATTCACCTCTTATTAATAAAGGATATCTGGACGCGATTATGGGACAATTGCTATATCGTTACCCAAGACATGTTGCGAAACATAATCACAACCTCAACTTTATTATCGAAGTACTTGAATATATTGAAAAAAACTACTATAAAAAACTTGATTTGCAAACGCTTTCCAAAACCTTCGGTTATAATAAAGACTATTTTTCCAAAGTTTTTAATCGTTGTGTGGGCGTTAATATCAACACGTACATTAACCACATAAGAATCGCCAACGCTCTCAATCTGATTAAAAAAGACGATAATAAAAACATATTGGATAATGCGTTAGCGGTTGGATTTGAATCATCGGCAACGTTTTATCGCGCTTTTAAAATGTTATATCATACTACGCCCGTTGAATATTTACAATCAGAAAACAAATGATATTTTTTACAAAACGCGCCACAGATATTGAACCGGATTTTTCTCACCGTAAATAGGAAATCACCCCTCGGAACGGAATAAAAAAGAGAGAGAACGTTTATTCTCGTTCTCTCTTAAAAGATTTATATTAAATTGTAGGCGTCAGGCGGAAATTAAAACGAAGTCGCCGATGCAACTCTCGTTTTTCGAAAAACAGGTCAAAATGCGGCTCCTGAATTCAAATATTCCGCGAAGGGCGCCAACCACAAGATATGGTAACAAAAAAGCACAAGGTCTACTAAATCTTGTGCTTTTTATGTTTTGTGGCTTTTTCGTACTACAAAGATGCGTGTGTACGACAAAATCTCGTTTTTAAGGCACTTTTCGGGAGTGTGTCGGACGATAAGCTCTTTTTTGCTACAAAATCTTTCAGAGATTTCACTTATTTATTTTAATCTTATCTATATTAGACCTCTTTTCAAGGACAAATACTGCTTTTCCATTCGTTGTTAATCCTTTAAAGAATGGAATTGGCTTGCCACTTTGCGCTCCGTACAACTGAGGATTAAAGTCATTTTCTTTTCGCCACAATTCATTCATGAAAGCAGAAAAATGCATCCATCCATCGATATCGGCACCCTCTTGAACAATACTTTTGGCTATTTTAATTATTCTATCCACCTTCTGACTTGAATTTTCAGTTTTCTTTGCTTTTTCTTTTCGATTATTGTTCGGCTGTTCTCTTGTCTTTAACAGTTTATCAATAGAAATAAAAATATCACAAGCACGTCTAAATGATTGCGGAGTTTTATCTTCTCCTGCACCAATCACAATTAAATTGTCGTTTCTAAAACGCATAGCAAGATTCGTAAAATCACTATCGCTTGTTGCTAAACAAAAACAGTCAACATTCCCCTTGTATAATATGTCCATTGCATCAATTATCATTTTGGAGTCCGTAGCATTCTTACCACTTGTAAAAGTAACCTGCTGTATCTGTTCAATAGAATACTCTAACAAAACCGACTTCCATCCATTGGCTTTGGGGTTTGTAAAATCGCCATACAAACGACGGTATGTTACTTTTCCATATTGACTTAATTCATCCAAAATAATAGAAAAGTAGTCACTTGATATATTATCGGAATCTATCAGTAAAGCTATTGTTCTGTCTTTAATTTCCATATAATTGATTTCCTTAAAGCGTACTTTTGCTGCTGCATTACAAACAAGAATTTTGTTCTAAAATCAAAATGTCGGTCTGCAAGTAGAAACTTACAGACCGACACACTTGGCTCCCCGTGTAGGGTTTGAACCTACGACCCTCCGGTTAACAGCCGGATGCTCTACCGCTGAGCTAACGAGGAATATAATGCGGCAACTACCTATCCTCCCGGTCAGTTGCCCGACAA
>ULRP01026225.1_pt1 | contig 12826 bp, 15 predicted proteins | sample 1955521 | NCBI WGS metagenome assembly ULRP01 (sample SAMEA4835685, study PRJEB28245) | human gut metagenome | biome: gut microbiome; material: fecal sample | place: Denmark | collected 2008
CTTCGTTTTAAACATCTAAGTGTTTTTCTATGGTGGTAATTATCTTGTAAAGCATGACTGATATTATTAAGAGTATTATTATTCCACTCATAACTAGGTTTAAGTTGAATACTTGACTTCCATAAAGTATTAGGTAACCTAAGCCTGCTTTACTTGTTAAGAATTCTCCCATTATTACACCTATAAGGCATAGTCCTATATTTATTTTACAACTATTTATTATTATTTTATAGTTGCTTGGTATTACTACATATTTTAGTATGTCTTTATCTGTAGCTTTAAAACTTTTAAGTAGTTTTATTCTATTTGTGTTAGTACTTTTAAAGCCTATGCTAATTGACTGAATGCTTACAATTATACTTATTAGAATAGCCATTAGTATTATACTTTTATAGTTAGCGCCTACCCATATTATTATAAGTGGTCCTAAAGCTACTTTAGGTAAACTATTTATTACTGTTAGATATGGGTCTATTATTTTGTCTAATGTAGGACTTTTATATATTAGTATACTTAAAGTTAAACTTATTATTAGGGTTATAATAAATGCAATTAGTGTTTCTGATAAGGTTATAAATATATGGTATATTAGATTATCTTTTATAAGTAGGTTTATTATAGTTACTACTATTTTACTAGGAGAACTTGTTATGAATGAGTTTATTATTTCATATTTAGCTAATACTTCCCAAACTAGTAAGAAAGATAATGCTAGGCATATTTGGGATAGTTTAATAATTAGTTTGTTCTTTCGGTAGGATCTTAGGAATTTTTTTCTACTATCACTCATCTATATCCCTCCATAGCAAGTCTAGGTATTCGTTAAATATACTAGTTTTTCTTCTTTCTAAAGGAGACAAGTTTTTGTCAAAGTTTAAGTTATAAATATTCTTTACTTTAGTTGGTCTTTTACTCATTACTATAACTTTTGAACTTATGCTTAGAGCTTCTGATAAGTCATGAGTTACCATAATTGTAGTTATTCCTTCCCTTTTTAGTATGTTATATACGTCTACACTGACTTTTAGTCTGTTTTGGTAGTCAAGTGCACTAAAGGGTTCGTCTAGTAGTACTAGGTTTGGTTTTGTAGCAATTGTTCTTATTAGAGCTACTCGTTGTTTCATACCACCACTTAAGTCTGTTACTTTTTTGTACATGAAGTCTTTTAATCCATATTTTGTAAGCAAGCCCTTAACGTAGTTAATGTTTTCAGTTGTTAGTTTTTTTTGTATTTTTAAACCGAGTAATGCATTATCAAGAACGTTAAGCCAAGGAAATAAGGTATCGTCTTGTAGCATATAACTTGTTGTTGTGCCACTTTTAAATTTAACTAAGCCAGTGTAATCGTTGTCTAGTCCTGCAATTATGTTTAGTATGGTACTTTTTCCGCATCCACTTGAGCCTACTAATGAGACAAACTCCCCTTCATATACAGTAAATGATGTATCACTTACTGCTAGTGTTTCGTTTGATATACTGTTATATGTTTTGTGTAAGTGTTTAATTTTTAGTATTTCATTCATTATAAACCAAGTCGTTATAATTAACAGTACTTTTTAACACTCCATTGTATTCCATTAAATCAAGTAAATTATTAAATGCGCGTTCAGTGATAACTGTACTTTCCCACCAACTGTCAGCGTTTTTGTATCTTTCTACGACATTTACTAAGTCTTCAAAACTAGTACTTGTAAATTCACTTTTTATAACTTCTGCAATTTTGGTTGCATCGTTATTTTTTACAAAGTCTAAACCTTTTTGAATACCTTTAGTAAATTTTTTAATTGTATCTTTATTATTTTCTATGTAACTTTTTTTAGCATGGAATACTGTATAGGGAAGTTCTCCACTCATAAGTCCGATGCTTGAAAGTACACATCCATAACCTTCTTTTTCTAAAGCTAATGCGTTTGGTTCAAACAAGTTAACAAAGTCTCCTTGCTTTCCAATATATGCTCCACTTAGGTTTGCAAAGTCAACTGATAAGTCAACGTTAACATCTTTAATATTTATATTGTTTTTGTGTAGAGCATACAAGAATACCATTGATGGCATACCCCCTTTTCTAGTACAAAACTTATAATGCAATTATTTCTTATAAAATAAGGTGAATTTATATCGGAGATATTAGTTGTTATTTTCACATTTATTTAAGTTTTAACACATGGTTAATATCTAATTAGTGTAATTGATGTAGTAATGATGAATAACTTAAAATAACGTGTTAAAATCGTTTATTTTTATATGATGTAAAATTTCTTTTATTTATATATTTAAGTGTATGAAGAGTTATATGTTATCGTAAATTATTAAGTATCACGTAATATAAGGGATTATTTAATGTAATTGGACGATAAATTATATAATTTGTTAGTTTATGAGGAGTTAGATATGTTATTGTATAATGGAAGTAGATATGTTAAAGGTAATGTATTTTTAGATAGTAGAGGTAATAAACTGACTTTTGATAAGAATACTGAGAAAGGTAAAATATTTATTACTGAAAAAGGAGTTAGAATTGGTTTAACTGAAAATCAAGTAAAGAAATTAAAATTTTCATCTAATTATAATTTCTATAATGTAGAAGATATTCCTAAAATAACTGTTGTATCTATTAAGTATGATGGTGCTAGTGATCCGTTGAGGATGTCTTCTAACGCTATTGAAAACTTTGATATTAGTACCTATCCTATGTATGATGAAGATAATAAATATATTACTGGTTATTTAGTAGTTGATATTGGAAAAGTTAGTTTAGGATTATATAATTTAGATTTTATAACTAAAGAAGATAAAGTTGGAATATTAGAAGTATTTTATGAAGATTTAACTAAAGATGTATATAATATAACTAGGTATTCTCCTTTTATTAATATAGTTAATGATATCTACTTATGTGTATTTACTGGTATAAGGAAATAATTATTTTGTAGTATGTTGATATTTGACCCATTTTGTTAGAAAATGTAACTGAGTGAGGTATATATGAATAAAAAACTTAGTTATAATAAAAGAATTGATTTATATTATAAAGATTATGATAAATACTTACTTGAAATAATAAAAGAAACTATTCCTAGACAACTTGTATCACTTTATAATAATAATTTAATACTTAAACAAGAAACTTTAAAGCAGTGTATATGTTCTATTATCGATGTATTTAACTTTAAATTTGATTTTAGTGATATAAGAAGCGATGTAGAAAGAATATTAAAAAGTAAATATAATCTTGTAATAGTTAATGATAATCCTTTGATTATGGAAAGTATAAAATAAAAATGACTAAGTTTTGATTAGTCATTTTTTTCTTTAAATAATTCACAAATTGGTATTTGTAAAGCATCCGCTATTCTTCCTACTGTTTCTATTGAAAATGTTTTATCTTTAACGGTACTTTCAATTTCTGAAATAAAATGCATTGAAAGTTCGCTTAAGTCTGCTAATTGTTGCTGTGTTAAGTTTTTCTCAAGTCTGTATTTTCTTATGTTTTTTCTACATATATCGTAGTAGTGCATGCTAGATTTTAATCGTGTCATAAGCCCCACCTTTCTATAAATATTTTCCCATTTTTACAATATAAAGTATTGGGGCGAATGACACTATACAAAAACGTTTTTTTAGTGTATAATATTAGTGAAAAAAGAGGTGCGTTTTATGAAAGAAAAAAATGATTTAAAAAAGGAAAAAAGGAAGAAAGTAAAATTAAAGAAAGTACTATTAATTATTTTTATGATAATTGTAATTCCTATTGTCGTCTTCTTTGGTTATAGGTTCATTAGTAATAAATTAGATGAAGCGAATACAAAGAAGATGAGTAGCGTTATTAATGATGTTAATAAAGATAAAGTGTCTTATGTATTTGTTGAAATTAATCCATCTTTGGTTATGACAATTAAAGATGATAAAGTAGAAAATATAAGTTGTTTAAATAATGACTGTATGACTATCTATAATGAATTAAATGTTAAAGGTAAAAATATTAACGAAAGTATAGATACGATTTATAATGTATCTAAAGAAAAAGGGTTTGATACTTCAAAAGGTGTTAAATTAAGTTCTAGTGATACAATAAACGTTGAAAAGAAAGATTATATTACAATTGAATATATTGATACTACTAAGGAAAAAGAACTATTAAACGAAGTAAAAAACAATGAAGATATAAAAAATGTTGATAATGGTAGTTACTATGATAAGTTATTAGAGGAACTAAAAAAAGATAGTGATTATGACAAGGTATATTCTTGTAATATGAACGATAATAAAGAACTAGAATGTTATATAAAATTAGATACTGGTATTAATCAAGATAGTGATTATGATACAAGTATTGAAAATGGTTTAATAGATGAACTATTTACAAATTCATCAAATAAAATACTTAATACACTAAAGAAGTTTAATTTTGATGTTAGGGATAAAAAAGTTAATATTAATGGAATTGAATTTGGTTATATTCCATTATTTACTGCTAATGGTACTCCATATAAGAATGCTTTAAAAGCAACAATAATAGATGTAATAGATAACGATGTTTGTAATTATGATAACCTCGCCAAGCTAGAAAATGGAAAATGTCAAGTTGAAAATGGTTTCTATATTATACCTTTAAACAAAGTTAATCTTGTAAACCCTATTTCTAGTGTTAATAATATGGTTGTATATAAAATTGGTTTAACGGACAATATTTTAAAACAATATGAATTACATAAGATGATGAATGATTAAGGAGTGATTTGTAGTGAGTTGGTTAATGGCAATAGTAACTTGGGTTAAATCTCATATAATTATATCAATTATAATTGGTATAGTTGTAGTTGGTGGTGGAATTACTGGAGTATTATATGGTGTCGGTAATGTTGGAAAAGAAAAAATAGTTTATAATAAAAAATATGTTTCTTCTTCTGGTGACTTATGGATAGAGTTTAATAAAGATGGAACATGTAATCGTAGTATTGAAACTAATTATTGTAATTATAGTATTGAAAATGATACGATAATAATTGAAGAAGAACAATATGCTTCAACCTATGGAATTACTATGAAGCTAGGATTATATTATAGAATTCAAGATAAGAATAATATAGAGCATTATCATACTTGCTTTCCTGAATATAAAGACGCTCATTCTGATTTTAAGTGTAATAGTGTTACCAGTGAAGGTAATCTTGAGAAACTGGGACAAACTGTTAAATATTCTTTGGATAATAAATACGTCGGGCAAAAGAAACAAGATGAAGAAAAAAATAGTAGCGAAAGTAAACCAAAAGAAAAAGAAGAGTATCAATATGGTTATCACACACTATATACTGACAAAAATGGTAGATCTGCTTCTATAAGATTTGCAGAAAATGGTGTATGCGAAACATATTTTAGTAGTTTTAATGATAGTACTAATCCATCAGGTGTAATGCGTTATACAACGAAATATGTTAACAATTCTTGTACCTATGAAAAAATACAAGACAGAAAACTAAGAATATATGATAATACAATCATTATTCGCACAGCAACTTCAGGTGGTAAATCAATGAATATGGGAAATTCTAGAGTAACCACCAAACCCATAGAAATAGAATTTGACGATAATTACGAAAAACTAAAGGTAACTAATGGTAGTTTTCTTTATTCTGGAGATCCTGCATTTTTGACATTTGAAGAGGATAAAAACATTAGTAAAAATAATGAAGAAAATACAAGTAACAATGTTACAAATGAAACGGGTAATACTAGTAATAATATTAATGGCAATAAGGATAATAATATAAATAGTACAAATAATAACACAAATAATAGTACAAAATATGAGTACAGATATAGAGAAAAAAAACAGGTTGTTAGTTATGGAAGCTGGAGCAACTGGCAAGAGCAGAAAATTGAAAAAAACGATAGTATCGAAGTAGAAACAAGAAAGGTTGACAAGCAACAGACTAAAACAATCTATGTATATTACCATTATGTATGTCCTACTCCAACGCAGCTTGCACCGCAAGGTAATGCTACACCTTATTCTACTGATTGTGCTGGCGAATATTATGAAACTATTGAAAGTGATTACGCATATAAAAAGAAAGACGGAAGCGGAAGCTGTAATTATTATTATGGTGGTTACTATGATTATAAAAAATACAATGGTCCTTATAAAAAAGAAAACTGTTGGTTTGATTCTGATCCAAGAGAAGAAAAAGGAGATACAGTATCAGTTACTGAATATCGATATAGAGAGAAATACATAACATACGAATGGGGAAACTGGAGTAACTGGTCTACTAAAAAAATTGAAAGTAACGAGAACAGGCAGGTAGAAGAAAGAACAACTTAAACGTGTGTTCGAATAAAGGTAATCAATAACGATTATCTTTTTATATGAAATTCCATTTAATAGTTGAAATATTCATATTTTTATAAGAAAGTACTTTTTGGGAGCGTGAATTAAATGAGAAGTCCAGTAACGGAATTGAAAAACAATTTAATTAGTGATATTAATTACATTAAGTTTGAAGAAATCTATAAGAATGAAAATATAGTTGATAAGGATCTACTTATTAAATTATTAGATAAACATCACGATTTATATTATACTTTCCTTAAAATAAATCTCTTTATATATCGATTTGATATTAAAGGTTTAAACAGTGATTTAAAAGATTTTAAACGATATAAAGGTAAAGTATACTATATTGATGATTTAGATTGTGTATTAAGGTTTTATTATAGTAATTACACAAGAAATCAAAGAGTATTTAAAATAATGATTAAAGATAAGTTAGTACCTTTAAATGAAAGGAAACTACTTGAAATGATTATGAATAACCCTATGGAAGAACAAATAAGACCTACTTTTGATTATGAGGTGTCAGATGTTTAATAATTTCTATGGTAGTTGGAAGAATTAACAATATAGATTTGGAAGATAATAAGTGCATGCTTACTTTAAAAGTGCCTCGAAGTTTTAAAAATAAAGATGGGGAGTATGAAGAAGATTTAATCACAATTCAAGTGTTTAATAACTTAAGTGATACTTTAAATGAGTATTGTAAAGTTGGAGACTTAGTAGGTGTTAAAGGAAGAATACAAAGTAGTAATATATTAGTTGTTGAGAAAGTTACGTTTTTAAGTAGTAAAAAGGAATAGTCATATTATCACATAATCACAATATCATATACTCATCACTGCAATATGAGTTTCTGATAATATGATAATATATTAAAAAGAAGTAAGTTTATAATTTAAAGCTTACTTCTTCTCTTGTTTCTCAAATAAATCATTTTCCATGTTATATAAAATTTTATCAATATCGCATTTAAATACACTTGATAGAAATGATGGCCTGTTAATGTATTTAAGATTTTCACTAGGTATCATTTCAATGCTTTCTTTTATTTGGTTATATATACCTTTATTTTCTATTCTACACATCAAAAACAATTCTAAGATGGTTATAAACTGATATTTTCTTTCATTTTCTATAATATAATTAAGAATTTTTAATCTATTTCCGTTTATTTGAACTCGCTTACTTAAAACGTTAATAGACTTTTCAGATAATCCGGTAATTTTATTGATTTCTTTAAAAGATATATCGTTGCTTTTTATATCAGATTCTCCTATTAAATATTCGAAACTTACCCCGTAATGGTCTTTAATTCTCAAAAATTCTCCTAGGTTAGGTAATCTTTCACCGTTCTCATAGTTTTTAAGTGTGTTTATGTGTATGTCTATTTCATTGCATGCCACTTGTTGAGTTTCTCCTCTTTCCGTTCTTAATTCTTTTAATCTTTTGCTAAAAATATTTTTATAATCCTTTGACTCCATATTCATTTTTTAGTACCTCCTATATACGATTTTATACTTTTTATACTGTTTTAATAGCAGAAACACAAATTTGTAAATAAGTATTGCATTTAATAAAATCGTGTGTTATATTTTTATCACAGACACGAAAAAGGCCTGTCAGTTGACATTATACAATATTGTGTGTTAAATGTCAAATATTGGATAAAGAAGGAGGAATATTACATGTATCAAGAAGATACAAAAAGGTCGCGTGGACCTGAAGTTATTTCCAAAGAGGAATACGATGAAATTTGTAGAGAGGAGGAAAATAAAATGCTAGACCCAATTAATGAACCTAGCGCTATTGATGAATTTGAACCCTCATCAATAGATATTATAGCAAAAGATTACGTTGTTGACAACGATTATGATTTTGAAAGTGAAGAAAAAGAAAAAGAGTTATCTCCAATGAAAAAACAGAGAATGGCAACGAGAACCAAACTGGTAGATGGCAAAATATACCAAGGTACATTAGGAGAGATTAGAGCTAATTATTTAGACTATAAACGAATGGGGGTTTTAAGCTTTAGTTATCTTGTGAAGATTAAGGATAACCTATATAAAGAAGTAGAAGATCCTTACTTCTTTAAAGAAGATAACACCCGAAGTTTTGAAGTGAACGAAGATAAGCTTACAAAGGTTTTAAAAAAATTTGGAGTTAGTTTAAAAGACGATGACTTCGAAGATGTAAAAACTTTGAAAAAAGCAGCCGAACATCTTATCGGTATGAAAGTCACATTAGTTCAGGAAACTAAAGGTGAATATAAAAACATCAAAATAATTGATGTATTGGATTAAGGAGGGTGTTTATGAAAGAAGAAAATAACACCTTTCCTGTTGAAAATGTCGATGATACAATTGTTGAAGAAAATGATGTTAATGAAAATATAACTGAGAATGATTTGGGTGAAGAAATCGAAATAATAACTTTAGATAAACCTGTTGCCGTAGTATCAACAAACAAATTTAGTAGTAGAATTTGCGAGGGTATTCAAAAAGAATATCCTTCAACTCTACAATTTACAATACGTGGTGAATGGCATTATACATATGATGTTACTCTACAATATGAATGTGGAAAACATATTTATAATTCAATTATCGGTGTAGAAGTTCAACTAGTAAATGGGATGGACAGGTTAAAACTAAAAGATGAGAATATTGAAAGAGAGTTTGTTGGTGATGTAGAATTACACAACATCACTTGCTTTCCAGATATATTATTACCACTTGAAGATGAGAGAGTTATTGAACTAACTGAGTTAGATGAGTATGAGAAAAATAAGGGATTATATAACCATCTGTGTTTAGTAAGAGAATACTATAATGATATTGATATTGCTAAAATAGCAGATTTCATAAACTGCTATGTATTTGATTATCCTTTACCTCAGAAAGAATTAGATAATATTGTAACCAAAGTTTATTCAGTAGGATTAAATAAGAAAGAACCTAGTAAAATTTATAAAACATTTGATAAGTTTGAGGAAAAAGAAACTAAGTGGTTATTTTATCCATATATACCGTTAGGGTCTATTACGATATTAGCAGGTGACCCAGGTTGTGGTAAAAGCAATATTTCAGTTGCTCTAGCTAGTATTATTTCAAATGGGAATAAATTTCCTTTTGAAAGTGAAGATACTCCACGGAGAAAGCCTTCTACTGTGATTATGCAAAACGGTGAAGATGGTATAGAAGATGTTATTAAACCGAGACTAACAAAGGCTGGTGCTAATCACGAGAATATAGGAATAATTGTGGAAGATGATGAGATATTTACTCTAAATGATTTAAAAAAATTAGAGTTAGTATTGGAATATAAAAATCCAAAACTAATAATATTTGATCCTATTCAAAGGTATATGGGCAATGTTAATCCAAACTCATTGATAGAATGTACCAATATGTTAAAAGGTGTTAATAAATTAGCTCAAAAATACTCTTGTGCTATCCTACTTGTTATGCACCTTAATAAAGGAAATAACAAAGGTATATACAGATTAAATGGTTCAGTTGGGCTTCCTGGTGCAGCACGCTCTGTGTTAATGGTTGAAGAATTAGCAGAATCTAATGATAAGGCGTTAATACATATTAAATCTAATCTTGCTAAAAAGGGAGATGCAATAATATTTGAAATTACAGATAATGGTGTTTTATTTAAAGAACAGGTATCACCTCATCTACTGAATATCAACAAGGGTAATGAAAAAAAGATGTCACAAAAAGATATTGCAAAAGAGTTTATAAAAGAGATGTTAAGTAACGGTGCAGTAGAAAGCCAAGTTGTACTAGATACAGCACTTAACGAAAGACAAATCTCAAAAGCAACATTAGAAAGAGCTAAAAGTGAATTAAAGAATATTAAAAGTTTTCAACAAGATGGAAAATGGTTTTGGAAATTTAAAGATGATGATACAACATCACATAATCAGATATCTGATAATGATAATATGGATATCTGATAATCTGTGTATTTTAAAGTATGATATTCCACCCACTATTAAATCGTATTGTTTTAGTGGGTGGAATATATATTTTTTTAATTTTCAAAGGTTTGTAAATTATCAGTGGACTTTTTAAACAGTTCATAGTATAGTGCCCGTGGAGGAGATTATTTATGAATAACAGGACTTATGGACTGGCTAGAGTTTCAAGTAAAGACCAAAATTTAGGAAGGCAAATTAAGGCTCTAATAGAAAATGGTTGCGATGAAAGATTTATATTTGTAGAAAAACAAAGTGGTAAAGATTTTAATCGTGAACAATACTTAGTTCTTAAGAATGCTTTAAGAGAAAATGATTTATTAGTAATTAAAAGTATAGATAGATTAGGTAGAAATTATAATATGATTATCAATGAATGGAGAGATATTACTTTAAATATTAAGGCTGATATAAAAGTAATTGATATGCCCTTACTAGATACTACAAAACATAAAGATTTGTTAGGTAATTTTATTAGTGATTTAATACTTCAAGTTTTATCTTATGTAGCAGAGCAAGAAAGAACATTTATTAAACAAAGACAACGTGAAGGTATAGATATTGCTAAATCTAAGGGAGTTAAATTTGGAAGAAAAAGAATAGAATATCCTAGTAATTGGAATGAAGTTATTTATAAATGGAAGAATAATGAAATTACAGCAAGAAAATCTATGGAGTTATTAGGTTTAAAACAAACTACTTTTTATAAGTTAGTTAGAGAAGAAAAATAACTATATTTATAAAAAAACATATACATCGGTCAAAAAATACCACTAAATTCGTATTATTTACTATAAGCGAAAGGTGGTAAATAATGAAAATTGTTAATGTATTTAATGATAATGGTAAGACTTTACAAGAAATTATAGAATTTTATTTGATGAAGTATTGTTTAGAAGATAAGACTATATAATTTAATGATAATATAAAATTTATGAAAGGAGTTAGCATGTCGTGGGAAAAGTTTATCAAGCTGCTATGTATCCTAGATTATCTCGAGAAGATGGAGATAATGTAGAAAGTGAAAGTATAGTTAATCAAAAGGATTTTATCAGAAATTATGTTAGTAAACAAGATGATATAATTCTTATAGATTATGATTATAGTGATGATGGTTATACTGGTGGAAACTTCGATAGACCGGGATGGAATAAATTGATGAAAGATATCGAAGACAAAAAAATAGATACTATAATCACTAAAGATTTATCACGTATGGGTAGAGATTATATTTCTATGGGTGAATATATTGAAAGAATTTTTCCAGAAAAAGGAATTAGATATATTGCTATAAATGATGATGTAGATACATTATATGAAACTCCTGGATTAGATTTTTTACAATTTAAGTTAGTATTTAATGATTATTACTTAAAAGATACATCTAAGAAAATTAAAAAAACAATGAGGTCAAAGAAAGAACAAGGTCAATATACTGGGTGGAAAGGAATTTATGGTTATAAAAGGGATCCTAACGATAAACATAAGTTAATTGTCGATGAAGAGGTAAGAAATATTGTAATAAGAATGTTTAATTTAGCAAAACAAGGTTATGGTACTAGAGGTATAGCAGATATTTTTACTAAAGAGGGAATCCCTAATCCAAGTACCCATGCTAATTTGATAAGAGGTACTAAAACACAAACATCCAATTTTTGGTGCCCTAGAACAATTGATGAATTATTACAAAATCCTACTTATATAGGACATCTAACACAAGGTAGAAGAAAAAAAGTAAGTTATAAATCTAAAAAAGAAATTAGAGTTCCAAAAGAAGATTGGATTATAATCAAGAATACTCACGAACCTATTATTGATGAAGAAACCTTTAATACGGTTCAAGATTTATTACAGAAGAATAAAAACGACCCACAAAATAAGAATGACCATTTATTGAAAGGTTTTCTTTATTGTAAAGAATGTGGACATAGTATTGGTATAAACACAAGTAGTGATAAGAAAAGAAAATATTGTGTTTGTTGTTACTATACTGCTCATAGTAAATTTGGTTTATGTACTCCTCATTCTATGAATTACGATAAATTGGAAACTGCGGTATTAGAAGAACTTAGGAAGATGTGTAAAGAGTATATAGATGTTACTACTTTTGAAAGTAAGGTTAATGAAGAAAAAAGAAAAAATAATCAACAAGATAAACTAAAGAGAGAATTATCTAAAATAGATTTAAAAATAAATCAAGTTAATAACTATATAGATAAATCATATGTTGATAAGATGGATGGTTTTATTACAGCAGAGCAATATCAAAGAGTAACTTTAAAGTTTAAGGGAGAATTAGAAGAATTATCATCTAAGAAACAAGAATTAGAAAAAGAAATATCTAATATAGGTGATGAAGATATAAAAAAAGAAACTGAAATGACAGTTAAACAAATGAAAGAGTTCCTTTCTTTAAAAAATCCATCAAGAGAGTTATTAGTTAATCTAATAGATAAGATAGTTATAAGTGAAGATAAGACTGTGGAAATCAATTATAAATTTAG
>ULRP01014239.1_pt1 | contig 12790 bp, 10 predicted proteins | sample 1955521 | NCBI WGS metagenome assembly ULRP01 (sample SAMEA4835685, study PRJEB28245) | human gut metagenome | biome: gut microbiome; material: fecal sample | place: Denmark | collected 2008
GGGAGGTGGGTTGCCGAAGGCAAGCCGGAGGGATTTCATAGAAATTTACGGAATTTAAAAAGAATGTGCGTGACCTTTTAATTCGCTTTTGTCTCCCTTGAAAAGGGAGACTGAATAATCCCTCAGTCCGCTCGTGGACTCGCGTCCAGCTCCCTTTACAAGGGAGCCTGAATAATCCCTCAGTCTACTCACTACGTTCGCAGACAGCTACTGACGGGAGCCCGTCCCCTTTGTCACTTCGTGACATTTCCCCACACCGTGGGGAATCACCCTTTACAAGGGAGCCTTTTGACATTTCTCCACACTGTGGGGAATCACCCTTTACAAGGGAGCCTTTTGACATTTCCCCACACTGTGGGGAATCACCCTATTTGATGTAGCCTGAAAGCGGCTGCAATGTAAATTCGACAGTCGAAAGAGACATTTATGCAAAAAATCCGCGGTTTTTGCCGCAAATTCGAAATTTCGGCAGATTGACGAATAATTAACACATTGATTATTTATTTTGACGGAGTAATCATCAATATATTGTGTAGTTGCTCATTTACACCCCACAGATGTATTCGTCATTTTTTCAATTTCGCGGCTGTTTAGTTTAACAAATTTAAATTATAGTTAAAAAACATCTAAACACCCGCAATTTTGAGTTCGATTTGTTTGCCGCGTCGTATTTTTGCGTTGACAAGAGTCTTTTTTGTGCTATAATTACAAGTGAACGGTAATTCACTACACGTGGTTATCTATGGTGCGCCGCTTTTGCGCAGCACCGTTTCGTTAATTTTATTAAACGGAGGTCACGATATGGACACAAGATTTGCAATTTCGGAATACAATGACGCTGTTGCAGTCAACAAAGAGCTTGATGAGCTTATTAAAAAGCCGATTTACACCATCAAGCCGGAGGCTCTTAAAAAATACGAGGATGAGTATTACAACAAAAAGTGCCTCAAATCAAAAGCACAGATTGAGGAAGCTCGCCAGATAATCCCCGGCGGCGTTCAGCATAACCTTGCTTTCAACTATCCCTTCCCGCTTGTTTTCACAAAGGCAGAGGGTGCATATCTCTATGACGTTGACGGCAACAAGTATTTTGACTTCCTTCAGGCAGGCGGCCCGACTGTTCTCGGTTCCAACCCGAAAGCTGTTCGTGAGCAGGTCATCGACCTCCTTAATACTTGCGGTCCCTCAACCGGACTTTTCCACGAGTTTGAGTACAAGCTCGCCAAAAAGATTTCCGACAGCGTTGAAACCGTTGATATGTTCCGTATGATGGGCTCGGGCACCGAGGCTTGCATGGGTGCGGCTCGTATCGCGAGACTTGCTACAAAGCATAAGAACATCATAAAGATGGGCGGCGCTTACCACGGCTGGTCAGATCAGATGGCTTACGGTATCCGCGTAAACGGCACCAAGTTCACACAGGCTCACGGTGTTCCGCTCAACTGCTTCATGTTCATTCAGGAGACTACTCCGAACGATCTTGACGAGCTTGAGAGAAAGCTCAGACTCAACCAGTTCCGCGGCGGCACAGCAGCCGTTTATATGGAGCCGGTAGGCCCCGAGAGCGGTACTACCCCCATCACCGTTGAATATGTTAAGGGCGTTGAGCGTCTTTGCCGCAAATACGGCGCACTCCTCGTATTCGATGAGGTTGTTACAGGCTTCCGTATCGGTATGGCAGGTGCTCAAGGTTACTTCGGCGTATCGCCCGACCTTACCATATTCGGTAAAGTTATTGCAGGCGGTTATCCGGGTGCAGGCGGCATCGGCGGTAAGAGAGAGTACATGAAGTATCTCGGTGCAGGCCTTGATTCGAGCGGTAAGAAGATCCACAAGGCTCTTGTCGGCGGCACAATGACCGCTAACCCGCTTTCATGCTGCGCAGGTTACTTCACTCTTGAAGAAATCGAAAGAACAAACGCTTGCCAGAAGGCAGGTCAGATGGGCGACAGAATTTGCGCGGGTCTTAAAGAGCTCGTTAAGAAGCACGGTCTTCCCTTCGTAGTTTGGAACACCGGCTCTATCTGCCACCTTGAGACAGTCGGCACAATGCACTATCAGATTAACTGGAAGAAACCGTGGGAAATCCCGGCAATTCTCGGCGAGACCGGCATAAGACAGAAGGAAATGGAGCATATGGGCGCAGCTTATATGGCAGAGGGTCTTGTAACTCTCGCAGGCAGCCGTCTTTATACTTCAGCCGCTTATACTCCTAAGATGATCGACCAGGCTCTTGCTTGCTTCGACAGAGTATTTGAAAACGTCGCTGTTAAGGCTGACTGAATTTAATCCCAAGAAAACGGGGCGGACGGGTTTTCCGTCTGTCCCGCTTTGTTATAAATAACGAAGAGGTGAATACAATGGATATAATGGAAGCAAAACAGCTCGTCATTAAAGCCGGTATAGAGGTTGTTGAATACGGCCTTATCGCGAGAACATGGGGTAATATTTCATGCAGAGTAGACGATAAGAGATTCGTTATTACTCCGAGCGGACGTCCCTATGAAACTCTTACTCCCGACGAAATAGTAGTTGTTAATATCGACGATTGCAGCTATGAGGGTGACATTAAGCCGTCCTCCGAAAAGGGCATTCATGCCGAGGCATATCGTCTTCGCCCCGAGGTTAATTTCGTAATTCACACGCATCAGATGCAGGCGTCCGTCATAAGTGCGCTCGGTATGGATATAAACGAGGTTGAACCCGCGTCGGCCGAAATAGTCGGCGATAATGTCCCGATTGCGGCATACGGACTTCCCGGAACCGGCAAGCTTCGCAAGGGCGTTGTCGAGGCTATAAAGCGCTCGGACTCCAAGGCCGTAATTATGGCTCACCACGGTGCACTTTGCATGGGTAAGGATTACGACGAGGCGTTTAAGGTGGCGGCAGAGCTCGAAAAAATCTGCGAAACTACCGTTAAAAACAGATACCGTCTCATCACCGGTAAGGTAGCCGAGACCTTAGGCGACGTAGCCGAGTATATCGGCTCTCTCTTTGACTCGAGTGCCAAGGAGGCTCCGGTATTTGAGCCGTGCAACAGCGAACGTGACGGCAGCGTGTTTAATATAAGTGCCGTAGACGGCGACGGCTCGATAGTCAGAATAGATATTAAAACGGGTGAGCTTGTAGCAGGCAATGATTATCCGGCTTCGGCTGAAATGCACAGAGCCATCTATAAAAAGCGCAAGGACGTAAACTTCATTATGCACACCAAAACACCGGCGGAAGTCGCAATGTCTAAGTCGGGCAAAACAATGAAGCCGCTTCTTGACGATTTTGCACAGCTTGTCGGCGCAACCGTTCGCTCGGTAACATTTAATCCCAACAGCACAAAAAAGACCGCTAAGAAGGTCGTAAAGGCTCTTAAGGGAAGAAACGGCGTTCTTCTTAACAACAACGGCGCGCTTTGCGTATCGGGCAGCGAATATGACGCCACAGCGGTTGAAATGGTAATGGATAAGGGCTGCAAGACCGCAGTCGGCGCAAGACTGTTTGAGGCAGGCAAGCCAATAAGCCCCATTGAGACAAGACTTATGAGATTTATATATCTCAAGAAGTACTCAAAGCAGGCTAAAAAGTGATGTTTGAATATGGTGTAAAAAAGTGTCGCAAACCTCGTGTTTGCGGCACTTTTGCATTTTGCGGACTTTGTTTATTACGGTTTTGAGCGGCTCGCTTCGCTCTGCGTCGCGGCAAAACCGGAGGCTTGCCGAGCTAAAATAAAATTGCGCGTTAATTCTCAACCGAAGAGCTGCCGCATATACATATAGTGTTGTACCTGCCATAAGGGACACGGTGTTTATAAAGCGGCAGGCATAGTGTAAACGGAGCAGGTGAGAATTATGAAAAAATATTACCCCGAGGGTTCACGCCCGGATATCAAAGCCGTCGAAAAAAGACTTTCAAGCCCGGCGGAGCTCAAAAACGCCTTTTTGTCGGGAGAATCGCTTGAGGCGCGCGCGGTTCTCTGCGACCGCGGACATAATCTCGACGTGGATTTAAGGTGTATGAAGGGATTTATGCCGCGCAAGGAATGCGCTATGGGGATTGAAGATAACACGGTTCGCGACATAGCCATAATATCGCGCGTTAATAAGCCCGTTGACTTTGTAATAACGGGATTTTCCGAGAATGAAAGGGGCGAGACATTCGCTCTGCTCAGCCGCCGCAAGCTCCAAGAGGAGTGCGCGGCAAATTATACTTCAAGACTCATTCCGGGCGATATAATCGACGCGCGCGTGACGCACCTTGAGCCGTTCGGCGCGTTTTGCGACATAGGCGCAGGCATTTCGGCACTTATGCCGATAGACGGTATCTCGGTGTCGCGCATACCTCATCCGTGTGTTCGTTTTTCGGTTAATCAGGATATAAAGGCAGTTGTGAAATCGATAGACGAAAACGGCAGAATCACCTTGTCGCAAAAGGAGCTGCTCGGCACTTGGGAGGAAAACGCTTCAAAATTCGCGCCCGGAGAAACCGTACCCGGAGTAATACGCTCCGTGGAGGATTACGGTATATTCGTGGAGCTTGCGCCCAATCTTGCAGGGCTTGCCGAATGCGCCTTAGGGCCGCGCGCAGGCGACAGTGCCGCGGTTTACATAAAAAGCATAAATCCCGAAAGGATGAAAATAAAGCTTATTATCGTGGACTATTTTACCGGTGACGGCAAAAGTCCGGCGGCGGATTATTTTATAAGTGACGGTCACATAGATAAATGGACATATTCGCCCGAAACGTCAATTAAAAGGGTTGAGACGGATTTTATGAGCTGATTGTATAAAAAATATTGCAAAAATGATATAATTATGGTAATATCTACTTAATTGTTTAAAGCAGGGGGAGAATAATTATGTCAAAAAACAGGATGAAAAAGTTTGTCAGTATACTTTTGGCACTGACCATGACAGTTCTTTGCTTTGTTCCCGCGGCAGCCGCAGAGCCCAAGGATAAGGTTACGCCTATCCTGATAATAGCCGGCTTCAGCGAATATGCGCTGGTGGACGGCGACGGAAATCAGGTTTGGGGGCCGTCGCAGGACGCAATAGTTGAAGCGGCGAAAAACGCCATAGCTCCGCTCGGCGCGTTTCTAAAGGGAGATTATGAAACGTTTTGCACGGGAATAGTGGAAATAGCAAACAATCTTTTCGAGCCGGTTTCGTGCAATCCCGACGGCACGGCAAAGCACCCCGACGTCACCGTTATAGACCAATATACCGAGCCGGTATCGCAATACGGACTTGACGAGGTCACAAGGGCAGACGTCTTTGATAAGGATATAGTCGACGCGTGCTGCGACGAAGTCGGTGCCGACAACGTTTACGTTTACGGTCTTACTTGGCATAAATCTATGCAGGAGCTTGCTGCGGACATAAACACGTATGTTCAAAAAATCAAGGCGGATAAGCACGTCGACAAGGTATCGATTGCCGGCCACAGTATGGGCGGAGCGGTTTTGGCTTCGTATTTGGGGCTTTACGGCTGTGACGACGTCTCAAACATAACCATGCTCAATTCCGCATTTACGGGGCTTGATATGGTGGGCTGTCTCTTTAAGGGCGAGGTAGCCGTCGGCATAGATAAGCTTATCCCGTTTATAAATCAGAGTATGAATTCCGACACTCTTGGCAAGGTTCTTGATACACTCAAGCTTTTGCAGCTTGTGGTGCCGAAGCTTGAGGGCTTCCTTGAGACCGAGCTTCCCGACGGCAGCGGCAGAACCTATAAGGACCGAATTTATACCGAGTGCCTTGTTTCCGGCTTCGGCTACACGCCGAGTCTTTGGGCGTTTGTACCCGATGAATACTATGATGACGCAAAAGCCGTAATGAAGGCGTATATGGAGAAAAATCAGCAGCAAAGCGGCGTTTCGGCTTCTGTGATAGCTGCCAACTGGGCGACCTTTGAGAGAAAAATCGACGAGATACACGATATACAGGCGAATATTTCTTCGATTTTACAGAGAGCCAAGGCAAGCGGCACTTCTGTTTGCATATTCTCAAACTACAATCTTTATATAGCGCCGTTTACACCTACCGCCGATTACACGAGCGACGGAGTTATTGAGACAAACCGTACAAGCGGCGGTGCCACCTGCGCCCGTCTTAAAACGACTCTCGGCGACGATTACGTTCAGGCGAGGGATGTCGGGCACAACTGTCTTTCCGAGGACGGCATTATCGACGCCTCAACCTGTATGCTCCCCGAAAACACCTGGTTTATAAAGAATTACGGCCATTCGATGTTTGATTACCGCAAAAACGGCTGTGACCTTTATGTGCGGGCGATGACGGCGAAAACGCAGCCGACCGTTGACACTTGGGCGGAGTATCCGCAGTTTCTCGTTTATAATGCGGGAACTCATTATGTGGCTCCGCTTACGGCAAAGCTCGGCGACGTTGACCTTGACGGCAGCATAACGCCCGTTGACTCAAGGCTTGCTTTGAGATACGTAAACGGTATGGAGGAGCTGTCCCCTACGGCTAAATATGTTGCGGACGCAAACCGCAGCGGCGATGTTTCGACCTTTGACGCGGAGTACATCTTAAAGATGTACACGGGTCTTGTATAATTTCATTTCCGAAAGGAGCTGTAATTTTTACGGCTCCTTTTTGATTTGCACAGTTGTTACTCGCAAAAAACGGCGTAAAACTTGCATATTTTCCCCTAAAATGCTCAAAATTATATTTTGTGCTTAATTTATTTCGCCGAAATACAAAAAATTCGCAAAAACTATGGAAATGCTGTGTTTTTTCTGTTATAATATCAAGCGGTTTATAATGCCCATAGCTTTAAAGCGAGGGCAGCCATTAACACTGTAATTTATAATTGGAGGTATTCTCAATGGCAAAAAAGTATTGCTACCTTTTTTCAGAGGGTAATGCTAACATGCGTGAGCTCCTCGGCGGTAAAGGCGCAAACCTTGCCGAAATGACCAACATCGGTCTTCCGGTACCGCAGGGCTTCACTATCACAACAGAAGCTTGTACTCAGTATTATGAGGACGGCCGCGAGATCAATCCCGAGATCATGGCTGAAATAAACGAGTACATCGTAAAGATGGAAGGCATCACCGGTAAAAAGTTCGGCGATAAGAAAAATCCGCTTCTCGTATCGGTTCGTTCCGGTGCGCGCGCTTCAATGCCCGGTATGATGGACACAATCCTCAACCTCGGCCTTAACGAGGAGGTTGTTAACACAATTTCCGAAATGTCAGGCAATCCGAGATGGGCTTGGGACTGTTACAGAAGATTTATTCAGATGTATTCCGACGTTGTTATGGAAGTCGGCAAGAAATATTTTGAGCAGCTTATAGACGCTATGAAAAAGGAAAAGGGCGTAACTCAGGACGTAGAGCTTGACGCCGACGACCTTAAAAAGCTCGCTATGCAGTTCAAGGATGAGTATAAGGCTAAAATAGGCGAGGATTTCCCGAGCGATCCCAAGGATCAGCTCATGGGCGCTATCAAGGCTGTTTTCCGTTCATGGGACAACCCCCGTGCAAACGTTTATCGCCGTGATAACGACATCCCGTATTCATGGGGTACCGCAGTTAACGTACAGTCAATGGCATTCGGCAACATGGGCGATGATTGCGGCACAGGCGTTGCATTCACACGTGACCCGGCTACCGGCGCTAAGGGCCTCTTCGGTGAGTTCCTTACAAACGCTCAGGGCGAGGACGTTGTTGCAGGCGTTCGTACTCCCATGCACATCACAGAGATGGAGCAGAAGTTCCCCGAGGCATTTGCAGAGTTCAAAAATGTTTGCAAGACCCTTGAGGATCATTACAGAGATATGCAGGATATGGAGTTCACCGTTGAGCACGGCAAGCTTTATATGCTTCAGACCAGAAACGGTAAGAGAACAGCTCAGGCAGCTCTTCAGATTGCCTGCGACCTCGTTGACGAGGGTATGAGAACCGAGGAAGAAGCGGTAGCTATGATTGACCCGCGTAACCTTGATACTCTTCTTCACCCGCAGTTTGACGCAGCAGCTCTTAAAGCAGCTACTCCGCTCGGCAAGGGCCTCGGTGCTTCTCCCGGTGCTGCTTGCGGTAAGATAGTATTCACCGCAGAGGATGCAGAGGAGTGGAACGAGAGAGGCGAAAAGGTTGTTCTTGTTCGTCTTGAGACCTCTCCCGAGGACATCACCGGTATGAAGGCTTCTCAGGGTATTCTCACCGTTCGCGGCGGTATGACTTCACACGCTGCCGTTGTTGCACGCGGTATGGGTACTTGCTGCGTATCGGGCTGCACAGCTATCGATATGGACGAAGAAAATAAGAAGTTCACTCTCGCAGGCAAGGAATTCCACGAGGGCGACTACATTTCAATAGACGGTTCTACCGGCAACATCTATGAGGGCATCATCCCGACTGTTGACGCTACCATAGCAGGCACCTTCGGCAGAATAATGGGCTGGGCTGATAAGTACAGAACTCTCAAGGTTCGTACCAATGCAGATACTCCGGCTGACGCTAAGAAGGCAAGAGAGCTCGGCGCTGAGGGCATCGGCCTTTGCCGTACAGAGCATATGTTCTTTGAAGAGGACAGAATTGCCGCATTCAGAGAGATGATTTGCTCCGACACCGTTGAAGAGAGAGAAGCTGCTCTTGATAAGATTCTTCCTTATCAGCAGAGCGACTTTGAAAAGCTCTATGAAGCACTTGAGGGCTGCCCGGTAACAATCCGTTTCCTCGATCCGCCTCTTCACGAGTTCGTTCCCACCGAAGAAGCTGACATCAAGAAGCTTGCAGACGCTCAGGGCAAGACCGTTGAGCAGATTAAGGCTATCATCGCTTCTCTTCACGAGTTTAACCCGATGATGGGTCACCGCGGACTTCGTCTTGCAGTAACCTATCCGGAAATCGCAAAGATGCAGACTAAGGCTGTTATCCGCGCCGCTATCAACGTTCAGAAGGCTCATCCGGACTGGACTGTTGCTCCCGAAATTATGATTCCGCTTTCATGCGACGCTAAAGAGCTTAAATATGTTAAGGACATCGTTGTTGAGACTGCAGATGCAGAAATTGCAGCTGCCGGCTCCGATATGAAGTATGAAGTAGGTACCATGATAGAGATTCCGCGTGCGGCTCTTACCGCAGGCGACATCGCTAAGGAAGCTGAGTTCTTCTGCTTCGGTACCAACGACCTTACTCAGATGACTTACGGCTTCAGCCGTGACGATGCAGGTAAGTTCCTCGGTGCTTACTATGACAAGAAGATATTCGAGAGCGATCCGTTTGCTAAGCTTGACCAGGTCGGCGTAGGCCAGCTCATGGAAATGGCTGTTAAGAACGGTAAAGCTACCCGTCCGTCACTTCACTGCGGTATCTGCGGTGAGCACGGCGGCGACCCGTCCTCTGTTGAGTTCTGCCACAAGATCGGCCTCGACTATGTATCTTGCTCACCGTTCCGTGTTCCGATCGCTCGTCTTGCTGCTGCTCAGGCTGCAATCGCAGAGAAGAACAAATAATCAGAGTTTGATTTTGGGTAACCCCAATTTTTAAACCATAACAGGAAAAAGACCTTGCAGAGTAAAATCCGCAGGGTCTTTTTTTTGCATCTAAAGCCTTGTAAATGCTGCATTTGTGTGAATGAAGTTGTGGCTTTATTCCCATTCCCGGTAAAGCAAAGCTCAAATCCTAATGCCCTGAAAAATGATATAGACCCTTGACCGATAATGCTTGAAAAATTTTTCTCTCCTGCAGATTTTGAGAAAGTGCTTGGCATAATACATAAATAATTCACTAATCATCTTGAGAGTTTCGTAAAAATATGATATAATAAAATGTCAAGAAGGGAGTATGTGAAGCATGAGTAAAAATGAAGATTACGGTTTTGATACAGAATTTATGACCGATGAAGAGGTTGAGCAGATGCTCGACTCTATCGTCACATCCGTTGGCGATGTAGCTTCTGACGATAATAGCAGGACTTCGGTTGTGAATATATATAAAATGCAGCAAGTGTTGTATGTATATAAAGTCATGAAATATCTGGCAAAAGGGCAAAAAGGCGTAAAGGTTGACTGCGAGCTTTATACTCCGTATAACAGCATGGGGTATGTGAGTGTAGTTGGGAAGAAACTTGTTTTTCGTAAGCCGGAATGGTTTATGAAAGCGGTCGAATTATCGAATAATTTCGAGGTGTATCCTAAAACAAACGGAACCGTCCAGATGAATTTCACGTTTCATGGGCTTACGACACCGATTGAATAAAGGAGGATAATGCTATGGGTGGTTTTGTAAAATGTTTTGACACGGTTTCAATGGTCGTAGATGAGGCAACATCTCAGTTCGCACCGATTTGGAAAGAAAATAAAGAAAGCAAAAGAATTTTAGCTCAGTATTGTGGGGGTATTGATTCTTTGTCAGATGAGTTCGGCGGAGAATCGTTCGATGTTGATGTAGATGATATTAAGATGACTATCACCATCAGATTAGAGTGTCAGGATATGACGCTGAAATCTCAAAAGCATAAGTACTACGACCTTGCACAGAGAGCGTTGTCTTTTGGATTTTCGGTATCAGAGTCAGGGAATTTAGTCGTCGAATTTGTGTTCCCGAGCATTTGGGAAAGAGCTGTTTGATTGGAGGAATCCAATGAACAATAAACGACGCGATGTTCTTAAACGTGCTTTGAATTTACTCGAAAATGCGTTAGGGCTCGTCAATCGGGTTCTTGATGAAGAACAGGACAGTCTTGATAACACACCGGAAAATTTGATGGAAAGCGACCAGTATCAAAAAAGAGAGGCTGCCGTCGATAGACTTGAAGAGGCTATTGAACAGATAGAGGAAGCGAAGAATAGCGTAGAGGCGGCGGCAGAATAGGGGAGGTTATTATGTTTGAGTTTTTTATTGCTCTGTTTGGAGGCTCTTTTTTGGGAGCTAAACTTCATTCAGAGAAGAAGCAACTGAAAGAATTCAATAAGAAACAAGCTGTCATAAAAGATGCTTACGGCTCCGGCGTACAAGCTTGGGAAGCATCTGTAGTTGACAGAAATCTCGAGAATGAACTAACAGAGCGCCTGAATAGCGATATAGAATTCAAACAGGCTGCGATTCAGAAAATGCAAGAAGAGCTTGGTGATGACATTCCGGGAACATTTGGTTATTTTGCTCCGTGTCCGGCTGTACTTAGATATTTGCTTGCGAAAAAGGGAAAATTACTTTCTTCCGATGCTTCGCAATTTGGGATTCGAGTTTTTGCGCCTCAGCCACACGACAGCAAAGGCAAGGCGCGATGGAAGCAGGAAGTAAAATTTGTTCTTTGGATGGGCTCTCAAATTAAAGATTTTGTTCCTGATGCAACTTTAATGTTTAAGAGCGCTGGGGTTTATGACAGCAAACCTCTCCCGGCTAACGCCATCTCTGACTATGATAGCGTAGATTTCTTCTGGGATGTATCTTCTTATGAAACCTACAGCAGTAAGTTTGAACCGACGCAGGAACAGAAAGAAAAAGAAGCAAACGCCTGTGGGGTTTTTGCAGGAATTCTTATTTTGATTTTTGCCTTTGTTATCGCCGTTCTTGCTATTAAAAGCATTTAATCAAATAAATAATCCGGCAAATCAACTTTGTAACCCAGTAGCACTCTGCCATAGCAACGAACTTCCGATGCGCTATCAGCGCTAACGAAAACATTCGTGTTTTTTAGCCTCGGGTTTGCAGAAACAAGAGTCAGATTCCTTTTATCGTCAACATAGTATTGCTTGCAATATATTGCACCATCAACACAAAAAATACCAACATCTCCGACAGATAAGTCGCAGTCCTTTTTGACGTAGACAGTGTCGCCATCGTGAATATAGGGTGACATACTGTTGCCTTGAATTCCAACAGCAAAGTCTGCGTCGGCAGGGACTGTATCGTCCACGAGAATCATTTCAAAATCATCACCGTCCAAAGGCACGGAATAACCAGCAGCTGACGGCGTTGAGTATCTCGGGATATATCTGCTCGGGGATTTTCCCTTTTCAAGTGAGACAATCGGCTCGGTGATATTGGAAACTTTAGTTTCGGATTCAACACGGGATTTTTCCAAGAGGCAGAGGGTTTCTACAGCCTTACGACCATGACGGTCAAGCATTCTATAATTAGACAACAGTATGGATTTTTGCGCATTGTCGAAAATGTGTTTAAATAAAGCAAAATGCTTTACGTGACGAGCTGGAAATAAAGCAGGCGGGGTAAAGGGGAAAAGAATTACGCAGGAATAATTTTCGGCGGAGAAAAAGATAAAGAGTGGGGAAGTTTAAAACGACACAGGCCGGCAACACGTATGCAAAGGACATAAATAATCACGTGAAGCAGCAGAAAAGGGAAATACATATATTGTCGGAGTGGCTTAAAGATAAAAAATCAATGTGTGGATTGACGGCTTCGCTTACTTTGATGAGAAAAAAGTCTCCGTCGGCTGAATTTTGTCGCCGAAATGCGCCTTTTGATTGACAATCCGACGTAAACATTTTAAAATATCAAGAAGAGATTTTAAAAGGACGCGAAATATGAAGAAAAAAGTCAGATTGAAAAAGACGGTAAAAAGAAAATTTTTGCTGTTTGTAATTTTGGCCGTTATAATGACGGGGCTTATAGTCGGCGAGCTTACGATAGGGCAAAGAGAGGTAAATGACCCTGCCGTCGAGAGACTCGAAGCAAAAATCAGCGAAACAACCACAGAGGAAGAACCGCAGGAGGAGACGACCGAAGAAGAGACTACCGAGGAAACGACAGCCCCTGAAACAGTTCCGGAGATGACCGCATCGGCACCGCCCGTTACGGCTTCGG
>ULRP01005275.1_pt1 | contig 12776 bp, 7 predicted proteins | sample 1955521 | NCBI WGS metagenome assembly ULRP01 (sample SAMEA4835685, study PRJEB28245) | human gut metagenome | biome: gut microbiome; material: fecal sample | place: Denmark | collected 2008
GGTTTGTTCCGCATAGGCCGGGAATTTGTTTTCTCCGTTTTGACAGGCCGTTTGGAAAAAAACGCGCCAATGCTGGCGGATTTCGCCGTCGGAATCGATTAATTCGTTATATCCGCCGGTGTCGCAGACCGTCGGATAGGGAAAAGAAAAAGGCATTATCAGCGTCCTGTTGTTTTTTATCAGTTTTTAAGACAAAAAAAATAAAAGGACGTTAAAATTATTTTCGTTTTCGGTTTTTTATGAAAGAAATAATAATGATAAAGCAAAAAATTCAAACATTTCTTTTAATTTTTATTCCCTTCGGATTAAGCGGTTCGTTTACGGCTTGTTTTTTTGAAAAACAGCAATGGCCGGCCTTTGCGATTTTGGCGGCCGGACTGGCCGGCGCGGCGGTCTGCGCCTGTTTTTCAAAAATTCGCAAAACCGTTTTTGAAGCCGTTCTGAAAGTCCAGCCGGCGGCGGCGGTGGTTTTTGCCGCGTCGTTCATTTTGTCTTTTCAGCCTTGCCAGATGCTGCCGGCGCAGCTGTTTGCCGTTTTGATTTTGAATACGGTATGTGTCTGCGCGGCTTTTGAACGTCAAAAAAGTTTTAATAACAAAATTTCTTTTGCCTTTGTCGTTTTAACGGCGGCAGCGGCCGGGGGATTGCTGGCTTTTGCTTTGTCGTCCCGGGCGGTCTATACTGGGTTTGTACTGGCCGCTTTGTGCTGCCGTCCCGCTTCGCCGGACAGAACGCCGCAGGATATCTGGCAGGATATCGCTTTTCCGATGTTTGTGCTGGTCTGTTCCTTTCTGCTGTTTATCGCCGCCAGTCATCTGGACGGTTTTTCCGTTTCCACGGCGGAAGCGGCCGTTATGGTCATGACGGGCGCGCTGCTGATTTCATCGCGGGAATCGGGGCTGCGTCTGATGTTGATGACTGCGGTCGTCATCGTTTTCGGCAGTTATGTTTTTTCCGCCCGGAACTCCGATTCCGTTTTTAACCGGACGGGACGGATTCAAAGTGTTGTCGAACGTTCCGTTTGACGTTTCGTTAATCCGTTTTTCTGAAAGACAGGGGATCTTCAAAACCTTCGCAGGCCCAAAAACCGCGCCGGTTCCTGATGGCTTCGGATTCCTGAATTAAAAACTGGTCGGTGTATTTTGCCATGGCCAGCCCGTTTTGAATCATCATTTCGTTTAAGCTGACTTTCCGGCCGTTAACCTGAATGAAACATTCCCCGATCAGGCGCCCGTAAAAATCGCGCCCGTTTGTTTCGCATAAAACGGTATTCGATCCGATAAAGCGGTGCAGTGCTTTTTTGGCCTGTATGCCGCATTTAACCGTCTGGCCTTTGCAAAGGCAATTTTGCCCCAGTTCCGGAGCGTCCATGCCGTCCATTCGCACCGTCTGCCGCCCGATTTTAATCGTATCTCCGTCAACGACCGCCTGATATCCGTTTGAAATAACGGCGGCATAAAAGCCTGATATTAGAATGATGATATACTTAATCAGGCGGGTAGATCCGGGTTTCAGTCTGGTCATTTCGGTTAATTTCGGTTAATATGCTGTTTCGGCAGCGATCAGAACACGGGGAGCCTTTGTATGTCAAAAAAAATTTTATTTTTTTTATTTTTGATTTGTTTTTCTTTCCAAACCGCCGTCGCCGGCGATTCTTCTTTGTTTGTCCAAAGAATGGTTCCTGAAGGAAAAGGGATCAGACAGGCGGATAAAATCGTTTTTGAATTTAACCGTCCCGTTGTCGCTTTGGGAGAAATGGAACGCGACGCGGATCAGGTCCCGATTGAAATAAAGCCGCGGCTGAACTGCCGCTGGCGCTGGCTGAATCAGACGTCTTTGGCCTGTATTCTGGGGGAAAAAGACCGCTTGGCCGCCGCGGAATTGTATAAAGTCAGGGTAAAACCGGAATTTCGGGCTTTATCCGGGGAAGAAATGGAAAAAGGACAGTCGTTTGTTTTGGAAACGGTGCGTCCCGAAATCAATGTTTCCCGTACCCGGTTTATGGATTTTATCACGCCCGAACGTCCCCGGTGGCGCGTGGTTTTCGATACGGATACGCAGATGAAATCCGTTCGTTCCAATATGTTTTTCAAAGTCGGTTCAAAGAAAATCAAGGCTGACGTCGCTTCGGTCGAATGTCAGGATTGGGAAACGGACTGTCAGGCAAAGTATCTGGTTTTTCCCGTTAAAGATTTAGGCGTCGGACAGCCTTATGAACTGGTTTACGAATCGGGATTTAAAGCGCTGAACGGCGGAGATTTGAAATCTGAAAAAGAAGGTATCGCCGGCAAAGGAAAAACGCTGCCCGTTTTTCAGGCCGAATCGTTGCAGTGCTATGACAAAAATTTTTCCATGAAGTCATACGGCGCCGAAGAAACGCGCCTGAACATTCCGGAATGTCAGTTTGATTTTCCCGTTAATATTGTTTTGTCCGATAAAACGGTGTTGGAAAACGTTTCCGATTTCGTAAAAGGGCAGCCGGCCGTTTCCGTCAACGAACGGGCCGCGGTGTCGAATGTCATTTCCGTATCCGCCCCCAAAGCAGGGGAAACGTATACGCTGAACATATCGGATTCGCTGACGGACGTCTGGGGTGCGAAAATTGAAAAACCGGAAACGTTCTTTTTTAAAACAGGTGACCGCCGGGCGGAATTAAAGCTGCCGTATTCTTCCGTCGTTTTGGAAAGCGGCGAAGAAACGCACGCTGTCGGGTATGCGACGAACTTAAATAAGGCCGAGGTTGATTTTTCAGGTTTTACCGCCCGTGAAGAAATATCGGGCGTTCACAATATCGCAGAGGTTTTGCCGTCGATCAGAAACGTATCGTATCCTTTTGATTACGGCGTGCGCGCGATGCTGGACGGCAGATCCGGTTTTGTCGCGGGACACTTTAAAACCGTTCCTGCGCTGGAAGGGCGCTATTTCTTTACGGCTTCGGTTTCGCCGTGGCAGGTCGTTGCCAAAATCGGCTGGGATTCTTCTTTGGTCTGGGTCGTCGATTTTAAAACAGGCAAACCCGTTTCGGGGGCGGAAGTCGAACTGTACGCGGGACCTTTGGCCGTTCCGCGGAAAAAGAACGTTCTGGCCGACGAGGAAACGGATAAAACAGGCCGCGCCGATCTGCCCGGATATCAAAAGCTGGATCCGAAAGCGGCGTATTTAAACCAGTGGGACGTCAACAAGGATTCTTTGTTCGTTCAGGTATCCAAAGGCAAAGAAACCGCCGTTCTGCCTTTAAACGGCTCGTTTTCCCTGTCTGCCGGCGCGTTAAGCGACTGGGATATTTCCAGCGTTTATTTCCCCGCGCCGTATTTGTATCTGCGCGCGTTCGGTTTTACGCCGCAGGGAATTTACCGTCCGGGGGATACGGTCGATTTTAAAATCTATGTCCGCAAATCCGGTGACAAAATGTTGGAAAAAGCTCCGAAGAAAGGTTATGAGCTGATTATCGCCGATTCCATGGGGCAGACGGTGTTTGAACAAAAAGGATTGTCTTTGTCGCCGTTCGGCGCTTTAAACGGCAGCTTTACTTTGCCGCCGCAAGCTGTTTCCGGGTGGTATGACGTGACGCTGAAACATAAAGACGCCAGTTTATATCCGATGCGTTTTCTGGTATCTGATTTTTCCGCTTCGGCGTTTAAGTCTTCGACGGAAGTCAACGGCGGCGTTTTCAAGGCCGGCGGAAAGGTTCAGATGAATTCGCGGGCTTCTCTGTTTTCCGGCGGAGCGTATGCCGGCGCTAAAATGCGTCAGAGCGCCGTTTTGTCCTTTGCGCCGTTTACGCTGAAAACGGATGGGGACGCATTTGGTTTCAGCGCGGATTTAACGGATAAGGATTACGCGCCCGAAACACTGTTTGATCAGGACGGTCTGGCCGATGAAAAAGGGATTTTGCAAAAAACGTTCGTTTTGCCGAAATCAGCCAAGCCGTACGGAAAAATCAGATTTGAAACAAAAGTGTTTGATGATTCGGGGCGCACGGTTTCCTCGTTTGCTTCGGCCGATTATTTTTCAACCGATCGTCTGGTCGGCCTGCGCCGCGGTGCGGAGGCCGCCGTTGCGGGAAAACCGGCCGGCATCGAATACGTTGTCGCCGATACGAAGCAAAATCTGGTCGCCGGCGTTCCGGTCAGAATCACGTTTTTCAGGACGGCGAACAAACTGGTGCGTGAAAAATCGGCCGGAAACGCTTATCTGATGAAATATGTATCGCAAGAAGAAAAAGCCGGCGAATGTATGGGAATGAGCGCGACAAAACCGCAGAAATGTACTTTTACGCCGGCTCAAAGCGGTATGTATAAGGCCGTTGCGTCGATTAACGGGCATACGTCGCGGTTAAGTTTTTATGTCGACGGGTCGGATTATGTGCCCTGGGCGTCGGCGGAAAACCGTTTGAAAATCGTTCCCGATAAGAAAAACTATAAAATCGGCGATAAAATAGTTTTAACGGTTGAAAATCCCGTCCCCGGCGCTTTGGCGCTGGTAACGGTTGAACGTTACGGCGTTTTGGATTCTTTTGTGCAGCCGTTTGATCAGTCGGTTGAAAAGATCGAAATTCCGGTCGAAGACGATTTCTTCCCCGGCATATATGTTTCCGTTGCGGCTTTTTCGCCGCGCGTGGACAAACCGGTCGACGGCGAAGTCGATTTGGGCAAACCGGCGCAGTGGACGGGATATGTGAAAATTCCCGTTTTGGACGAATCGCGTCAGATCGAGGTTAAAGTTACGCCGCAAAAGCAGGATTACCGGCCCGGTCAAACGATGACCGCGCAGATTTCGGCCGCGTTGCCCGGAAAGGAAAAACAGCCGGTTGAAGCTGCGGTGATCGTTGTGGACGAAGCCGTTTTGTCTTTGCTGCCCAAAGGAGCCGAAAGCTTTGATCCGTATCTGGGATTAAACCGGCTGGGAGATCTGGACGTGCGCACGTACAGTCTGGTCGAACAGCTGATCGGACGCCAGAAAATCGAAAAGAAAGGCGCCAATCAGGGCGGTGACGGCGGATCGGATTTCGCGATGCGCGACGTATTTAAGTTTGTCGCTTATTTCAACCCGTCACTGCTGCTGGATAAAAACGGCCGCGCAACGTTTGACATGAAACTGCCAGACAATCTGACCGGGTGGCGGATTATTGTTCTGGCCGTGACGCCCGAAGAATTTGCGGGCATGGGACAGGCGCGCGTCAATGTAACCCAGCCGCTGGAAATTCGGGCGCTGCTGCCTAATCAGCTGCGCACCGGCGATACGTTTTCCCCCGGTGCGTCCGTTCTGAACAGGACGGCGCGGCAGGCGGCCGTTTCGGTATCGCTTAAGGCTTCCGGCGCGCTGGATAAAGCGGTGTCGGCGAAAAAACAGATTGTTTTAAAACCCTTTGAACGGCAAAGCGTGTTTTTTGACGATGTAAAAGCGCGGTTAAATCCGTCGGATCCGGCCGGTGAGATCGTTTTGACGTTTACGGCCGATGACGGGACAAATCGGGACGGATTGAAACAAACTCTGTCCGTTTTGAATTTAACGACGTTTGAAACGGCGGCTTTATACGGCAGCGCCGCGGGGACGAACGTTTCCCTTCCTTTGGATATACCGGCGGGCGTAAAAGCTTACGGCGGCAGTCTGTCGGTTTCCGCCGCTCCCGGTTTCCTGACCGGATTAAAACCGGCGGTGGAAGCCATGCGCGATTATCCGCACCCGTGCTGGGAACAAAAAATCAGCCGGGCCGTTGCGGCTGCCGTTTATGCGGCGGAAAAAAAGGCGGTCTGGCCGGACGATCTGTGGCCCGACGCCGCCGATTTCGTCCGCCTGACATTAAAGCAGGCGCCGTCCTATCAGGCGCAGAACGGAGGAATGGCTTACTTTGTTGCTGAAAACAGATTTGTCAGCCCGTATTTGTCCGCTTATACGGCCTACGTTTTTGATTATCTGGAACGGGCCGGCTATGAAATTCCGCGTCAGACACAGGAAAAGCTGGCAGATTATCTGCTGGGGTTGTTTAAGCGTACGGATCAGGAAACGGAGCCCGCAGCATTGTTGACGACACGTCTGCTGTCTGCGGCTTTTCTGAAACAAAAAGGATTGATCAGCGATGCCGATATCGCCGTATTCGATCGTTTTGTTCCGTTGATGAGCGCGTTTGATAAAGCTTTGTATTTACGGCTGGTTCCGGATCATCAGGTTGTTTTCAACGATTTGATGAACGATTCTTATCAAACGTCCGGCAGTCTGATTTTTAAAGATACCGGAAACGAAAATTATGATCTGCTGTCTTCGCCTGCCAAAACGACGTGCATGGCGCTGGCGGCCGTGTCCGAAACCGATCCGGACAAAGCCGAAGCGTTAATGCGCGGAGCGTATACGTTGCGCCGCGGGGACGGTACCTGGGTAAATACGCAGGCCAATGCTTTTTGCATGATGGGACTGCAAACGTACGCCGGCATGCAGTCGGATCCGGTCGATCTGAATATCCGCGCGATGTTTGAACAAAAGGAAATTTTGTCCGCGTCGTTTACGGAAAAATCAGATCCTGCCGCAGCGGCGGCGGTTCGGCTGGGCGAAGATCAGGCCGGGCGGAAAACCGCGGTTGATTTTAAAGCGTCGGGGCAGGGACGGTATTATTATTCGGCGGCCTTGTCTTATCCGTCGGACGTCGCGCAGTCCGTCAATGCCGGATTGGCCGTCGAACGCCGATTCTTTGTTCGGCGCGGCGACGCTTTCGTTCCCGTTGACGCCTCTGTCGTTTTAAAACGCGGTGAACTGGTGAAAGTCGAATTGACGGTCATTAATCCTGTCGCGCAGTACTTTGTCGCGCTGCGTGATCCGGTGGCGGGGGCTTTTGAACCGGTCAATTCTCTTCTGGCGACGGCGTCGGCGGCGGATTTGGGCGAAGTTTCGTCGGACGGTGCTTTCGGGTTCAAGGATACTGGCCATGCTTTTGTCGGTTTCTATGCGGAATATCTGCCGGCGGGAACGCATCGGATTTCTTATGCGGCGCAAGTTGTCGCCGACGGTGTGTTTACCGCTTTTCCCGCAAAAGCCGAAGCGATGTATACGCCGGACGTATTCGGATTGACGGCGGCGAATGTGGTCAAAGTTGCGCCGTAATCTGAAAAAAATCGTGTTGGCGGCGGCCGGCGTTATGCTTGCCGCCGTCGCCGTCGTTTTTGCTTTTGCCGGCGAATTGCCCGAATCGTTTGACCGGCTGACCGCACGGGCGGACAAAATCCAGTTTCTGGATCGTTCCGGTATTCCGTTAAATACGTCGTATCTGAATTATTGGAACGTGCATGATACGTTGCGGCTGTACGATATGCCGCCTTTGCTGGTCAAGATGTTTATTGCCGCCGAAGACAGAAATTTTTATTTCCATGCCGGCGTTGACTGGACGGCCAGAGCGGCGGCGTTGTTTCAAAATATAAAAGCGGGAAAAATTGTTCGCGGCGCCAGTTCTTTAAGCGAACAAGTCGTCCGTATGATCATTCCCCGGCCGCGCACGGTTTTTTCAAAAATTATCGAAGGAATTGACGCTGTTCGTCTGGAACGTCGGTTTTCAAAAAACGACATTCTGGAATTTTATTTAAATCAGGTGCCGTATGCCTCCAATCGCCGCGGAGTAAAGCAGGCGGCTTTGTTTTATTTTTCAAAGACTCCCGATCGTTTAAGCGTGCGCGAAACGGCGGCTTTGGTTGTTTTGGTGCGTGCGCCGAGCTCTTTTGACCTGTACGCCGGTCCGGATAAAATCAACGGATTGATTGACCGGCAGCTGCGGATTTTTGAACGACAGGGGATTATTTCCAAAGCGGAGCTGCAGGCGGCTTTAGATGAAAAAATCAGTCTGTCTTCGCCGCAGTTAAGCGTGAACGCGCCGCATTTTCTGGAATATGTCCGTTCGCTTGATCTGCCTGCGGGACGGGCGGTCGAAACGACTCTGGACGCTTTTTTGCAAAAGAAAGTCGCTGCTTTAACCCGTCGGCGTTTAAAGGACTTGCGGTACCGCCATGTATCGAACGCCGCTGTTTTGGTAATCGAGCGCGCGACGGGCAATATTTTGACCTGGGTTGTGGAAAGTTCTGACAAGGATACGGCGGCCGTGAACGCGGTTTTGGCGCCGCGTCAGCCGGCTTCCGCGCAAAAGCCGCTGCTGTATGCTCTGGCGTTGACAAAGGGCATGACGGCCGCGACTGAAATCAAAGACGCGCCGTTTTCCCGCGCGGTCGGTTCGGGCGTGCATCATTTTAAAAATTACAGCCGTACTTATTACGGCGATGTGACTTTGCGTCAGGCTTTGGGCAATTCACTGAATATTCCGGCTTTGAAAACGATCGAGTTCGTCGGAATTAAAACTTATTTCGATTTTTTGCGGCAGATCGGATTTTCTCATTTTGAAAAAAACGCCGATTTTTATCGCGAAGGATTGGCGCTGGGAAATGCGGAAGTGACTCTGCCGGAATTGTCCCGCGCTTATCTGATGCTGGCCAACGGCGGTATTTTAAAGCCTCTGCGCGCTTTTAAAGGGCAGGAATGTGAAACGGAAAAACGCGTGCTGCCCGAAACGGCGGCAACGCTGATCGGCAATATTCTGTCGGATCCTTTGGCACGTCAGCTGGAATTCGGCGCGGACAGCATTTTGAATTTTCCGGTGCAGACGGCTGTAAAAACGGGGACGTCGACAGATTACCGGGACGCCTGGGCGATGGGATACAACGCCGATTTCGTCGCCGGCGTCTGGCTGGGCAACCTGACATACGAACCGATGCTGGACGTCACCGGCGCGTCCGGGCCCGCTTTACTGCTGCGTTCGGTTTTTACGGAATTAAACAAAATTAAAAATTCCGGGCCGCTTTATCTGTCGGCGCGGCTGGAAAAGAAAACAATCGGAGAAAAAACGGAATACTTTGATCCCGATGTCGTTGAAACATCGTTTTTTGAACCGGAAGCGCCCGTTATTTTATCGCCGGCCGACGGCGTTATGCTGGCCGTCGATCCGCGCGTGCCGGAACAATATCAGCAGTATCCGTTTTCCGTTTCCTTTTTGCCCGAAGGCGCGCGCATTGTCTGGTTCGTTGATGAAAATCCGTCGGCGTCGTTACAAAACGATACTTTTTTCTGGCGCCCGGAAAAGGGAAGTCATACAGTACGGGCGGAAATTACTTTAAAAAACGGCGAAAAGATTTTGCTTTCCGAACGCCGTTTGACAGTCCGATGAAAGGGCGATGAAATGAAAAAACCCGAACTGCTTTTGCCCGCCGGATCGCCGGAAGCGCTGCAAACGGCGTTTCTGTACGGGGCGGACGCCGTTTACGCAGGCCTGCCGTCGTTGTCTTTGCGCGCCAGTCAGGGATTTACGGTCGATACGGTGGAACAGGCAATCCGTCAGGCGCATGAAAAAAATAAGAAAATCTACCTGACGCTGAACCTGTTTTCCAAAAATGAAGACGTTGACAAACTGGCCGGCTTTGCCGATACGGTTAATCGGCTGCGCCCCGACGGGCTGATCGTGTCGGATCCGGGCGTGTTTATGTTTATGAAAGAACACGCGCCGCAGACGCCTTTGCACGTATCGACGCAGGCAAACGTCGGTTCGGCGTTGACCGTTAAATTCTGGCAGTCGCTGGGGGCAAAGGTCTGCGTTTTGTCGCGCGAAACGTCTTTTGACGAAATCCGCGAAATCAAACGGCAGGCGCCCGATATGAAAATTGAGATGTTTGTTCACGGCGCGATGTGCATGAGCTATTCCGGACGCTGCCTTTTATCCGCGTTTATGACGGGGCGCAGCGCCAACCGCGGCAAATGCGCGCATGCCTGTCGCTGGAAATATAAACTGTATCTGGAAGAAGAACAGCGCCCCGGCGAGTTTCTGCCGGTAGAAGAAGACAATCGCGGCACTTATATCATGAATTCCAAAGACTTATGCCTGATGCCGAAGCTGGATTTAATTTTAAACGCCGGTATTGATTTGCTGAAAATCGAGGGGCGCAACAAAACGCCGTATTATGTCGCGCAGACGGCCAGAGCTTACCGCAAGGCGATTGACGATTGGTTTGATAATCCCGGCGAATGGCGGTTCGAGCCGTATCAGGCCGAACTGGACACATTGCAGAACCGCGGCTATACGACGGGATTTTTCGACGGCGTGCCGGGCGGTTCGGCGCAGAATTACGAAACGGTGCAGAGTCTGAGCGATTGGCGCAATGCCGGCGTGATCGCGCAATGGACCGACGAAGGGGCGGAAGTCATTATTTATCAAAAAATCGAACAGGGCGATACGTTGTCGTTTTTGCCGCCGTCGTCATTTTCCCCCGTTGACGCGGTTGTGTCCAAAGTCATTGACGGTTTTTCAAAAAAAGAGGTATCCGCTCTTTCACCCGGGCGGGTCGGTCAGAGTATTTTTGTTCCTAGATCGTTTTTCGGAACATACGGCCCGGCGGAGCTGCCTGTTTTCACCGTCGCGCGCGCAAAAGCGAAAAGGTGAAATAAGCGTTTTGATTTTTCCGCCTGTTTTGGTAGAATACCTGCGGGCTGCAAATAATTGAGGATATCTGATGAATACGGCTTTTAAAATTTTTTCTTTAACACTTCTGCTGGCCTCCTGCGCGGCAACTTCCGGCAAGGAAAAACAGGCGGACGTAAAGCTGTCCCTGACGGACAGAGTTCAGGCGCAGGTTGTCGAAATGCAAAAAAACGTTACGGAATCCCTGCCTGACGAAATTGCCGGCCTGAAATCCGTCGAACCGGTGGCCGACCGGGAACAAAATCAGCGCGGCGCCGGATTTACCCGCGCTTATACGGCGGACGATATTGTCGCGACCGTTTTTGTTTATAACAATCAGAATTTCGGCGTTCCCGATGAAATCGATCAGAATATGGAAGCTTTGATGGACAAGCATCTGCAGGAAATTCAGGCCATGCAGGATTCGGGGCTGTATTCCGATGTGAAAACCGGAACGAAAAAACCGCGGACTTTCCGCTGGCGCGGCGTTAATTATCAGGTGCTGGAAGCCGACGTCCAGTTTAATCAGCGCGACGAAGCCAAAAAATCTCTGCTGGTTCTGGGGACCAATAAAGACCTGATGACGTATGTGCGTATCCGTTATACGTATCCGAAATCAAAACAGGCGGAAATCAACAAAAAGCATGCTGTTTTTACACGCACGGTCTTTGTTGCTCTGCATGATTTCGCCGCCGCGCAAAAAACGCCGGTTGCTCAATAAATTTCCCGGCAGTCTGAAGGAAAGCGCATGAAAAAAATTGTTTTTTTGTTTTTTATTCTGCTGGCCGGGTGCGCTATCGTCGATCCGTCCGCCGAAGTCAGCCGGACGCTGAATCAGATGAATCAGGCCTATAAAGATAAAAACATTGAACAATTCATGCACTTTGTCAGTCCGGAATATGACGGAAAACGGGATTTGCTGCAAATTGCCGTCGAAAATGATTTCGCCGGATTTTCCGATGTGGATTACAGAACGTCTGTCTTTCAGACTTTGATTGATCCGCAGACAGGCGTTTACCGGGCGTCGGTTTATTATTTCCGTTCCGCCAAATCGCCGCGTTATGGGGTTGATAACCAAAGCGGCGAAACGACGCTGACTTTTGTCAAGGACGAAAACGGATTAAAGCTGATAAAAATGCCCGATCCGGGATTGTACGGATTGATTGTTCCCTGAAAAAAAGAAGGACAGATATGACTGCCGAAGAAATTTTACAAGATTATTTCGCGGCGTACGATGCGCCGCGTCCGTTTGACCCGAAACACCCCGAAGACGGTACGTTGTCCAGAAAACAGGACGGTCTGCCGCCTTTGCCTTTAAACGCGGAACAGGTGAAAGCCTGTATCGCTCTTTTGGAAAAAAAAGACCGCCCGGAAGAAATGCTGGATCTGCTGTTAAACCGCGTGCCGTCGGGAACGGGGGAAGCGGCGGCCGTTAAAGCCGCTTTTCTGGGCAGTGTCGCTTCGGGAAAAACGATTGTGCCGGGGCTGACGGCGAAACAGGCGGTCGTTCAGCTGGGATATATGCGCGGCGGGCATAATGTTCCCGTTTTGATTTCTTTGTTGAAAAACGATAACATGGCTCCCGAAGCCGTCGGCGCATTGTCCGAACTGGTTTTGATCCATCAGGCCGTGAATGACGTTGCCGCTTTGTATGAATCCGGCAATAAATACGCGCAGGCGTTGTTGGAATCCTGGGCGCGCGCAGATTGGTTTACGCGGCGCAAACCGTTGGAAGACGAAATGCGGCTGGTCGTTTTTAAAATCCCCGATGATATTGAAGCCTCGACTGATTTTCTGTCCCATTCCAAAGGCGGCCATACGCGCACGGATATTCCTTTTCACGGCCGGCATTATTTTATGAACGCGCCTTTGTTGGCGGCTCTGGACGCTTTGAAAGCGGCGAATCCGGGTATTCCCGTTGCTTTGGCGGCCGATAAGATCGGGACAAGTTCTTCGCGCAAGTCAGGCATGAATAACGTTGAATGGAATATCGGCATTGAAAATGAGGATACGCGGTTCCAACCGGACAGAAAAACACGCGCCGTGATTTTTGCCGGGCGCGTTTTGGGGCCGATTTTTGCCAAGACGGCGCAGGATATGGGATCCGTAATTGTGCGCACGGATACGGATTTGTTGCATACGGGGGATAAAGTCCGCGTTGTTTGGCGGGCGGGGAAAATCTTGTCCGAAACGGGGGCGGAAATCGCTTCGTTCAAACCGCTGGATCAAAGCGAACTGGATTATCTGCGCGCGGGCGGGGCGGCGATGTTCCGCATGGGGAAAATTTTAACGGCGG
>ULRP01054278.1_pt1 | contig 12754 bp, 10 predicted proteins | sample 1955521 | NCBI WGS metagenome assembly ULRP01 (sample SAMEA4835685, study PRJEB28245) | human gut metagenome | biome: gut microbiome; material: fecal sample | place: Denmark | collected 2008
CCAATAGATCAGATGAGATAGAAGCGGACTGCTTCGGAAAACATGAAAAAGACAGACTTTTTTCATGCAAGAATGAGCGAACTGGGTCTGGACGATACCGATCTGCAGGTGCCCGCCGCCCATGACTGGGAGTGCTGGCAGCTGACCTTTGCAAATGCAGCAGAGAACTTCCTGTGGAAATAATTTCGGACAGAATAGAAAAAGCAAATGATAAAAAAGGGGCTGTTGCGTTTTTTGCAACAGCCCCTTTTCAGGTCTGATCAATTCTCGGCCAGGTTGCCGGTGTAGAGCTGATAGTACTTGCCTTTCTTGGCGATCAGCTCATCATGGCTGCCGCGCTCAATGATGCGGCCCTGCTCCAGGACCACGATGCAGTCTGCATTGCGGACCGTGGACAGGCGGTGGGCGATGACGAAGCTGGTGCGGCCGTACATCAGGCCGTCCATGCCGCGCTGGACCAGCGCCTCGGTGCGGGTATCAATGGAGGAGGTTGCCTCGTCCAGGATCAGCACCGGCGGGTCAGCGACCGCGGCACGGGCGATGGCCAGCAGCTGGCGCTGGCCCTGAGACAGGTTGGCACCGTCGCCGGTCAGCATGGTGTTGTAACCATCCGGCAGGCGCTGGATGAAGCCATTGGCGTTGGCCAGCTTGGCGGCTGCGATGCACTCCTCATCCGAGGCGTCCAGACGGCCATAGCGGATGTTCTCCATGACCGTGCCGGTAAACAGGTGGGTATCCTGCAGCACGATGCCCAGAGAGCGGCGCAGGTCGCTCTTCCGGATCTTCTGGATGTTGATGCCGTCGTAGCGGATCTTGCCGTCCGAGATATCGTAGAAGCGGTTGATGAGGTTGGTGATGGTGGTCTTGCCGGCACCGGTGGAGCCGACAAAGGCGATCTTCTGGCCCGGGCGGCCATACAGGTTGATGTCGTGCAGGACGGTCTTCTCGGGCACATAGCCGAAATCAACACCCGTAAAGGTGATGTCACCGGCCAGCTTGTGGTAGGTGGTGGAGCCGTCGTGGTGGGGATGCTTCCAGGCCCAGATGCCCGTCCGCTCCTTGGTCTCCACGAGGTTGTCGTCCCGGTCGTACTTGGCGTTGACGAGGGTGACATAACCCTCATCGGCCTCGCTGGGCTCATCCATCATCTTGAAGATACGCTCGGCACCGGCCAGTGCCATGATGATGCTGTTGGCCTGCATGGACACCTGGCTGATGGGCATGTTGAAGCTCTTGTTCAGGGCCAGGAACGCCATGACAGTGCCCAGCGTCATGCCGCCCACATTGCCCACGGCCATGGCCGCGCCCACCAGAGCGCAGACGGCGTAGCTCACGTTGCCCAGCTGGGCCGTGACGGGCATGATGATGTTGGCGTAGCTATTGGCTTGCTTGGCGCTGTCTTTCAGCTTATCGTTCAGCTCCCGGAAACCGGCCAGAGCTTTCTGCTCGTGGGTGAACACCTTGACAACTTTCTGGCCCTCCATCATTTCCTCGATGTAGCCGTTCAGCTTGCCGAGGTCACGCTGCTGGGCGATGAAGTATTTGCCGCTCTGGGAGGTGATCTTCTTGGTGGTGAAGAGCATCAGGGCTACCATCAGCATGGTGACGACGGTGAGACGGATGTCCAGCATACACATGCTGACAAAGACGGAAACGATGGTGATGGCGCTGGAGATGAGCTGCGGGATGCTCTGGCTGAGCATCTGGCGCAGGGTGTCCACATCGTTGGTGTAAACGGACATGATATCGCCGTGGGGGTGCTGGTCAAAATACTTGATGGGCAGGCTCTCCATGTGGGTGAAGAGCTGGACGCGCAGGTTGCGCAGGGTGCCCTGGGTCACGTTGACCATGATGCGGGAATTACACCAGGCGGCTATGATGCCCACCAGATAGATGCAGCCCACCTTGAGCAGAGCGCCCAGCAGGGGAGCAAAATCAGGGTTGGCCTGCTGGGTCATGGGGACGATGTAATCGTCCACCAGCGTCTGCAAAAACAGGCTGGCCTGCACATTTGCCATGGCACTTGCCACGATGCAGAACAGCACGATGATGCAGTGGGGCAGGTAGTGCTTGAATACCTCACCCATGATCCGCTTGAGCAGCTTGCCCGGGTTCTCTACTTTGGGGCGCGGGCCGCCGACGCCGCGGGGGCCGGGGCCGTGAACCACTTTTGCTTTTTCCTGTGCCATTACTGCTCACCTCCCTGCTTGTCGAAGTCGCCGCTGCCCTGGGTCTGGCTGTTGTAGACTTCCTGATAAATGGCGTTGGTCTTCAGCAGCTCCTCATGAGTGCCCAGGCCGTTGATCTGGCCGTTGTCCAGCACCAGGATGCGGTCAGCATCCTGCACCGAGGAGACGCGCTGTGCAATGATGATCTTGGTGGTGCCGGGGATCTCTTCCCGGAACGCCTTGCGGATCTTGGCGTCCGTGGCGGTATCCACGGCGCTGGTAGAGTCATCGAGGATCAGGACCTTGGGCTTGCGCAGCAGGGCGCGGGCAATGGTCAGGCGCTGCTTCTGGCCGCCGGAGACATTGCTGCCGCCCTGCTCGATCCAGGTGTTGTACTGATCGGGGAAGCGCTCGATGAATTCATCGGCGCAGGCCAGCTTTGCCACCCGGATGCACTCTTCCTCGCTGGCGTTCTCGTTGCCCCAGCGCAGGTTATCCAGGATGGTGCCGGAGAACAGCACGTTCTTCTGCAGTACCATGGAGACCTCATGGCGGAGGACATCAAGGTTGTAATCTTTCACGTCCACGCCGCCGACCTTGACGGTGCCGGTCTCGGCGTCGTACAGGCGAGGAATGAGCTGGACCAGGCTGGATTTCGCGCTGCCCGTGCCGCCGATGATGCCCAGCGTTTCGCCGGGTTTGATGGAGAACGTGATATCATTCAGCACCGGCTGGCCGGAGCCGTGCTTATACTGAAAGGAAACATGCTCAAACTCAATGGAGCCGTCGGCCACCTGCTGCACGGGGTTCTTGGCCGGGGGCAGGTCGGTCTTCTCGTCCAGCACTTCCACGATACGCTTGGCGGAAGAGGCGGACATGGAGATCATGACGAACGCCATGCTCAGCATCATCAGAGCCATGAGAACGTTCATGATGTAGCCGAACAGGGCGTTGAGCTGGCCGGTGGTGATGGCGCCGTGCAGGACATACTTGGCGCCGAACCAGCTCAGGGCGATGTTGCAGCCGTAAACGGCGGTGAGCATGGCGGGGTTATTGAAGCTCAGGCGGCTCTCCGCGTTGACGAACTGGTTGTACAGGCTCTCGCAGGCCTTGGTGTACTTCTCGTTTTCAAAGCCCTCGCGGACAAAGCTCTTGACCACGCGGATGGCCGAAACGTTCTCCTGCACGGAGGCGTTCAGGTTATCGTAGTTTTTGAACACGCGATCAAAAATTTTGAACGTGGGCACCATGATGGAAGCCAGCACCACCAGCAGGAATACCATCGCCACCACAAAGATCAGGGCCAGCGGGCCGCCGATCATGCAGGACATGAACAGGGCGAACACCAGATGCACGGGGGCGCGCACGCACATCCGCTCGATCATCTGGAACGCGTTCTGCACGTTGGTCACGTCGGTGGTCATACGGGTGACAAGGCCGGCGGTGGAGAATTTGTCGATGTTGGAGAACGAGTAATGCTGGATGCTCTCATACATGGCGTCGCGCAGATTGCCTGCAAAGCCCGTGGAAGCATCGGCGGCAAAGCGGCCCGCCAGCACACCCAGCAGCAGCGCGAAAGCGGCCACCAGGAACGTGAGCAGACCATATTTGAGGATGGCGTTCATATCGCTCTTCTCGATGCCCTGATCGATGATGAACGCCATGATGGTGGGAAGCAGGATATCCATGATCGCTTCCAGCGCGGAAAGGAGAGGCGTCACGATGGCAGAGCGTTTGTACTCGCCCAGATGTGACGCTAACTTTTTGATCATCTGTGGTTTCCTCCTGTGATTGATTTTGTTTGGTACAGAACAATTCTATACAGAACTTTTTGAATGTCAATGCAATTCAAAAAGGTTTCGGAAAAAGTTCATATTTGTGAATCATTCAGCCCGTTCTTGAGTTTGTTGAGCAGTCGGAGCAGCTCGGTGTTTTCTTCCTCTGTCAACAGCCCAGCTACAAATTCGTCGGTCTGATGGAGGGAGAGCATGGTCTTTTCGTGAAATTCCAGGCCTTTGGCTGTCAGCACCAGCATTTTGAGCCGGGCGTCCTGGGGGACGCTCTGGCGCTCAATGTAGCCTTTGCGCTCCATCAGCTGCAGAATGTTGGTCACGGTGGAGCGGGTAATGGAAAAATCCCGCTCGATGTCCCGCTGGAAGACCGGCTCACTCTGATGGGAGTAGAGATATTCCACGATCCACCCATGCATGGGCGTGCCCTGTTCCAGCCCGTTTGCCCGGGAGAACGCGTTGATCTTGCGGAAGATGAGGTTGTTTACCCGGCGGATCTGGGCCGGGATGACCTGCGGCGGCTCCCAGGGCGGGTTGTCGTGGGGAGGGCAGCAGCCGGGATGCACTGTTTTAAAATCGGTCAACATAAGAATCACCCTTTGGATCGTTTTGAAACTGAACTGTTTCAAATAAAACTGTTTGATACAGTACAATTATAGGCGTGAGAAAGGAAATGTCAAGAGAAAAGTTTCCGAAATGCCAAGGCCTCTCCCTTTGAAAGACTCCCCCGTCCGGGGGAGGTGGCACGAAAGTGCCAGAAGGGGGCAAGGTGTCACCGCAGGTGACGGAGAGGGTAAGGATGGGAACAAAAAGAAAAAACACAGCGATACGCACTCTATTTGCTAGAGTCAGCGTATCGCTGCGCATACAGATTTTATTTTACCGGGCTCGCCCTCTCAGGCGCTGGCGCGCCAGCTCTCCCAAAGGGAGAGCCCCTGGCGAAGAGGAAAAGCTTATTGTGCTTTCTGGCCCTGCAAAATCGCCATGACGATCTCGGGTTTGTTGGTCACGATGATCTCCGGGTTCTGCTTGAGGACACTGCGCAGGTCCCGGCGGCTCTCGTCGCCCACGGGCCAGGGGGCCACATGGTAGCCCATCTCCACCGCGCGCTGGAGCAGGGTGGTGTCCCGGAAGCAGACGTGGTACTCCGGGCCGACATAGTCCAGCGGGAAATCAAACTGGGAGACATACTTGAGCATATCGGTCTGGTAATAGTACTGCTGTAAGATCTCCACCAGGTTTTTGCCCGGGTAGTTGGAGGAGAGGGCGGTCAGGCGGTCATTGAGGTAGCGCACCAGCAGGCCGTTCTCCTCGTCCACCGAGTCTGGGTTTTCCACGATGGAGACGGCCTTTTCCAGCCCCTGCGGGCCGGAGAGCTCTTCCAGCAGCGGGTCGCCGTTGGTCAGGCCCAGATCTTCCCACAGGGCTGTGGGCGGGCAGAGGGAGGACTCCGTGTTCAGAAACAGGGCGGCGGTGCGGATCTCGGGCCGGATCTCCTTGATGCGGCCCAGCAGGCCGTACTGGAACGAGGTGAGGATGACTTTATCCTCCATGTGCGCGTTGACCACCGCGTCGATGACCCGCTCCGGGAAATCGGCATCCCGGTCCAGATAGGGCTTGAGCTCAATGTGCATCATCTTCATGTCTTTGCCGATGTCCAGCACTTCCTCGATGGTGGGGATCTTCTCGCCCTCGTACTCGGGGCTCTTCCACTTGCCAAAGTCCAGCTGGCGCAGCTCGTCAAAGGTCATATCGTAGATATCACCCTTGACGCCGGTGTGCGCATCGGTGAAGAAATCGTGGGCAATGACCAGCTTGTGGTCCTTGGTGAGCTGGACATCGCACTCGAAGCCGTCGGCACCCAGCTCCTTGGCCAGCCGGAACGACGCCAGTGTGTTTTCCGGTGCCAGGTTGGAGGCACCGCGGTGTGCTATGATGAGGGGACGCATACAACTGCTCCTTATATTACAATGATTTGATCGCAATTCTAAAAATATCGTATCACGAAACGACATAGTTGCGATAGGCAAACCAACGATGTTGCCAACGCGTTCAAAAGTTGGCTTGCCATACATTGTCTCATCATACACGTTTTTATGGGCGGCGTCAATCAACAAAATGTGAATTTTATTTGGTTTGCAAAACCGCGCTCAGGCCAGGTCCTCGCCGTCCGACGCGATGACCTTTTTGTACCAGTAAAAGCTGTCTTTCCGGCTCCGCTTGAGGGTGCCGCTGCCGTCGTTGTCCTTATCCACATAGATGAAGCCGTAGCGCTTTTTCATCTCACCGGTGGAGGCGGAGACCAGGTCGATGGGGCCCCAGGTGGTGTAGCCCATCAGGGGCAGGCCGTCCTCATGGATGGCTTTTTCCATCTGCTCAATGTGGGCCCGCAGGTAGTCGATGCGGTAGCTGTCGTGGATGGAGCCGTCCGGTTCCACGGTGTCCACGGCACCCAGGCCGTTCTCCACCACAAAGAGCGGCTTCTGGTAGCGGTCGTACAGGCTGTTCATGGTGATGCGCAGGCCCACCGGGTCGATGGCCCAGCCCCACTCGCTGGCCTTGAGGTAGGGGTTGCGGGCAGCCCCGGTCACGGCGTTGCCATCGGCATCGCCCAGCAGGGTCTTGTCCACCGTGATGCAGCGGCTGGAATAGTAGCTGAACGAGATGAAGTCCACCACGCCCTCTTTCAGCAGGGCCTCGTCGCCCGGCTCCATCCGGAGCTGGATGCCGGCCCGCTCCATCTTCTTTTTGGCCCAGACCGGGTATTCGCCCCGGGACTGGACATCAATGAAGAAATAATTGTCCCGGTCGGCGTCGGCCGCGGCCTGCACATCGGCGGGGGCACAGGTGCGGGGGTAATACTGACCTGCCGCCAGCATACAGCCCACCATGGCCCCGGGCATCAGCCTGTGGGCCAGCTGGACGGCCCTGGCGCTGGCCACCAGCTCATGGTGGGCGGCCTGGTATTTGGTCTGCAGCACGTTTTCGCCCGGCTCAAACAGCAGGCCGGCCCCCATAAAGGGCATGTGGAGCAGCATGTTGATCTCATTGAATGTCAGCCAGTATTTCACCTTGCCCGCAAAGCGGCGGAACAGCACCTCGCAGTAGTGGGTGTAGGCGTCCACCATCCGGCGGTCTTTCCAGCCGCCGTATTTTTGGATGAGTGCAATGGGGGTGTCGAAGTGGCAGAGAGTGACCAGCGGCTCAATGCCGTATTTGTGACACTCATCAAAAAGGCTCTCGTAAAATTTCAGCCCCTCCTCGTTGGGCTCGGCATCGTCGCCGTGGGGCAGGATGCGGGTCCAGGCGATGGAGAGCCGGTAGCATTTGAAGCCCATCTCCGCAAAGAGGGCGATGTCCTCTTTATAATGGTGGTACATGTCGATGGCCTCATGGGAGGGGTAAAAGTGCCCGGCGTCACAGTCCAGCATCTTCAGTGTGCCCATGGCCACGGGGAAGCGATCCGGGCCGAACGGTACCACATCCACGCTGGACAGGCCCCGCCCGCCCTCGTTGTATGCGCCCTCGCACTGGTTGGCGGCGGTGGCACCGCCCCATAAGAAATCCTTTGGAAATTTGCCCATAAAAATGCCCTCCTGTTTGTGAAAAATTCTTCTGCTACCACTATACCCCATATCCCGGCGGCGTGTCCAGTCACGCTTTGTACAAAAATCGGCCCGCGGTTTTGGCACTGCTGGCCGGGAAAACCGGGGGAAAGTACGACTTTTATCGTCGATACGACGAAAAACGAGGCTGATTTTTAGCAATTTTCACGAAGAAAACCGAAAAATGAGGGCATTTTCCTTGGATTCTGTTTCTTCCAAACGGACAGGTTCTGTGATAAGATATTGATGGAAGCTGAAAACAAAACCCCTCTGTCACCTGCGGTGACACCTCCCCTGACAGGGGTGACCCTGGCGTACCGCAAGGCTTTCTCTCTTTGCCGAAGGCTCTCCGGACAGGAGAGCTGGCGCGAAGCGACGGAGAGGGTTACACAAGAAATAGGAGTGTTTTGCTATGACAGAGTTTAAGCCCATCAAGGAAGGCAAAGTCCGCGAAATTTACGACAATGGCGACAGCCTCATCATGGTTGCCACGGACCGCATCTCTGCGTTTGATTACATCCTGAAAAATAAGATCACCAACAAGGGCAAAGTGCTCACCCAGATGAGCAAGTTCTGGTTTGATTACACCCGTGATGTGGTGCCCAACCACCTCATCAGCGTGGACAATAAGGACATGCCGGAGTATTTCCAGCAGCCCGAGTTTGAGGGCAAGTGCACCATGTGCCGCAAGCTGACCATGCTGCCCATCGAGTGCATCGTGCGCGGCTACATCACCGGCAGCGGCTGGGTCAGCTACCAGGAGAACGGCACTGCCTGCGGCATCAAGCTGCCCGAGGGCCTGAAAGAGTCCCAGAAGCTGCCGGAGCCCATCTACACCCCCTCCACCAAGGCAGAGCTGGGCGACCACGATGAGAACATCACCTTTGAGCAGAGCATCACCGTGCTGGAAAAGCTCTTCCCCGGCAAGGGCGAGGAGTACGCCACCAAGCTGCGGGACAACACCATTGCCCTGTACAAGAAGTGCGCTGAGTATGCCCTGAGCCGCGGCATCATCATTGCCGACACCAAGTTTGAGTTCGGCCTGGATGAAGAGGGCAATGTGATCCTGGGCGACGAGATGCTTACCCCGGATTCCTCCCGCTTCTGGCCGCTGGAGGGCTACGAGGCAGGCCACGGACAGCCCTCGTTCGACAAGCAGTTTGTCCGCAACTGGCTCAAGGCCAACCCCGACAGCGATTTCAACCTGCCGCAGGACATCATTGACAAGACCATTGCCAAGTATGAGGAAGCCTATGAGATGCTCACGGGCAAGAAGCTGTAAGAACTGCTGATTTTCAAAAACAAACTTTCAACCGCAAAGCACCCGCCCTGTGGAAAACGGAGCGGGTGCTTTTGGCGTAAAAAGTTTCGTTTTGCAGAAAAATCACTTCTTTTGTTGCGCGGCGGGGGGCGGCGTGCTACAATAGCCAAGGTGAAATGGGGTGTGCGGCAAAACACCCTGCAAAAAACGGTGAAACGAGGAGAACGCCCCGCCGGGGCGCTGAAAGGAAAAACGGTATGGAACACAATAAGCGGGAAAAGATCATGGCGTACGTCAGCCAGTACGCGATCATCACCCTGAGCATCACCATCATGAGCGTTGGTGTGTATTTCTTCAAATTCCCCAATAACTTCGTCTTTGGCGGTGTGACCGGTGCGGCAGCTCTGGTGGCAAAGCTGACCCCCCTCTCGGCCTCGGCGTTCTCGTCCTGGGCCAACATGATCCTGCTGGTGGTGGGCCTCATCTTCCTGGGCAAAAAATTTGCCATGACCACAGGCTATGCCTCGGTGGTCATGTCGGCGGAGCTGATGTTCCTGGAAAAGTTCTTCCCCATGCACGGCTCCCTCTCCAACCAGCCCATGCTGGACCTGCTGTTCGCCATCGCTCTGCCGGCCATTGCCTCGGCCCTACTCTTCAATGTAGGTGCTTCCTCGGGCGGCACGGACGTCATTGCCCTCATCGTGGAAAAATACACCCACATCCACAGCATCGCCGTAGCCCTTTTCCTCACCGACCTGTTCATGGTGGTGGCGGCCTGCTTCGTCTTTAACCTGTACACGGCACTGTATTCGTTCGTGGGTCTGACCGTGAAATCGCTGGTCATCGACGCCGTGCTGGAGCGGATCAAGATGTGCAAGGCCATCCTCATCATCTGTGACGACAAAGATCCCATCTGTAATTTCGTCATGCGCAAGCTGGTGCGCGGCGCTACCTACACTCCCTGCTTTGGTGCCTACACCGATAAGCCCCATTATATGATCTACACCACCCTCACCAACCGGGAGGCCGGCCAGCTGCAGGAGTTTATCCATAAGGAAAACCTCAATGCGTTCATCTCCATGCTGAGTACCACCGAAGTGTTCGGCAAGGGTTTCAATCATGCATAATAAGAATTGAATACAATCTTTTTGATCTGGAAAATCCCCCTTGGCAAAGCTGCCGAGGGGGATTTTTTTGCGCCTTTTTAGGGCGATAAAATAAATTTGAGAAGGAAATGAAATGGAAAGAAAGCCGAAACCGGAATGGAACCATTCTTTTTTTGAATCAAAAATCATCAAAACAAACGATTTAACAAATGCTTTTCCATGGTGTATGATAAAACCATCACAAACGACGAGAACGACGGTGCAAGACCGATAAAATGTACTTTTGGGGATGCAATGCCCCTGAGTGATAAAAATGGAGCGCAAGGGAGGGGACAACGGAAAAGCGGCTGTCAGATTGATCGAAAGTACATGAGTTTTGAAGAGGAGAAAGTAAAATTATGGTAGCACTTATTGGCTTTGCAATGATCGTTGCAATCGTTTTTCTGCTGCTGAAAGGGAAGATGTCGCCCATCGTGGTGCTGACATTGATCCCCGCCATTGCAGCGCTGCTGCTGGGCTTTAGCCCCGTTGAGATCGCCGATTTCATCAAGGACGGCGTCAAGACCACCACAAGCAACGGCATTCTGTTCATTTTCTCGGTCATCTATTTTGGTGTCATGAGCGACACGGGCATGTTTGATGTCATTGTGCAAAAGCTGGTCAAGCTGGCGGGCAACAACGTCATCGCGGTCACGGTGGCAACGGCCCTCATCGCCACCATTGCCCACCTGGACGGCACCACCGCCACCACGGTGCTCATCACCATTCCCGCCCTGTACCCCGTGTACAAGAAGATGAAGATTGACACCCGCATTCTGCTCTGCCTGACGGGTGCCTGCATGGGCGTGATGAACCTGCTGCCCTGGGGCGGCCCGGTGGCCCGTGCGGCAACGGTCCTCTCCATGGATGCCAACGATCTGTGGCATATCATGATCCCCGTCCAGATCCTGGGCCTGATCGCCAATATTGCGGTAGCTGTTCTGCTGGGCATGTTTGCCATCAAGCATGGTGCAGGCCAGGGCAAGGGCGAGGAGATCACGGTGGACGAAAAAGCACAGCAGGAGGAAGAGGCGCTCCGCCGCCCGAAGCTGCTGATCTTCAACCTGGTCCTGACGGTTGCCCTGCTGGCGATCCTGTCCACAGGTGTGGTTACCAGTTATGTTGCTTTCCTGGTTGCGCTGTCCATCGGTCTGGCCGTCAACTACCCGGACCTGAAGCTGCAGGACAAGCTGATCAAGAAGCACGCACCAGCAGCCCTCATGATTTCTGCCACTCTGTTCAGCGCAGGCGCGATGGTTGGCGTCTTTGACGGCACCGGAATGCTGACCGAGATGGCAAATGTCATCATCTCGTTTGTTCCCAGCTTTATGGGCCAGTACCTGCACATCATCTTTGGCATTCTGGCTCTGCCTCTGGGCCTGTGCATTGGCACCGATGCCTACTTCTACGGCATCATGCCGCTGGTCATTGAGGTGGGCAGCACCTATGGCATCGACCCCCTGAGCACGGCTTGCGCCATGATCATTGGCAAGAATCTGGCCCTGATGGTCAGCCCGCTGGTCCCTGCTACCTATCTGGCAACCGGCCTGACCGATGTGGAGTTGAAAGATCACATGAAGTTCAGCATCCCCATTTACTGGGGCGTGTCCGTCGTGATGCTGATCGTCGCTGTGTTCCTGGGCGTTGTGCCGCTGCACTGAGTCCTGCACAAAAGCATTCACCAGAACCAATGCGGAGAGCTGGAGCCGCGGGGCCCCGGCTCTTTGCTGCGTGATACCGCTGCTTGCCATCTTTATCCATTCTTTTCCGAAATGGATGGAGATTGAAAGACGCGATTTCACAAAACGAGGTTTTGGGCGCATAATAGAAGCAGAAAAAGCGGATTTTCCCGCTTTGTAAGCGATGTTTTTGTGGGAGCGGAAACACGGACGGAAACCAGACATGAGAAAATGGAATATTTCTTGTGTACAAGCGAAATTTTTGCTGTTTCTTAACGAATATTAAGGCTGCGGCTATGATTTCTGTAAGGTTGTAAGGCTATCATAGAATCATCAAGGGCGGCCACTGGGCCGCAAGAACGGTATATTAGAAGGGAACACCCACCAAGGAGGAAAAAGCATGGAGATCAAGAAAGCAGCAACTGCTGGCACTCTGGAATCCAGCGATTGCATGGTGACGGTGGAGCCGGGCGAGGGCAAAGTTGATTTCTCCCTCGAGAGCTCTGTCATCAACCAGTACGGCAACCAGCTGCGCAAGGTCGCACTGGAGACCCTGAAGAACCTGGACATTGATAACGTTCGCATCACCATTGTGGACAAGGGCGCGCTGGACTGCACCCTGAAAGCCCGCATTGAGGGTGCGGTCTTCCGTTCCGTCGATCAGTATGAGAATCTGCCCTGGGGAGGTGCCATTCGATGAACAATCCCAACAAGAAGCGCCTGCGCCGCACGATGATGTTCCTCAATGCGCAGAAACCCGGCCTGATCAAGGACCCTTACATCTATAAGGCCGACTCCCTGATGCTGGATCTGGAGGACGCTGTGGCGGAAAACCAGAAAGATGTTGCCCGTTTCAGCCTGTATCACGCTCTGAAGACCGTGGATTACCGCGGTGCTGAGCGCGTGGTCCGTATCAACGGCCTGGACACTCCCTACTGGCGGGAAGACATCCGTGCCTGCGTGGCTGGCGGCTGCGATTCCATCCGCATCCCCAAGACCGAGCACGCTGAGGATGTGCACCGCGTGGCACAGGCCATTGCCGAGGACGAGAAGACCTACGGCCGCCCCGAGGGCGAAGTCCTCATCATCGCCGCTCTGGAGTCTGC